>Ga0209573_1000556_pt1 | contig 75536 bp, 62 predicted proteins | sample TNRBio252014_DNA_FD_185870 | JGI IMG/M metagenome (GOLD analysis project Ga0209573, IMG submission 185870) | Wastewater treatment Type I Accumulibacter community from EBPR Bioreactor in Madison, WI, USA - TNR Reactor_6/25/2014_ DNA (SPAdes)... | ecosystem: Engineered > Bioreactor > EBPR >...
TCTCTTGCTGTTTGGAAACTCACGACCCCGTGTCACCACGACGCCGCTTCCTCATGCTACCGGGGCGTACGGACAACTCCCCAGACGGGACTTCAATCCGCTAGACTTACTGCTGTTACTGCGAACAGACGGTCATGACTTTCATGATTTGCGGTGTCTCCACGTGTCATGACCGTTAGATTAGCCCCGCCAGAGAAGAAGCGCGTAGGAGGACTCTTCGACCCTTCGACTCTCTTCGATCCTTTGACTCGTCAGATGCTTCGGTACAGCGCCTCGTAGCGCCTTGCCGAGTCATCCCAGGAAAAATCCTGCGCCATGCCGTGCTGCTGCAGGCGGTGCCAGATCGCGGCATCGCGGTAAAGCACGCAGGCCTTGCTTATCCTTGCGGCCAGCTGACGGCTGCTGGCATCGTCAAACGAGAAACCGTTGGCCGTGCCTGCTTTGAGGTTTTCCACCGTCGCATCGATCACCGTATCGGCCAGGCCGCCGACTCGCCGCACCAGTGGCACGGTGCCATAGCGCAGGGCGTAGAGCTGCGTCAGGCCGCAGGGCTCGAAACGCGAAGGAACGAGCAGGATGTCGGCGGCGGCCATGATACGGTGCGACAAGGCCTCGTCGTAGCCGAGATGGACCGACACAGCGGCGGAATGAGCCGTGGCGGCGGCTCTGAAAGCGGCTTCGATATCAGCCTCGCCACTGCCAATGACCACCAGCTGCGCCCCCTCGGCCAACAACGTCGGCAAGGCACCGAGGACCAGATCCATGCCCTTTTGCGAGGTCAATCGACTGACGATCGCGAACAGCGGCGCCTTGGCACGGGGCGTGAAATTGAGATCCTTTTGCAGCCTGAGCTTGCAGACCAACTTGCCGCGCAGGCGTTCGGGACGGTAGTTCATGCTCAGGGCAGGGTTGCTGCTGGCGTCCCAGACGGAATAGTCAACGCCATTGAGGATGCCAGAAAGATCGTTGCCCCGACCACGCAGCACGCCGTCCAGCCCCCAGCCGAATTCCTGCGTGCAGATTTCCCGCGCATAGGTCGGGCTGACGGCGTTGACGCGTTTCGCATGCACCAGCGCAGCCTTCATGAACGACAACTGTCCGTGAAACTCGATGCCGCTCTGATTGGCACCAGAAATCTGCAAACCCAGGTCGTGGTGGTAGTCGAGAGGGAAAAGGCCGCGGAAGGACAGATTGTGGATGGTGAACACGGTGGCTGTGGACAGCGCCGGATTCTGCGCGATGTAGGCGGGCGCCAGTCCAGCGTGCCAATCGTGCGCGTGCACGACTTCGGGCTGCCAGTATTGATCAAGCTCGCCGGCAGCGAGGTGCGCCGCAACCCAGCCGAGAAGCGCAAAGCGACGATGGTTGTCGGGCCAGTCGCAAGCGTCCGGACCAAGGTAAGGATTACCGTCGCGCCGGTAAAGAAAAGGCGCGTCGATAACGTACGCCAGCAAGCCGCTGTCTGGCAGGCGGCCAAGCCGCAGGGTAATGACCGCCGCGCCAAAGGCCGGACCGATGCGGATCACTGGCTCGAGATCCGTCACGCCCTTGAGCATGGCCGGCATCCCTGGCAACAGGATGCGAACGTCGAGCCCGCGCGCGGCCAATGCGGCCGGCAAGGCGGCCACGACGTCAGCGAGGCCGCCGGTCTTGACCAGCGGGTAGATCTCCGCGGCAACGTGCAGAATGCGCACGGACTATTGCGCCTGCCGCGTCAGGTGAGTCGCTCGATCATTTTCTGCGTAATCAGCGTAACACCGTTCTCGGTATGCCGGAAACGACGCGCATCGTCTTCCGGGTCTTCGCCAACGACCATGCCCGGCGGGATCTGACAGCCACTGTCCACGACGCAGCGACTCAGACGGGCTCGCGACCCGATGACCGTACCGGGAAGCAGGACCGACAGGTTCACCCTGGCGTAGGAGTGGACGCGAGAACTGGAAAACAACAGCGAACGGTTGATTTCGCCAGAAACGATACAGCCGCCGGAAACCGTGGACTCGATGGCCGTGCCGCGCCGGTCGAGATGATTGTGCACGAATTTGGCCGGTGGCAACTGCTCTTGATAGGTCCACACCGGCCAGTTGCTGTCATAGAGATTCAGCGCCGGTACCGTGCCGGTGAGATCGATGTTGGCGTCCCAGTAGGCGTCAATCGTCCCGGCGTCACGCCAGTAGTGCTCCCTGAAGGGTTCATCGGGAGCCATGACACAGCTGCGCGAAAACGAGTGCGCGACCGCGCAGCGGTTGGCCACGGCGCGTGGAATGATGTCCTTGCCGAAGTCGTGATTGGAGGTCTCGTCGGCAATATCACGGGCCAGTTCGGCATACAGGTACTTGGCATTGAAGACGTAGACGCCCATGCTGCACAAGGACATCTCCGGATTGCCCGGCATCGCCGGTGGATCGGCCGGCTTCTCGATGAAGTCGGTGATCATGCCGTTCTCATCGACGTCGACGATACCGAAACCACTGGCCTCCCTGCGCGGCACTTCGATGCAAGCGACGGTGCATTCGGCACCGCTCTCGACGTGATCGACAAGCATTACGCCGTAGTTCATCTTGTAGACGTGGTCGCCGGCCAGGATGACGACGTACTCGGGCGCCGGATTATAGGTTTCGAGGATGTCGATGTTCTGGTAAACGGCGTCGGCCGTGCCACGATACCAGGACTCCTCGTCAATCCGTTGCTGTGCCGGCAGCAGGTCGACGAACTCGTTGACTTGGCCGTGCAGGAAACTCCAGCCGCGCTGCAGGTGGCGCAAAAGGCTGTGTGATTTGTACTGGGTCACCACGCCAACGCGTCGAAACTGCGAATTGACGCAATTCGACAAGGCGAAATCGATGATCCGGAACTTGCCGCCGAAGTGAACCGCCGGTTTGGCGCGGCGATCGGTGAGTTCGTGCAAGCGGCTGCCACGCCCGCCAGCGAGGACCAAGGCAATCGCCTTGCGGGACAACTGGAATGTTCTCCTTTCAAGCATTTTCTTTACCCCTTTTCATACTGCATTCACTGCATTTGGTGGCCAACAGCCATCACCCTTTCTAGCTGATCACGTCCGGGCTTTTTCGCCCGGTGATCACGGCAATCTGTGCAACCGTCTCGGCAAGTTGCACGAGCGGTGCGAGCGCCTCCTGAGTGGGCACCTCGTGGAGACTTGGGTCGGCCACGAAACGTTCGAGATAGACGCGCAGCGTCGCCCCTTCCGTACCCGTGCCGGAGAGCCGGAAAACCACCCGCGAGCCGTCGTCGAGCATGATGCGGATGCCCTGACGTTCCGAGCGCGAGCCATCTACCGGGTCGGTATAGGCAAAATCATCGGCGGCCTCGATACGCAGCTCATTGCACAGCGAGCCCGCCAGTTGCGGCAGGCGCGCGCGCAAGCCATCCATCAGGCGATCGGCGGCGGCGGTCTCGATGCCCTCGTAGTCGTGGCGCGAGTAGACGTTACGCCCAAAACGCTGCCAGTGCTCACGCACGATGACATCGGCCGGCATATCGCGCACCGCCAGAATGTTGAGCCAATAGAGCACCGCCCACAGGCCATCCTTCTCGCGCACGTGACTGGAACCGGTGCCCGCGCTCTCTTCCCCGCAGATGGTGGCCTTGCCGGCATCGAGTAGCGAACCGAAGTATTTCCAGCCGGTCGGTGTTTCGTAACAGGGAATACCCAGGGCTTTGGCAACGCGGTCCACCGCACAACTGGTCGGCATCGAGCGCGCAACGCCCGCCAGGCCAGCCGCGTAACCGGGTACCAGCGCATGGTTCGCGGCGATCACTGCCAGGCTGTCACTCGGACTGACGACGAAACCGCGACCGACGATCATGTTGCGATCACCATCACCATCCGAGGCCGCGCCGAACGACAGACCCGAGCGGCTGTCGGCCAGCGCAGCGACCAGTTCGGCCGCATAGACGGGGTTCGGATCGGGATGGCCGCCGCCAAAATCCGGCAGCGGCGTGCCATTGACCACCGTACCCGCTGGAGCGCCGAGACGGTCTTCCAGAATGGCCTTCGCGTAGGGGCCGTTGACCGCGTGCATGGCGTCGAAACGCATGCGGAAATCCGGACGTGCGAGCAGAGCGGCAATGCGATCGAAGTCAAACAGGGACTCCAGCAGTTCGGCATGATCGGCGACCGGATCGATGATGCTGACGGCCATGTCGCCCACTTGAAACTCGCCCAGCCGCCCGAGGTCGATATCTGCCGCCTCGATGATGCGATAAGAACTGATCTCCTGCGTGCGCTGATAAACAGCGTCGGTAAAAGTTTCGTTCGCCGGTCCACCATTGCCGAGATTGTATTTGATCCCGAAGTCACCATCGGGGCCACCCGGATTATGACTTGCGGACAGGATAAGGCCACCAAAGGCCTGCCATTTGCGGATCACGGCGCTGGCTGCCGGAGTGGACAGAATACCGTCACGACCGACCATGACGCGGCCAAAGCCGGCCGCTGCCGCCATGCGCAGAATGGTCTGAATGGCGACGTCGTTGTAATAGCGGCCGTCGCCACCGACGACCAGCGTTTTTCCTTGCTGGCCGCTCAGCGTATCGAAAATGGCCTGCACGAAATTCTCGAGATACCGCTCTTGCTGAAATACCGTCACTTTCTTGCGCAGCCCGGATGTCCCCGGCTTCTGGCCCGAGAAAGGCGTGCTGGGAACGCTGATCACCTTCGTAGTCATGTCATGCCTCTTGGCAAATGGAGCGCCCCGGCCGGATACCGGAGCAAAATCGGTTCAGGCAATATGCTGCCGGGTGAATGCCAGCAGCCCTTGCGTCGATGCATCGAGTGTTTTCGCCAGCTGTTCATCGCTCAGCGCAGGCAGAATGCTGTTGGCCACCGCCTTGCCAAGCTCGACGCCCCACTGGTCGAAGGAATTGAGCCCCCAGATAGCGCCCTGCACGAACACCTTGTGTTCGTAAAGTGCCACCAGGGCACCGAGCGTTTGCGGGTCAAGCCGCGACATCAGCAGCGTGGACGACGGCTGATTGCCGGCAAAGACTTTGTGCGGCAGGAGTTCCGCGAGCTTCGCAGACGACAGGGTGCCGCTCAGCTCGCTGCGTGCCTCATCCTCGGTCTTGCCGAATGCCAGCGCCGCGCTCTGTGCGAAACAGTTGGCGAGCAGCGCCTCCTGATGCCCGGGCAAGGGGTAATCCGAACGCACGGCGGCGATGAAATCGCAGGGCACCAATCGCCCACCCTGATGGAGAAGCTGGAAGAAAGCGTGCTGGCCGTTGTTGCCGAGTTCACCCCAGACGATGGGATTCGAAGCATGCGCCAGCGGCTGGCCATCAATCCCGACGGACTTGCCGTTGCTCTCCATTTCGAGTTGCTGCAGGAAAGATGGGAAGTAGCGCAGGGACTCGTTGTAGGGCAACACGGCGTTGGTCGTCGCGCCCAGGAAGTTGGTGTTCCAGATCCCGATCAGTGCCATCACCACAGGCAGGTTGCGCTCGCAGGGCGTGCTGCGGAAATGCTCGTCCATGCGCTCGGCGCCGGCCAGCAGTTCGGCATAGGCCTGCGGACCGATGGCGATCATCAAGGCCAGGCCAACTGCCGACCACAGCGAAAAGCGACCACCGACCCAGTCCCAGAGAGGAAAGACCGAGTCCTCGTCGATCCCGAAGTCGACCGCCCGCTCGGGTTTGGCCGTCAGGGCCGCAAAATGCAGGGCAACGGCGGCCGCATCACCGAGGTTGGCGACCAGCCAGTTGCGCGCGGTTTGCGCATTGAGCATCGTCTCCTGCGTGGTGAAGGTCTTGCTGGCAAGCAGGAAAAGCGTCGTGCGCGGGTCAAGCGTTTGCAGGAGCGGCGCCAGCTGGGCGCTATCGAGGTTGGAGACATAATGCACCGCAAGCGCCGGATGCGAAATTGAACGCAGCGCATAAGCGAGCATTTTCGGTCCGAGGTCAGAGCCCCCGATGCCGATATTGACGACCGTACGAATCGGCATGCCGGTATAACCAAGCGCCTGGCCAGCGCGAATACGCTCGGCGAAGGCGGCCATGCGCTGGCGGGTCGGCAAGACCTCGGCCATGACGTCGAAGTCGGCACTGGGAAACGGTGCGTCCGATCGCCGCAAGGCGACGTGCAGCACCGAGCGATCTTCGCTGACATTGATCTTCTCGCCGCTGAACATTCGTGCCGTCGCCTCGGCAAGGCCGACTTCTTTGGTCAGCTCGACCAGCAGGGGTAGCGTCGCCGAATCCATGCGCTGCTTCGAGAAATCATAAAGGATGTCATCAAAGCTTAGCGAGAGTGCAGCGACGCGATCCGGGTTGCTGGCGAAGAGTTGTCGGAGAGGCACGGGCGAGAGCGATTGCCGGTGCGCTTCAAGGGCCTTCCAGGCAGCTGAAGAGGTAATGTTCATGGTCGGTACGGGCTCATCAAGAAGTGGTCAGGCCATCTACAAATGGCCGATTAAAAAGGGCCTGCAATGAAATATGACAACATATGCTGTTCCGCTTATCAGCTTGCCAGAATGCTCGAAAGAACGCAAAAAAGAATGCGCGGCGAGCGCCTCGAAAGCGACTTCCAAGGGCACTCCACAGAAGCGTTTCCGGGAAGTCTCGCAAGGCATATTCAATGGTAGGGGAGCGTCATTCCGCAGACGGGCGACGACAGACCGCGAGCAGCTCAAGGCCTCAGGCACTACGCTCCCGTAGTCTGGCGGCGAAAGGCTTGTCTTCGTCGGTGATGTGACGCTCGAACCAGTATTCGGCATAGCGCAGGAAGGAGTGAACATCCTGCAAACCGTCATGCACGGCGGCGAGTGCCTTGCGCAGCATACGCAGGCTCTCGTCATGGGCGCTGGCATGATCGGCAAAGTCGACGCCGAGTTGGCGCGCAATGCGCTCTTCGCTGGCGAAATGCCACTCCAGATAGTCGAGCAGGCTGTGAAACTCGTCGAGGGATACGGGCCCGCTGCCAAAGGATGAGTTCTTGAGCGTCTCGATACGGCGAAAAATCTCCTCGTGCTGGACATCGATTTCGGGCAGATCGATCAGAAGTGCCGTCGGTAACAAGCCAGTAAGGGGGTACTCCATGCTCAGGCTCCGCGAGTGGACGGTCGATTACAAAAATAATCACAGTATAAAAAGTGTGATCGAAAAGCACCAGTTAAATCGCGCCCTTTCAGGCAAACACGCCGTGCAGAAACCACCCTGCCCGGCAACGAAAAATCCATAGCCATTCGTTTCGCATCGAAATGGCAACGAAGTAGTCGCGACGCACATCGCCAAGCGCCGCCGGCTCGCCTGCATCCCACCAGCCACTTTCGATGCGCTCCGGCCCGGCAAGCAGGCGCAAGGAGCCTCCACTCTGCGGCCGACCGGCCATTTCGCGCAAGGCCAGCGGCCTGGCCAGAAGCCATAAGGGACGGGGGCCAGGCGCTTTCTCCGATAGATCTGGAGCAGCCAACAACTTCGCTGCTGTTTTCTCTCCGCCCGGCAGAACAGGCTTGACTGGTCGCGACGCGTTTTCCGGACGGTGCTCGGCCAGCGCCGCAAGCGCATGCACGCTACCGTTGCCAAGACGTGCCTGCAGGCGCTCGACCAAAGCGGCCAGCGAATCACCGCCAGCGCCCTCGCCGCGCTCGCCGAACAGGCTGTTCGTACGTCCTGGCAGCGCCTCCGGCGCCTCGGCTCGCAAGCTGATCGACTCGACAGCGGCGGGCAGTTGGAGTCGTTGCAGGCGCTCGAGAAGTAGCCGGGAGATGCGTTCGCGGTCGCGCGTGGCCGTGCTGAAGCGGAGGCTCAGAACAGTGCTCGATCGCTGCCTCGCAGAACGTTCGTGCGCAAACTCGAAATGGCATTCACTGACCCCCTCAGCACGTGCCGCAAGCCAGCCACATAAGCAGGCGATCAGGCGACCCCCGGCAAAACCGAGAGCAAGCGCATTATCTGCCCGCGTCGGCAGTTCCAGTCGCTCGACAAAACGCTCCGGAAAAACAAAGCGCGTCCGAGGATCCGGCAAATCGCCGAGCGCACGCGCCAGATCAGCGACAAAACCAGCACCGAGTCGGCGTGCCAGGCCTGCGCGCGGCAGAGCCAGCACCTCAGCGAGCAGGCGCGCACCAAAGCTGCCGAGGCGAGCCCGGTTTTGCGGCGAGAAGTCGAGAGCCGCCAGCGGCAGTCTGCCAAGGCGCAGCGGCAATTCGCCGATGTCGAGACAGGGCTCATGGTCACCGGCAAGCGCCAGCCACTGCGCAGCGAGCGGTGTCGGCGCCAGCGCCGCTTGCGGAGCAAAGCCCTGCTCGAGGCAGCCGCTGACAAGGCCTTCGAAGAGCGCCGCGGCGCCGCCGAAAAGACGCAAGGATCCGGCCACTTCCAGCAGCAGTGTCTGGGGGGGCAGGCAACAGATTTCCGAGGTGAAGCCACCTGCCCAGCAGGCGAGCCGGCTCAAGGCTTGCTGCTCACGCGCGAAGTCACGTTGCTGCACGGCCAGAGCGGGCAAAAAAGCCCACGCCTCGGCCAAGCGCAGCCCCGGCAACACGCCAGCCAAAGCCGCCGCCTGGTCGGCGACGACAATACGTTCACGGCCGACGATGGCTTTAGGCGACGGCAGGCTGGGAAAGACTTCGAGCGGCAGGCGTGAGAGGTACAGGGCAAGCCAGAGCATGATGCCGGCGCAGCGGGCGTTGAATGCTAATCGGCAGGGGCGCTGGCTGCGCGCCGCCACGGCGCTTGAGGACACGAACGATCAGTTTCTCCCCCTCGCCTTCGAGCGCCAGCCGCAGCGGCGCTGGCGAGGATTGGCTGGCACAGGCTGCCGGACGAAACACGAACAGTAGAGTGCGACTGCTCTCGGCAGCAAGCTGCAGCCGACGCAGGGTGCTGCTCTGGACTTCCGGTAGCCAGGCAACCACTGCGCCAACACCATCGGTCGCGAGTGAGCGCTCGCAGACCCAGGCGCTATCCCGACCGGGGGCGCTGGCCACCAGCAGACGCGACAAATCAATACCGGATTCATGCAGTGCTGGTGCATGCAGCGGATGCGGCGAGGCCACACAAACGAGCCAGGCAAGTTCGTCGCTCGACAGTCGCGCCAGCGCTGGCAGTAGCAGACTCAGTTCGCCAATGCCCAGACGCAAGGGCAGGATTTCGGTCAAACCGCCCCGCGGCCAGCCGCCGCCGGGCAGCTCACGGTCAAGTTCGGTAAAGCCCGTCGGCACACCGGGCAAGGGTGTTCTGGCCAGCGTATCGCCGCGCCAGACATCGGGGCGATCAAGAACTTGCGCAAGCGTCAGCGATGAAGACATGGCGGCATGGCAGGCGTGGACAGCATGGAAGGCTGAAAAGTTGGAAGTTGCCAAGCGGCCCTCACATCGTCTCGCTGCCGCGGATCACGCCGACAGCGATGCCTTCGATAGCCAGTGTTTGCGCTTCCGAATCGACGACGATCGGTTCGAAATCGGGGCTTTCGGCGATCAGCTCGATTGTCCCTCCTTGCTGGCGAAGGCGCTTCACCGTCACCTCATCATCGAGCCGAGCAACGACAATCTGGCCGTTGCGCGCTTCGCTGCTGCGGTGCACGGCGAGCAGATCCCCGTCCAGAATGCCGGCATTGATCATCGACAGGCCGCGCACGCGCAAGAGAAAGTCGGCACGCGGCTTGAACAGGCTGGGATCGACCGTATAACGGCGCTGTACGTTTTCCACCGCCAGAATCGGGCTACCGGCAGCAACGCTGCCGATCAGCGGCAAACCGAGTTGTTCGACCAGGCGGATGCCGCGTGCCGAACCTGGTTCGAGAACGATGATGCCTTTCTTGGCAAGCGCCTTGAGGTGCTCCTCAGCGGCATTGTGCGAGGCGAATCCGAAGGCGCTGGCGATTTCGGCCCGGGTCGGGGGCGCGCCAAGAATCTCCAGCGTGTTACGGATGAAGTCGAGAATTTCCTGTTGTCGCGGGGTAAGCGATGCACCTCTGGTCATGATCGTGAGCTCCTGTCGTCAGGACTGTATTTTTATACAGCTTCCGACCAAAAGGCAAGCCCAAAATTCGGCCAGGGAAATTCCCGCCAAGCGCTTGCCCGGGGTCTGGCGCACTTGGAGCCAAGCGGAAGCAAGGCTCCACCAGGCATTCCCAGGCGGCTACTCCAGAATCAACAGACTCCCGAGCCCAAGCATGGCCATGCTGATCATAGAGTCGAGGATGCGCCAGGAGAGGGGTTTGGCGAACAGCGGGGCCAGAAAACGCGCCCCGTAACCGAGCGCAAAGAACCAAACAAAGCTCGCACCAACAGCTCCCGCGCCAAAACTCCAGCGTCCTTCTTCTCTCTGGCTGGCCAGCGAGCCGAGAAGGATCACCGTATCCAGATAGACATGCGGATTCAGAAAGGTAAAGCCGAGACAGGTGACCATGGCAACGCCAAGCGGTAAGCGGGTCCCGGCGTCGAGGATCAGTTGTTCTGGTTTGCAGGCACGCCGCGCCGACAGCAGTCCGTAAACGAGCAAGAATGCCGCACCGCCGTAGCGAGCGAGGCTGAGAAACGCTGGCTGGCTTTCGATCAACGCCCCCAATCCCGCAATGCCGGCCACGATCAGCAGGGCGTCGGCGCTGGCGCAGACAAGCACCAGTGGCAGGACGTGTTCGCGTCGGATAGCTTGGCGAAGCAGGTAGGAGTTCTGGGCACCAATGGCGACGATGAGGACGGCACCGGACAGGAATCCGGCAATCAGGTCAGCGGGCATGATTTGTCAGTGAAGTTGGCCAAGGCATCAGCTTATGGCGCGCCACGAAGCAAATACAGTTAAACTTATTAACCATTCATTAGATTTGCTAACTTATGAAAATCGACAACGCGCAATTGGCGGCCTTCGCCGAAACTCTCCGCGAAGGTAGTTTCGACTTGGCTGCACGGAAGTTGAACGTAACCCCATCGGCAATCAGTCAGCGGATCAAGTTGCTGGAGGAGCGCATGGGGCAGGTGCTGATCCAGCGCTCCACGCCCTGCCAGGCGACGGCCGCCGGCCGCCCCCTGCTACGCTACGCGGAAGAACTCGCCCTGCTGGAATCGGAGGCGCTCTCGGCACTGGGCGTGCTTGATGTCGACGCTGCTGGAGCCCCATCCAGCGTGCGCATCCCGATGGTGATCAACGCCGATTCTCTCGATAGCTGGTTCCTGGAGGTGTTCGATGATCTGGCCGCCAGCACGGCCATTACGCTGGATCTCCGGGTCGAAGATCAGGATCACTCGCTGCTCTTGCTGCGCGAAGGCGCGGTGATGGCTGGCGTCAGTGCCAATGCCAAAGCGATTCAGGGCTGCCGGGTCGAAGCGCTCGGCGTGATGCGCTATCTGGCCCTGGCCTCTCCGTCATATGTCGAGCGGCACTTCTCCGCGGGAGTCAATGCCGAATCGCTGAACGCTGCACCGATGTTGATGTTCAACAAGAAGGATGCCCTGCAACAGGCTTTTCTGGCGCAACTGACCGATGCCGTCATCAAGCCGCCGACGCATTACCTACCGACCACCCGATCTTTTGGCGAAGCGGTATTGCGCGGCATGACCTGGGGAATGATCCCGGAACAACTGGCCGAGGCGCAACTGCAAGCGGGGCAACTGATCGAGCTCGCTGCGCCGCGTTGCCTGGACGTTCCACTGTTCTGGCATCGCTGGCGGATTACTTCGTCGGCGCTAGAGTCTCTAAGCCGACTGGTGCATAAAGCGGCAGGAAAGGCGTTACGCCAGACACCAGCCAGCTAGTGTGCGGCCCAGCCGGCGGTGGTCGCGGACAGCCTGCGCAGTGGGCGGGTGGCTTACTTACCAACCCCACAAAAGGCGTTTCGCCACCCAGCCCTTGACGCCATCGGAGCGTTCGACCTGCACCCAATCGCTCTTGGCGCCACGGGTGCGCAGCAGATCGTAACGTTCGGACTTGCCGACGATGCGATAACCGGTGCCCGGGCCGCTGCGCATATTGGCCACCGACGCCTTGACGATATAGTGTGGCTTGCGGTTGGTGAGGGACTTTGCCACCCATCCCTTGTCGTTTTCGAAGTCCTGTACCTGCAGCCAGCTGCCCTTGCGCTTGAGCACCTGCAACGGGTATCCACGCTTGAGTTCCCACATGACATCGGATCGAGTGCTGGGCCCCGAGCGCATGTTCACGATCGAACCCTTGATGCTGACCATGTCGCGAGCCAGCGCAGGTGACTGAATTAGTGCCATGCAAAAGCAGGCTATCGAGAAGAAACGTATCGCAGCGCGCTTCAAAACCATGCAGTAAGACCTCCTGTGTTGTGGCGACTGTCACGGCAGTCGGACGCGGACCCGGCGCGCAGCAGGAAGAAGCACCTACTGACGGAAAGGGTCGCAAGGTTTGTCGAATGATCTCACGATCAAGACAAGCCGAATTAGCGTGAATAGGCGCGAATAGGCGCGAATAGGCGATTGTCGTCGCCCTGCTGCGTGGCGCCAAAGCCGCATGACGCGCCTGCACCTGTCACATCCGGCGGCAGGTCCGGGGACGTTGCGGAGCATTTGTCGCGCATGAAGGACAGGAACTCAGCGCTAGCGAGGACAGTATATGAGCACCCAGCAAGCGGCGTCAATCGCGAAGCCCTGGCACAGCTCACTCAGGTGCGCGCTGGCAGCACCCAGTTCGCACGCGGGTAGTGGCAGGTGTAGCCGTTGGGAAAGTGCTCAAGATAATCCTGATGATCGGGCTCTGCCTCCCAGAAATCACCGACCGCTTCGAGTTCCGTGACCACCTTGCCTGGCCACAGGCCCGAGGCGTTTACGTCGGCGATGGTGTCAAGGGCGACTTGCTTCTGCGCCTCGTCAACATAGTAAATTGCCGAGCGATAGGATGAACCTCGGTCATTACCTTGGCGGTTTCTGGTTGTGGGATCGTGTATCTGGAAAAAAACTTCCAGAATGCGGCGATACGAAATCTGCTCCGGATGGAACAGAATCTCGATGCCTTCTGCATGCGTGCCGTGCTTACGGTAAGTGGCGTTGGGGACATCGCCGCCGGTATAACCCACCCGGGTGGCCGCAACCCCCGGCAACTTACGAATCAGGTCTTGCATACCCCAAAAACAGCCACCCGCCAGAACAGCGCGTTCCTTGGCCATTACTTGTCCTCCACTTGATCAAGGTACTCGCCATAGCCCGCAGCTTCCATGTCATGGCGATGGATGAAGCGCAGCGAAGCAGAGTTTATGCAGTAGCGCAGACCACCACGATCCCTGGGGCCGTCCGGAAACACGTGCCCCAGGTGGCTGTCGCCATGAACAGAGCGGACTTCGGTGCGCAGCATGCCATGGCTGGCATCCCTCAACTCATTGATATGCGCAGGCTCGATGGGTCGGGCAAAGCTGGGCCAGCCGCAACCTGACTCAAACATCTCTGACGACGCGAACAGTGGTTCGCCCGATACGATATCCACGTAGATGCCTGGCTCGGGATTGTGAAGATACTCGCCCGTTCCTGGTCTCTCGGTACCGCTCTGCTGAGTCACACGAAACTGTTCCGGAGTCAGGGCGGCAATCGCGGCGTCGGACTTTTCGTAAGATTTCATTCGCTTCTCCTCGATACACTGCTATGAGGGTTTCATGTCCGCACTTGGTTCCCCAAGCTGCAAGCTCAGAGGCTTGCGCAGACTCATCGTGCAGCGTTCACTTCTGCGCAGGGTTGGCGAGGTCCGGTTAGCTTGCGGGGCTACTTCGACTGATCGACTCGTTCGCTCAAATCCCGGGCGGCAAGCTCGCGGGCGAGCGCCTCCTCGACCGAGCGTTGTACCGTGGTGAAACCTTTGGCTTCGACAATCAGCCCGTTCGGCGTCAGCACGGAAAGCGTGACGGCAGCACCGGCAAGCGCGGTAAGCTCCTTCGCCACCCTGCCCACCTCGGCTGGCTGGAGGACCCTGGCGCTGACCACTTCCGCTCGCACCTCCCATTTGTCGCCATGCTTCGCCGCATCAATACTGTCGACAAAAGTATTCTGGACCTGCTCCAGCGCAGTCTTCCCACGGGTTTCAACTTTTTCCTGGAGCGTCCGGTCGGCTGCAGTCATCGGCGAGAACTGTGCGTCACCGAGCAGCACACGCCCCTTGGCGGTGACATCGCTGGTGGTTGTAGCACGCACCAGCAAAGTGGCGGTCTCATCGCCAGCCCGCTGGCGAATTCGTTCCTGGGCAAGCTTGACCTGCGAGGGAACCGGCGGACGCGCACCGGAAACGGTCGCAACGATCAGCGGACCGATCGGCAAATGGACAAGTTGCACATCCAGCAACTCGAAGTTTTGCCGGCGGCTCACCAATTCCCGGAGCGTCTGCTCGGCAGCTTCCGTCAGCCGGACATTGGGCGTCACGCTGGCGGCAATGAAGTCGCCATTGAGATTGACCGTCGGCAGGAGATTCGCCGAACCCGCTGCCGCCACGTCATGAGTGATGGCACACCTGACGAACAGGCTGATCGGGCGATTGACGCTATCGGCAATGGCATGCTGCATGGCCTCGACCTTCTGCGGGGTGAATGATCGCGGCGTAGTGACCGTCGCCAGCACATTGACCGAGCCGTCCGCGTCCTGATCATAGATGACTCTCGCCAGCCGGGCGCCGGGATTATCTGCAATGGCGTGCTCGATGGTGGTGACAATGGCCTGGTTGAGGCGCCAGTCGTCGATGGTGACGATGAGTTGACGGGTGAGGATGGTGGCGACGGCGAGCAGGCCGATGCCGGTAGCGGAAAAGCGCTTCAGTAAGTCGGTTCGCGTGCCTATCTCGGCGCGGGTGACGAATCCAGCCAGAATGAAAATGGCCGCCGAAACAGCCAGTATCGTCAGGAAGTTGGCAAAGAACAGCAGGAAGGCTCCCCAGGCGCCATCGAAAGCTCCGAAGGCCAAAGACAGGCCGGAGGTGGCGAGCGGCGGCGTCAGCGAGGTGGCAATCGCCACTCCTGGCAGCGCCGGACTGGTGCGCTCATCAACCATCGCCAGGCCACCGGCGAGACCAGCCAGTGCCGCCACGAAGACATCGAGCAGCGATGGCTTGGTGCGCGCCAGCATTTCCGGCGTCACTTCCAGGGCAAACGGCAACAGACCCAGGAGTAAGGCAAAGGCGATGATCAGCAGTACGCCGCCGAACTCGGCGACCAGCGCATTTCGCAACAAATGCAAATCGCCGCGGGACAGCGCCAGGGCAATGCCGAAAATCGGCGCCATCAGTGGCGAGACGAGCATGGCGCCGATGACCACGGCCGCACTGTTGGCCAACAGGCCGAAGGCAGCGATGCCGCCCGACGCCAGCAGCAGCACATAGTAAAGCGGGCTCGGTATGGAGCCGCTCGTCGTATCGTCGATCACCTGCGCCTTACGTTCCGGCGATACGGACCACAAGGCAAGCAGCGGCACATCGAGATTGCTCCGCTCTGCACTCAAATCGGGACTGACGGGAGCTCCTGCAGCGCCATTACTATTCATGACGAAGGCTGTCGGTAACTTAATGTGAAAGTCGCGTATGCGACTCACGAACCTCCCTTCTCCCCCTGCGGGAGAAGGGCCGGGGGTGAGGCGGGGACTTCAGGGAGCATGCTCGCTGCCCGGCGAACGATTCCGGCGTGCAAGCCGGAATGCGCACTGCAAGTGAGAGGGGGACGGTCATGACTTTCATCATCCGGGGTATCTCGACTGTCATGACCGTTAGTAGGGATTAAAAATCGACGGCGCGAGAGTAGGCGTCGAAGGTGTGCTCGCTGGCGCGGCGGCCGCTGGTGACGGCGGCGCGGCGGCTTCGAGCGCTGGCGGCGAACTTGGCTCCACCGCCGGCGTGCTCGCGGCTTCGTGGGCCGCTTGCGGCGAGTTTTGCGTCGGCAGACGCCAGAGAAGCTTCGCGTTTTCTACCCAACCAGTCTCGCCGGTCGACTCGACGCGCACGTGCGCAAAGCCTCTATCGAGTTGGTCGCGGTAGAGCTTCGTGTACTGTGGCAGCTGCGTAATGATGGCACCGCCGATGCTCTTGTGCAGTGGCAGACTGGATGAACCAGTGTAATAGACGCCGCCCTCTTCCCTGGCCCCCGAGCCGCTTCTCTCGGGAGCACCCGTGCCCATATCCGGGAGGTACTTCGTGACCGTCGAACACGCGCCCAATCCCGCGACGAGCAGAGCAGAGAAGAGTAGGGAAAGGAGGCGTTTTGAGTTGTCGATCATTCCAGAAACCCCAAGAAACGACGCTATCGGCGATGCTTCAAGGCGTCAACGGATAGCAGAAGCGTCGCGCCGGCAGCATAATGCCGCGCTTCGCAAGAAGCCGCAAGAGGGCAATTGCTGGCCGCGCGGACGGGTCAGTACAAGCACTGAAATTTGCGCCTGAGGCAGCAGGATAGGCAACTGCTGCACTAGTTCTCGGCGTTCTCGACGCGGCTTTCAGGAGGCTTTAAAGCCGCAGGGGGCGTCAAGGTGACGGTAACCTCAGGCCTTTGAGAGAAATCGCCTTACTTGAGGTTGCCCGACAGGAATTGCTGCAGACGTTCGCTGTTTGGCTTGCTCAACACTTCCTGGGGGTTGCCTTCTTCCTCAACCCGCCCCTGATGAACAAAGATCACGTGGTTCGCGACTTCGCGCGCGAAGCCCATTTCGTGGGTGACGACCAGCATCGTGCGTCCCTCTTCGGCAATCGAGCGCATCACTTTGAGGACGTCACCAACCAGTTCCGGATCAAGGGCGGAGGTGGGTTCATCAAACAATAGCGCCTCGGGTTCCATCGCCAGGGCACGCGCAATCGCCACCCGCTGTTGCTGGCCGCCGGACATGTGCGCCGGGTAAGTGTCGCGAAATTCCCAGACGCCGACGCGTTCGAGATAGCGCTCGGCACGTTCCATGGCCTCTCTTTTTGGCAGGCCAAGCACATGGATCGGTGCTTCGATGATGTTTTCCAGCACCGTCATGTGAGCCCATAGATTGAAGTGCTGGAAGACCATCGACAGACGGGTGCGGATTCTCTGCAGTTGCTTCGGGTCGGCAACCTTGAGTTCATCTTTCTTGCCAGGAAGCAGCTTTACCTCCTCGCCGGCGACAATGATCCGTCCGGAAGTCGGCTGCTCAAGGAAATTGATGCAGCGTAGCCAGGTGCTCTTGCCGGAGCCGGACGAACCGATGATGCTGATCACGTCACCGGCATTGGCGGTGAGCGACACGCCTTTGAGTACTTCGTTGTCGCCGTACTGCTTGTGCAGGTTCTCGACACGGAGGAGTTCTTTGCTCGCCTTGTGGGTCATGGCAGTCTTTCCGATCAGTCTTTTTGAGCGCTGGCGCTGCGGCGCGGCTGCAGATGGGCCAGCCACCGGTTTTCAGCGACTCGGAACAGCCCAACCAGGACAAAGGTCACGGCAAGGTAGAGCAGTCCGGCAAAAATGAAGGCCTCAAAAGGCGCGTAATGGCGTGAATAGACGTTGCGTGCCGCACCGGTCAAGTCGACCAGCGTCACCGCGCTGGCTATCGCGGAGCCTTGCAGCATCAGAATCACTTCGTTGCTAAGCGGCGGCAGCGCCCGACGCAAGGCCGACGGCAGAATGATTCGGCGCAGTGCCGTGCTGCGCGTCATGCCCATTGCCGTGGCTGCCTCGACTTCGCCGTGCGGCGTGTTGCGGATCGCGCCGGCAAACATTTCGAGCTGGTAAGCGCAGGTATTCAGGGTGAAAGCCAACAGGGCGCAGAAATAGGCGTCGCGGAACAGCAGCCAGAACGGGTTACCGGCCTCCCACATTCCTTGCATCCATTCGCTCTGCCCAACGCCGTAGTAGATCAGCAGCAACTGGACGAGCATCGGCGTGCCGCGGAAGAAGTAGGTGTAGGCGCGCACCGGAGCACTCACCCAGGGGTTCTTCGACAGGCGAGCGATCGACAGCGGCACGGCAAAGCCGAAACCGACGACAAGGGCGATGGCCGTCAGATGCAGAGTCATCCACAGCCCGCGCCAGAATTCAGGCAAGCTGCCAGTAACGACGGTCAGATCAAACCATTCCATGCGTCGCTCCTTAATGTGAAAGTCGCGCACGCGACTCACGAAACTCCCGTCTCCCCTCCCGGGAGAAGGGTCAGGGGAAGAGGGAAACGGTCATGACTTTCATGACTTGGGGTGTCTCCACGTGTCATGGCCGTTAATGTGAAAGTCGCGCAAGCGACTCACGAAACACCCTTCTCCCCCTGCGGGAGAAGGGCCGGGGGAAGAGGGAGGCGGTCATGACTTTCATGATCTGGGGTGTCTCGACATGTCATGACCGCTAAACGTTCGCTTCCCGGACGCCGACGTTGTAGCGACGCTCCAGCCGTTGCAGCACCGCGTTCGAGACGCTGGTCATCGTCAGGTACAGCACGCAGACGGCGAGATAGAAGGCGAAAGGCTGGTGCGTCGTGCGGCCGGCCTGATCGGCCAGCCAGGTCATATCGGACAGGCCGATCATGGAGACGATGGCGGTGCTCTTGAGCAGGACCAGCCAGTTATTGCCCATGCCCGGCAGCGCGTAACGCAGCATTTGCGGAAAAAGGATGCGCCGGAACACCTGCCAGCCGCTCATCCCGTAAGCGCGGCCGGCTTCCATTTGGCCCACCGGGACGGCTTGAAAGGCGCCGCGAAAAGTCTCGGTGAAATAGGCGCCAAAAATCAACCCGATGGTCAACACGCCGGCGGCAAAAGCATTCAGCTCGATCATGTCCCATTCCAAATAGTCACTGATCTGATTGAGCAATACCTGACCACCGTAAAAAACCAGGAGCATCATCACCAGATCGGGGACGCCGCGGAGGATCGTGGTATACAACGCCGTCCACCAGCGCAGTGGCGCGATCTTCGACAGCTTGCAGGCGGCGCCGAACAGGCCGGTGCTGACCGCAAGCAGCAGCGACAGAACGGCCACCTGGAGAGTGACCCAGGCGCCGGCCAGCAAGCTCGGTGAGTATTCGATCAGGACATCCATGGGCGGGTGCTTCCTCAGGTTGCGCGGCTGCCAGGGCCGGGTCAGCAACAGGTAGCGCCCGCCGCGTTGGCGGCCGGCGCTTCACAGCGAGACATCACTGGCCGTAGATATCCATCGGGAAGTACTTCTTGCGGATCTCGTCATAGCTGCCATTGGCACGTACCGCATCCAGCGCCTTGTTGAGCTGCTCCTTGAGTTCCTTGTCCTTCTTGCGGATCGCGATGCCGATCCCTTCACCGATGACCGCGCGCTCTTCGGCGTTCTTGCCGAAATACTGATCACCAGCAACCGCGTAGCCAGAACCCTCAGGCTTGGTCAGGAAACCGGCGTAGGCTTCCCAGTAGTCGACAAAGCTGGCATCGACGCGGCCCGATTTGAGGTCCAGGTAGGCTTCATCCTGCTTGCCGTAGCGAACCACTTCCACACCCTTGCCATCCCAGTACTTGGTGGCGAAGTTGTCGGAAACAGTGCCGCGCTGAACAGCAATTTTCTTGCCCTGCAGGGAGGCCAGCTCCGGTCGCAGCGGTGAGCCATCCTTGGCAATCAGGACAACCGGCGAGGCGTAGTACTTGTGGGTGAAGTCGACCTTGGCTTTTCTTTCCGCGGTAATGGACATCGAGGCGACGATGGCGTCGAACTTGCGCGCCATCAGGGCGGGGATCATGCCGTCCCATTCCTGCTTCACCCAGGTGCATTTGGCCTTCATCTCGGCGCACAAGGCGTTGCCGATATCAATGTCGAAGCCCTTCAAGGCGCCATCGGCAGAGACTTCATTGAACGGCGGGTAAGCGCCTTCGGAGGCCATGCGAATTTCCTTCCACTCCTTGGCCGAAACACCGACCGACGAGAGCGCCAGGAGCGCTGACAGCAGCAGGGCTTTTTTCATTCTTTTACTCCTCCAGAGTTGAGACCAGCAAATGGTGGCAAGAAAGCCCGTCTTGAGCAACGGTTTCCGTTGCGCATAGTACAACGCTGCAGAGCTGTGGCAATGAAGATTGCGACAAAGCGACGAAACACGAAGCGCTTGTATCTGACGGGCGCAATCATCAGCGTCAACGCGGCCTTCTGCGAGATTACCGGCTACGCCGCGCCGGAGGTGATCGGCCCTGCACGACCACTGGCCCCACAGCAGGCGATGCACGGGTATAGCCGCTGATAGCCGCCCTCAGCTCACCGAGCGCAACCAGCGAACAATGCTCGCAGCATCCATCGCCCCAGCCTGACGGGCGACCTCCCTGCCCTTCCTGAACACCACCAGCGTTGGAATCGAGCGGATGCCGAAGCGAGCGGCAAGCGCCTGCTCTTCCTCGGTGTTGACCTTGGCCAGGCGAGCGGCAGGTTCCAGTTGCTGCGCAGCCGCCGCGAACGCCGGCGCCATGGCCCGGCACGGACCGCACCAGGGGGCCCAGAAGTCGACCAGGATCGGCAATTCCGAGCGTCCTATATGGCGGTCGAAACTGGCCGCGGTGAGCGTGGTCGGCGTGCCGTCAAAAAGTGGCGATTGACAGTGGCCACAGCGGCCCTGCTCGCCGAGGCGCGCTTCAGGCAGCCGGTTCGGACGGTGGCAATGCGGGCAGACAACTATTTTCGATGGATTCATGGCGGCAGGGCTCCAGGATCAATGGTGGTTACATGGTGACATCAGGAGCGCATTCAAGCCTTGCTTGCCTTTGCCGTCTAGCGTCGCCTCCGGGCTCGACGCGATCGAGCAGGCGCTCGACGCTCACTCCACACAGACGCCGGGCACCGCGAGCTTGCGGAACAGGGGTGGCGAGGCAAGTGCACTGGGCGGGTAATGCCGCAGCTGACTCCGGAATTCCGGGTTGTGAAAAGCACGCTTGAAGTGCGCGGTCGACTCCCACACGGCGTAGTTGAGGAAGACGCAACTACCGCCGCCAATGCCACGGTGCAGCTGCGTCGGTATCAGGCCAGGGCCGGTCGGAAACATCGGCGAGAAGTGCCACGGTGAATCGTCGCTTCGAGCGGCGGATGCTCAAAGCTGATACTCCTCCCCCGGCCGCGCACCGGCAATCGCCATGTCAACTGCTTTGCGCGTCAGCTGCGGCGCGAACAGCTCAATGAAGTCGTACTCAAAGCGACGGATGTGATTGCCGCGCCGCAAGCCGATGCGCGTGGTGTTCGACCCAAAGAGATGTTCGGCAGGCAGTGCCTGCAGACCGGCGTCGCGGGTGGCGTCGAAAGCCATGCTGGCGATGATGCCGAGGCCGAGGCCAAGGCTCACGTAGGTCTTGATGACATCGGCGTCAATGGCGGAAAGCACGACGTTGGGCGTCAGCTGCGCCAGCTCGAAAGCCTTGTTGATGCGCGAACGACCGGCAAAGGCGGAGTCGTAGGTGATCAGTGGCCAGCGCGCCAGGGCGGTCAATGACAGGGGTTTCTCGCCGAGGATAGCGTGCCCGTCGGGAGCGATCACGCAGTGCACCCATTGGTAGCAAGGGAGCATCAACAACTGCGGGTACTGGTCGAGGGCTTCGGTGGCGATGGCGATGTCGGCCTCGCCTTTCAGTGCCCATTCGGCGATCTGCGTCGGATGCCCCTGGCGCAGCGACAGCCGCACCCGGGGGTGGCGGTCGACGAAGTTCTTGACGACGCCGGGCAGCGCGTAGCGCGCCTGCGTGTGCGTCGTGGCGATGACCAGGCTGCCGGAGTCCCCGCCGGCGTACTCCTCGCCGACGCGACGAATGTTCTCGGCATCGCGCAGGATGCGTACGGCAATTTCGAGTACCGCCCTGCCCGGCTCGGTGACCGCTGTCAGGCGCTTGCCGCTGCGCTCGAAAACGATCACCCCAAGCTCGTCTTCGAGCAGCTTGATCTGTTTCGAGATTCCCGGCTGCGAGGTATACAGCGCCGCCGCGGCTTCCGAAACGTTGAGGCCTCGCTGCGCCACTTCGACGAGATAACGCAGTTGCTGGAGCTTCATCGCCACCCTTAATTACCGTTGGTTATAACAATCTAACTGAATAGTCTTTTTCGATCAAACTCTGTACTGCTACCATGCGCGCTCATTTTCGCTAGAGCGGATCCTTTATGGACTGGATGTTCACTTTGTCGGGCTTTGTCGTTGGCGCCATCGTCGGGCTCACCGGCGTCGGTGGCGGCTCGCTGATGACGCCGCTGCTGGTCCTGGTCTTCGGCATCCACCCGGCAACGGCCGTCGGTACAGACCTGCTGTACGCAGCCATCACCAAGGCCGGCGGCACTTACGTGCACGCCAGGAAAGGCCATGTCGACTGGCGCATCACCCGCCTGCTGGCGACGGGTAGTATTCCCGCCGCGCTGCTGACGGTCTGGGCGCTATCCTTCCTGCCCAAGCAGAGCGCCGAGGTCTCGCACGTGATTTCGGTTTCGCTGGGGATCGCCTTGCTGCTCACCGCCGCGGCAATCATCTTCCGCCACAAGCTGCAGGACCACGCCCTGGCACACGCCGAGGACAGCGCACATACCAAGCTGCGGGCGCCAATCACCATTGCTGTCGGCGCCCTGCTCGGCATCCTGGTCACGGTTTCTTCGGTCGGCGCAGGGGCGCTTGGCGTCGCCGTGCTGTTCTACCTCTACCCGCGACTGCCGACCATCCGCATCATCGGCAGCGACGTCGCGCACGCCGTGCCGCTGACTCTGGTCGCCGGCCTCGGTCACTGGCTGCTCGGCAGTATCGACTGGTCGCTCCTTGGCAGCCTGCTGCTCGGCTCGCTGCCCGGAATCTGGCTCGGCAGCCACGCCTCGGCGAAAATCCCGGACCGTATTCTTCGCCCCATCCTGGCCTGCATGCTGCTCTTGATCGGCGGCAAGCTGATCGCCCAGTAGATGCCCGTGCCCGGCCTGATCCAGGGAATGGCAGGCATGGCTTCATTCTTATAAGGAGCGACGCATGTATCGCTACGACAGTACTGACCAACAACTGATTGACGAGCGCGTAAGCCAGTATCGCGGCCAGATGGAGCGCCACCTGGCGGGCGAACTCTCGGCTGACGAGCTGCGTCCGCTACGCCTGCAGAACGGGCTCTACATCCAGCGGCACGGTCCGATGCTGCGCATCGCCATTCCCTACGGCATGCTCTCGTCGGCGCAGCTGCGCAAGCTGGCCGAAATATCGCGCCGCTACGACCGTGCCGTCGGGCACTTCACGACGCGCCAGAACATGCAGCTCAACTGGCCGCAGTTTGAGGAAACGCCGGAGATCCTGGCCGAGCTGGCGAGCGTCGAAATGCACGCCGTGCAGACCTCGGGCAACTGCATCCGCAACATCACCAGCGATCAGTTTGCCGGCGTCGCGCCGGACGAACTGGTCGACCCGCGCCCGTACTGCGAACTGCTGCGGCAATGGTCGACTTTTCATCCGGAGTTCGCCTTCCTGCCGCGCAAGTTCAAGATCGCGGTCAATGCCGCGGCGCAGGACCGCGCGGTGATCCGGGCGCACGACATCGGACTCGAGGTGGTCAGCGACGAGCGCGGCGAGATCGGCTTCAAGGTCCTCGTCGGCGGCGGTCTCGGGCGTACGCCGATCCTCGGCAAGGTGGTTCGCGAGTTTCTGCCGCGCCGGCACATTCTCTCCTATCTGGAGGCCATCCTGCGCCTGTATAACCGCTACGGTCGCCGCGACAACATGTACAAGGCACGTATCAAGATTCTCGTGCAGGCGCTCGGCAGCGAGGAGTTTGCGCGCCAGGTCGAGGCCGAGTGGGCGCATCTGCGCGACGGCGAGACGACGGTCACCGACGCCGAGTTCGACCGTATCGCCGGCCATTTCGAGCCGCCAGCCTGGGAGACGCTGCCTGCCGAAGACCCCGTGCATAACACCCGCCTGACTACCGACAAGGCTTTCGCCAACTGGGTCAAGCGCTGCGTGCATGCCCACAAGACGCCGGGTTATGCGGCGGTGACGCTGTCGCTGAAAGCGCCGGGAGTCGCTCCCGGCAATATCAGCGACGCGCAGATGATTGCCGTCGCCGACTTCGCCGACCGTTTCAGCTTCGGCGAGCTGCGCGTCAGCCATGAACAGAACCTGATCCTTTCCGACGTCAAGCTGGGCGATCTGCACGAGCTCTGGCAACTCGCCCGCGGCCAGCGCCTGGCGACCGCCAACATCGGTCTGCTGACGGACATGATCTGCTGCCCTGGCGGCGACCTCTGTGCGCTGGCCAATGCGCGCTCGCTACCGATCGCCGAGGCGGTGAACGACAAGTTCGATGACCTCGACTATCTGTACGACATCGGCGACATCTCGCTCAACATCTCCGGCTGCATGAACTCCTGCGGCCACCATCACGTCGCCAACATCGGCATTCTCGGCGTCGACAAGAATGACGAGGAGTGGTACCAGATCACCGTCGGCGGCGAGCAGGGCAACGACGCGATTATCGGCAAGGTCATCGGCCCTTCCTTCTACGCCCAGGAAGTGCCCGAGGTCATCGAAGCGTTGATCGCCGTCTATCTCGAACGGCGCACCGCCAGCGAGCGCTTCATCGACACCTGGCAGCGTGTCGGCGCCGAGCCCTTCAAGGCACGCGCCTACGCCGGTCGCGACCGTCGCCGCACGGCCAAGGTCGCCGACAAGGAAAGCCAAGCAAAGGAAATCGTCAATGCCTAGGATCATCAAGAATACGCAGATCGTCGAAGACCACTGGCAGGTGCTGACCCTCGCCGAGAACGAAACCCCGGAAGCCGTCGCCCTGCCCGCCGCGCCGACACTGCTGCCGCTGGCCGTCTGGCTGGCGCGCCGCGACGAGATCGTCACCGCAGGCCTGGCGCACGGCGTCTGGCTGGACGCCGGCGAGGGTCCGGAAGCAGTGGCTGACGACCTCGAACGTTTGCCGGTCATCGGCGTCAATTTCCCGAAGTTCACTGACGGCCGCAGCTACTCCAGCGCCCGTCTGCTGCGCGAGCGCTACACCTACCGCGGCGAGATTCGCGCCCTCGGCGACGTGCAGCAGGACCAGCTGTTCTTCATGCGCCGCTGCGGCATCGACGCCTACGCTCTGCGTGCCGACAAGGACATCGAAAAGGCGCTCGCCGGTCTGGCGGTCTTCAGCGACACCTACCAGGCGGCAGTCGACCAGCCGCAACCGCTGTTTCGCCGGCGCACGGCACGCGGCCAGGAGGCGGCATGAAGCACCTCGGCACACTCGACGACCCCGCGCTGCTCGACGCGCTGGCCAGCAAAGTCGCTGCCGCACGCCACCTGTTGCGCGCAATCGCCGACGATTTCTCGCCGGCCGCTTTTGCCAGCAGTCTCGGTGCCGAAGACATGGTGCTCACCGATCTGATCGTCACCGAGCGGCTCGACATCGAGATCTTCTCGCTCGACACCGGCCGCCTGCCGGCCGAGACTTACGAGCTGATCGCCAGGGTGAAAAGTCACTACGGGCTTGCGCTGCGCCTGTATTATCCGCGCCACGATCTGGCCGAGGCATGGACGCGTGAGAACGGCATCAACGCTTTCTACGAGTCGGTGGAGCTGCGCAAGGGCTGCTGTCATTTCCGCAAGGTCGAACCCCTGCAACGCGCGCTGGCCGGACGCAAGGCCTGGATCACAGGCATGCGTGCGCAGCAATCGGCGACTCGTGAGGACTTGCCGCTGCGCAGTTTCGACGTCGGCAGCGGGGGCCTCGAGAAATTCAACCCGCTCACGGCATGGAGCGAACGCGAAGTCTGGGCCTACCTCAAGCAGCAGCAGGTACCGTACAACGCCCTGCACGACCAGTTCTACCCGAGCATCGGCTGCGCGCCGTGCACGCGCGCAATCACGCCCGGAGAAGATGTACGCGCCGGCCGCTGGTGGTGGGAGAATCCAGACTCGAAGGAATGCGGCTTGCACCTCAAGCGCGCCTGAAACCCGTACCGACAGACAACCGATGAATCACACAGGTCAATCATGAGCAGCACAGCACTTTCCAGTGTCACCCTTTCCCATCTCGACTGGCTCGAATCCGAGGCCATCCACATCATGCGCGAAGTTGCCGGCCAATGCAGCAACCCGGTGCTGCTGTTCTCCGGCGGCAAGGACTCGATCTGCATGCTGCGTATCGCCGAGAAAGCTTTTCGCCCAGGCCGTTTCCCGTTCCCGCTGATGCACATCGATACCGGCCACAACTACCAGGAAGTCACCGACTTCCGCGACCAGCGCGCCGCCGAGCTCGGCGAGCGGCTGATCGTGCGTTCGCTCGAGGACTCGATGGCGCGCGGCACGGTGGTTCTCAAGTCTGCCGACGAACCGCGCAACAAGCACCAGTCGATAACCCTGCTCGAAGCAATCGAGGAATTCGCTTTCGACGCCTGCATTGGTGGGGCACGCCGCGACGAGGAAAAGGCACGTGCCAAGGAGCGAATTTTTTCCTTCCGCGACGAATTCGGCCAATGGGACCCCAAGAACCAGCGCCCCGAGCTCTGGGACCTCTATAACGCACGCAGCTTCAAAGGCGAAAACATTCGCGTTTTCCCGATCTCGAACTGGACCGAAATCGACGTCTGGCAGTACATCGAGCGCGAGCGGCTGGCCCTGCCATCGATCTACTTCGCGCACCGCCGCCCAATCGTCCGGCGCAGCGGCGGCATGCTGCCGGTCACCGCGGTGACACCGGTCAAGCCCGGCGAAGTGGTGGAAGAAAGGATGGTTCGCTTTCGCACCGTCGGCGATATCACCTGCACAGCGCCGGTCGAGTCAGACGCCGACAGCGTCGCCAAGATCATCGCCGAAACGGCAATCACGACGATCACCGAGCGTGGCGCCACCCGCCTCGACGACCAGACCTCGGACGCGTCGATGGAGCAACGCAAGAAGGAAGGCTATTTCTGATGTCCGCAATCGACCCCATTGAACCCATGCAAGCACTCCCCCTGGAAGATGCACCCGACAACGGCCTGCTGCGCTTTCTGACCTGCGGCAGCGTCGACGACGGCAAGAGCACGCTGATCGGCCGCCTGTTGTACGACAGCAAGACGATTCTCGCCGACACCCTGCACGCCATGCAGCGCACGTCCGAAAAACGCGGGCTGGATGTTGTCGACCTGTCGCTGCTCACCGACGGCCTGCAGGCCGAGCGCGAACAGGGAATCACCATCGACGTCGCCTATCGCTACTTCACCACCGGCACGCGCAAATACATCATCGCCGATGCCCCAGGCCACGAGCAGTACACGCGCAACATGGTCACCGCCGCGTCGACGGCCGACCTGGCGATCATCCTCATTGATGCCCGCAAGGGCGTCCTTGCGCAGACCCGCCGCCACTCCTATATTGCGCACCTGCTCGGCATTCCGCAGGTCGTCGTGGCCGTAAACAAGATGGATCTGGTCGACTATTCGCCGGAAGTCTTTGCACGCATCAAGGCCGACTATCTGGCCTTCGCCGGCAGACTGGGGATCGAAAACATTCGCTTCATGCCGATGTCGGCGCTGCACGGCGACATGATCGTCGAGCGCGGCGAGCGGCTTGGCTGGTACGAGGGGCCGAGCCTCATCGAAGTCCTCGAAACGGTGCCAGCGGTGCACAGCGCACACACCGAAAAATTCCGCTTCCCGGTGCAATACGTCTGCCGTCCGCAGGATTCGGCCAACCCGGAGCTGCACGATTATCGTGGCTTCATGGGCCGTGTCGAGTCCGGCGAATTGGCGGTCGGCGACGCGGTGACGGTGTTGCCCTCGGGCCTGGAAACGCGCGTCAGGGACATCCAGGTGCTCGCCGAGTCACTGCCCTGCGCCACCGCCGAGCAATCGGTGACCCTCCTGCTCGAAGACGAAATCGACATCTCGCGCGGCGACATGATCGTCAAGAGCGGCGAACTGCCGACGCTCAGCAAACAGATCGACGCCATGCTCTGCTGGCTGGCCGAAGCAGCGCTCGACCCACGCCGCAAATACCTCATTCGTCACACCACCCGCGACAGCAAGGCGATGCTCGCCGGTATCGACTACCGCATCGATATCAACACCATGGAACAGCAGGCGTGCGAGCGGCTGGTGATGAACGACATCGCCCGCGTGCGCTTCAAACTGGCGCAGCCGATTTTTGCCGACCCCTACGCGGAAAGCCGCGGCACCGGCGCCTTCATCGTCATCGACGAGTCGTCGAACAACACCATCGGCGCCGGCATGATTCTCTGACCGGCACGGCCTGCTGTGGTCATGGATATTCACGGAAAGCCGATCGCCGAACGCATAGCCTGGCTGTTCGGCCTGGCCGAGCGCCATGCGGCGATGTACCGCAGCCCGGAAGCCTGGCTGGCACGCCAGCGCTATCAGGCCGAGCACCCGACGGCGATCGCCGTCCTCAAGTGCATGGACGGACGCATCAACATCCCGGTGGCGACCAACACCCCGGTCGGCCTGCTGATGCCTTTTCGCAACCTCGGTGGGATCTTCGACCTCGGCTGGCCGCACCTCGGCGAAGTGCTCGCGCACCATGTGCAGCGCGTCGTCAACGCCGGACGGCATGTGCTTTTCCTGGTCACCTACCACTACTCGCAGGGCGAGCCACGGCGCGGTTGTGCCGGCTTCGACTACGACACGGCGGCAGCCATCGCTCATACCTACGAGATACGCCGCCAGGTCGAACACATTTTCGGCAGCGACCACGGTACCGTCTATCCGCTGGTATGCGGTTTCGAAACCGACGAAGACGCACTGGTGATCCACGGCACGACTGGCGAGCAACTGCACCTGGCCAGCTTGACCGCCGCCGACCGGGCAACACTCGAACAACGCCTCGCCGCCCTGCTGCCCGACATGCCGGCACAGATGCGCGCCGATCTGCTGCCGCTGCTGCACGGTAATCTCGAACATATCGCGAGCGTACGCTCGCAGATCCGCAGTCGCGAGCGCCTGCTGGACATCGAGCACCGCGAGTGGACGATTTGTCTCGGGCGTGGCTTCGATTTCCTGCACACGCCCAATGTCGCCTTGATCATCGGCCCCTACAGCCCCAATCTCGACGTCCCGATCCGCAAGGCGGCCGGGATCATCGAGGCCAACATGCGCGCTGGACGCATTCCTGACGACGGTTTTCTGCTCCTGGCGTCGGTGCCGTACGAGGAAATCGGCGTAGACCGCGCGCGTGCCGAACTCAAGTCGAACTTCCTGTCGAGCTTCGCCGCCGACGTCATTCGCCGTGAATTCCCCCGCCTCGGCGAGCAGATGACAACGCGCACGGCGGTCCTCGACTGGCGCTCGCGAACCCTGGAAGCGATCGCCAGCCAGCAGTAGCTGCGTCGCGAGACACCTGGCGGCGGCCAGCCTAGCGACAGAGCGTAGCGCCAAGCTGTTAGAATCGCGCCCTCTGTCTACCGGCCTTGCCTATCATGTCCCAGAATTCACGCCTGATTTTCGGATTCCATTCGACGCTCGCCAAACTGCGTCACGACCCCGGCGCAATTCGTGAAATCTACGTTGACGCCGCGCGTCACGACGCTCGCCTGCGTGATCTGGTTCGCCAGGCGGAGTTCGCCACGGTGCGCATCCTGCCGGTGGACGGCGCGCGACTGCAGGCGATGGCGCCCGGCGCCCGGCACCAGGGAGTGATCGCCACGGTCGATGCAACGCCGCGGCACGTGACGCTGGACGATGTTCTCGACACCCTCGACGAACCGGCCTTCCTGCTGATCCTCGACGGCATTCAGGATCCGCATAACCTCGGCGCCTGCCTGCGAGTTGCCGATGCCGTCGGCGCGCACGCGGTCATCGCACCCAAGGATCGCGCGGTCGGCTTGACGCAGGCCGCCGTCAAAGTGGCCAGTGGTGCCGCCGAAACTGTGCCTTACGTGACGGTCACCAATCTCGCACGCACCCTGCGCGAACTAAAGGACAGGGAAATCTGGATCGTCGGCACCGATGCCGACGCCAAGGACGATCTCTACACCGCCCAGTGGCCAACGGCCTGCGCCTGGGTACTCGGCGCCGAAGGCGACGGCCTGCGCCGCCTGACGCGCGAGACCTGTGATCAACTGGTCAACATCCCCATGCTCGGCTCGGTCGCCAGCCTCAATGTCTCGGTCGCCACCGGCGTCTGCCTCTACGAGGCGCGCCGTCGGCGCGGGCCAGCCAGCAACTTCGGCAATTCCAGCCGTTCCAATAATTCCTAATCCTTGTACGAGTAGCGGTAGACGTAGCCTTTGTAACCGTAGCGGTAACGCTGGCGGCTGACATTGAGGTCGTTGAAGACGAAGCCCTTGACTTCGACGCCAGCCTGATTGAGGCGCTTGACCGCTTGCTCGAGTTCGCGAATCGGGTGCCTGCCCGAACGGGCGACCATCAGTGTGGCGCCGACATGACGGCCGATGATCGCCGCATCGGAAACGGCCAGCACCGGCGGCGCATCGACGATCACCGTGTCGAAGCGTTCGCCGAGTTGCGTCAGCAAGGTGACAAAGCGCTCGTGCATGAGCAGTTCGGAAGGATTGGGCGGGATCTGGCCGGTAGAGATCACCCACAGATTGTCGACTGAAGTCGTTTTCAGAATCGCGTCCAGCGAAGCCTGCCCGGCAACGTACTCCGAGATTCCGCACGCACGCTCCTTGCCGAACTCCTTGTGGATATGCCCCCGGCGCAGATCGGCATCGACGATTACCACGCGCTTGCCGACCTGTGCCAGCACGACACCAAGGTTCTTGGAAATGAAGCTCTTGCCGAGGCTGGGGCTCGAACCGGTGATCAACAGCGAGTTACGTTTCGCGTCGAGCAGCGCAAAGTGCAGCGTCGTGCGCAGGCCGCGCAGGCTCTCGACCGCGTCGTCTTCGGGAAACCCGACGGCCAGCAACTCGCCAACACCGAATTTCGACTTGCGGTGCAAATCAATTTCGGTCTTGCTGTGCGGGACCGTGGCATAGACCGGCAGGCCGAGCTGCGACTCGATGATCTCGGGGTCTTCGACAACCACACGCAGCGCCCGCAGCAGCCAGATGATGACCATGCTCAGCAATACGCCGAGAAGCAGGGCAATACCCAGAATCGCGATCGGCTTGGCGCCGACGGGTTCACGAGCGACGGCCGCAGGGTCGATGATGCGCACATCGCCGACAGTTCCTGCCTTTGACACCCGCAATTGCTGGGCGGTATTGAGCAGCTCGGTATAGAGCCTGTTCGAGACTTCGACATCGCGCGCCAGACGTAGAACCGTCTGCTGCGTATCCGGCAAGGCCGCGACATCGGCGTCAAAGGCCTTGCGACGCTCGGCGAGACGCTGCAACTTGTTGTCCATCGCCTGAATCCTGGGATGCTCGGGAGTGAAGCGCTCGCGCAGTTCGTCCCGCTCCTGCTTCAGCAACACGGCGGCGTTGTCGACCTCGACCAGAGACTTCAGGACCCCCTGCGTCTCCAGGCTCAAGTCGAGCGAACCACGGCTTTGACGATAGTTGTTGTACGCTGCCTCGGCGCTATCGACCTGTGTCTTGAGAGCGGGAAGCTGGGTCTCGAGAAAGGCCAGGGTCTTCTCGGCTTCGGCCGAGCGCCGTTCGACGTTCTGGCGAACATAGGTATTCATGATGTCGTCGAGCACGATGCCGATCTGCCCCGGATCTCCTCCCACGAGGTTCAGCTCGAGAAGGCTCGATTTCTTGCCGCGCTCCTTGACGGAATAGTTCTTGCGCAAACTGTCCACGGCTGTTTCGGCGGATAGTTTCATCAACCGAAACTGTGTTCCTGGCCGCGCCTCGAGCTGCGCGACGAAAATCGAGTAATTCTGGTTACTGGCACGCGTCCCCGCTTTACCCTTGAGGAGTGGCTGATCCTCCCAATCCAGCACTTCGAAAGTGCCGTCGTCACCAGCGACCAGGGTGAGTCTCTGATCCAGAGCTCGTCGCGGAACGTCGAGCGAATCGACCTGAATGCGGTCACCACCCCATGCAAAACTCGACAGGCCCAGCCACGGCGAATTCGGTTCATCACCTTGGTAGCGCCGGCTGACTGCACCGCCAATCAAGGGCAGGGTTCTGGGAACGGCCACGATGTCCAGCTTCAGCTTGCTGACGACCCGTTCAAGGACCATTCGCGAGCTGAGGATTTCGAGTTCGGCCGAGACGGTTGTGTCGTCGCCCAACAACGGCTGCAGGGCCTTGAGGGAGCCCATTCCGGAGCTTTTCTCCTCGACTTGCAAGAGACCATCGGCCCGGTAGACGGGCTTCGCCACAAACACCCAAGCCAGGCCAAGAACGAGTGCCAACAGGCTAACCGCGGCAATCAACCAGCGGTAATCCATGAGCACGGCAATGATCTCGCCAAGGGCCAGGCCCTCGTCCTCATCTTCCGAGGACACCTGCTGCAGCGACTGCGCTTGCGCCTGAGCACCTGCGCGGCCGGCGACTCCCGGCGCGTTGAAAGAGGCTTCTGACTGGTCGTTATCCATGGATCGTCCGTGTTTGCCGCCGCAAAGGTCATGGCTGCGCGGCTCCGCGTGGTAGGCAGGTTTTTGCGGGAGAGCTTAGCCAGCGGCTTTGTCAGCCCCCCGACGGGCCTGCCGTGAAAGAAAAGCTCGTCGAGATCAGTACTGCGGTTGTTGGCCGCCGAAAAGCGGATACTGCGTCTGGCTGGTTACATTAAGCATCGTCGCCGTCGGCAGGATATTCGAGATCACGCGCTGCCAGCGAACGACTGCCGCCGCATCGACATAGACAACATCGCGCGGCCGCAGCGGAAAGCGATCGGCCAGCAACATGGCGTCGGGCAGGCGGGAATCCAGATGGAAGAGCTCCGGAGTCTCGGTGTCGCCGCGCATGACATAGATCCAGCGTGGGTCGGAAGTCGTCTGACTGATATAGCCAGCGTCGCTGAGCGCTTCGGCGAGCGTCGAGCGCTTCTTGTTCATCACTTGCGAACCAGGCCGAACGACTTCGCCAAGCACGAAGATCTTGTTGTAGCTGCGGTCCGCGACATTGATGATGTCGCCGTGCTCCAGCAAGGCATTCTGTGCTGTCGCACCATAGTCGTACATTGCCTGGATATCGACCAGATAGGTACTGCCACGACGAGTCAGCAGCACCCGGCTGTAGTCGGCCTCCGGCGTGAAGCCACCGGCGCGGTTGACCGCCTCGATCACAGTCATCGGAATATCGGTCACCTGCTGGATACCCGGTTTTGCCACCTCCCCGACAACATAGACCTGCTGGCTGCGAAAAGCCACCATGCGCACGTCGAGTTGAACCTGCTCGATGTATTTGGCCAACTTGGCCGACAAGATCCTGCGCACTTCGGCGGTGGTCTTGCCCTGGACGTTGATCACTCCCGCGTACGGAAAGTAGATCGTTCCATCGTCGGCGATAACGGTGCCCGCCTGCTCGGCGGTGCGGAAGCTGCCGGCCGGAATGGTCAGCTCGGGGTGATCCCAGACGATGATCGAAATGATGTCGCCCGGCCCGAGTTTGTACTCGGGCGGCGGTCTGGAATCGTTGCTGCCAGGACGCGGCGCGTTCTCCGTCGCCTTCCTGGCAACGCTGGTGCCGTCGCCGATGGGCGGCCGGGCCGCCTTGAACATGTCGACGATCAGTTCGGCAGTAATCGGCTTGATCTTGATGTGGGCCGGTACCAGAGCGTCTCCCTGCTGGACCGGCAACATCACCGCAGACTCGTCGCGGTCGCTGTAGCTCTGGTTACCGGGAACAAGACTGCAGCCTGCCAGAGCGCTGACGGCAAGAGCAATCAAGAGGTGCCGGATTCGACCAGGCACAACAGACGACATTTTCATACTTAGATCCTCGTTTCTGTTCGTTCGTGCTCTCGTCGGCGCCCTGGGTAACAAAGCGCCGCGAAGTTTACATCGCGAGCGCAGGCACCGCAAATGCAGCCGCCCGCTGGGCACCGATAGCTATTGGACACGCCACAGCCCTTCACACAACACGGCGCCAGCAGCGTTCTTGGTGTAGTGGGAGGTGTTTCCAATCACGCCCGCAGGATAACGCCGCTCGGGGCGATTGCACGTGCGCTATCTCACGTTCCCGCGCAATAGCGCACACGCCTTCTCAGCTCGTTCAGCCGAGCTTTTCGACCCAGGGCCCGACTGCGGCTTCGATCAGGCGCAACGCTTCCGCGTGCGCTTCATCGCCGCGCCGATAGGGGTCGGGGATTTCGGTATTCGTCCAGTGCCCAAGCAGGAAGGTCTTGCCGCGGGCAGTGGGGTCCAGTGCCAGCACCGCGTCGCGATGGTGCTGCTCCATCACCAGAACCAGTTCGGCCCAGCGCAGGCGTTCACGGATCAACTGGCTGCCTCGGTGCGCACTGAGGTCGACGCCGCGCGATTGCATCATCGCGCAGGTCGTCGCATCGGCGGGGTGGTTGACCAGCGCACCGATACCCGCGGACTGGGCCTCAACCGGTCGACCGAGCGCTTCAATCCGCTGCCGAAGAAAAAACTCGGCCGCGGGGCTGCGACAAATGTTTCCCGTGCACACGGTGAGAATTCTGTTGAACATATCTCAACGCTCACTCACGTGGGAGGCACGCTGACTTCGAAGCTCACTCCGCCGCCGTTCATCATCCCGCCGCCGCGCTCCATGGAGTAGATCAGTGTGCTGCGCACGCTGCGCCGCTCGCGCCTACGTTGGCTGCCGACCTTCCTGCCTTCAAGCGGCGCATTGGAACGTAAGTCGTTCTCGTCCTGACGGCGTATGAAAAGGCGAACGTCGACAACGTGCCGCCGAAGGAGGTGTTTCTTCATTGCCGACACATCACGCTGAACTTTGCCAATCAGGTGCTCATCGCCGTTCGCCGGAACATGCACCACACAATAGACGTTGCGGCCATCGGTCGCCGAGCAGTCCGTCTGGTACACGCTCAGCTGGTAGTCATAGCTGCTGCCATCCAAACGCTCGCCTATCAAGCCAAGCAGATCAGGAAACTTCTCCCGGCGAACGTAGCCAACAAAAATGCCGCGCACCTGGACCGAGGGAAGGCCAAGCACATGGCTAATCCGGCGCAGCCCGGGCACCAGCCGCCATGGGCGCAGAGTCAGCAGGAAGTAGGCCGCAAAAACACCCAGGAAAAGCCAGAACATCAGATATTCGGGAACCCCCAGCAGCAGACCGCCGACACCGATCAGACCCAGAAAAAGCTGCGCAAGCGCGGCGAACACGACGACATCACAAACCCGATAGCCGGCACGAACGAAAAGATGGTGCAAGTGGTAACGGTCGGGTCGGAATGGCGACTTGCGCAGCCAGATGCGCCGCAGCATGACGCCGACCGTATCCATCAACGGCAGCGCAAACAGCCAGAGGGCGGTCACCGGAGTCATCGCCGGCGAGTCCCCCTGCGACAAGGCGATGAACAACCAGGCGAACAGGAAGCCCAGCACCATGCTGCCGTTATCACCGAGAAACACCCGCGCCCGACTATTTCCCGGATAGCGCAGGTTGTAGTACAGGAAGCCTGCCACGCCAGCGACCAGCGCAACGACGAGAACGACATACGCGCCCTGGCCCGCGAAAACAGCGACCAAGCCGACAAGCGCCAGGCTGACCAAGCTTAGCGCGCCCGACAGCCCGTCGATCCCGTCGATCATATTGACCGCATTGATCAGTCCGACAGTGGCGAAAATCGTCAGCGGGATGGACAGCCAACCGAGATCGAAGCGCCAGCCAGGAAGAAGCTCTCCGAAAGACAACAACTCGACGCCGCCGACAAAAACCATTGACAGGGCGACCATCGCCTGAACAACGAAACGCAGTTTGAAGCTGAGGTGCACAATGTCGTCGGCAAGACCCGTAAGAAAAAGGACCAGCACACCAATCAAAATGCCTTGCAGCGGGACAAGCTCAAGACCGCCAAACAAGGGATCGAACGAAAGGAACAAGCTGAACAGAACGGCGAGGATTCCCACCCCACCGACGAATGGCGTACTGGCTTCGTGTTGCTTGTGCCCACCGGGGCGGTCCACGACTCCCAGGTAGTTGGCCAGGCTCGCAGCGAGCCGGATGGCCACGCCAGAAATCAGTACACAGAGAGCAAACAACACGGCCAGTTCCATGGCCACCTCCACCACTTGCTAGTATCTGCCGGTGCCTCGGCCTCCATCACCATCAGGATGCTCGTGCGGCGATGCTGCCACAACCTACCCGACCTCAGAAAAGAAGAGCCCTGTCGCGGGCTCCTCTCACTCACTTCACGAACGCCTCTCGCACTCTCCCGACGAGAGGCGCTCGACCCCTTTCTTTCAGGCGCGGCGGCGACGGCCCAGGCACAGACCGAGCAAACCGATGCCCAATAGTGCCAACGACTCTGGCTCGGGAACCACCGTCACATCGTAGTTTCCGGTGTAAGAACCGTCAGCAGTATAAACCTCGGAAGGAGTTGCGAAAAAGCTGTACAGGTAGGTGTCACGAGCACGAGCACCGCCAAGAGCGACCTTCACCACCTCGCTGACTTGGGCGCCATCCGGAATAGCGCCGGCAAGGGCAAGGAGCGGGAACAATGTCTTCAGGACATCTGTCGCGTCGTAGAACCCGGCGAGTCCGATGTGAACAGTGTGGCCGTCAAGTTCGACATAGGAAATATTCGGGTCGCTGACATATTGCCACGGTGCCAAACTTCCTGGCAATGTGCCCGCATAGAAACCCACCAAGGCGGCCGCCATCTGCAGTTCGCTTAAGGTGCCGGCACCGATAGCTGTCGCTGCGCCCTGGATGTACTGCCGGTCGAGGCCGCTTTGCCAGTCTTCGATCTGCAGGCTACTCAGCTTGATGTGCTTGCCGCCAGAAAAGTTGCCGAACATGGAGGTCTGCGAACCATACTTGCCGAGCTCGACATTGCCGTCGGGACTTCCTGCGTTGCCACCAAGCGCGGATTTGGCCGCAGCCTCCCCGGCTGCAAAAGTCGGGTAGCCTGTACCAGACAGCTCCGGATCACCTGCGTAAACAGTGAAAACACCGTCGATGATCGGATTGAAAGCGCCGGTAATATCGGTCAAGGTCATCGCAATCGGGGCAGCCGAAGCACCGGCCGAAACCGCCAAGGCCGCAACAGCCAGGGCAACCTTTGTCTTGTTGCAAAATACATTCATGGGGAACTCCTTTGACATCAAGTACCAGCCCTTGTCGGAAACCGGTTGATGAAGATTGAAATGGGCTTCACAAGTCTTGGTTTTTGGGATGCCACACGGGCCCACGCCCACTTCCCTCGGCAAAACCTGACTCGACAGCTTAGAAGCAAAAATCATGCCACAATTCGTAAACCCCTGTATATCAGGAACCTAATCAATCCCCCCCCCGGAACCGCGGAGGGAGGTGTAAAAAAAATCGACACTTTCCAAGTCGCAACGGCACAGCAGAAGAACCCAGTATAGCAGCCGACAGCGAAGGCTTTAATGTGAAAGTCGCGTATGCGACTCACGAACCGCCCTTCTCCCCCTGCGGGAGAAGGGCCGGGGGAAGGGGGACGGTCATGACTTTCATCATCCGGGGTATCTCGACTGTCATGACCGTTAGCGAAAACCAGTTCGCCGGGCCCAGGCTCGCAAGTCACTGACAGCCGTCACACCAATGCTCGATCGCCGCAAATACCGAGGCGACCAGGGGCCAACACACGCTGCCGGGTCACTGCACCACCGCCCGCGCCTATCCGCTGCGCACTTGCGAGCACTGCTGCCAGCGCGCTATAGTTGCGGCGCGAATGGGAGAGGGCGGCAAAACCGCCGCCGAAGGCGCAATCCACCCGGAAACGCTCAGGCAAAAGGACCGTTCGTGCAATGAACTCTGGAGAGCGGCGCGCGCTTGTTTTTTAGCGCAGCGCCCACCGATGGGGCCTGCGGCTGCGATTCACTTTTCGGCTGCAAAATCTCTCAGGTACATGGACAGGGGGGTGAACTCGATGCGAGTTCGCCCCTTTTTCGTTTCTGGAATCCACATCAACAATCTCGTACAAGGGTCTGATACGATGCAGAAAACTGTCCTCAACGAGGACCATCGCCGAAGCGGCGCCCGGATGGTCGATTTCGGCGGCTGGGAGATGCCTCTTCACTACGGCTCGCAGATCGAGGAACACCACGCGGTACGCCGCGACGCCGGCATGTTCGACGTTTCTCACATGTGCGTTGTGGATATCACGGGACTTGATAGCGCTGCCTTCCTGCGCCGCCTGATCGCCAACAACATCGACAGGCTGCAGGTCGCGGGCAAGGCGCTGTACAGCGCGATGCTCAACGAAGCCGGCGGCGTGATCGACGACCTGATTGTCTATTACCTCGACGAAAGCAACTACCGGTTGGTTATCAACGCCGGTACTGCGGCCAAGGATCTGCGCTGGATGGCTGGCCGCCTCGCTGACTGGCAGCTTGCGGCGACGATCACGCAACGCCGCGAGGGGGCTGGCGCCCTGGCGATGATCGCCGTGCAGGGCCCGAACGCCCGCCAGAAAGTCTGGCAGGCACTGCCCGACTGCCGTTCGGCATGCGAATCCTTGCAGCCATTTTTTGCCGCGCGCTGCGGGGATCTTTTTATTGCTCGTACCGGCTACACCGGTGAAGACGGTTACGAAATCACTTTACCCGCCGAACAGGCGAGCGAGCTATGGACAGCGCTCGCCGACACCGGCGTCCAGCCCTGCGGTCTCGGCGCCCGCGACACGCTGCGCCTGGAAGCGGGCATGAATCTCTATGGCCAGGACATGGACGAGAATATCTCGCCGCTCGACGCCGGCCTGGCGTGGACCGTCGACCTCGTCGCCCCGCGTGACTTCGTCGGCAAGGCGGCGCTCGTCACCAGACCACAGCAGCAGCAGTTTCTCGGTCTGCTGCTCAAGGACCGCGGCGTCCTGCGTGCGCACCAGAAAGTCGTCACCAGCCAGGGGGCCGGGGAGATTACCAGCGGCAGTTTTTCGCCGACGATGCAGCAATCAATCGCCCTGGCCCGACTGCCGCTCGCCGCCGCGATCGGTGACACAGTCGAAGTGGCGATTCGCGACAAGCTCCTCGCTGCCCGGGTGGTCAAGCCTTGCTTTGTGCGCAAGGGAAGCATTCTGGTTTAATTCCGTATTGTCAATTTGTCAATTTGTCAATTGGCAGCTTTCATCCAATTTGTCAGGAGTAAAAATGAACATCCCCAGCGACCTCAAGTACACCCGGAATCACGAATGGGTCCGCGCCGAAGCCGACGGCACAATTACCGTCGGGATCACCGATCACGCTCAGGAGCTGCTTGGCGACCTCGTTTTCGTCGAACTTCCGGATGTCGGCGTCGAGTTTTCTGCCGATCAGGAGGTGGCAGTCGTCGAATCGGTGAAAGCAGCCTCCGATGTTTACGCACCGCTCACCGGCAGCATCGTCGAAGTCAATCCGATCGCCGTGGATAGCCCGGAAGTGGTCAATCAGGACGCCTACGCTGCCTGGCTGTTCAAGATGCAACCGGTCGCCGCCGCTGACCTGGACGCGCTGCTCGATGCCACCGCTTACCAGCAACTCGTAGACGCCTAGACGCCGCTTAGGTAGATCGCATCGCCACCATTACCACCGGAAAACCCAATGGACGCCACGCCCACACTGCAGCTTGCACCGCAGCCTCACTCCCCAACGCTCACCGAACTGGAACAGCGCGACGATTTCATCGACCGCCACATTGGTCCCTGTGGCGGTGAAATCGCCGCCATGCTGGCCAGCATCGGCGTCTCCACGCTCGAGCAACTCATCGATCAGACGGTCCCGGCAGCAATTCGCCTGCCCTCGCCGCTGGCCCTCGCCGAGCCGCGTCCGGAGCACGAGGCCCTTGCTGCTCTGCGCGTGACTGCCATGCGCAATCGTGTTCAGCACGCAATGATCGGGCTTGGCTACGCGGACACGCTGACCCCGGCGGTCGTCCTGCGCAATGTCCTCGAGAACCCCGGCTGGTACACCGCGTACACCCCCTACCAGGCGGAAATCGCCCAGGGCCGACTCGAGGCACTGCTCAACTACCAGCAGATGATCGTCGACCTCTGCGGTCTTGAACTCGCCAACGCCTCGCTACTCGACGAAGCGACCGCCGCAGCGGAGGCGATGTCCATGGCCCGCCGCATCAGCAAGTCGAAATCCAATCGCTTCTTTGTCGACTCCGGCTGCTTCCCGCAGACCATCGACGTCATCAGGACGCGCGCCGCTTTCTTTGGCTTCGACCTCGTCCTCGGGACCCCGGACCTGGCTGCGCAACAGGAAGTCTTTGGCGCCCTGTTTCAGTATCCGAACGAACGCGGGGAAGTCAGCGACCTCAGCGGACCGATTGCCGCCGCCAAGTCGCGCGGCGCCGTCGTCGCCGTTGCCGCGGATCTGATGGCGCTGGTCCTGCTGCGTTCACCAGGTGAAATGGGAGCCGACATCGCGCTCGGCTCCTCACAGCGATTCGGCGTACCGCTCGGATTCGGCGGTCCGCACGCGGCCTTTTTCGCCACCCGGGACGAGTACAAGCGTTCGATCCCCGGCCGCATCATCGGCGTCTCGATCGACAGCCGCGGCAACAAGGCCCTGCGCATGGCGCTGCAGACGCGCGAGCAGCACATCCGCCGCGAGAAAGCCAACTCCAACATCTGCACTTCGCAAGTCTTGCTGGCCAACATCGCCGGCATGTATGCCGTTTACCACGGCCCGCAAGGGCTGCGCACGATCGCCGGCCGCATCCACCGGCTCACCGCCATTCTCGCCGAGAGTCTGCAGCGTGCAGGCATCAAGGTGCTGACCCGGCACTTCTTCGATACCTTGTGCGTCGACCTCGGCGGGCACGCACTGAGCGCCTACAAGGCCGCCATCGATGCCGGCTACAACCTGCGTCAGGTCTCTCCCGGCATCCTCGGGATAGCGGTGAACGAAAAAACGTCGCAGGTCGACATCACCCTGCTGATCAAGCTGCTCGCCGGCGTCAACGTCGACCTCGGCCCAATCGACGAGCAGTTGCGAAACGAGGACCCCAGCCTGCCGCCGTCCTTTCTGCGCCGCGACGCCATCCTCACGCATCCGGTGTTCAACACCCACCACACCGAACACGAAATGCTGCGCTATCTGAAGAAGCTGCAGAGCAAGGATCTGGCGCTCGACCATTCGATGATCTCGCTCGGCTCATGCACCATGAAGCTCAACGCCAGCAGCGAGATGATGCCGATCACCTGGCCGCAATTCGCCGACATTCACCCCTTCGCCCCGCTCGACCAGGCCGAAGGCTACCTGCAAATGATTGGCGAACTCGAGGAATGGCTCAAGACGATCACCGGTTTCGACGCCATCTGCATGCAGCCCAATTCAGGCGCGCAGGGTGAATACGCCGGTCTCGTGGCCATCGCGCGCTATCATGCCAGCCGCGGCGACGCCCAGCGCAAGGTCTGCCTGATCCCGCGCTCGGCACACGGCACCAACCCCGCCACCGCGCAGATGTGCGGTATGCGGGTGGTGGTCGTCGATTGCGACGACGCGGGCAACATCGACCTCGCCGACCTTGCCGCCAAAGCGGCACAACACGCGGCCACCCTCGCCTGCCTGATGATCACCTATCCGTCAACGCACGGCGTCTTCGAGGAATCGGTGCAGAAAATTTGTGCCACCGTGCACGCCCACGGCGGCCAGGTGTATATGGACGGCGCCAACCTCAACGCGCAGGTGGGCCTGACTTCACCCGCGCTGATCGGCGCCGACGTCAGCCACATGAACCTGCACAAGACTTTCTGCATCCCGCACGGCGGTGGCGGCCCGGGAATGGGCCCGATCGGCCTCAAAGCGCACCTGGCCCCGTTCATGGCCAACCACAGCGTGCAAAACATCAGTGGCCCGCACCAGGGCCAGGGGGCGGTGGCGGCTGCGCCATGGGGATCGGCGTCGATCCTGCCCATCTCCTGGATGTATATCGCCATGATGGGCGGCAGCGGACTGACGCGCGCAACGCAGGTCGCCATTCTCAACGCCAACTACGTCGCCAGTCGCCTGTGCCCGCACTACCCAGTGCTGTACACCGGCAGCCAGGGCCGCGTGGCGCACGAATGCATCCTCGACATCCGGCCGCTCAAAGTGGCCACCGGCGTTTCCGAAACCGACATCGCCAAGCGCCTGATGGACTACGGTTTTCACGCGCCGACGATCAGCTTCCCGGTGGCCGGAACGATAATGGTCGAGCCGACCGAGTCGGAGTCGAAAGCCGAACTCGACCGCTTCATCGCCGCGATGACCGCCATCCGCGAAGAAATCCGCCAGATCGAAGTCGGCCACTGGCCGCTCGACGACAACCCGCTCAAGAATGCGCCGCACACCCAGGCCGACATCGTCGACAGTGACTGGAAGCGACCGTACAGCCGCCAGCAAGCCGTCCTGCCCCTGCCCTATGTCGCCGAGAACAAGTTCTGGCCGAGCGTCAATCGGATAGACGACGTGCATGGCGACCGCCACCTGTTCTGTTCCTGCGTTCCCGTCGAAGAGGAGGAAGAGGACGAAGAGTACGAAGAGTACGAAGAGGCGACGATCTGAAGTGATGCCAAGCGCTCTGAACCAGGCATGGCCGCGACGGCTCCGATGCCGACAATGGCCTTCTGCAGCGCGGCATGAAGGCATCGCCTTAATGTGAAAGTCGCGCAAGCGACTCACGAACCTCCCTTCTCCCCCTGCGGGAGAAGGGCCGGGGGAAGAGGGGGACGGTCATGACTTTCATCATCCCGGGTATCTCGACTGTCATGACCGTTAATGTGAAAGTCGCGCAAGCGACTCACGAACCTCCCTTCTCCCCCTGCGGGAGAAGGGCCAGGGGAAGAGGGGGACGGTCATGACTTTCATCATCCCGGGTATCTCGACTGTCATGACCGTTAATGTGAAAGTCGCGCAAGCGACTCACGAACCTCCCTTCTCCCCCTGCGGGAGAAGGGCCAGGGGAAGAGGGGGACGGTCATGACTTTCATCATCCCGGGTATCTCGACTGTCATGACCGTAGCGGCATCGACCAGCGCTGCGACTACGCACAGGCGTCGATTTCTGGCTACACTTCCCCCTCCCCTCCACCCCTCCCGAGGAGATAGACCATGAGCGCACCCATCTATGAATTGTCCGCCGAGCGCCTTGAAGGCGGCGTCCAGTCACTTGGCGACTACGCAGGCAAGGTTCTGCTGATCGTCAACACCGCCAGCAATTGCGGCTTCACGCCTCAATACAAAGGCCTTGAAGACCTCTATATGCGCTATCGCCAACGCGACTTCGAGGTGCTCGGTTTTCCGTGCAACCAGTTCGGTGCCCAGGAACCGGGCGAAGCCGACGAAATCGCCGGCTTCTGTGAGAAGAACTACGGCGTCACTTTCCCGATGTTTGCCAAGATCGACGTCAACGGCGAGCACGCGCACCCGCTCTACCAGTATCTGAAAAAGGCCGCTCCCGGCCTGCTCGGCAGCGAAGGTATCAAGTGGAACTTCACCAAATTTTTGGTCAACCGCCAGGGCGAGGTGATTGAACGCTACGCCTCGGCGACAGCGCCGGAAAGCATCGCCAGAGACATTGAAGCCCTTCTGTGAGGCCGGCACAAGCCATGTCCGAGAAGTGGCGGTGCCTCGTCCGGCAAAGTTTTCCGACAGCCACGCCACAGACCGCCGATGCCAATGCCGACACCTGACTTCAGCGCCATGTTGCGCTGGCCGAAGGTGCCGGCCTGTTATGGTTGGCTGTCGCTCGACCAGCGCGGTCGCTGGCGAATGCGCGGCGAAGCGGTCAGCCATCGAGGCCTCCAGGATTTCCTCAATCGCCAGTACGCGCACGACGAGGACGGCAATTACTTCGTGCAGAACGGCCCGCAACGAGTCTTCGTCGACCTCGACTACACGCCATGGGTCTTGCACCTGGCGACGCCGGATTGCTTCGCCACGCAAGTCGGCGAAGCGGTCAGCGAACTGCGCGCTGCGGGCATCGACGAGGAAGGCAATCTGCTGCTCGAAATCCCGGCCGGGATCGCGCTGCTCTGCGACCGCGACCTGCCCACCCTGCTGCCCTGCCTGCATCTGGCGAACGGCGAAGTCGCCGACGACGACGCCTTGCTCGCGGCCATCGCCCAAGCAGCTGGCGGCGTGAATGCGAACGCCAACGGGCTGACGCTCGTTTGGCACGCGCAGCACCTTCCGGTGCGCACGCTACAGCGATCGGATATCCCGAAGCGCTACGGCTTTATTGCCTCACCCCAAGAAGCGCCGCCGGGAGTTCTTCCTTGACGCTACGACAACTCGCTCTCGACGCCTTGCTGCTCAAAACCGCCGACGAAAAGTGCCTTGCGGTCGAACGCATCGCGCTCACCGCAGCCGCCACGCTGGTTAGCGATGCCCAGATCGTCAGCGCGCCCGATAGCCACCGCCTGGCCACGGAAACGCTTCCCGGCCGTAGCGCCCGGCCAGCGCTGGTACCCCCAGCACAGCTCCCCAAGCGGCCGGTCATCAGCGTCGAGGGACGCGCGGCGCTGATCCATTCGCTGGCTCACATCGAACTCAACGCCGTCAATCTGGCGCTCGACATCGTCTGGCGCTTCGCCGCCATGCCAGCCGATTTCTATCGTGACTGGATCGGCGTCGCCGGCGAAGAAGCGCGCCACTTCGCCTTGCTGCGCGACCATCTCGAAACGATGGGCTACGCTTACGGCGACTTTTCCGCCCACGACGGCCTCTGGGCAATGGCCGAAAGGACCAGCGACGACCTCCTGGCACGCCTGGCGCTGGTGCCACGGACGCTCGAAGCGCGTGGCCTCGACGCGGCGCCGCCGATTCGTGACAAGCTGCAAGGCGTCGGTGACCAGCGCGGCGCAGCGATCCTGGCAATCATCCTCGCCGACGAGATCGGCCACGTCGCCATCGGCAACCGCTGGTACCGCTGGCTCTGTGCGCAACGCGGCCTGGATCCAGTGAGCAGCTACGCGGAACTTGCACAACGCTATCGTGCGCCCCGCCTGCGCGGTCCTTTCAACCTTGAAGCGCGCCGCGCAGCGGGCTTTGACGAACGGGAACTGGCAGCCTTGCAGGCGCCATGAAGCGGCACCAGAAGGAGGGACGGTGACCACCCCACCGCCCTCTTTCGGCCTGGCGGTGCTGCTGACGATGCTGGTCGCGCTGGGCCCCTTGTCCACCGACCTTTACCTGCCGGCACTGCCCACCCTGGCGCGGGCGTTCGCCAGCGATGCGGCCGGCGTACAACTGACGCTGTCCGTCTTCCTGGTCGGTTTTGCCTTTGGTCAGCTTTTCTACGGGCCGCTTTCCGATCGCTTTGGCCGCCGGCCGCTGCTGCTCGGCGGACTGGCCATCTACTGCCTGGCGACAATCGCCTGCATCCTGGCACAGAGCATCGAGATGCTGATTGCCGCACGCTTCGTGCAGGCCCTCGGCGCCTGTGCCGGCCCGGTCCTCGGCCGTGCAGTCGTCCGTGACGTCTGGGGAGCGACCGAGTCGGCGCGCATCATTGCCTACATGGGCGGCGCGATGGCCATTGCACCACTGCTCGGACCGACGCTTGGCGGCTTTCTCACCGTACTTTTCGGCTGGCAATCCAATTTCGTGGTCTTGCTGCTCATTTGCATTGCCCAGACCATCGCCGTTGCCCGCCTGCTTGGCGAAAGCAACGTCCATCGACACCCGGGAGCGACGCATCCACGCCAGCTCCTCGCCAACTTCCGTCTGCTCCTCGCCAGCCGTAGCTACCTCGGCTACGTGCTGACTTTTTCCTTTTCCTACAGCGCGCTGTTCGCCTTCATCTCGGCTTCATCCTTCGTGCTCAGCGAACGGCACGGGCTGACGCCGGAGGTATTCGGCATGAGCTTCGGCCTGGTCGTCGCTGGCTATGTCCTCGGCTCGCTTGCTTCCGGAAAACTTGTCCGGCGTTTCGGTGGCGACACCCTGCTCGCTTTCGGCGCCTGGCTCGGCGCTGTCGCCGGCTTGTGCATGGCGGCGCTGGAGTTCTCGGGAGCAAGCAGCATTGCCGCCATTCTCGGGCCGATGTTCTTCTGTACCGTGGCCACCGGCCTGGTCATGCCGAACGCCATTGCCAAGGCACTGGCGCCGTATCCGGCAATGGTCGGGTCGGCTTCGGCACTGATGGGTTTCGTGCAGATGAGCCTCGCCGCAGTGGTCGGCGTCGCCGTCGGACACGCACTGTCGGGCGGCGGCGGCGCGCTCGCAGCGGGGGTGGCAATCTGCACGGCACTCGCGCCGCTGTCCTACATGACGCTGATCCGGCCCGGCCGCGGCGCTTGAACAAGGCTGTAGCGCCGCCCGGACGCCAGGGCTGATTTCGGAATAACGGTCATGACATTCGAGACACCCCGGATCATGAAAGGCATGACCGCCCCCTCTTCCCCAGCCCCTTCTCCCGCCCGGGGGAGAAGGGAGATTCGTGAGTCGCGTACGCGACTTTCACATTAACGGTCATGACAGGTGGAGACACCCCAAGTCATGAAAGTCATGACCGTTTCCCTCTTCCCCTGACCCTTCTCCCGCGAGGGGAGACGGGAGTTTCGTGAGTCGCGTGCGCGACTTTCACATTAAGATAGCTGCCTTCCGCAACCCTTCGTCGACTTTGGGGCCACCCGCTTGCTAGCCAGAGAAACCACGCCCAGCGCGATCGTCAAGTACCTCGATCAGTACGTCATCGGCCAGGAAGACGCCAAGAAGGTTCTCGCCGTGGCCGTTTACTCGCACTATCGAAAGATTGCCACTTTCGCGCAGGACAAGGGCGCGATCGCCAAGAGCAATGTGCTGCTCATCGGACCTTCGGGAACCGGCAAGACCTTGCTCTGCGATACCCTGTCGAGGATGCTGAAGGTTCCCTTCGTCACCGCCGACGCGACTTCCCTTGCCCAGACCAAATACGTCAATGAAGAAATCGAGGCGATCCTGCAGCGCCTGCTCGACAAGGCCGACGGCAGCATCGAGAACGCTCAGCACGGCATCATCTTCATCGACGAAATCGACAAGCTGAAGGCGACCAACGCGCAGTCGGGGGCGATCTCCGGCGAAAGCGTGCAACACGCGCTGCTGAAAATCATGGAAGGTTCTCCGGTCAAGCTCAAGGACAATCAGTACGTCGACACCAGCAACGTCCTGTTCATCTGCGGTGGCGCCTTTGTCGGCATCGAGAGCATCATGGCCAAGACGCATGGTTTCGGATTCATCGCCACTTCGACCGACGATAACCAGAATATCCTCGATCGGCTGAACAAGCGGGTGAAGCCTACCGACCTCTTCGAATTCGGTCTCATCCCCGAGTTCACCGGCCGCCTGCCGGTGATCGCCAACCTGCATGAGCTTAGCAAGGCGATGCTGGTACGCATCATGAGCGTACCGAAGAACTCGATCTACCGGCAGTACATCGAGATTTTTCGCGGCGAAAGCGTCGACCTGCGCATCGGCCCGAAAGTCTTCGAACAGATCGCCGAAATCGCCATCGAGTACAAGACCGGCGCGCGCAGCCTGCGCGGAATTTTCGAAGAGCTGATCACGCCGATTCTCTACCTCGTCCCCGACCACCCGGAAATCGCCAGGGTTGAAATCACCTCCCTGTTCGAGGACCCTCGCCTTGTCGGCAGGAAGTGAGCGCGCTGTGGCGGTTTCGTCGCCGCCGCCTGCCGAACAAACACGCGGCACCAGCCGGGCGCAAGGCCGTGGCGGCGCCCGCGCCGCCTTGCGGATGGCTTTCCTTGCGCTTGCCGCCTTTCTGATGTTCTTGGCAGGAATCAGTATGTTCCAGGACCAGCTCCTGTACTTCCCCGAGCGGGCCAGCGTTGCCGAAATGGAGTTGGCGTCCGGTGGCCTGTCGCCCTGGCCAACGGCGTCCGACTTCCGCGGCCTGCTCGCCGAGCCCGATGGCGCGGTGCGCGCCACGGCGATCATTTTCCACGGCAACGCCGGCCATGCCGGCCACCGTCAGTTCTACGTCGGCGTGCTGACGCGGCTCGGCCTGCGGGTCATTCTCGCCGAGTATCCGGCCTACGGCCCGCGCCCCGGCGAACTCGGCGAGAAGAGCCTGGTCGCCGACGCCGAAAAGACGATTGCGCTGGCGCGGCACAAATACGACGGACCGCTGCTGATCATCGGAGAATCGCTGGGCGCCGGCGTGGCAGCAGCCGCCAGCGATGCGCAGCGCGAGTCGATCGCCGGCCTGCTGCTGATCACGCCGTGGGACCGGCTCGAACAGGTCGCTGCCCACCACTACCCGCTACTGCCAGTGCAGTGGCTGCTGCGCGACCGCTACGACAGCGTTGCCCACCTGGCGTCTTTCGGGCGCCCGGTGCTGGTCGCCATCGCCGCCAACGATGAAATCGTCCCGCCGCAGTTCGGCCGGGCGCTCTACGCGGCGCTCGCCGAACCGAAACGCCTGGCGGTCATCGACGGCGCCCGCCACAACGACTGGTTTGCGCGCCTCGACAGCGCCTGGTGGCGAGAGGCAGTCGACTTCCTGTTGTCTGCTGCTCCGCGTGGAGCCGCCAATCAGTGAGACCCTTGTCCGCAGATTTCGCAGATTTCGCAGATTGGGTTGATTTTACTGACCGGCGCGGCTTCTGCTCGCAGGCAAGTTAAGGCCACGGTAGTGTTGCACGCGCACGCAGTGCGGAACATGCGACTTGCAGACCGACATTGGCTGCGCGCGGCTTTGCGGCTTGGCCAAAGCCTCGTCAGGGAGGCAACTCAAAATCAGTGCTCATTGGCCGCTTGCGCCGCTGGCGGGATTTTCGTTGTCAAGGCATTGATCAGATCGAGCGGCAGGGGCAGAACGACCGTCGTCGCCCGGTCGCCGGCGACCTGGGTCATGGTCTGCAGATAGCGCAATTGCATCGCCTCCGGGCGCTGCGCGAGGGTCGTCGCCGCCTCGAGCAGGGCGGCCGCCGCCTGTTTTTCCCCTTCGGCGTGAATCACCTTGGCGCGCCTTTCGCGCTCGGCTTCGGCCTGACGGGCGATGGCCCGGATCATCGATTCATTGAGATCGATATGCTTGATCTCGACGTTGGTGACCTTGACGCCCCAGGCGTCGGTCTGCGCATCGAGGATTTTCTGTACGTCGATATTCAGCCGCTCGCGCTCCGCCAGCATCTCGTCGAGTTCGTGTTTGCCGAGAACGACGCGCAAGGTCGTCTGCGCGAGTTGCGAAGTCGCCATCAGGAACTGCTCGACCTGGATGATCGCCTTTTGCGGGTCGACGACGCGGAAGAAAACGACGGCGTTGACCTTCACCGAAACGTTGTCACGCGAGATCACGTCCTGCGGCTCGACGTCCATGGTCACTACCCGCAGATCGACGCGCACCATCTGCTGAATGCCGGGAATGAGGATCACCAGTCCAGGCCCCTTGACTTTCCAGAAACGGCCGAGCTGGAAAACCACGCCGCGCTCGTACTCGCGCAGGATGCGTAGCGAGGCGAGCAGCAAAATCAGCAATATCGGTACCAGGACGCTACCCAGGCCCAGATTGAGATCGAAGATCATGGCGTTGCTCCTTTCGATGAGGAAGAATCGTCGCTGGCCTGCACCTCGAGGATCAGACCGTCCATGCCACTGACCCGCACGCGCTGGCCGGCTGCCAGCGGGCCGCTGGCGCGCACGCGCCAACGTTCGCCGTGGACCTGTACCCAGACCTCGTCGCCGTCCACCAGCTCGATTTCACCGTTGCTACCGATCATCGCCTCGCGGCCACTGACCACCGGCGCGCGGCGCGCGCGCAGCGCCATGCCGCCACCAAGCAAGACCAGTGCCGCCGAGCTGGCGGCCAGGCCGAAGAGCAGCGGCAGCGGCACGCCCATGCCCGGCACATCGCGATCGAAGAGCAGCAGGCCACCGGCGATGAAGGCCGCGATGCCACCGACTCCGAGCACGCCAAAGGTCGGCGTCAGCAGCTCGGCGGCCATCAAGCCGATGCCCAGCACGATCAGTGCCAGACCGGCGTAGTTGACCGGCAGCATCTGCAGCGCAAACATCGCCAGCAGGAGGCAGATCGCACCGACCGTACCGGGGACGCCGAAACCGGGCGACGAGAACTCGAAAATCAGGCCGTAAATGCCGATCATCATCAGGATCAGCGCGAAACTCGGGTTGGCGATCACCGACAGCAGGCGGTGGCGCGCGTCCGGGAGAAGCTCCTGCGTCGCCTTGTCGCGCGTGGTCAGCGTCAGCTTGCCGCTCTGCATCTGCACGCTACGCCCGTCGATCTGGTTCAGCAGATCGGGCACGTCGACGGCCACGACGTCGATAACCTTCTCGCGCAAGGCTTCGGAAGCCGTCAGCGTCACCGCCTCGCGCACCGCACGCTCGGCCCACTCGGCGTTGCGGCCATGTTGCTGAGCGAGCCCGCGGATGAAAGCCGCGGCGTCGTTGATCTGCTTGGTTTTCATCGTATCACCGGATAACGGCGCCGACGCTGGAGCCGGTTCTGAAGCTGCGGCGGGTTTGGCGGCGGGCTTGGCAGCCGGGTCGGACGCCGAGCCCGCCGGCGAGGACGAGGGTGAGGTTGGGGGTGAGGTTGGGGGTGAGGTTGAGGGTGACTCCGGACGGCTCGGCGCCGCACCCGGCAGCCCAATTGATACCGGCGTCGCAGCGCCCAGCGTGGTCGCCGGCGACATCGCTGCAAGGTGGCTGGCATAGAGGATGTAGGTGCCGGCACTCGCTGCGCGTGCGCCTTGCGGGCTGACATAGGAAACCACCGGCACCGGCGAGGCGAGAATGGCCTGCACGATCTGGCGCATGGCGCTATCCAGTCCGCCCGGCGTATCGATCCGCAAGACGACCAGCGGTGCCCCCTCGTCTTGCGCCCGCCGCAGGCTGCGCACGACATAGTCGGCACTGGCCGGACCGATCGCGTCCTGCACCGTGAGCACGATTACAGGCGCACTCGCTGGCACACTCTCTGGCACACTCGTCGCGGCGCGAAGCGCACCCGGCACGCCCCACATTGCCAGGAGCAGCGCCAGCAAACCGAGCAGCCAGCGAGCCAAACGCGGCCGCTGGCCGTACTTGCCAGCAATGGACCGCCGCCCTTCTGGATTACTGAACAGCGCGTTCATCTGTTCCTCCTTCACTTGGAAATGCCGGCGTCGAACACACCTCAAAATAGCCCAGGCAGGCCATCTGCGCTTTCTTTTTTCCGCCGACGCGAACATCGCCAAACTTGCGCTACCATCGCCAATGCCAGGCGATCTGGCGCTGCCCGGCCTCGCGTCGCGGCAGCTATGCGCTTAATGTGAAAGTCGCGCCAGCGACTCACGAATCCCCCTTCTCCCATCGCGGGAGAAGGGTCGGGGAAGAGGGGGACGGTCATGACTTTCATGATTTGGGTGTCTCCACGTGTCATGACCGTTAGCGATAGAGGAGGATGAGGCAATGATTCTCGAACAAATCGCCACTGGCGGCTGCCAGTCCTATCTTGTCGGCTGCGAGGACACCAGCACGGCAGCGCTGATCGATCCGGAAATCAGCCAGATCGATCACTACCTTGCGCTCGCCGCGCGTGATGGCTTGCGCATCCGTTACCTGATCGACACCCACACCCACGCCGACCATTTCTCGGCAACCCGGCAGCTGGCACGGAAGCTGGCCGTGCCGGTCGTGATGTACCGAACGAGTGCCGCGCCCTTCGTGGACATGCGCATCGGCGACGGTGAGATGCTGATGCTCGGGCGCCTGCGCTTGCAGGTGATGCACACGCCCGGCCACACCAGCGACTCGATGTGCCTGCAGATCGAGGACAGCGTGTTCACCGGCGACACCCTGCTGATCGGTGGAACCGGCCGCACCGACCTGCCGAGTGGCAATCCGGAGGCTCTCTACGACAGCCTCTTCCAGCGCCTTCTGAAACTCGACCCAAGCCTTAGAGTCTTCCCGGCGCACGACTACAAGGGCCGGCAAAGCTCGACCATCGGCGAGGAGATCGCCAGCAACCCGCGCCTGCAGAAGCGCGACCGCGCCGCTTTCGTCGACATGATGCGCGAGCTCAACCTGTCGATGCCGACGCATGTCACCGAGGCACTGCGTACCAATATGAGCGGTGGGAAGTCGGTCGCGCAGTTGCTCGCCGAGGCCGCAGCCAGAGTACCGTTCATCTCGCTCGCCGAGCTCAAGGCGCGCGTCGAAGCCGGCGACCAGGACTTGATCGTCCTCGATGTGCGTGAGCGCGACGCTTACGAAAGCGGCCATGTTCCCGGCGCGCACCTGCTGCCACGCGGTCAGATCGAGTTGCGCGTCAACCAGGAGCTGCCAGACCCGACGCGGCGCATTCTCACCTGCTGCGAGCTGGGGCAGGTATCGACCCTGGCCGCAGCCACCCTGCGCGAGATGGGCTTCCCGCACGTGGTAGCACTCGACGGCGGTATGAAGGCCTGGCGAGCGGCGGCGTATCCGTTGAACTCGGGACAAGAACCCTAGGTCAACTGGCGTACGTAATTCAGCAATGCGTCCAGTGACGGCTTCTGCCGTTTTCCCCTTTCCCCACGCACCATATCAAGGAGCAAACCATGGGACTGCACATCGGCGACGAAGCGCCGGACTTCACTGCCCAGACCACCGAAGGCACGATTCATTTTCACGAATGGATCGGCGATAGCTGGGCCATCCTCTTTTCCCACCCCAAGGACTTCACACCCGTCTGTACCACCGAGCTGGGCTACCTCGCCCGCCTCAAGCCGGATTTCGACAGCCGCAACACCAAGGTCATCGGGCTCTCGATCGACAGCGTGGACGACCACCATCGCTGGGCCGGCGACATCGAAGAAACGCAGGGCACGGCGCTGAACTATCCGCTGATCGGCGATACCGATCTGGTCGTCGCCAAGCTCTACGACATGATCCACCCTAACGCCAGCGGCAAGGCGGCCGAGCGCACAGCGGTCGATAACGCAACCGTACGCTCGGTGTTCCTGATCGGCCCGGACAAGAAAATAAAACTGACGATGACCTATCCGATGAGCGCCGGACGCAATTTTTCCGAGGTCCTGCGCGCGCTCGATGCCATCCAGCTCAACGCCAGGCACACGGTGGCCACGCCGGTGAACTGGCGACCGGGTGATGACGTGATCATCCCGACCTCGGTTTCGGACGAAGCCGCCAAGGCCAAATATCCAAACGGCTGGAAAACGCTCAAACCCTACCTGCGCGTCATCACCCAGCCCGAGTAGTCAGTCGGCTGCACGACGGCGGCCGGGAAGGCATCAAGCACGCCCGCGCCGCCAGCCAGCACCAGCAAAGCCTTCAGCCGCCTGGCGAAGCCAGCCAGCGGCGCAGCCACGCGCTGCCCGCGTCGACGGCGACCGAGAGCAGGAGCATGGCGGCAATCACCGTACTCGCCTGCGCATAGTGAAAGAGCGACAGCTCGACATAGAGTAGCTGCCCAAGGCCACCGGCGCCGACGAAGCCGAGAATCGCCGCCATGCGGATATTCATTTCCCAGCGGTAGAGCGAATAGGCGATGAGCTGCGGCGATACTTCCGGCAAGGTGCCGTAGAGAAAAGCGGCAGCGGCCGGCGCACCGGCTTCGAGCAGCGCGTCGCGAGGCCGCGGCGGCGCGTTCTGCAAAGCCTCGGCGAAGAGGCGCCCGAGCACACCACTGGTATGCAGCGCCAGTGCCAGAATGCCGGCAAACGGCCCGAGGCCGGCAGCCAGGGCCATCAAGGTCGCCCACACCAATTCCGGCACCGAGCGCAGCGCGTTGAGTAGAAAGCGCGTCAGCTGCGCGCAGGCCTGCCCGTAGCGCCCCGACGCCGGCAAGGCCAGTAGCAGGCCAGCCGCCGCCGCGAGCAGCGTCCCGAGAGCGGAAATGGCCACCGTCTCCAGTGAGCCCCAGGCCACTTTCGCCAACCAGCGAGGCGAAAGATCGAGCGGGAAGAAAGCGCCGAAGTAGTCGGCCATCGACGCCAGCGCCGCGCCCGTCAGCAAGGCGGCAAACTCCAGATCAAGCCAGGCGTAGCTGGCCGCCAGCGCACTGCCGAGGAGCAGCAACCACAGCAGCGTCCGTGCGCCGAAGGTCAGAGCGCCGGTGTGCCCAGAGGCCTCGCCGAGCTGCCGACGCAACAGACCCGAGAGCGCGTCGGCAGCCAGCACCAGGAGCAGGAAAGTGAGCAGGATGGTCGCCGCTTCGCCGCCATTGAGCATGCGCATCGACTGGTCCATCAGCTGGCCGAGGCCACCGGCGCCGACAAAGCCCATCACCACCGAAGCGCGTACCGCACATTCCCAGCGATAGACGGTGTAGGAAGTCAGCTCCTGCGCGGCACCGGGAAGCAGACCGTAGCACAGGGCCTGCAAGCGGCTGCTACCGGCTTCGAGCAATGCCCGTGCCGGCCGGCGGTCGCCCGATTCGAGAATTTCGGCATAGACTTTGGCCAGCATGCCGCCGTAGGTCAGGCCAAGAGCCAGGACGCCGGCCGCCGGGCCAAGGCCGAAGACACGTACGAAAAGCAGCGCCCAGACCAGCTCGGGAAGGCCACGCAACACCACCAGTAGCATCCGCAAGAGCGCCCGCGACCACTCGGCACGGCGGCGCCCCGATCCCGGACCGATGCGTGAAACCGACAAGGCCTGCGTCGTGGCCATGGCCAGCGGCACGGCAAGGACGAAAGCCAGCGCCATGCCGGCGGTGGCAATCGCCAGCGTCTCGAGCGTCGCACGGCCGAGATAGGCGAGAAACTCGCCACTGCTTGCGGGCGGCAGAAAAGCTGCCAGAAAGCCACCCATCACACGCAGGTGATGGGCTTCGAAAAGCGCCCACGGACGAAATTCGCCGACCACCCCGAGCGGCCAGAGAATGACGATCGCCAGCAGCAGAGCGGCGGCCCGCCCAGGCGCTGCCGGGTCGCGCGAGAGTTTCACCGCCAGCAGGTGCCGCGCAGTGGCGCGCCGGCTGCCAAGGGCGGCTCGTTGGCGAGCAGCGGCCAGCCGCCACCTTCAGTCGCATAGAGCTCGCGCAACAGCGCTTCATCGACCTCGCCGACCGGCAGATCAAAAGCAATCCGCCCCTCGCGCATGCCGACGATGCGCGGAAAACACGACCGCGCCAGGTCGACGGCGTGCAGACTGGCGACCAGCGTCGCTCCGCGCGCCGTGGCATCGCGGCTCAGCACCTGGATGGTCTGCAAGGCCAAGGCCGGGTCGAGCGCGGAAACCGGCTCGTCGGCGAGGACCAGCTGCGCTTGCTGATAGAGCACACGGGCAATGCCGACACGCTGCAGCTGACCGCCGGAGAGCCGATCGCAGCGATCGAAAATCCGCTCGCCGAGCTCGAGCCGCGCCAGCGCCGCGCGCGCACCGGCGACGTCGACCGGATAGGCCAGCGAAGCGATCCCCTTCCACCACGGCCACTGCCCCAGGCGACCGGCGAGAACCGCGGTCACCACCCGCTGCCGCGGCGGCAGCGGCGGCGCCTGATGCGCCACACCGATGCGCGCGCGCAAGCGGCGCAGCGCGACCGGCGACAGTGCCCAGGGATCGCCCCCGCGCACATCGATGCGCCCCTTGCTCGGGCGCAAGGCGGCGCTGATCAGACGCAGAAGCGTCGTCTTGCCGGCTCCCGAAGGACCGACGATGGCCAGCTGTTCGCCGGCCTGCACGGCCAGGGCAATGTCGCGCAGCGCGACAAAGCCGTTGCCGTGCGTCAGCTCGACGTCATGCAGGCGAAACAAACCGCCTACTTCAGCAGGCCAGCCGCCTTCGCTGCCTGCTCGATCCCGACGTAGTTCTCTTTCTTCGTCGGGATGAATTTCGTGGCCCTTTGCAGAGCCAGGATCTCGGCGTGCTCCGGATTGCCGGCGTCGAGCTTCAGGAAAGCGGCCTCGATCTTCTTGATCAGCAGCGGATCGAGATCGCCGCGCACGGTCCAGTTGTAGTCGAAATAAGGCGGCGTCGTGGCAATCACGCGGACTTTCTCATCGACTTTCTTCTGCTCGACCAGCTTGGCCCAGACCGAGGCATTGAGCACCCCGGCGTCGGCCTTGCCCGAAGCGACGAAAGCCACCGTGGCATCGTGAGCGCCCGAAAAGGCGACATTCTTGAAGTCGCTGTCGGCGTTGATACCCTCCTCCATCAGGAAGTAGCGCGGCATCAGGTGACCCGAGGTCGACGACGGCGAGCCAAAGGCGAAGACCTTGCCCCTGGTGTCGGCCAGGGTCTTGATGTTCGCGTCGGCAGTAATGAACTTGGAGGTAAAGCGGGCATCTTCCTCGCGCTGAACCAGCGGGATGGCGGTGCCCTGGCTGCGAATGTTGGCCTGCACGTAGGTAAAGCCACCGAGCCACGCCAGATCGAGCTTGTCGCTGGCCAGCGCTTCGACCACCGCTGCATAGTCGGAGACCGGAACGAAGGACACTTTCATCCCCACTTCTTTCTCGAGATACTTGCCGAGCGGCGCGAACTTGCGCTGCAGCTCGGTCGGCGCCTCGTCAGGAATCGCCGAAACGCGCAGCACAGTGTCAGCGTCAGCAGCCACCGCGGTGTGGAAGAAAGTGCTGGCGAGCGCACAGACAAGCGCGCCCTTGAGCGCCAGACGGCGCGAGAAGTGGACCATGAGAACTCCCTGTAAAGACCGGCCACGGCACGGAGTGGGCCGCAGCCTAAACGCGGCCAGGCGTCGAAACGCGGCGGCCGCTAGCAAGAATCGAAGCGGTACCCAGACCGCGGGCGGACTATAGCCGGGCCCACCCGATCAATCAAGCGAGGGAGGTCTTGCCCTGGTCGCGACGAGGTTTCGCGGCGGCCTCGGAAGCAAGTGCCACGCAGCGAGCGGCCAGGATTTCGGTGGGGTCGAGCAGAGCAATTGCTTGACCGACGGCGATGTCGATGGCGATCAGCGGCAGTTCGGTACAGCCAAGAATGATCACTTCGGCACCCTGCTCGGCGAGGTGGCCGATCGCCGTCACCAGATGCTCGCTGCACAAACCGGAAGTGAATCCCGCCTTGACTCCCCGCTCGCCGTAGATCGCCTGCATGATCAGCTCCTGGACGGCTGCGTCGGGAACCAGCAGCTGCAAGCCTGCCGCCTCGGTGACTTCGCGATAAACGCCGCTGGCCACCGTCCCCGAGGTGGCCAACAGCCCGACTCGGCTGACCAGGGGCATCTGCGAGCGGATATGCTGCACGACCTCGGACAGCATATTCACGATGGGAATGCTGAGATAGGGCTGGATGCGGTCGACGAAGGCGTGCGCCGTGTTGCAGGGGATGGCCACCGCGTGCGCGCCCCCCGCTTCGAGCTGCTTGCAAGTAGCAAGCAGGGCGATGGTCGGATCGGCACCGCTACCGATCAAGTTGGCGGTGCGATCGGGAATCTGCGGATTCTGCTCGACCATCATCTTGATGTGATCCTGATCGCGCGCGGCGTCGGTCAGGCGCACGACTTTGTGCATGAAATCGACCGTCGCTGCCGGCCCGACCCCACCAACGACGCCGAGCTTGAACTCGCGCAGCGGCGGCGCCGCTTCGCAGCCCAGCGCATACTCGGCATAGACGAGATTGGAATCGACGACCGGAACGGCTACCAGCGCGCGCAGGGAGTCGATCAGCACCGGCACTTCAGACAGACCGGGAACGATTAGCTGCGCACCGTTGGCGACCAGGCAGTGGCAGGCCTCAGCCAGCAGTTCGACGCACTCGCCGCCGTGGTGCCCGGCTCTGATGCCGCTGGGACCATAGATGGCGCGCATCAGCTTGTCGGACTGAACGGCCGCATCCGGATAAACGATCTCGTACCGGGAAGCGAACTCGCGCTCGAAGATCCCTGATTTCTGCACATAGGTCGAAGTCAATACGCCGATCGTGCGCAGCGCCGGATGCTCGCGCGCCAGCCAGTCGCGCAAGGCATCGAAGAGGCTGATCACCCGTATATCGAGTTCCGGCGTGATCTCGCGCAAAAAGGTATGCGACACGAAGCAAGGCACCAGGGCGGTGTCGATGCCGCGCGCCTCCATCTCCTTGAGCGTGTCATAGACGTAGAACTTGCGTCGGCTCGGATTGTAGGTCTCGTCGGCAATACTCGGCCCACTGTCGAAGTGGCGCTGTTCGAAAGCAATGCCAACATCACGCATTTCCGGCCGCCGCTGCGTCGCGCCGATCATTTTCAGCAGCAGGTCGGCGCCGGCAATGACGCCGAGGCCGCCGACTACGCCGTATCTGTGCTTGCCCGGGCCCTTGCTGGCATGGGTCGACGCGAATGTCTTCTTGCTCATCATGGCCTGACTTCTGGAACGAGCTTCAATTCATGCTGCGCCACTTGTGGCAGAAATGGTGTCGCTTCGCCTTTCACCCAGGCTTCATGGCCGGCCAGGTAATAGGGCGAAAGCGGGTGCCCGCTTTGCCCCCCCGGCATATGAAAGATCGCGCGCTCTTCATGGCCGGGAGAAACAACCATACGTTCCGACGCCCCAAACGAAGGCCCGGCGACTCGCGGCATGTTGACATCGCCATCGATGGCGTCACTCGGCGCGTCGAGGAACTTCCCGAGCAGTGGAATGAACTGACTCAGCGGGTGCTGAATCGCCGCCCTATTGCGCGCTCCCCAAGTGACCTGCGCCAGCCGTTCCTGGCTGTCGATGCCCAGGGAGCGCAAGCTCATTTTCAAGACCTCGCGCTCGAACTCGCGCCACGAAGCAAACGGCGCCGGCAAGAGGTGAGCGGGCTTTTTCTGGATCACCTCCCACAGCACGCCCTCCCACTGGTTCGACAACGATCCGATCTTGAGATCGGGTTGCGCTTCATAGGCCGCCGCCAGCCAGGCCATGAACAGCACGTCACGCAACAGGTAGCGATAGGTCCTGACGACGCGGTAGGCCACTGAATCACGGCGCGCGCGCAGCTCTTTTTCGGATCGCAATTGAACGAGCAAAGCCTTCGCCAGGTCGTCCTGCGCAGCGCTTTCGTCGGCCAGCAACTGTTCCAGATGAGCTTTCCAGCGCTCCAGCAACAAACCGCGATCATCGAGCGCGATGGCCAGAAAATCGTCTTCAGCGAAAGCATCACGGGCGAACAAGGCATCGCGGATTTGTTTGGCGCGCGCGCCCAGGTCATAGCCACCGTTGCCGATGCGCCTGAGCATCTCGCCCGAGGCGACACGGTTGTTTGCGGTCCATAAGCGGCCGTCGGGCGGATTCATCAGCAGCGGGTATTCCTCCGCGGACAGGTAGCCTTGCCACGAACACGATCCGTCCGCGAAGCTGACCGGTTCGTCACCATCACACCCGACCCGCTTGGGAATGGCGCCAATGATCGTCCATGCCAGATTGCCGCCGCTGTCGACCAGCAGGATGTTCTGCGACGGCAGGCGTGCATTGTGGGCAACGCCGATCGCGTCGGCGACCGTCTCCGTTCTCTCCAGACCAAGAATGCCCAGGTTAATGGCTTGCGTGACGTCATGAGCCAACCATTTGAGCACGAACTTTCGACCATCCGCGCCGCTCCGGGCAAGCGGTCCCCAGATCGTCTTTTCAATAGCCACCCGCTGCGCTGGCGCGCCTTTGACGTCGATGGTCTCGTAAACCGTTTCCAGGGGCACTTCTCCGTGCGCAGTCAGATAGCTTCCAGGACGCTCCTGCTCAAGGACAATCACGTCGCTGAAGTCGCCGTAGCTATTGGTGTAGCCCCAGGCGACTTTTCCGTTGCTGCCGGCGACGACAAGCGGCACCCCTGGCAAGGAAACACCGGTCACCTGATGCGCGTATCGACTCCGCGATTGCTCATTTTCCCCATAGCGAATCTGAATACGAAACCAGATGTTTGGCACCCGCAACTTCAAATGCATGTCATTCTGCAGAATCGCCGCACCGTTGTCGCTCAAGTCACCCGACACAGCCCAGCTATTGCTCCCCGGCAGCGATGGATCCGGACGCTCGCGCATTTTCAGCGGCAGCTCCAGCTTTGCGGACCAGGTTCCCAGGCTGGACGCCTCCGGAATGGCAGGCGGCAGCAGCGGCTCACCCCATAGTGGCGCGTCCCACTCGCTTCCTTTGCCGCGCAAGAAAGCATAAAGCGACTCGGGAACGCTTTCCTTCACGTTCAGCCGGGTCAACTTCTTCTCGGCTGTGGACGGCTGCAGGACCAGGTACATCGAGTACGCCGTCAGTATGGTGTCCTCGGCCGTCCAGTCGACGGGCTCTGCGCGCAGCACCCAGTATTCGAATGGCCTGGAACCGAGGCCGTGCACACCCGCGTTCACGCCCGCCACATAGGCCAGGAGAATCTCCGACTCGTCACTGGGCAACCCGGCAACGATGGCGCGTGCCCGCGCACGCAGTTGATGGATACGAACGCGCTTGTCGGCCTCCAGCGCCTTGCCGCCGAACAACGCCGACAACTCCCCGGCGGCCTGACGGCGCATCAAATCCATCTGGAAAAACCGCTCCTGCGCGTGCACGAAACCCATCGCCCTGGCCACGGCGGTACGACTGTTCGCCGAAAGGGTCACCATGCCCACTTCGTCGCGCGTGACGCTGACCTCCTCATCCAGCTCGGCTAGCGCCACTACGCCATCGAGAGTCGGCAAGCTGGCACGCAGTTGCCAATAGGCCCACGACGCACCTAACGCGACCAGCAGCACTCCCGCCAGGAGGAGCCCGCACAAAACCCGGCGAGCGGAGAACTTCGATTGTTTCTGCATGGGACGAAGTCTTTGAGTTCAACCGACAGAGTAGTCTAGCAAAACACCGGGAGAACAGAGCTGCATTGACGAGCGTGCTGTCCTAGTCGGCGAGTGCGAAGCGCATCCTTGCCGCCGAACGCTGACGACTTCAGGCGACTGCCGCCGTTTGGCATGCTCCTGCGCTACCAAGACCGCGTGGACGAAAAACCAAGCTTCGGATACGCTGTTCCGAGGCAAGTGCTTTCATGGCCTTGCAGACCTGCTGACGGTATGGAATTGTCGTGTCGGCAAGCGGCCATCAAGCAAGCGCCGAATAGCCGCCTTGGAGCAAGTACCGAGTGTGCCCATAGTGGAACATCCGGCTCCTGAAGTTTTCATCAACTTGCGAGAAAAATTCTCATGAAAGCCCTCCTCCTCGGCCTCACCATGGCCGTCTTGCTTCTTGTCCAGGGCTGTTCGACGCCGCAGCGCCTGGCGGCAGTGCCCTCCGAACTGACGACAAGAGCCGAAATTCCAGGCATGCCAAATGTCCGTTTTGCCTTGGGCGGCGACATCACGGAGCTCTCCCGGAAGGCGCAGGCATCCCTGCAACTGGAAAAGGATCACCTCGCAAAACAGGGGCATAAAGGGCCCCTTCCCTCAGCGTTCTTTTTGGCAATTTCAGGTGGCGGCGATAACGGCGCGTTTACTGCCGGGCTGATAAATGCGTGGACGGCAACGGGGACGCGTCCGGAATTCAAAGTGGTTACCGGCATCAGTACAGGCGCCCTGATTGCGCCTTTCGCATTTCTCGGCTCAAAGTATGACGCCACGCTGAAGGAGGTCTATACCACGATCTCGCCGCAAGACGTCCTTACGCCGCGTGGTTTTCTGGCTGGCGTGATGAGCGACGGAATGGCCGATAACGCGCCACTGATGAGTCTGACGCGAAAATCCGTGACCGATGATTTTCTCAGGGAAGTCGCCGCAGAGTATGCAAAAGGTCGTTTCCTCCTGATCGCTACCGCCGACCTCGATGCGCGTCGTCCGATCATCTGGGACATGGGGAAAATCGCCACTTTCGGGGGCCCGAAGGCATTGGACCTTTTCGTGCGCGTCATGATCGCATCGGCCTCGATTCCGGGAGGCTTTCCTCCGATGATGCTTGATGTGGAAGTCGACGGCAAAACCTATCAGGAAATGCACGTCGACGGTGGCATCATGGCTCAGGTTTTCGCTTACCCGGCCGCGCTGCGCATCAACGAGTCGGCTGCCGCCGTCGGCGTTACCCGTGAGCGCAAACTTTACGTTATCCGTAATGCGCGACTCGATCCGGACTGGGCACAGGTCGAGCGCAGTACGATGAGCATTGCCGGTCGCTCAGTCGCCTCACTGATCCACAGCCAGGGCATCGGTGACCTTTACCGCATCTATGCCACCGCCCAGCGCGACGGAGTGGACTTCAACCTTGGCTTCATTCCATCGAGTTTCAAGGCCGAGCACAAGGAAGAGTTCGACACCGAATATATGCGAGCACTGTACAAGACTGGTTACGAGATGATGGTAGATGGCTTCCCGTGGCTCAAGGTTCCCCCCGGATTCAGTCCCCCGAGCGCGCCAGTAGCGGGAAAATAGCAAGTAGCAATCCAGTTCGGGGCGAAACGAAGCTCGGTAGCCACCCGTCGCGTGAACAGGCGAAGTTCGCAAAGACGGTTCGACTTGCGGCTGTGTTCGCACACAGCAGACGACGGCAGTTACTTCGCGTTGGCATTTTGCGGAGACAGGAATCAAGGGGTACCATCGACGAGATACAGGCCCAAGGCGGGGTGACGGTAAACAACGAAGAAGCAGAACTTGGGCGAAGTTGCGGTTGAAATCCTGCATCCCTGCCGCTGCCGCTGCCGCCGTCGGCCTGGTAACGGCAAAATGAGACCTTCCAGCGGCGGCGAGCAGGCGCAGCACCCATTGATGCCCACTCAGGAATAATGACCGATGCCGCCAAACAGCCCGCAAACGACGGAACATGTCTTCCTCAGCTACAGCCACGGCGACCAGGCGGCGGCGATCGTTTTGCGTGATGCGCTCGAAACGGCCAAGCTGAGTGTCTTCAAGGATGACGACTCGTTGCATGGTGGCGACCGCTGGATGGAGCGCCTGCAGCAGGTTCTGGCCAGCTGTTCGGCCTTCGTCGTGCTGGTCGGGCGTGACGGCGTGCGGCGCTGGGTCGGCGCCGAGGTGGAGGTTGCGCTGAACCGTCACCTGTCGTCCGAGAAGGACGACGAGCGCCTGCCGATCTTCCCGATCCTGCTCGAAGAAGCGGCGCCGGAAACGCTGCCGCCTTTGCTGGCGCTGTTCCAGGCCAGCCGCTGGACGGCAGCCGACGCGCTGCCGCCGGCCGGGCTGGTCGCCGCCATCTGCGCGCACGCCATCCGCCTGGACTCGCCACCAGCTATCGAGGGTTGCCCTTTCGTCGGACTCAACGCCTTCACCAGCAAGGATGCCCGGCTGTTCTTCGGGCGCCGTCGGGAAACCCTCGAAGCGCTGACCTGCCTCGGCAATCAGCAGCAGGCCAATCCCGAAGCGCTGCACGGCGGTGGCGGCGGCGCGTATTTCCGCTGGCTGCAGATCGAGGGCAACAGCGGCACGGGCAAGTCGTCACTGGTCAACGCCGGCATGCTGCCGATGATCGAACAGGGCGCCTTGTGGGCACGCACCGGCTTCGAGCACTGGACCATCCTCGGCCCGATGATGCCAGGCGAGAACCCGCTGACCCGGCTGGTCGACGTCGTCGAGCACGGTCTGATCAGCGAGGGCCTACGCCACATGCTCGCCCGACAACAGGCTTTCGAGCACGAGCACGACGAGCGCGCCCTGGCCTTCGCCCTGCGCGATTGCAGGAAAAAACAGAGCGCGTTCCTGCTCATCGTTGACCAGTTCGAAGAACTGTTCACCTTCGCCAACGCGGCAGCCAGCAAGCAGTTCGATGCGCTGCTGGCCAACGCCCTGCAGGACGCCGACTGTCCGCTGTTCCTGATCAGCACCGTGCGCGCCGACTTTCTCGACCGCTTCGAGCGCTTGCCGCGCCTGCAGGCGATTTACAACAGCCACTGCAAGCGCTACTTCCTGCCGGCCATCTCCGAGCATGGCCTGCGCGAAATCATCGAGCAGCCGGCGCGGCTCGCCGGGCTCGACGTCAGCGAGGTGAGCGCGGCGATCATCGAGGAGGCGCGCAACGAAATTGGCGCCTTGCCACTGGTCGAGAACGCGCTGTTCACGCTCTGGGATCAGCGCCAGGGCAAGAAGGTCCTCAGCGGCGAACGCTACATCCAGTTGAAAGGCATCGCCGGCATGCTCAGCACGCAGGCCGACGCGCTGCTGGCGCGCATCGGCGGGCCGCTCAGCAAGGACCGGCAGGGGGCGCTCGAACTGCTGCTTCGCCTGACCCGCATCAACGACGAGGGACGCCATACGCGCCAGCGCATCCCGCGCGAAGAAGCGCTGATGATTGCCGGTGACGACAATCCTGCCGTTGGCGAGCGCGTGCTGCAACTGCTCTCCGGCGAACGCCGCGTCGATGCACCCGCAGAGGCCCCCGCCGGCGCGCTGCGCGTGCTCACCGTCAGCACGGAGCAACAGCGCCAGTACGTCGACCTAATTCACGAGACGCTGATCCGCGCCCGCGGCAAGGACGAGCAAACCGGCAAGGAGGTCGGCTACTGGCCAACCCTCTACGACTACATCGAAAACAACCGCGACCGCGACGTGCTTCGCCAGCAGCTCAGGTTTCAGACCGAGCAGTGGGGCAAAAGCGGTGTCGTCGGTCGCTGGTGGAACCTGGCCGGCTGGCAAGATCTCTGGCGCTATCGGCGGCTGCGGGTCGACCAGAGCAGCGACGAAGGGCGCTTCGTCTTCCGGAGTCGCTGGAAGGTGCGGGCGCAGTTTCTAGTGCTGGCGCTGCTGTTCGCCTTTGTCGGAGGGTCATACATGTGGACGCGGGAGCACAGCTTGCCCCTGGACTATATGGCACTGCAGCAACGCTATCGTCTGGGCTATGCCCCTGTTCCCGAACTGCTGCCCATCTCCGCGGGTTCGCTCGACATGGGCGAGCAAAATAAGGCGTTCGTGAAGGAACTTCCAAAAGAAAAATGGCCGGACTTTGGTGTTCCCGGGATACACGTCGAGATCCGCCAGGGCTTCAACCTGGCCAAGCATGAAGTGACCTACGAAGAGTTCGACTACTACGTCTGGGAGCAGCATCGCGCAGGTAACAGCGCTGTGGTCTACCCCACCACCGCCAAAGGCGGACGAGGGACGCGCCCAGTAGTAAATATCAGCTGGCACGAGGCGAGGGCATACACCGAATGGCTTGGCAAGCACATCAAGAAGACCTGCCGCTTGCCAAGCGAAGCCGAGTGGGAACATGCCGCACGAGCGAAAACGATCACGGCGTACCCCTGGGGCGATGACATCCCCCGAAGCGGGGGTGACAAGGAGGGACGCTTGGCAAAGTGCAGAAACTGTAGCAGTACTGGCGGAGACAAGCAATCGGCCCCCGTAGGGAGTTTTCCAGGCAACGGGTTTTGCATCCACGACACTTCGGGCAACGTGTGGGAATGGACCTGCTCGCTGTGGCGCGAGCAGTTTGACGGAAATGAACAGAATTGTGTCGTCCCCGAAGAGAGTCAGCCCACGGTCGTGCGCGGTGGGTCCTGGGAAAGTGGCGCCGACTACGCGCGCTCGGCCGCCCGCGATTACCGCGGCCCGACCAGTGCCTTCCCTAGTGTTGGCTTTCGGCCGTTGTGTGAGTTCCCCAACAAATAGCGGATCCCTGGCGCACTGATCGCCGAACGGCTGGTTTACTGTTTACTGACAGCTCCTTGAAGCGGAACCGGCAACTTCGTGGCGTCCGTCCCAAGCGCCGTCGTGCCGCTGCCGAGAAATACCTTTATTGTTCCAGATATGATCTAAGCGTGTATGGCTTTCCCCGTATATCCCGAGCACCGTCTGGTCAAGGCGCGCAAGCTGCGCTTCGTGACACGCCGACTCGGCGAGCGTTGCTAGCGGTCATGACATGTCGAGTACCCCGGATCATGAAAGTCATGACCTTCCCCCTCCACTTGCAGTGCGCACTCCGGCCTGCACGCCGGAATCGTTCAACGGGCAGGGCGCATGCGCCCCAAATCCCCGGCTCACCCCAGCCCTTCTCGCTCAAGGGGAGAAGTTTAGTCGGTGTCGCGTGGGGACCATCGAACACCGCCGCAACATCCCCTATTCGAACGGTCCTCCACTCACTCATCCTCGCCCCCCACATCCCCGCTCAACTCCGCCTCGATCTCCTCAATCCTCGGCAAACTACCCTTGAGTTCGCTCGGCAGCGCCCGGCTTGGGGTGGCTTTCTGTGGCGGTGTGATGGCGTGGAGCTTGTGCAACGGGTCGTTGCACAAGTGCGTGCGTCAGATTTCATAGCCCAGCCCGGCCAGGTTCTTGCGGATTGCAGCTTCCAGGCGGGCGCTTTCAGCGAACTGCTGGCCCAGGGTGGCGGTGAGGCGGGCCATTTTCTCTTCGAAGGGCTCGCTGTCTTCCTCCTGCGCGGCGGCGCCGACGTAGCGGCCGGGCGTGAGGACATGGTCGTGCTTGCGGATTTCTTCGCGCGTGGCGGCTTTGCAGAAGCCGGGGATGTCTGCGTAAGCCGCCGCCTCTCCCCGGCCCTCGCCCGCGAGGGGAGAGGGGGAATGGCGTTTCCAGGCGTGGAAGGTGTCGGCCACTCGGGCGATGTCTTCCGCCCTGAAGTCGCGCAGCACGCGGTCCTTCATGTAGCCGAGCTTGCGGGCATCGATGAACAGGGTTTCGCCCTGGCGCTGGCGCGTGCCCGAACCTGCGTTGCCGCGTTCACGCTTGTTGCGGGTGAGGAACCAGATGCAGGCGGGGATTTGCGTATTGGTGAACAGCTGGCCGGGCAGCGCGACCATGCATTCGATCAGATCGGCCTCGATCAATGCCTTGCGGATTTCGCCTTCGTTGTTGGTGTTGCTGCTCATCGAGCCGTTGGCGAGCAGCAGGGCCATGCTGCCGTTGGGCGCCAGGTGGTGGATCATGTGTTGCATCCACGCGAAGTTGGCATTGCCAGCCGGGGGCACGCCGTACTTCCAGCGCACGTCTTCGTCCTGCACGCCTTCGTTCCAGTCCTTCATGTTGAAGGGCGGATTGGCCATGATGAAGTCGGCGCGCAGATCCGGGTGCTGCGGGCGGGTGTAGGTGCTGGCCGGCTCCTTGCCAAAGTCGAAATCCATACCCCGGATAGCCATGTTCATCGAGGCCAGCCGCCAGGTGGTGGGGTTGGCTTCCTGCCCGTAGACCGAGAGCTGGCCGATACGCCCGCCGTGCTCCTCGACAAAGCGCTCGCTCTGCACGAAGAAGCCGCCGGAGCCGCAACAGGGGTCATACACCCGGCCCTGGAAGGGTTCGAGCATTTCGACGATGAGGCTGACGATGCTTTTCGGCGTGTAGAACTCGCCGCCGCGCTTGCCGGCGGCAATCGAGAATTCGCCGAGAAAGTATTCGTAGACGTGGCCGAGGATGTCCTTGGCCTTGAGCGATTCGTGCTGGAAAGGCACGGTGGATAGCAGGTCGATCAGACCGGGCAGCGCTTGATCGACGCGTTTGCGGGCGTAGTCCTTGTCGAGGACGTTCTTGAGGCGCGGGTTTTCCTTTTCGACGGCATCGAGGGCATCGTCGAGCAAGCGGCCGATGCCCTTGAATTCATACTGGAATGTCCTGCCGTTCCTGACCTCGAACAGGCTGCCAGCGGCGACCTTGGCGTTGTCCTTGATGAAATCCCAACGCGCCAGCGCCGGCACCCAGAAGACGTTTTTTTCGGTGTAGTAGTCGCGCGCTTCGAGTTCCTGCTCGACCATTTCGGCATCAAGCTCGCCCGAGTCGTCACCGAGGTAGTAGTCGTTTTCCGGATCGAAAAAAGCCTTTTTCAGCTCATCGCGGCGTTCCTTGAACGCGTCCGAGACGTATTTCAGGAAGACCAGGCCAAGCACCACATGCATGTAGTCGCCGGGGTTGACGTTGGCACGCAAACGGTCGGCGGCAGACCACAGGCGCTTGTCGAGATCGTTCAGATACTGTTGTCCGTCGTCGCTCATTTACGGTGTTGTCCCTTTGGCTGGCAAGCAGGTCAATGCTGATCGACGGCATATCCACGCTCGAGAATCGTCATTCTAACTGTGATGACGTGTCGATACAGACCAGATCATGGAAGCCATGACCGCCCCCTCTTTCCCAACCCGGTCGAGAAGCGCCTGTGCGAGTCGCCGCCACTACCAACGCCGGAGTTTCTCCGTTTCGATTAGTAGAATACAATCGAAACGGCCAGACAGGCCATTTCCGAGGAGAAGCCCATGCCCACGACGACAACCACCGCGAGACTCGCCAAGCCCGCAGATTCGGAAGCGTCGTTCCATGGCGCGTGCGAAAAATCCGCCCGTTCTGTGGTTTCCGCGATACGGCGCGGCACGACCAGCGTCCAGAATCTTTCGACACCCTTGGGCGAAATGGAAAGGTCTCTTACGCAAGTGATCGAGCAAACGGCGACCCTGCTTCTCGCCGGAAAGGCCGTGCGCGTCGTCGAAGAAGAAGACAAAAAGCTGACAACACAGCAAGCAGCTGATCTGTTGAACGTGTCGCGCCCGTATCTCGTTCAGTTGCTTGACAGCGGACTCATCCCGCAACTGCCGAAAGCCGGTCGGCACCGGCGTGTTGCGCACTCGGCCGTTGTCGCCTACAAGCGTTGTCGCGATGTCGAAAAAGCGGCCGCCCTTGGTGAATTGGCCGCCCTCTCACAGACGCACGGGATGGGCTACTGAGCATGTCCGCGCGGCGACAGCCGGTCGTCGTTCTGGATGCCTGTGTGCTCTACCCGGCCGCGCAACGCGACCTGTTCATGTGGCTGGCCGCAACCGGCGCCATTCGCGCTCACTGGTCGGACGATATCCATGAAGAATGGATGCGCAATGTCGCGCAGGACTTCGGGATCGCACGCGCTGTCCTCGAACGTGTACGGTCCCTGATGGACGAGGCGGCAGACGACGCGCTGATCCGCGGCTATCGGCGCCACGAACAGCTATTTCCGCTGACGCAAGCCAATGACCGTCACGTGGCGGCCGCAGCATTTCGCGCCCGCCAGCGCTCGGCGGTAGACCACGTCGCGATCCTTACCTGGAACATCAAGGATTTCGACGCCACCGAACTGTCTGCAGCAGGCCTCTCGGTCGTCACGCCGGATGACTTTCTCGCTGACCTGATACGCGAATCGCCTGAAGCCGTGCGCGCAGCCTTCGATCGTATGCGGGAGAATCTCAGGAAACCGAAAAAGACCTTTGCCGAATGTGTCGACGCGTTGGCAGCGCAAGGCCTGAAGCGGTTTTCAGAAGCGCTCAGAACACTGGTGACCTAAGCCATGCAGAGCGCCGAGCAGTATCAGAAAGGACGAATCGAAAGCAAACGGCGCCCCGCAGGGCGCCGTTTGCCGGTTTGAGACGCCGCGAGCGGTTTACACCGTCACGGTATCCGCCACCTCACTGAACTCCTTGATCTGGTCGAAGTTCATGTAGCGATAGACATCGGCGGCCTTGGCGTTCACCACTTTCACCTGCTCCATGTACTCGGCGACGGTCGGGATGCGGCCCAGCAGGGCGCAGATCGAGGCCAGTTCGGCGGAGCCGAGGTAGACGAAAGTGTCGATGCCGAGGCGGTTGGGGAAGTTGCGGGTCGAGGTCGACATCGCCGTGCTGCCTTTCCGGATCTGCGCCTGGTTGCCCATGCACAGCGAGCAGCCGGGCATTTCCATGCGTGCGCCGGACTTGCCGAGGATGGCGTAGTAGCCTTCTTCGTTGAGGATCGCGGCGTCCATCTTGGTGGGTGGCGCAACCCACAGACGGGTCGGGATGTCGGTCTTGCCTTCGAGGACCTTGCCGGCGGCACGGAAGTGGCCGATGTTGGTCATGCACGAACCGATGAAGACTTCGTCGATCTTGGCGCCGGCGACTTCGGAGAGCAGCTTGGCGTCGTCCGGGTCGTTCGGGCAGGCGACGATCGGCTCCTTGACGTCGGCGAGGTCGATTTCGATCACCGCGGCGTACTCGGCGCCGGCATCGGCCTTGAGCAGTTCGGGCTTGGCGATCCACGCTTCCATGGCCTTGATGCGGCGACCGAGCGTGCGCTTGTCTTCGTAGCCGGTGGCGATCATCCACTTCATCAGCGTGATGTTCGAGCGCATGTACTCGATGATCGGCGCCTTGTCGAGCTGGATGGCGCAGGCGGCAGCGGAACGCTCGGCGGCGGCGTCGGAGAGCTCGAAAGCCTGTTCGATTTTCAGATCCGGCAGGCCTTCGATTTCGAGGATGCGGCCGGAGAAGATGTTCTTCTTGCCTTTCTTCTCGACGGTCAGCAGGCCGGCCTTGATGGCGTAGTAGGGAATGGCGTTGACCAGGTCACGCAGGGTGACGCCATCCTGCAGCTTGCCCTTGAAGCGCACCAGCACCGATTCCGGCATATCCAGCGGCATCACGCCGGTGGCGGCAGCAAAAGCGACCAGACCGGAGCCGGCCGGGAAGGAAATGCCGATCGGGAAGCGGGTGTGCGAGTCGCCGCCGGTGCCGACGGTATCGGGCAGCAGCAGGCGGTTCAGCCAGGAGTGGATGATGCCATCGCCGGGACGCAGCGAGACGCCGCCGCGGGTGCTGATGAAAGTCGGCAGTTCGCGGTGGGTACGCACGTCGACCAGCTTCGGATAGGCGGCGGTATGGCAGAAGGACTGCATCACCATGTCGGCCGAGAAACCGAGGCAGGCGAGATCCTTGAGTTCGTCGCGGGTCATCGGGCCGGTGGTGTCCTGCGAGCCGACGGTAGTCATGCGTGGTTCGCAATAGGTACCCGGCAGAACGCCCTTGCCTTCCGGCAGGCCGCAGGCCCGTCCGACCATTTTCTGAGCCAGCGTGTAGCCCGTGCCCGGGTCGGCAGGGTTGTGCGGCACACGGAACAGGGTCGAAACCGGCAGGCCAAGCGCTTCGCGCGCCCGGGTGGTGAGGCCGCGGCCGATGATCAGCGGGATGCGACCGCCGGCACGTACTTCGTCGAGGATCACCGGCGTTTTCAGTTGCGATTCGGCGATGACGGTACCGTTCTTCAGTGCGGTGACTTTGGTCGTCGCGGTATCGATCTGCAATTCGATCTCGTCGCCCATTTCCATCTGCTCGACGTCGAGTTCGATCGGCAGCGCGCCAGCGTCTTCCATGGTGTTGAAGAAGATCGGGGCGATCTTCGAACCCAGGCAGAAACCGCCGAAACGCTTGTTGGGAACGAAGGGAATGTCCTCGCCGGTGAACCAGAGCACGGAATTGGTCGCCGACTTGCGCGAGGAACCGGTACCGACGACGTCGCCAACGTAGGCGATCAGATTGCCTTTCGCGGCCAGCGCTTCGAGTTGCTTGATCGGGCCGCGCTCGCCGGCGACATCGGCTTCGATGCCCGCACGCGGGTTCTTGAGCATGGCCAGCGCGTGCAGCGGGATGTCCGGACGCGACCAGGCGTCGGGTGCCGGCGACAGGTCGTCGGTGTTGGTTTCGCCGGTGACCTTGAACACGGTCAGCTTCTGTGAGGTCGGCACTTCCGGACGCGAGGTGAACCACTCGCCGTCGGCCCAGCTTTGCAGGACGGACTTGGCGTTGGCGTCGCCCTTGTCGGCGAGTTCCTTGACGTCGTGGAAGAAGTCGAAGACCAGCAGGGTCTTCTTGAGTGCTGCCGCGGCGATGGCGCCGGTCGGACCGGCGAGCAGGTCGATCAGCGGTTTGACGTTGTAACCGCCAAGCATGGTGCCGAGCAGTTCGGTGGCCATCTCTTTGGAAACCAGCGCGCAGCTCTCCTCTCCCTTGGCGACTTTGGCCAGGAACTCCGCCTTGACCTTGGCCGCATCATCGACACCGGCTGGCACACGAAAAGTGAGCAGCTCAACCAGGTTCTCCCCTTCACCCTGCGGCGGATTCTTCAGCAGTTCGACGAGTTCCCTGGTCTGCTGAGCGGTCAGCGGCAGCGGCGGGATACCAAGCGCAGCACGCTCGGCAACATGGGCACGATAGGATTCCAGCACGGCAACGTCCTTTCTCAAAGTTTAGGCAGCAAGAGTGCAATTGTACTGCAAGGCCGCGGCGGCGGCAGCCCACGAGCTCGTGGCAGGCGGGCATTTACGCCCGACGGCAGAAACTTCAGCGGCCGATAGCGCCGCTTGATTGGTATGTATTATATAAGACATACGACTTGCTGTGAAGCACGCGAGCCAGTGCCCCGCTCTCAAGCCAAATGGGTCACCGTACGAAACAGGCCATGGCCGGAATCCAGGTACTTGCGTTCGAAGGGCGTCATCGGCAGAGCCGGGACGAAAGGCTCGCAAACTGCCGCTTGACCAGTGAGTTGCTGCACCGCCAGACAGTGCTCGGCGATGTAGATCGGCCAGTTGCTGCGGCATTCGAGCACTCCGCCGAGAGCCAGCAGCGCCGGAAAAACCGGGTGTCCATGCCAGCGTCGGCGCAGGTGGCCGATTTTTGGCCAGGGGTTCGGATAGAGCAGGTAGTGGCGATCGAGGCGCAGGCCGGCGTCGAGCAGCAGACGCCAGTAGTCGACCAGATCGGCGCGCACCAGGTCGAGGTTGGCAGGCCAGGCACCCTCCTCCTCTGGTGACTCGCGTGACTCGCGCTGCGCTTGCTGACGCTGCTGGCCGCGGCGCAAGCGCGTGGCAGACTGGTCAACGCCAATCACGTAGTGGGTCGGGAAAGCTCGGGCCAGCGCGACGCTGCTCTCCCCTACCCCGCAGCAGGCGTCGAGGATCAAGGGCGCGTTCGCTGCCAGGCGCTGGTAGCGTTCGAAACTCAGCGCAAAGGCAGCGCGATTGTAGTCCGCATAGGGCTTGCGGAACGGCGCACCGGCGTGGCGGGCGACGACCATGGCCAAGTGCTCGTGGACCTCGCCCTGGGCGCTGCTCGGGACGCGGGAGTTGCAGTGCATCTAGGCCGACGGCTTCGGCACGGGGATTCCGTGCCGGGCAAGCACGCGGCTGATTTCTTCCACACCAGCAAGTGTCCTGATGGCCATGAACAAGGCTTCGGCTTCGACGAAGTTGCGCCGCAGCGATCCCAGCCAAAGCTTGAGCCGCCCGGGCGCATGCCGGGCCGCGACCTTGGCGCAGACCTGTTGCCAATAGGATGCCAACAGCGGCTGCAACTGCCGCCAGTCATCGGAGCGGTCGACGGCGACGACCTCGCCCGCCGCCTGGGCGCGAATGCGCCGGGCGAGAAAAGGATCGGCAACCGCGCCGCGTCCGATCATCACGTCGTCGCTGCCACTCACCGCACAGCAACGCGCGTGGTCGGCAACGGTCCACACCTCGCCGTTGGCGACCACCGGCGTTTCTACGACCGCGCGGATACGCGCTATCCATTCCCAGTGTGCCGGCGGTCGATAGCCGTCGGCGCGGGTGCGGGCATGGACGACCAGGGCCACGATACCGCCGGCGGCCAGCGCCCGCGCGCAATCGAGCGTTTTCGCCGTATCGCGTACACCGAGCCGCATCTTGGCGGTAAACGGGATTTCCGCCGGCACCACGCGGCGCACCGCCGCCGCGATACGCAGCAACTGCTCGGGGTCGGCGAGCAGCATCGCGCCGCCACCGTGGCGATTGACCGTCGGTGCCGGACAACCAAAGTTGAGATCGATCCCGGCCGGCGCGAGCTCGACCAGTTGTGCGGCATTTTCTGCCATACAGGCCGGATCGCTGCCGAGAAGCTGCACCACCAGCGGCGTACCAGCGCGCGTTCGGCTACCGTTATCAAGCTCGGGGCAGAGCCGTCGGAAGGCCCGCGGCGGCAGCAAATTACCGGACACGCGGATGAACTCGCTGACCGCCAGGTCATAAGCGCCGACGCGCGTCAGCACGTCGCGCAGCACGTCGTCGACCAGACCTTCCATCGGTGCCAGCAGCAGTTTTCCCATCTTCCTCCAGAATCCTGATCGTCAGACCCGGCGATCGTCAATCGTCGCCGGGTCGGCGTGAAAACCAGCGTTGCAGCGCGCGTGCCGCCCATTCCCGCCCGCTCGCTCGGTAAGGACGTGGAAATTCAGCGCCCGCAAGGCCTTGACGACGGCAAAGCAGACGGCTTTTGCGATCAGCCAGCCGGCAATAAGGAGGACGATCGCGACCGCCAGACGGGGCAGGTAGGCACCGATCTCGGCCAGGAAGGCGCTTGGCGGATGAACGATGACGTCTAAATTTTCCATGTCTGCCTCCCTTTTCAAGCACGCTCGTCGAGGCCGGCCAGCGCGCTCACACCGCGCAAGGGTACGCCAAGCCAGTCCGGCCGATTGGCCAGTTCATAGCGCAGCTCGTAAAGCGCCTTCTCGATCTCGAACAGCGCCAGCAGCGGCTGCTGCGCGTCAAAGGCGTCCTTGTTGAGGTACAAGCCCGCGGCGACCGCCTCTTCCCGGTAAGCATCGAGGAAGGCGGCACGTGCTTCCTGCAACCAGGCTGCGGTCACCGGCGCCAGCTTCTCGACTTCGCCGGCATGTTGCGCCGCCTGTTGCAGCGCCGTATGCCGCGCATAGTCGAAGGAGCGCAGCATGCCGGCGACGTCGCGCAGAGCCGAGTGCTTGCGCCGACGCTCGGGCAGCGAGCGCGCCGGTTCGCCTTCGAAATCGATGATCATGAAGTCATTGTTGAGCAGCAGGACCTGGCCGAGATGATAGTCACCGTGATAGCGGGTCTTGAAGCCTTGCGGCGGATGCTGCGCACAGTCATCGACGCGCTGCAGCAGGCGCTGCGTGTCGGCAATCAAGGCCAGGACCAGCGCCTGCAGCGCCGGCGGCAGGCGCTCACGCTGCGCCGAGAGCAGATCGATCGTCACCAGCGCATCATCGTGCACCTGCTTGACCCACTGCGGAAGGTCATCGGCCTGTATCGGTTCGGGATCGAAGGCATCGTCGCCGGTGCGCTGCGACAGCGCCACATGCATCTGCGCGCTGCGCCTGGCCAGGATGCGCACCAGCGCCATGAAACCGTCGGGCAAGGCGGGCGCCTGTGGCGCAGCCCCCGCCACATCGAGGTGGCGAACCAGCGCATCAACGGCAAAGGTCCAGGCATCGCCCTGGTTATCCACGCCGGCCTGCAGCAAGGCGAGTGTGCTGACCACGCCAGCCTCATCGACGTACTCGACATGACCGGCGACCGGGACGCAGTGTGGGAACTTCACCACGTCGGTCAGGAAGCGGCCGATTTCGAGCTCCGGATTGATGCCCTCGCGAATGCGGCGGTAGGCCTTGAGGAACAGCTTGCTGCCCAGAAGTGCGACGCTATTGCTGCTCAGGCGCAGCAGTTTGACGGGGCTGAGCTCTTCTGGGCTGGCTGGCGCCAGATCGGCGAAGGCCCGTGTCGGCACGAAGCGCAGCTGTCCCTTGTCGGCCTGCAGCGTTCGACTGGCAGCGATCGCCTCGACGACGGCGTGACAGAAAGCAGCGTCGGCCATCGCGTCACCCATCAGGCCAACGGCAGCCTGCTGACGCACCTTCGCCAGCCCTCCCGCGGCCATGTCCCTGACCCGCTCTTCTTCGCTGTCGTCCCAGGCCAGCGCCAGTGGCAGGAAGTAGCGCCCGGTCTCGCGTGGTCCCAGGACATCGGCCAGGGTCAGCAGCCAGGTTCGCTGCTCGACTTCCAGGCGCGCATGCTCGACGATCTGCACCTGTTCGACGGGTTCGCCCTTGGCGGCAAACCAGCGTTGCCGCTGCACATAGGCCGGCGCCAGCTCGCGCTCGAACTGCGCGCGCAGCTTCTCGGCCATGCCGATTCGCCAGGGCACGACGTGGTCGCTGAACAGGCTCGCCCAGCCGTCGAACAGCACCAGCACCGGCAGGATCTCGGGCGCCAGGCGCTGCTCGTACCACTCCGGCGCGGCGGTATCGGTACTCAGGCGAAACCAGTAAAACGCATGCCCCGGCAAGGTCAGCAGGTACGGCAGCTCGGTGACCGGCGGAAAAGCGTTGCGACCCATCATCTCGACCGGCACGCGGCCCTGGAAAGTCGCCAGATTGAGTTCGACCGGTTGCGCC
>Ga0209573_1000557_pt1 | contig 75535 bp, 50 predicted proteins | sample TNRBio252014_DNA_FD_185870 | JGI IMG/M metagenome (GOLD analysis project Ga0209573, IMG submission 185870) | Wastewater treatment Type I Accumulibacter community from EBPR Bioreactor in Madison, WI, USA - TNR Reactor_6/25/2014_ DNA (SPAdes)... | ecosystem: Engineered > Bioreactor > EBPR >...
CTTTTGACTCGACAAAGCCATCACTACATTAGCTAAGGCTTTGGAATGGCGCTTAGCTATTTTCGTAAGAGCTAGGCAGAATTGGTTGGTTTTTTCTTTCACACATTTAATTAACTAACCTTTTCTGTCTTTTTTTACTATTTACCCCTTTTTTCTTTTGGACATTATATAGACGTAGCTCTTGGGCGATTACCGTCCAAAGTCCAGGACTGTACGACTGTACGAACATAAGCGTACAAGATACGGGAAGCTCCTAAGATCGCAAAGTCGTAAAGTCTTAAAGTCTTAAAGTCGCAAAGTCGTATAGTCGTAAAGTCGCAAAAACTTGTTGGCTCAAAGTATAAAATGTAACTTGCCTTGCGTTAAATACTACCAAAACCCGTAGTTTATGCAAACGATTAGACTCAATTCAAGTGGAGCGCAAGTTTCGCGCTGGCAGTTTTTCCTTCTTGGACTAGGTTATACAGCTATCAAAGCTGACGGTAAATTCGGCCCAAAGACAAACCAGGCGACTATTGATTTTCAGCAAAAAAATGGATTAACCGGCGACGGGGTTGTGGGGGAACAAACCTATTTGAAAGCTTTTTGGGCGGGTTACAATAGCGTAGAAGCCCGCGAATACCCTGGTAAGCCAAGTTTCAGGCCATTGGCTAGCAATGCGGAAAGGCAGAAACTGTTTGGCAAGTTTACGTATAAGGCAGCCCCCAATGGCAGCGATATCATAGTGACTGGAGATTGGGCTACAAAAAACCTGGTCAAAGTAGCTATTCCCCAATTAGCGAGCATAACCGGGTTTCCTGCCAGCGGTTCCATTACCTTCCACAAATTGGCCGCCAAGCAATTACAGGATATGTTTGCCGAATGGGAACAACAACAACTGATTGGCCGTATAAAAAGCTGGGGTGGCGCTTATGTAGCCCGTTTTGTGAGGGGTAGCCAAACCACCTTGAGCAATCATGCCTTTGGCACTGCATTTGACATCAACGTGCCCTGGAACGGCCTGGGCAGAATGCCTGCGCTGATTGGGCAGGAGGGCTCGGTGCGCGAGTTGGTCAAAATTGCCCACAAACACGGCTTTTATTGGGGCGGTCATTTTACGCGACTCGACGGTATGCACTTCGAGGTTGCCAAGATCATAAAGTAATACGGTTTAGGATAAATCACCCAGTTGCGGGCGCAGTATAATTTCCTCGATTACAGTACCGGGGGCGGTTTTCCAGGCGTTGTACACGGCCAGGGCCACCTCTTCGGCTGCCAAAATACGTTGAGGCGGCAAGGTACTGCCTTCCCAGGATTGACTCCAGGTGTGCCCGGGCATCACCGTTGTTACCTTGATTTGGCGGGTCTTTAACCATTCGCGCAATACGCCGGAAAAACCTATCAATGCATGTTTGCTGATCGTATAAGCGGCGCTGTCTGCAAAGATTTTCCGGCCGGCAATGGAGGCAATATTAAAAATATGTCCGTAGCCCTGGTTCAGCATTAAGGGTAACAAGGCGCGGGTAAGCCGGTAAGGCGCTACCAGGTTGAGCGCCAGCATTTGAGCCAGTGCGTCGTCGGGTTCTTCGAGTATGCCGCCCTTGATAAATGCGCCGGCGTTATTCACCAGTACGTCGATATGTTCCCATTTTTGCAATATCAATTGCGCAAAACGATCTACGCCGGCTTCTGAGGACAGATCGGTACAACAGGCAAGCACTTCCATTTGGGGATAGTGTTCGGCAAAAGAAGCGGAGAGGCGTTGTAGGTCGGCTTCTGTGCGTGCGGCAATAGCCAGGCGCCCCTGTTCGCGGGTAGCAAATAAATCGGCGATAGCCCTCCCGATACCTTTGGTAGCGCCGGTGATCACGATGTTCATCAGAAATAGTAACAGGTTTAACTTATCAAAGATAAGCATAGTATGCGCAAATTGCGCTATTTTTGCCCCTCAACAAGTTGCTGAAAGAATGTTGTTTTCCAGATTTCTATACCATTTCGGGCGCTACCTCATCATGATGGGCACAGGTTTGGCCCGCCCCGAAAAGGGTTATATGTACTACAAGGAAACCATGCGCCAAATGAACGATATTGGAATTGGCTCGCTCATCATTGTCGGGCTTATCTCCATCTTTATCGGCGCGGTTACCGCTGTACAGTTTGCCTACCAATTGGATGGCACCTTGGTGCCCCAGTATTATATCGGCTATATCGTTCGCGACAGTACGATCATAGAATTGGCGCCTACCATTACATGCCTGGTGTTAGCCGGCAAAGTAGGCTCCAATATCGCCGCAGAAATCGGGGGCATGCGGCAAAAAGAACATATCGACGCCATGGAGATCATGGGCGTGAATACGTCGGGTTACCTGGTTATGCCCAAAGTGGTGGCCTCTATCGTGGTTATCCCCATGCTGGTGGCGCTGGCCGCTTTTATCAGTATCATCGGCGGTTATGCCGCATCGGTGCCCACCGGATTGCTCTCGCATGTCGAATTTGTACAAGGCGTACGCTCGTTTTTTGTAGAACGCAATATCATGCTGATGTTTATCAAATCAGTGGTATTTGCCTTTATCCTTACTTCGGTTCCTGCTTATCAGGGATATTTCGTAAAATCGGGTAGTATCGAATTGGGAAAGGCCAGTACCAACGCAGTAGTGTTGAGCGATATTTTGATTTTGTTGTCAGATTATGTAATTGCCGTTTTGTTTACCTGATAAGCCATCCAAGCCATGATAAGAGCGGAAAATCTGTTCAAAACTTTTGACGACCACGAAGTAATTCGCGGCATTTCTTCTGAATTTTTAAAAGGAAAAACTAACCTCATCATCGGACGAAGCGGCGCCGGAAAAACCGTACTGCTCAAATTGCTGGTCGGGCTTATTACTCCAACAAGCGGCAGCGTGTGGTATGATAATGTAGACTTTTTTAGTCTGGATAAAAAACAAAAACGCTTTATTCGAATGAAGGTAGGTATGCTGTTCCAGGCTTCCGCCCTGTTCGATTCGATGACCGTAGAAGAAAATATCCGCTTCCCGCTCGATATGTTTACCAATATGACCAAAAAGGAAAAACTGAGCCGGGTGGATTATTGCCTCGAGCGCGTCAACCTTCCCGGCATCAACAGAAAATACCCCTCGGAAATAAGCGGCGGTATGCAAAAGCGGGTGGGCATTGCCCGCGCTATCGTGATGCAGCCCGAATATCTCTTTTGTGATGAACCCAACTCGGGGCTCGACCCCAAAACAGCTATCGTGATAGATGAGCTGATCAAAAGCATTACTGTTGAGAATAATATTACGACCATTATCAATACGCACGATATGAACTCGGTAATGGAAATCGGCGATAATATTATCCTGATCCACGAAGGCGTAATCGCCTGGCGCGGCGATAAAGCCGAGGTGTTGCGCAGCGATAACCAAATATTGCAAAATTTTATTTTTGCCTCTCCCTTCCTTCAGCATTTACGCGAAGCCGCCCTCGAACGCCACAATGAGCAAACACTCCGGTTGGATAAGAAGTAGTTGTAGGTTGTAAGTTGTAAGTCTGTACACTACAACCTACAACCTACAACCCACAACCTACAACCCACAACCCACAACCCACAACCCACAACCCACAACAGTTACTACCTAACATTAGGTATTCCCCAGGTACCTAATCCTTGTCTTCCCTTCGTCAAGTTTGGGTAATTTTTCCTTTTGGTGATTTTTATCGCTTTCAGGTACTGCAAAACTTGCTATTTTCGCAGCATACAAGGTCTAATTAGATTAAATCAAAATAAGCGACGTGGTAGCAACAAGCCAAATAGGAAAGCGACTAGCTGACTGCGCACCGGGCGCCACCGGCCAAATAGCCTACTATGCCGGCAATGAAATCGGAGCTAAACTCATGGCCATGGGGGTACTGCCAGGTAGCATGGTAAACGTGCTGAGGTTATCTCCCTGGGGAGAAGGATTGTATATTAAGGTGGACAATCAACTCATTGCTTTGCGCAAAGAAGAAGCTGCATGCATCGTAATGAAATGACGCCGATACGTTCCGTAGCGCTCATAGGCAATCCCAACAGCGGAAAGTCTTCCGTTTTTAATCAGCTCACCGGCATGCGCCAAAAGGTGGGCAATTTCCCTGGCGTTACCGTCGATAAAAAAACAGGGCTCGTTGCCCTTGGCAGCGATACGACCATACAACTCATCGACTTTCCCGGCACTTATAGTTTTTATCCCCATTCTGACGACGAGCGCATTGTGGTGCATACGCTCACCCATCCCGGCGATCGCAATTTTCCCGATGCTATTATATATGTAGCCGATATGACCAAGCTGGACAAGCACCTGTTGCTGTATACCCAGCTCATGGACTTGGGCCTCCCGCTGATTTTAGCGCTCAATATGTCGGACGTGGCGGAAAAGGAAGGCGTGAAGGTCGACGTGGAGCGATTACATGCACAACTCGGCGGCCCGGTGGTAGCTATCAGTGGACGCACCGGGCAGGGCATCGACCTCTTGAAGCAACTGCTCGCCGACTGGGCGACAAATGGCGCACCCGCTCCGGCATCGTCGTTTTACCGCTTGTCACCCGCAGAAATGGTGATCGCCCGCGAAGTGCAGCAATATATTCCCTCGCTCAACGATTACCAGGCTTTGCTCACTGCTCACCACTACAATTGGCTTTCGCATTTGTCGAAGTCTGAGCGTGATCAGGTAGCAGGCATAGCGGCTGCTCAACATTTTCAAAGCCTCAGCAGTCAGGTGGAGGAGACGATGGATCGCTACGATCGCTTTACCCCTTTGCTGCGCCAGTCGATTTTGAGCGTAAAAGAAAATGTAGGCGCGCTGACTACCCGACTCGACGCCATATTGACGCACCGGGTAGCGGGCTTGCTGATTTTTTTTGGCATCATGCTGCTCGTTTTTCAGGCTATTTACGCCTGGGCGGCATATCCTATGGATGCCATCGAATCCGCTTTTTCTTTCTTGGGCGAAGGCGTCCGCGAAGGGCTACCCGCAGGATGGTTGAGCGGCTTGATTGCCGACGGCCTGCTTGCGGGCCTGGGGGGTATCGTGGTATTTGTACCTCAAATTGCTATTCTTTTTTTCCTCATTACCCTACTCGAAGAGGTAGGCTATATGGCCCGGGCCGTTTTTTTGTTCGACCGAATTATGCAGGTTTTCGGACTCAACGGCCGCAGCGTAGTGGCTATGATTTCGGGTGGCGCCTGCGCTATTCCAGCGGTTATGAGCACGCGCACGATCAGCAACTGGAAAGAACGGCTTATTACTATTTTGGTCACGCCCTTTATTAGCTGTTCGGCTCGTATCCCCGTGTATACCGTCTTAATCGGATTTGTAGTGCCTCCCGAACGCATCTGGGGGGTGTTGAGCCTGCAAGGGCTGGCATTTATGGGGCTTTATCTGCTGGGCATTGCCGCCGCCCTGCTGGCTGCCATTATCTTCAAATGGATTTTGAAATCCAGGGAACGCAGTTTTTTATTACTCGAATTGCCCGAGTATCGCGCTCCGTTGATGCGCAATATATGGCTTACCGTATGGGAGAAATCCAAGACTTTTGTGGTAGAGGCGGGCAAGGTTATTATCGTAATCTCTATAGCGCTATGGGCGCTGGCCAGTTTCGGCCCTCCGGGCAGCATGGCTGCGGCTGAACAGGAAGCCCGGCGCCAGTCCGAACAATACGGCTTTGACGAGCACCAGCGCGACAATCTGATTGCCGCTAATCGCCTCGAGGCTTCTTTTGCCGGACAACTCGGCCGGGCTATCGAACCGGCCATCCGCCCATTAGGCTTCGATTGGAAGATCGGTATTGCGCTGATAACTTCTTTCGCCGCCCGAGAAGTCTTTGTGGGCACAATGGCAACGATCTATAGCCTGGGCGGCACCGACGACGAAGCCACCGTGCGCGACCGCCTTTCAAAAGAAAAAGACCCTATTACCGGCGAACTCGTCTATTCTCCGGCAACCTCAGCCTCACTGCTCATATTTTATGTGTTTGCCATGATGTGCATGAGCACGCTGGCCGTGGTCAAACGCGAAACGAAAAGCTGGAAATGGCCGCTGATCCAATTTCTATTTATGACGGGCCTGGCTTATATCTCCAGCCTGGCGGTGTATCAGTGGATGACGTAAATGGTTGTGGGTTGTGAGTTGTGAGTTGTCGGTTTCTTTAACTTTACCAATTATACTTTAACAGATAACCGACAACCCATAACCCACAACCGACTACCTCCCCGCAAAAAACACGGCATTACTAAACAACAGCTTGCCGTTTTCCCAGAATCCTCTGAAAAGCGGGTTGTCTACCATGTAAATCACGGCGCCTTGTCCTTTTTGCTGCACGCCGAAAACCGTGGTGTTTTTCTGTTCGGCCCTGGCTTTGGAGCCGATAAAACCCGATATCATCAAATCTTCGCCGATAGTACCCACATTAGACACGCCCTTAAGGTGCTGGTAATGTAGGCTACTTGTTTTTAATGAAAAATAATAATCGGGAAGGCCGTAGCCGAGCGGATGGCTATTATCGAGGCGTAGTTTAAATACAGAACCCGGATTAGAACCGGAAATCCAGTCGCGCGAGTGGTCTTCGTGGCGCATCAGCCTGCGGGCGAGCATATCTTCGTCGCGGGCTTTGTTGGCGCTGGTTTTGGCGTCTTCGGTGGCGTAAGTGGTGAGGCTAAAACCTTTTTTATCTTCGAGGGAAGAGACGGCATAACCTACGGCAATAAGGCGCCCGCCGCCGTTGATCCAGGCATTGATTTTGTCGAGTGTGGCATCGTCGAGGTTGTATTGGCCTTCGGGCATAACCAGCACGTTGAAATCGTCGAGGTTGAGGCCGCCGAGTTCGCCCGCGTCAAAAATGCTGAGGGGGTAGCGCAAATCCTGTTCAAAGTAATACCACACCTGTCCGAATTCGTTGTCGAAAGTATTTTCTCCCGACAAAACGGCGATTTTCGGCGTATTGACGAGCGTCATGGCATCCGAGCCGAGGTCGCGGCCGCTGTCTGCAAACCCCGTTGATACAGCAGTAATTTCCTGCTGATTGCTGCGGGCGGCGCGTTGTACTACCTCGTCAAATTGATCGTTTTTGCGGTTGTCAGCCCGGGTAATTACCAGGGTGCCTGCGGGGTATGCTTTGCCTTCGAGACGGAAACCCGAGCTGGCAAAACGCGCGACAACGCCCCCCTGGAGTACTTCGGACAGGAATCGGGCGTTGTTCATGGCGTTCCAGGTGGCCAGGTAGGCGTAGGGTTTGCTGCCGGCGGCAAGGGTAGCCGGGGCAGCCGGGTCGTAACCCGCTTTTACGTTGATGCGCTGGCTGGTAGCATAACTCTCCACGCCATGCGCATAAGGCAATGACCACGAGGTAATGTCGTAGGTATTGGAGTCGACTAATTCCGAACTCGGGTCGAGCAGTACCTGGGTGAGGATGGCGCGCGGCTGATAGGCGCTGATTACGAGGTCGTTGGCTTCTATTTTAACGGTGGTTTCTTTGCCGGTTTGGTAGTCGTAGGCTTTTACCGATACAGGCGTTTCAGCCTTGCCGTAGGTAATGCCGTTTTTCTTGAGCAACTCACACAATCCCAGCAGCTTGCCGCGCGGGTTGGAGCCTTTTATAATATATGTTTTGTAAATGCCTGGTGGGTTGTTGCGCGATTTGGTAAAATAATCGTCGAAGTTTTTGATGAGTTGCGCAGCGTTTTGCGACGATACTTCAACAGTTGATAAGGCAGTAGAGTGGTGGTGCGTCACGCGATCTTTCAGTGTAAGCGTATCGGCGTTGTGCATTACGATGGCTCGGCCTGCACGGCTATGGCCGCCCTGTTCGTAGGTCATGCCGATAGAGCCGTTGTATGTGGGATACGTATCGCCATAGCTGGGATAAAACAGGTCGAAGACTTCGCGGGTAAAATACAGCCAGCCGTTGGAGTCAAAATGGCGGGCGTGGTTTTTGCCGATCTGCGTCTGGAAATCGCGCTGCCATTGGGTAATGTAGGTGTGATAAGGCTGTGCTGCGGGGGCAAAATAATAGGGGTTATTGTAAAACTGTTCGTGTACGTCGGCGTGCACATGGGGCATCCAGTCGTAGTATATTTTAATGCGCTGCTGCGATTCTACCTGGGTTTGCCAGGCCCAGTCGCGGTTGAGGTCGAACATATAATGGTTTACGCGGCCGCCGGGCCAGGGCTCGCGGTGCTCGCGGGCGCGCGGGTTGGGGTCGGGTTTGAGGTTGGCTACGTTGCGGTACCAGTGGCTGTAGCGAGAGTAGCCGTCGGGATTGAGCGAGGGGTCGATGAGTACGACCGTATTTTTTAGCCAGCCGGCGGATTGTGTATTGGCGGGGTTGACCAGATCGTATACCACCTGCATCGACGCTTCGGAGCCTGCCGCTTCGTTGCCGTGTACGCTAAAGCTGAGCCATACGATGGCCACGTCGAGGCTGGGGTCGGGTTTGCCATCCAGCAAACCTGCGCGGCGCAGGTTGTTCTGGCGTATGGCGTCCAGCCGGGCCATGTTTTCGGGTGAAGAAATAGCGAGCAATATCAGGGGGCGCTTTTGGTTGGTGAGGCCGTAGCGGGTCAAACGCACGATGGAGCTGTTGGCTGCCACGTGTTCCATGTAATCTACCAGCATGTCGTGGGGGGTGAACGTTTCGCCCAGGCGGTGCGGCAGAAATTGATCGGGTGATTTGAGTTGCGCCATGGCAATGGTGCCCGAAAGCAACAAAGCCAGGGTTAACCAGCTCGTTTTGCGCATAATTGTGTGTTCTTTTTAGGTGATTACTAGGCCTTTTTGCAGGATTTGCACAATATTAGGAAGCTTGAGCAGTTTTTTGGCAAAAAAGCATCAATAAAAGTTTTATAGATTTGGAGCCTTTATTTACCCACAAACTGTCTCAACGAATGTCGTCAACGTCGATGGCTTATGATTTTACGGAAGTAAAAGAAAGCGGAATACACGGACTGGGCGTGTTTTCGAAAGTGGATATCCCCAAAGGAACGATATGGTGGAAGGGAGAAGCTGATAAAAACGTGCTGCTCCTCAACCGCGACCAATACCACAATTTTTTGCTGTCGGATCACGCTCCCCTGAAAGCGCACTTTTGGGATGTACTCGCTACCTATTCGTATTACGCCCCCCAGATCGACGCGCTGGTGTTGTGCCTCGACAATGTGAGGTATGTCAATCATTCGAAATCACCCAATTCACATACGCCGATAGACGCGTTTCCGCTGGTGTCAGTGGCGCTGCGGGATATCAAAAAAGGAGAGGAGATCGTAGAAGACTACGACGAGTATTTATTTTGCCCCTGGGCTGAGGAGTTAGACAGGATGCGCTGGCCTACCTGACGGCAAATTTCAAGCGGTAATCGGCCTGTACTTTTCCCTCTTTGATAGCTTGCAGCCTGCGTTGTATCAACCGCCTTTTCAGGGGTTTGAGGTGCTCTACAAATAGGATACCGTCGATATGGTCGTATTCGTGCTGGATGACGCGCGCGTTCATGCCGTCGAATACTTCATCGTGGGACTGGAATTTTTCATCGAGATACTGCAACCGGATGCGGGGTAACCGCTCCACGTCGCCCCTGATGTCGGGAATGCTCAGGCAACCTTCTTCGTATTCCCAGGGGGCGCCCTCTTCGTCCACTATTTCTGCGTTGATAAATACTTTTTTGATGCCCACCAGGTCACTGCCCTCTTTCATCATTTGCACAGTGTCGACCACAAAAAGCCGGATGGAATGCCCGACCTGGGGCGCTGCCAGGCCCACGCCCTCGGCATGGTACATGGTTTCCCACATATCGGCGATCAATTGTTCCAACCCGGGATAATCGCGGTCTATCGGCTGCCCTTCTTTTTTAAGTACCGGCTGACCGTAAGCATAAATAGGCAAAATCATGACAGTATTTATCTTTTGCTTTCCATGTAATCTTGTAAAATGAGCACCGCGCTCACTTTGTCGACCAGTGATTTGTCCTGGCGCTTTTTTTTGCCCGCACCGCTTTGCAGTATGATTCGTTTGGCTTCCTCCGAGGTATACCGCTCATCCCAGGTCACCACCTCGATTTGCGGATATTTTTTTCGCAGTTGCCGCACAAACCCCACTACCAGGTGGGCTATCTGAGCGGGATTCCCATCGGGATACATCGGTTCGCCCACTACGATGGTCTCTACCTCTTCCTGCAACAAATATCGGTCCAGGTAAGGGAACAACTCCGGAGTAGAAACGGTTTCAAGCCCCCCCGCAATTAGTTGCAAAGGATCGCTCACCGCGATGCCCGTGCGTTTGGTGCCGTAGTCAATGGCAAGTATTCGCGCCATGCCGCAAAGATAGGAAAATTGGGTGACAGGGTGACGACCATGTAGGGTGAACGTTTACCGTTCACCGCCTCGGTGGTGACAAGGTGACAAGGTGACAAGGTGACAGGGTGACGACCATGAAGGGTGAACGTTTACCGTTCACCGCCTCGCCAGCACGCAGGTCTTCTTGTCGCTTTCCACCTTGCCGTCGGGAGAAAACCATTGGGCCCACACGATATAAATGCCTGCCGGGGCGGGTCCGCCGCGGGCGTCCACGCCATCCCACCTGAAAAAAGCTTCGGCGCCCAGCAGTTCGTTGCGGGCGAGGGGGGCTACCGGGCGGCCTTGCACATCAAAGACCTCCACGGAGATCACATTGCCCGGATTGTCGGCGTGGAACTGCACCAGCAGGGCGTCTTCCTCGCCGTCGCCGTCGGGAGAAAATACTTCGGTAGCAAGCTGCAACTTCGCGGATGTAGGCAGGGCGGCCCTGAGCCGCTGCGAATTTTCGTAGGTAGGCGTGGCAAAACCCACCGACCCCGACGCCGAATGCCAGTTGGCCGCCTCGTTGGTGGGCAGCCCTACTGACAGCCGCTCCAGTGAAACACCGTCATCAAAGGCCAGCAGCGGGTGGTGCATGTCGTCGGTATAATCGAAAGAATCGATGGTGAGTAAGCCCACCCGCAAGGTGATATTACCTTGGTTATCCTCAAGCGTGGGCAACTCGGCCTCCACCAGTCGCTCAGTATGTGGCACGTGGTAGCGCAGCAACAAATCGTCGGGGTTGGCGCAGACTACGGCGGCTTCGCCCGGAAAGACGAGGTGATCAATGCCGATAACTGTCTCGCGGTTAGCGGTACCGACGGCGTTTACGAGCCTCAACCCCGACAGGTTGATGATTTTATCGGATACGTTCCAAATTTCCACAAAATCTTCTCCGCCGGTTTGCGGATTGAACAATACTTCGTTGAGGAGCAGGTCGCCGGCAAGGAGCGGCTCCGGCAAGCCGAGCCGCGCACTGTCTCTTTCCGACAGCTTGTTGCCCAGGCAATCGCTGAGCTCGGGGCTCATAAAAAGCGTATAAACCAACCCTTCCAGCAAAGAGGCGCTTAATAATAGCGAAACCTGGTTGTTGGATACAATCGCCTCTGCTATCGGTAGTCCCTCCATCTCATATAAAGTGGGATCGCCGGCTATTGCCGTATTTAGGTATTTATTAAAAACAAGGGTGATTTCTGTTGTGCTTGTCGCAAATGCGCGCTCCAATACCAGTGCCGTAGTATCGGGGGTGGCGCCCAACAGGGAATTAGCCGTGCCCGGAGTTCCCTGCAAAACAGCCTGGCTCGCCCGCCAGTTGCCTGGGCAGTCGGCGGGGGCCGCAGGGTTGATCAATTCTAAAGACCAGCCGCCGTCTTCTTTGAGCGCGTCGCCGTACCAGTCGGCATGGTAGGCCACCCGGCTGATCACCGCATCCGAGGTATCGATCAGGCTGATCACAGCGCCTCCGTTGGTCAACGCAGGAAAACTGCCGAGGGGTAAAACGGCGCCAAACGTTTCAAATGCGGAGGCATCAGCTTCGTCGCATAGCAACACATAAGCGCCGGGCAGCAATAAAAAGCTGGGCAGGACACGGGAATTAGCCCCCACTGCTATTTGCCAACCGCCAAGGCTGACCAGCTTGTCGCTGCGGTTGTGCAATTCCACGTATTCCGCATCGGGCAATACCAGCGCAGGACTCGGATCGGCCATGATCTCGTTGATGAGCACGTCGCCGGGTTGTGCGAGTGAGATTTGGTAATAGGTAAATTCCAAACTTAAAGGCCCGCTTAGGTTACCCGGCAGGTCGGCCATCGTTTGAACGGCCAGCGTGTATTGACCCAGGTTAGATAACGGCGCGGCCAGCTCGAGGATCACCACCGCGGGATCCTCCACATCGCGCAGGGCAGACAGAGGGGCGCCGATACCCGGACTCACATCGTATAACGACGCCTGACCGGCAAAAGAAGCGGCCACGGGCTCGTCAAAGCGGACGGCGACTTGCATGGCATCTAACGGATTCACCGCCACCAACTTAGGCGGTGTGGTATCGGCATAAAGCGGGCCGATAGCAATATCATCGAAAAAAAAGTGTTCGTTGCGGGTACTGGTATAGCGGCAGTACACACCTGCATAAAGTCCCATAGGGTAGGAGGCGTCTTGCGTTTCGCCTTCGAGCGTAAAGCCGTTGCCGGTATCCGTCCACATCGACCACAAGCCGCCGGGGGTTCGCGTAATGCGCACGCGGGCCTGGGCGGGTTGCGCGGCCACGCTGCCCGGCGCGCCTTCGATGAGTTCCACTACATTGTCGCCATCCTGTCGGCAAAGGATGACGGCATCCACGTCGCCCGAGGCGCCGCCTATTTTGACAAAATACCCGTTGAGCGGCGATGATAAATCGGCTGCGGAGGCGGCCAGATAAAACCGGGCATAATTGCTGGTAGAGGGGGCAAATTCGAGGCGGGCGTAAAACTCCCAGGTAGTAAGCGCGGCGGAGGATGTCGGCGCCGCCACCGACAGATAGGCCGTATTGTTATTGGCCGGGGCGCCGTCGCTGAGTTGCAATACCTGTGAAGTGACGCTAAACTTATCGCTTGAGCCGCCCCAGGTTGGGTTTTCATTAAAATTGCCGTCGGAAAAATTTTCGGTAAGTTGGCCAAACAGGCCTTGTGCCGCCAGGAGTAACCCGGCGACGAGGAATGTCGTTTTCATAGCTTTCTGGATTAAGGTTAAAAAAACTATCTATTCCCGAAGATAGCAATAAAGGGATAATGCGCGTATCTTTGCCCCGCCGATTTTGGCAATTTTTCAATGATAGTGACTGTTTAGAGGGGTTTAGAAGGGTTTAGTAGAGTTTAGTAAAGTAAACACTAAACCCTACTAAACTGCCGAAGGCAACTAAACCCTATTAAACAGTTAATAAAAAAATATCGCTGATGAAAGTGGCAGTAGTTGGCGTAACCGGCCTGGTAGGCGGCGTCATGTGCAAAGTGCTGGAAGAACACCAATTTCCGGTTACCACCTTTATCCCCGTAGCTTCCGAGCGTTCGGTAGGTAAAACGGTTAGTTTTATGGGAAAAGAGTACACCGTGATCGGCATGGAAGAAGCCGTGGCTTTGCGCCCCGATATCGCCCTGTTTTCCGCCGGTGGTAGCACCTCGCTGGAATGGGCGCCGCGATTTGCCGCGGCGGGCGCCACCGTCATCGACAACTCGTCGGCCTGGCGGATGGACCCCGACAAAAAACTCGTCGTGCCAGAAATCAATGCCCATTTGCTTACGACGGAAGATAAAATCATTGCCAACCCCAATTGCTCTACTATCCAACTGGTGATGGCATTAGCGCCTTTACACCGGCGCTATCACATGCGCCGGGTAGTGGTGTCTACCTACCAATCATTTACCGGCACGGGCATGAAAGCCGTCAAGCAATACCAGTTGGAAAAAAAGGGTTTCGAGCCTCAAAAAGACGAAATGGCCTATCATTATCCCATTTTTGAGAATTGTATCCCCCAATGCGACGTGTTTCTGAGCAACGACTATACGAAAGAAGAGATGAAACTCGTTAACGAAACACGAAAGATCATTGGCGACGATAACATAGGCGTAACGGCAACGGCTGTGCGCGTACCCGTTCACGGCGGCCACTCTGAATCGGTAAACATCGAATTTGACAAACCGTTCGACGTAGCAGAGGTGAAACACATCCTGCGGGAAACCCCGGGTGTAGTCGTGCTCGACGATCCAGCCCAGTACCAATACCCCATGCCCATGTTTGCCAAAGACCGCGACGAGGTATTTGTGGGCCGCATCCGCCGCGATGAATCGATAGACAACGGCCTCAACCTATGGGTAGTGGCCGACAACCTGCGCAAAGGCGCAGCCACCAATGCCGTACAAATCGCGGCTTATCTGGTAGCCAACAAGCTCGTGGGGCAACATGCCGCTACGCCGGCATAGAAAAAAAATTACGGCTTTACCTTGTAATTTCGTATTTTTGAATGAATTACACCGCATTGCGGTTTTTTGTAAACAACAGCATACTTTGATCGCGTAAAGAAGAATTGACATGAAGACCAAACTTGTACTATGGGGTACTAACGCCCAGGACGAACGTGTACTGATTGCACTGGAATTGAGGCCTAAAGATAACAAGGTCGATGTGTATACCTTCCCGGAATCGGTAGCCACCGAAGAGTTTAGCCAAAAGATGATGAACGATTGGCGCAACGACACACCGCTGGAATTCCCTGAAGGTTTCTCCAAATCAGAAAGAGAACTCACCATCACCGAAAGCCTGCTGCCCGAAGAACTGAAAGTAGAACGCAGTGATGTGATCCTGCGGGCTCAAACCGAATGGGCATTTGTAGTGCTTTCCACCAAACTCAGCGAAGCTTATCAACACGAACTCGCCGAATTCAAAGAGCGCGTGGAAAAACTTGAGTCATTCGACGACGAGTTATGGGCCGGGCTGAAGAATTTTTGGGATAAAGTGCAGGTGCAGGTCAGAGAACGCAACCTCTTCCGCGAGCACGCCGATATGCTTCGCGACCATACCAATGCCTTGTTTACGCGCATGAAAGAAATGCGCAACAAACTCGACGAGGATTTTCAGCGCCGCTCGAAAGACAACATGGCGCGTTTCTTCGGCACATTGGAAGAAATTGAAAATAAAATAAAAGAAGGGCTTCGCCTACAGCCCCTTTTCGATAAACTCAAAGAACTCCAGCGCGAATTCCGCGATGCGGAGTTTACCCGCGAGCACCGCTCTAAAGTATGGGAGCGCCTCGATTCCGCTTTTAAAAGCGCCAAAGGACAGCGCGAAGAAAGCCATGCCGGCGGCGGCGGTGGCGGCGGCGAAGCCTCTCCCGGCGAGCGCCTCCAGCGCCGCTTCGAGGGGCTTGTTTCTGCCATAGATAAAATGGAGCAGTCCATCCGTCGCGACCGCGAAGAACTCGACTTCCAAAATCGCCGCATCGCCAGCACCGACGGACAGCTCGAAGCGCAAATCCGCCAGGCGAAGATCAAAATGATCGAAGAGCGCATCCGCTCCAAAGAGGAGAAGCTCCACGAAATGAATACCACCCGGGTCGACCTGGAAAAACGCCTCGCCCAGCAACGCGACCGCGACGCCAAACGCGCCGAACGCGACAAACTGGAGGAAGCCAAAAAACACGCCCAGGAGAAAATCGCCCAGGAAATTAAAGCCGCCGCCGTAGCCAGAGAAGCCGAAGAGGAAAAACTGGCCAAAGCCGCCGAGGCTATTTCTTCCGAAAAAGGCAAGAAAAAGCCGAAGAAGGACAGCCTGCTCGGCGCTATCAGCACTACCCTCGGCGAAACCCTTGAAGACGCCGTCGATACGGTGAAAGCCGTAGCCGAAGTGGTAGGCGACAAGGTAGAAGAAGCCGTGGAAAACGCGGTGGAAGATATCAAGGAGGCCTGGCAGGAGGCCAAGGAGGCGGTCACCGAAGCTACAGCGGAAGAACCCGCGGCTGAAACGACAGCGGAAGCGCCTGTAGCTGAAGCCGAAGCACCAGCAGAAGAACCCGCTGCTGAAGCGGTAGAGGAAACACCTGCCGAAGCACCGGAAACGACTGAGCCCGCCGATGAGGCGCCGGCTGCGCCTGCGGAAGAGGAGAAACCGGAGTAATCTAGTGCCGGTCAGGCCGCTCCAAGCGGTCTGACCGGTACAACGGACTAACCCTTCGCCAGCGCCTCGTCGCGCAGCGCCCGGCGCAATATCTTACCCACATTCGTTTTGGGCAATTCCTTGCGGAACTCTATCGACTTGGGCACTTTGTATGCCGTCAGGTTGGTTTTGCAGTATTCGAGTAATTCGGATTCGCTTAGCGAACCTTCTTTTTTTACAATATACAGCTTGACCACTTCTCCCGACTTGGCGTCGGGGATGCCGATGGCGGCGGCCTCCAATACTTTGGGGTGGCTCATGGCCACTTCTTCGATCTCGTTGGGATACACGTTGAAACCCGACACCAGTATCATGTCTTTTTTGCGGTCGACGATCTGGAAATAGCCGTCTTCGGCCATCGTGCCGATGTCTCCCGTGCACATCCAGCCGTCTACAATGCTTTCGGCGGTAGCGTCGGGGCGGTTGTAATAGCCTTTCATCACCTGTGGGCCCTTCACCTGTATTTCACCCACGCCGCCCGGAGGCAGGGGATTGCCTTTTTCGTCCACGATGCGCACATCGGTAGAGGGGATGGGCACGCCGATAGTACCCAGCCGCCCGTCACGGAAGGGATTGGCGGTGGCTACCGGCGATAGCTCGGTCATGCCGAAGCCTTCAGCCAGGAAACAACCCGTGACCTGTTGCCATTTTTCGGCTACGGGGCGCTGTACGGCCATGCCGCCGCCTACAGATACTTTCAAGGAATTGAAGTTGACCGAAGGAAAATCGGGGTGGTTGAGCAAGGCATTGAATAAAGTATTAACCCCCGGGAAGATGGAAACCTGAAAATCCTTCATTGCTTTGATGACCGAAGGAATATCGCGGGCATTGGTGACCAGCACGTTGAGGCTGCCGATGCCGAAGAGCGCCAGGCAATTTACCGTAAGGGCAAAAATATGGTACATAGGCAGCGGACAAATGGCTACTTCAGAGGCTTCTTTCAGCCAGGGCATCATCCAGGCGCGCATTTGCAGCATGTTGGCTACCATGTTGCGGTTGGTGAGCATGGCGCCCTTCGATACGCCGGTGGTACCGCCGGTATATTGCAGGAAGACCAGCCCTTCGGGATCGTTGTTAAACGGTTTGATAGAAAATTTCTTGCCACTGCGAATGGCTTCGCTCACCGTTACAGTATTAGGTATGCGAAAAGCCGGCACCATTTTTTTGAGTTTGCGCACCACGAAATTGACGATAGCGCCTTTGGGGAAACCCAACATCTCGCCAATGCTGGTGATGATTACCGTCTTGATCTGCGTGTCGGGCATTACTTTCTCCAGGTTGGAGGCAAAGTTTTCAGCTATGACGATGGCCTTGGCGCCCGAGTCGTTAAACTGGTGCAACATCTCGCGCGGCGTGTACAGCGGGTTGGTATTGACCACTACAAGCCCCGCGCGCAATGCACCGAAAAGGGCCACCGGGTATTGCAACAGGTTGGGCATCATGATGGCAATGCGATCGCCGGGCTCTAGCCCCCGGCTGTGCAGATACGCGCCAAATGCCCTCGACATAACATCCAACTCGGCAAACGTAATGGTCTTGCCCATACACGAAAAAGCAGGCTTCGGACCGTATTTGCCAAATGCCTCTTCCAACATAGCCACCAGGGTGGGATACGCATCAGGATTGATATTGGCAGGAACGCCGCTTGGGTAATTTTTCAACCAGGGACGCGATTCACTCATTTCAGGTTAGGTTTTAGACGATTATGTAAATATCGGTTTTTATGTTACGGAACCTTAAAATTACAGCGAAACATTTGTAAACATAGGGAGTTCATTCTGCAATTTTTACAATTGTAATAATAGACCAATTTACAAGAAGAAATGTTTTCAGTTCCGGCAAAAAGCTTTACCTTTGCGCCGCTAAAAATATTTCTTAACCTAAAAAAGCATTCTTTCAATGCTGGATGACAAGGACTTAAAACAAGAAGAAGAAGCGGAAACGCCTGAGCCCCTTCATACAGAAGAAGAGACTCCCACCCCTGTTGCAGAAGACGAAGCAACGCCCGTTGAGGCTGCCGCAGAGGAAGTAACAGAAGTTGTAGCTGCCACAGAAGAAGTAACAGAAGTTGTAGCTGCCACAGAAGAAGTAACAGAAGTGGTGGCTGAACCGGAAGAAGAAGCCGCGGTAGCTGATGAAGAAGAGGAAGTGCCCGTTGTAGCCGAGATGTCTGCCGAAGAAGAGGTTGAAGAAACCGAAGAAGAAGAGGTAGAAGAAGAAGATCTCGAATTGCCCCTGGAGCAGTTAATAGTTGGTTCGGCACACGACGAATTCGACTGGGCTACCAGCACCAAACACGGCAAAGCTTATCCGAAAGATCAATTCGATCAGTACCTGGTGCAATACGACGCTACACTGACTTCCGTATTCGAAAACGAAATTGTGGCAGGCCGCGTGACCGCTATCAACGGCGGCGATGTGGTGCTCGATATCAATTTCAAATCGGACGGTCTGGTGCCTCTCTCCGAATTCCGCGATATGCCTGACATCAAAGTCGGCGACGCTATCGAGGTTTACGTGGAGCAGCAGGAAGACACCCGCGGACAGCTGGTGTTGTCGCGCCGCAAAGCCAAGCTGCTGCGCGCCTGGGAAAGCATCGTCGATTCTTACCAGAACGGCACGGTTATCCGCGGTACGGTGATCAGCAAAACGAAAGGCGGCTTGATCGTCGATTGCAGCGGTTTGGAAACTTTCTTGCCCGGCTCGCAAATTGACATCAAACCCATCATCGATTACGATTCATACGTAGGTAAGACGATGGAGTTTAAGGTGGTGAAAATTAATGAAACCATCAAAAACGCCGTGGTATCTCACAAGGCGCTTATCGAAAGCGACCTCGCCGAACAGCGCGAAGCTATCATCGCTAGCCTCGAACGCGGCCAGGTTCTCGAAGGCCTCGTCAAGAATATCACCGATTTCGGTGCGTTCCTCGACTTGGGCGGCGTAGACGGCCTCTTGTACATCACAGATATCTCCTGGGGCCGCATCAGCCATCCGAGCGAAGTGCTGCAACTCAACCAGAAGATCAATGTGGTGGTACTCGATTTCGACGAAAACAAAAAGCGTATCTCTCTTGGTCTCAAGCAACTGCAACCCCATCCCTGGGAGGTGCTCGACGCTACGATCAAGGAAGGTTCGGTGGTTAAAGGCAAAATTGTCAACATTGAAGATTACGGCGCATTCCTCGAAATCTATCCGGGCGTAGAAGGCCTGATCCACGTGTCGGAAGTGACCTGGAGCAACCAGCCGATTAATGCCCGTGAATATTTCAGACTGGGCCAGGAGTACGAAGCAAAGGTGGTGACTATCGACCGCGACGACCGCAAGATGTCGCTCAGCGTGAAGCAATTGTCGAAAGACCCCTGGAGCGAGATCGAAAACCTGTTCCCGCTGAACAGCCGCCACGTTGGCGAGGTGAAAAACCTCACTCCCTATGGCGTGTTCGTGGAACTGGAAGACGGTATCGGCGGTATGGTTCACATCTCCGACCTGTCTTGGACGAAGCGCTACTCGCACCCCTCTGAGTTTACGAAAGTAGGCGAGAAGATCGAAGTGGTAGTGCTCGATATCGACAAGGACAGCCGTAAGCTGTCGCTGGGCCGCAAGCAAATCGAAGAAAACCCCTGGGATACTTTCGAAAATGTATTCCCCGTGGGCTCTTACCACGAAGCTACGGTACTGCGCCGCGACGAACGCGGAGCTATCGTACAGCTGCCCTACGGCCTCGAAGCTTTCGCACCGATCAAGCATATCCGCAAAGAGGACAACTCGCTCGCAGAAGTGGACGAAACGCTTACCGTTAAGGTGATCGAGTTCAACCGCGACGATAAGCGCATCCTCGTGTCGCACCTCCGCTATCTGAAGACATCCGCCGCGAAGCCGAACGAGAATGTGAAGAAGGAGAAAACGGACGAGCGCCAGAAAACTCGCACAGCTGTCAAGAAACAACAGTCTTCGATCGAAAAGGAAACCCTCGGCGATCTCGACGTGTTCTCTCAACTGAAGGAGCAACTGGGCAACGAAGACGAGAAGGAATAACGATCCGATAGGTAGGGTTAGCGTTCACCGCTAACCCAAATCCTGTTGACAATAAAAAAGGGTGTTTCGATTATATCGAAGCGCCCTTTTTTATTGATTGTTGGCGAACGGTAAACGTTCGCGCTACAGCATCGGCGAACGGTAAACGTTCGCCCTACGTCCATTCCTCCTGTACGGGATGATCCGGCAATTGGAGGAAACGTTCCATTTCCTGTTCGATATAACGGGCTTGTTCGGCAGAGGTTAGGCCTTGCATCAGGGGCAGGCGGTCTTGTTTGCGAATGGCAATGAGTCGGAAACGGTAATCAGGGCGGCCGTTGGTGCGCGAGGCTATGTATTGCTCTACAAAGAGTTGGGTAATATCGGCGGTATCGATGCTTTTATTGGGTGAAAATATCCAGGGGATGGGCTTGTGCTCGATGGTGAGCTTGCGGCGGGTGAGGGTAATATAGGTGGTATTGATCAATTTGGCAACGGTGTAATACAATAGCCCGATGCCCACCGACAGGTGCAGGCTGATGAAAAGTAGTATTTCAAAATTGCCCGTCATGATGGCGACAAGCGCAAAAGGGAACACGAGCGCATTCCAGAAAATGGTAAAAAACAGGAAAAAACCAAGTCCGCCCAATTGCCGCCACTTGATGAGCAGGTTGAGTTCGCTCAAAAAGCTGAAAGCTTCTATACCCGCAGGCATCGGAATATCGGGCCGCACCCGCGGCGCCTGAGCGATGTTCTGCTGGAAATTAAATACGTGATTGCACCGGCTGCATTTGGCTGCCAGTTGTTGGATGTTGATATCGGCGGCGAGGATTTCCGCCTGGCAGTTCGGACAAGTGAGTTGCATGAGTTACGCGCCTAGTTTTTTATCAATTGCCGTCCGGATTTCTTTAGCAATGGCAGCCAATGCAGGCTCGGGATCGGGGTGCTGGTTTACGGCTTTACCGTCGCGGGGTAGCCCCTGTAGCTTGGCAAACGGTGCGTCCTGCCAGACTGTATCTTTCAGGAAGATGGGAATGATTAATGCCTTGCCTTCGCGGTGGCGCTGCATAGCCGCTTCGATCTCTACCCCCCAGATATAGTCGGATGCCATAAAATCGGGGCTCACCAATAGCAGGATGATATCGGCCTCAGCCAGTTGCTGCTTGATGGTTTGCGCCCAGTCGGCGCCAGGTTCGATATCGGGGTCGCTCCAGGTACTGATCTTGCCGCTGCGTTTCAGTCCGGCCAGGTGCACGTCGAACCGCTGCTTGAGGGCGGCGTCGGCGCGGGCGTACGATAAAAACAGGCGCAACGTATTTGGGGGAGATTGAACGGATACTGGCTCAGCAGGTTTCGCTTGGGATACTTCGGGCGTTGCTTCCGACAGTAGGGCCAGGGCTGCGTAGGTCAGTTTGTTGTAAATCTTTCCCCATTCCGAATTATCGGTCAAGCCCAGCAGATGGTCTTTTTCGCCTTTGTTCCATTGGGCTAATAATAGGATAGCGTCGGGGAAGTCGCTGCGCATAGCTTCCAGCGCTTCCTTTACCTTGCCTTTTTCGATGAGTTGCTTGATTTGGGCGTGGGACATGTTGTCTGTTCTCGGTTGTCGGTTGTGGGTTATGGGTTGTGGGTTATGGGTTAATTAATTAGATATGAAAACCGACAACTCACAACTCACAACTCACAACCTGCATTAAAACTTCGGACAATTCACCTTCAGCCTTGTCTTTTCGGGATGCGTATAGATCAGCGACACCTCGAAAGCGCCTCGGGAGTTATTAACGGATGCTAGTTTGGAGGTAGTAATGTCGTAGCTGAGGCCAAGATTCCAGCGTTCCATTTCGAGTATAGCGGAGATGATCACGGCGTCCATGGTCATGCTTTTATCGAGTTGGTTTGACAAGTGGGCCCAGCCGCCTGCCCGGATGGCCACCTCGCGCCAGTCGCGGCTTGTATAGCGGAAATTAGCGCCTGCGGTGGTGCTGAACGAGGGGCCTTGCTTCATCACAGCCACTGCCGGCAGCACGCTCAGGTTGTCGCCAAGTGGTAATTCGCCGCCGGCGTGGGCCACCCAGCGGGAATACAGCTTTTCGTCGGCCAGATCGCGGAACGACACGTTGGGCGTATTAATATGGTGCAGGGCGCCGCCGAAATAGATGCTCAGGTTGTCATCGGCGATAGCATACCAGAGCAGGCCCGCGCTGAAGTCGAGGTATTGCTTGGAATTGCGGTCGGCAAAGCCCTCGCCGGAGTCGGAGCCGAAATCAATGATATTATTGCCGCCGTCGTATTGGCTGGAGAACCACAGCTCCTGCCAGTTGAAGCTGCGCTGGCCGAAGCCGAGTTGCGCGCCGGCTATGAGGTATTGGTCGTTTCTGGAATAACGCCCGCCGCCCAGCTGTTTCATAAAAGAAGCGCCCAGCATCACCTGGGTTTGGCTGAATTGCGAGGTGCCCACCTGATCGCGCACGGCGCTGAGGCCGAAACCCACGTAGTCGCCTTTCATCACCCGGCGGCGCGCATCAAAACTGGCGGCCATCGTGCGAAAGGGTTTGTTGGCCAATACGCTGGCATATAGCGACCGGTAATTGGCGGCAAATCGCCACTGGCCTTCGTATACGCCGATCATGGCGGGGTTGGTTTGCAGCGGGGCAGCGTAAAATTGGGCAAAACGCGTATCCTGAGCCTGGGCGTTAATCAACCCGGCAACTATCGCAACGGCTATTGCCAGTATTTTACCAGTTATGGAGTGCGTAAAATTCAACTGCATAAAATTATTTTTTAGGCAATGATGAAATCAATGGATGTTATCTGATCAAAGTGGTTTCTCCTTTAAATGTTTCGCGTTCGCCATCGATATAAACGGCGCGAACGAACCAAATGTATACGCCGCTGTTGAGCATCTCGCCTTTGAAGGAGCCGTCCCATCCCGCGTTCGGGTCGTTGGCGGGGAAGTTGCGTCCCTCGTAGATCAGCTCGCCCCAACGGTCAAATACCTGGAACAGCTCGATTTGGGTGCCTTCTTGCCCGTGTACCAACAGCCGGTCGTTGAGGTTGTCGCCATTGGGCGAAAAGCCGGTGGGCACCGCCACGATACGCGGTTTATCGACAAATATGTGAATAATATCGGTATCGTCACAGCCATTGGCATCTACGCCGTATAATTCATAAGAAATGGTGTATTGGATGTTCACCTGCGGGTCGGGGCAGATCGTGCAGCTCAGCGTGCCTTCGTAGGGTTCCGACCAGGTGAAAGTTACCGGGCCGTTGTTGTTGAAGGCGTTGGCCAACAGGCGGATGCTGTCGCCCAGCGTAATATGGATGTCGGGGCCGGCGTCAACGGAGAATTCCGCAGGTTCGCTGATGCTTATGTCGTCAAAGAATGTACAATTGTAAATGTCTTGCACGTACACCGTATAGTTGCCCGCAGCCAGGCCGATGAGCGTTGAACTGCCGCTCCAGGTCTGATTGTTGAGGCTGTATTGGTACGGAGGTGTGCCGCCTTGCGGAGCGACTTGTATAGAGCCGTCTTTGAAGCCGAAGCAGTCGGCATTGGTGGGCGACAGCGTAGCAGTGAGCTGATCGGGTTGCTCGATTTCAATATTTGACGTAGCCTCGCAGCCGTTGGCGTCAGTTACGGTAACCTGGTAGTCACCGGCAATAAGTCCCAACAGGCTGGCGCCGGTTTGCTGATTTGACCATTGGTAGGTATAACCTGGCACGCCTCCGGTGATGAGGCTGGTAATTTCGCCGGCATTGCCTCCGTAGCATTTGTTGTCTTCCGCTTCCAGTTTAACGGCGAGTACAGGAGGCTGATCTACCTGTACCGAGTTGGAGTTAAAACAGCCATTGGCATCGGTGACCGTCACCGTATAAGCTCCGGCGGCGAGGCCGGTGGCTGTGCTGCCGGTTTGACCGCCTGCATTGGAATCCCACCGGAAGGTATAGCCTCCCACATCACCCAGAATATTGGTGACAGTAGCCGTGCCGTCGGCGCCTTCAAAGCAGCTAACAGCAGCGGGGGCTATTTCGAAAGTAATAAGCGAGGGTTGGGGCAGGAATCGGGAGATAACCCCGAAGCAGCCCTGCTGATCGGTGATCGTAACCGTATAAGAGGTGTTGCCGGCGAGTCCCTGTGCTGTAAGGCCGCCCTGGCCGTTGCTCCACAAGAAGGTATAATCGGAAATTTCGTTGGGCTGGCCGGCGCCGCCGCTGAATTGGTTGATACCCATTTCGCCGTCGTTATAGCCGAAGCAGGTAGGCTGGTTGGCGATAATATTGGCGCCGAAGGCGGGCCAGTCGTCGAGGGTAATACTGGTATCTGCGGCGCAGCCGTTGAGGTCGGTGGCCGTCACCGAGTATGCGCCCGGCGCCAAAGCGGAAGCGGTAGCGCCGGCTTGCTGGTTGCTCCAGGCGTATGTGTAGAAGTTGCCCGTGCCACCGCTTGCGATGGCTGTAGCGGCATTGTTGCCTTCGCCAAAGCAGCTTCGGAAGGATTGGGCGACGACAACAGAAACCGGCGTGGATGGTTCGGATACGTTGGCCGAACTTTGTATTTCGCAACCGTTGTTATCGGTTACCGTAATTGCATACGTGCCGGCCGTTAGTCCGTTAATTGTAGGGGTAGCGGCGTTGTTATTCCAATGATAGGTATAAGGGTTGACGCCACCTGTCACGACGGCGGTAGCCTGTCCGTCAGCGCCGTCAAAACAAAGTGCCGCGATGGTATTCACATTCAGGGCGAGCGAAGCTGGTTCGAGTACTTCTACTGAGCCGGTTACACTACAACCGTTGGCATCGGTAACCTGTGCGGTATATGTGCCTGCTTCGAGGAACAGGGCCAGGCTGGAGAGTTGTTGCAGTGCGTCGTCCCATTGATACGAAAATCCGCCGGCGCCGCCGTTTGCGCTCACCATAGCCGAGCCGGTATTATTGCCGTTGCAATCTACAGGCGTTGAAGTGATCGACGTAATGACAAGTGGCGGGGGCGCCACCAGGTTAACGCAATCTGAAATCGTACATCCGCTTGCATCGGTTACCGTCACGCACTGGTTGCCTGCGGCCAGGTTTGCCGCCAGCGCCTGCTGGGCGCCGGATGACCACGAATAATTCAACTGGCCTGTACCGCCGGAGGCAACCGCCAAGGCCTGACCGTCCTGCGTATTGAAGCAGTTGGGATCCTGGCTGTCAATACTCAGCATAAGTTGGGCGGGATTGGCCAGGTTAATGCTTGAGTTGGCCGTACAACCCTCGCTATCGGTCACTACTACTTGATACGTATTGGGCGCCAGGTTGGAGCGGACGTTATTAGCGCCGGAGGAGACGCCGTTCCATGTGTATGTATAACCGCCGTTGCCACCTTGCGGAGTAGCCGTGACAACGCCGTTATTGCCGTTGAAGCAGCTCACTGCTTGGGTAATATTCAATCCCAGGGTGAGTTGGGTAGGTTGTTGTATGGTAAAAAATACAGAATCACGGCAACCGTCGATATCTTGCACAATTACAAAGTGATTGCCCGGGCTGAGGTTGCTATAAGCGCCGTTAAACGTGCTAGTGGGCGATCCGTCCAGGTAGAATTGGTAAGGAGAAGTACCGCCGGCGGCGACGATAGTTGCAGTGCCGTCTGCTACGCCGAAGCAACTGGAAGGTTGCAGGTTATTGGCGCTGCCCGCCAGTGTACAGGCGCCGTAATCGCAGGTAGCCGAACCTACGTCAACTACGCAGTTTAACGATGCGCCGCCGGTATTGGCGCGTACTTCGAGCGTAACCTGGTCGCCGACCTGGAGGCCGTTTACCACATAGACCTGTCCGGAAAATGGACCCTGCCAGGGTCCTGTAACGCCATTGAGCGTATACCGGATTTCGTAGTCGTTAATACCGCCTATGGGCGACCAACTAAACGTAATTTCTCCGTCGGCGGTGGGCTGGCAAATTACCACAGGCGCGGGCAGATTGTTGATAATACCCACTACTATGGTGTCGCGGGCGGTACAGCCATAGCTATCGCTGGCTTGTACGATATAACTGGTAGTGTTGTTGGGATCGGCCACAGGGTTGGGGCAGTTGGTGCAACTCAATCCGGCAGTGGGCGTCCAGTTGTAGGTGATAACATTAGTAGAATTAAACGTGATCGACCAGGAATTGATGGTGCCCATTTCGTTGATGCCGAAGCCGTCGGAGACTACTAATTGCCAGGTACCATTCACCGTTGCGCCGTTGAGCACGGTCCAGTTGCCCTCGGGGCGGAAATTGCCGGTAAAGGGCCCAGTGCCCGTATTGATAAGTGGTGCAGCGGCCGTAGTAAAACAAGTATTGGTATAATTGTCGCTACTGCCTCCGTTATTGGTTGACAATTCGAGCAATTGCCCGGATGGCGCTCGAAGATAAAGTCGCAGGTCGCTGTTCCAATCGGTACTTATATTTACACAAACAGACACAATTTGGGTAGATGCATTGGAGATCGTGAGCGGTCTGATACTATTCACGCTCATAGGCGAATAGTAAGGATTGGCGTATGGGTGATTAGAAAATCCCAGCGGGTAATTGGGATAAGCCTCAAAAGTTACGGCGGTTTGCAGGGGTAAGTTGGCATTTACATCCAAAGGAGCGTTGTCATTTTCACAAATCACAATATCGTCCTCGGGAGCCAGCAACTGCTGACAGTCGTAACAGTCGGGGTGCGTTTCGGGCAGCACGACCAGTTGCAGCGAAGTATCGTAGGTGCAGCCATAGTCGTTGGTAACGGAAAATATATAGCTGGCAGTTCCTGCGTTTTGAGGCGAAGCGGAGATAGAATCCTGAGAGAGGAAAAATACCGATGGATTGGAAAGCCAGGTATAGTCCACTATTTGAGGAGTGAACACTTCGAGTTCGGGATAGATAGCCGGATTAAAATTGATACTCCATTCGAAAACCCATCCGTTGTCGGAGGCCCATTGATCCTGGACGATAAGCGTCCATTCGCCGTTGAGCGGGCAGCCTACCAGGTTGTCGAGCGGCTCAAACGAGGCGTAATCGCCGCTGGGCAGGATAGGGGGGTCAAACGTTTGGGTGTATTGCGTCCAGGTGTATTGGGCGTTGGCAGTCCAGCAATAATCCCAGCCTACGCCGGGTAAGGGAGGGTTGGGATTGGTAAAATCGTCGAGTTCATAGGGTTGGCCCAGGAAGACGAGGTTGCCGATAAATTCCTGGTCCTGCAATTTCACGGTCGTACCGTCGGGGCAACGAATGAGCACATCAAGGTCGTGCATCCAGGAGTGCTCCATATTGACGCATATGCTCGTCAGGTCGTTGATATCGGTGAGTACCTGGCCTGGCGAAAAACTGGTCAGGTTGACGCTGGTTTCATAAACCGCGCCCGTGCCGTCGGGAAGGGGCAATGAGTCGGAGACAGTGCCGCCTGACTGGAAGCTCCCGGGTAATGGGATTACCGATACTTCGGAAGCATTCTGCATGGTATTAATCGATGCATCGAGGCTGATTGTGTCGCCCGCACAGATCTGGGCGGGTAGGGTACCTCCGATAATGAAGTCGGGACGGGTAGAAATCCGCACGCGTTGGTTGAGGAAGGTCGAGCTTCGGCAGCCGAACTGGTCGGTAATGGTGAGTTGTACGACATAACCACCCGGTTCGTCATAGGTATGCGAAACGTTGGGTCCGACGGCGGTTACGCCATCGCCAAAATTCCATTCAAAAGAAGACGTAAAATCAGAATGATTATAAATCAAGCCGTTTTGCGGGTACAAGCCCTGTCCGTTGAAGTAGATACGTTGGTCGGGGCAGGCGTTTATCCAGCCGGTATCGGCAGGCGCCACCACGGGGGTAGAACTTACCAGATCAGACAGGATAGTCTGACAGGCAGCGATACACGCAATTTGAGCGCTCCATCCGGCGCCTTCGTTGGCGCCGTCAGACGTAAACACGACGGTTAAACATCCGCCGGGATTGGCAGCAGTGGCCTGTACAATAAAGGGAGGGCCGGTAAAAAAGTCACTGGCACAAGACAACTCGTTGCCCGGTACCGCTACCGGGGAATCATAAAAGCAGAGTTCATCGCCCGTTCCAAGGGCCAGACTGATAAAAAATAATTGGATATGCGTGCCGGTAGAGCCGTCGGGGCATATCGTAGTCGTAATATTTTGATTGGGACCGTAGCCGCCGCTATTGCCGCCGCTATCGAGGAAAAAACCGCTGCAATCGTTTATCGGATTGCCGTTCATGATGTAATTCTGCGCCGACAAGGCGCCCAGGCTCCAAGAAGTTACCGCCAACAACAAGGCGATCAATTTGTAGTGTGTTGTCATTTGCAACATTTTAACAACCAGATGTAATTATTGAATGTACCACATTGAACGAAGCGTCCCTGTTCTTAATGAACGGGCAAGGGCGAATTTATCCAATAGCATTAAATTGCTTGAAATATTAAGGGCGGTCGTCTGTTGGAGATATTAGAAGGAATCTTGTGCAAAGATAAACAAAAGTATGGTAAATAGGTGTAAGTTTTTCTCATATAACTTTGTTTTGCCTGTTTGTGCAAAATTATTTTTTTCAAACGAGCAATTGCATTTTATTTATAATAATAATTTCAGGAAACTGTTTAGTAGGGTTTAGTGCCTTCGGCAGTTTAGTAGGGTTTAGTTATTTTTTTCCTGCTAAACCCTACTAAACCCTATCGTTAAACCCTACTAAACAATTAACTTTGCGATTTATTCACATACTATAACACGACATGCAATTACTCGATGGCAAATGGCTGGCAGAAACGATCAAGCAAGAACTGGCCGCCGCAACAGTGCGCCGTGCCGCTCAAGGACTGAAACCTCCCCACCTCGCGGCCGTACTCGTGGGCGACGACCCCGCCAGCCAGGTATATGTGCGCAATAAGGTAAAATCGTGCGAAGCAGCCGGCTTTAGCTCTACCCTCATCCGGCAGCCGGCTACTACCACCGAAGCCGAACTGCTGGAAATCGTCCACGACCTTAATAATAATGCAGACATAGATGGATTTATCGTGCAATTACCCCTGCCCAAACACATCAATGAAGAAAACATCACGCTGGCTATCGACCCCCAAAAAGACGTAGACGGCTTTCACCCCGTCAACTTCGGACGCATGGCCCAGAGCCTGCCCTGCTATTTGCCTGCCACGCCCTACGGTATCGTAGAGATGCTGCGCCGATATGATATACCCACCGCAGGCAAAGAAGTGGTAGTGGTGGGCCGCAGCAATATCGTAGGCACGCCCATCAGCATTCTGCTGTCCAGAAAAGGTTACCCCGGCGATGCCACGGTGACGATCTGCCACAGCCGCACCCGCGACCTTGCCGAACACACCCGCCGCGCCGATATCCTCATTGCCGCAATCGGCAAAGCCGATTTTATTACCGGCGATATGGTGAAAGAAGGTGTTGTGGTAATCGATGTGGGTATGAACCGCGTAGACGACCCTGCGCTGCCCAAGGGCTACCGCCTTACCGGCGACGTGGACTTTGCCTCCGTTTCGCCCAAGTCGTCGTATATTACCCCCGTGCCCGGAGGTGTGGGCCAAATGACGGTGATGTCGCTGCTGCTCAATACGCTGAAGGCGGCGGAAGGGGGAGTGGTTTGATTAATTTGCTGATGTGCTGATGTGCTGATGTGCTAATTTCAAAGATATTAGCACATCAGCACATTAGCAAATTAGCACATCAAATTAGCATAATGAATTGTAAAGAAGCGACGCTCACCATGGCGTCTCAAATCAAAGAGTTACTCCAGGAGATAGATGCCGCGGATTATGCGCGGCCGCTCGACATATTCAAAGGCGCTACATTGGGGCAACACGTGAGGCATATCATCGACTTCTACCGTTGCCTGCTGCGCGATACGAGCCAAGGGGTTGTAGATTATGCCAACCGCGATCGCGAAACGGACGTAGAGACCGACCCGGGGTATGCGATTCACGCACTCATCGAGATTACCGGAAAGGTGGAAGCCCTGCAAGAACAGCAATCTATTCAAGTGCTGGCGGATTTTTCCTCGCAACCGGATGAGAGCAGGCCGCTTGTACTCTCGTCCATAGGTCGCGAACTGATGTTTGCTTACGACCATGCGGTGCACCACCTGGCGATGATCCGTATCGGGTTGCGTACGGCCCTTCCAGAGTTTGTTTTTGATGAAAATTTGGGCATGGCCCCGTCTACTTTGAAATACCGGGCGCATATCAATGCGGAAGGATAAAAAGATTGCTTTGAATTACTACCAATATACTTTCGCTATCGCCGAAACCTATCGCGATATCTTGCTGGCTATGCTCAGCGAACTTCCCTTCGATACTTTCGAAGAGACCTCCGAAGGCCTGCATGCTTTTATCCCCGAGTCGAATATCGACCAAACGGCTATTGCCGCCCAGCTGTCGGAATGGCAACAACAGTGGCCTTTTCGGTACGAGGTAACATTTATTCCCGCCCAAAACTGGAACGCCGTTTGGGAGTCCAATTTCCAGCCCATCGTCGTAGACGATTTCTGCGGGGTCAGAGCCGACTTCCACGAGCCCTCCCAAGGGGTGGAATACGAATTGGTGATCAACCCAAAGATGGCTTTCGGCACCGGCCACCACGAAACCACTTATATGATGATGCAGGCCATGCGCAACCTGCCACTTGCAGGCGCCCGCGTGCTCGACTACGGCTGCGGCACGGGTATCCTGGCCATCCTCGCCGCGAAAATGGGCGCTTCCCTGGTCGACGCCGTCGATATCGAAGAAGAATCGGCAGCCAATAGCATCGAAAACGCCCGTTTGAACCATACTCCGGATATCAAGGTGTTTCACGGCACACTCGATGCGGTGGGCCCGGGCCCTTACGACGTGATTCTTGCTAATATTAATAGAAATGTAATACTGGAATCCCTCCCCGCGTTATATGCCATGACGGCATCACCCGGCGTGTTGTTGATCTCCGGGGTATTGCAAAACGATGAGGAACTGGTGACCGCCAAGGCCGAATCCCTGGGTTTCCGGAAAACGGAAAGCCGGCATAGGGGAGCATGGGCGGCAGTTCTTTTTCAGTTGTAGGTTGTAAGTTGTAGGTTGTAAGTCTAAAATCCTACAACCTATAACCTACAACCTACAACCTACAACAGGGTACAAAGACAATTCAATCGCTATATAATGAAACAAATCTATCTCCTTGCGTGGATGGGCCTGCTACTGATTGCCCCCTTGTGTCTGACGGCTCAGCGCCTCGATAAATTTTCGGAAAACGAAGGCGAATTTATTGCGCAACTGGAAACTTACATGACTTCCAGCAAGCAAAAAGTGCTCGAAGATACCTACCGCGAATTTGAAAAAACATTCAAAAGCGGACTTTTTGCAAACGAAGAAAAGCTGCAAATACTGGCAGTGGGCAATGCCATGCTGGCGCAACGCCTCACGGCCAGCCCCTATTTCAGCGAGTACCTCAAAGCCCTGGTATCGCTCAAAAAAATGCCCAACGCCGCCCAGCATTTTAATACCTGGCACCAGGTAGTCACGAGCATGCTGGCCAACCTGGAAGGCCGCAAAGTGAAACCCTTCCAGCAATTCCTGGAGTTCTCCAACGAATTCTTTTCACACGGCGCTTTGCGTTATTCTACCTCTGGCACAGCCTGGTGGGCGCTGTCCGACAAATACCAGTGGAAATACGAAGAACAAGTTCCTCTGTTGGAGTTTGAGAAAATGGACCTGATGGCTGTACGCAAGGAAGATTCTATTTTTGTGCGCCAAACGATCGGCAAATTTTACCCGGTCGATATGACCTGGAAAGGTAAGGGCGGCAAAGTAAGCTGGGAACGCCTGGGCCTGGGCCCGGAAATTTATGCCGAATTGACCGACTATACCATAGACGTTAACAGGAGCCTGTACGAAGCCAAAAAGGCAAAATTGCGCTATCCGCAATATTTCGGCGGCAAACTCATCGAAGGCGACCTGAGCGACAAAATCTCTACCGACGAGCTCACCGAAGGCTCTTACCCGCGGTTTGAATCTTACCAGCAAATCCTGGAAATTAAGGATATCGGCCAGGGCATCATCTATAAAGGCGGTTTCAGGCTGCACGGCACCACCGTATACGGCTTCGGTAGCAAAGAAAATAAAGCCGTTATTACGCTCTTCGATCTGCGCGATCGATTGGTTTTTAAGGGCTTATCCGAATTGTTTGCCATCCGCCGGGGCGAACGCATCGTAGGCGAACGCGTGGCGGCCACTATTTATTCGGGTAAGGATTCCCTTTACCACCCTTCGGTAAACCTGCGCTTTGAAATCCCCCGCAAAGAAATCCAGCTTTCACGCGGCCAGCGCGGTAGCGACCGCAATCCTTTCTTTAGTTCTATGCACCAGGTGAATATTGAGACTGAAAATATCCAGGCCTATGTCGATAAAGACTCTATCGTTATCGGCAAACCCTCTATTGCTATTTCCCGCAAAGGCGATGTGTTGTTTGAATCGCTCGAATATTTCCAGAAATCAGACTACCAGCGCATCCAAAATATCGCCACAGCCAATCCACTGGCCATCATGAAGGCCACTTCAGAAGATCTGGGTACCAACGTGCTAGATGCTTCTCTTGTCGCTTCGCGCATTAATTCCAAATTTACGATAGATAATATACAGAGCCTTTTGTACGACCTTGTTTCTCAGGGGTTTATCAACTACGACAGCGATAAACAACTCGTCGAACTCAAACCCAAGGTCTTCCACTACGTGTATGCCGACCAGGAAAAAGCGGATTACGATGTGTTGCAGTTGCACTCTTCCACACCCGATATTAACGCCACGCTTGACCTAAAAGACAACACTATCAAAGTCAGCGGCGTCAAAAATATTGAATTCAGCCCCAAACAACGCGTAGCAATCATACCCAACAAGGAAGAACTGGTCATGAAGAAAAACCGCAATATGGACCTCAATGGCAGGCTTTTTGCGGGTTTTTCGATTTTTACAGGCGAAAATTTCCATTTCGAATACGACCAGTTTCAGGTCAAAATGGACTCCATAGGTTTTTTCGATATATACATCCCCACAGGTGAAGTCGACAAACAGAAGAACCCCATCGCCTTTGCCATCGGCTCGCGTATCGAGCAACTGCACGGGGTGTTGCTTATCGACGCGCCTTCGAATAAATCGGGTAGGGAAGACATCGAGATGTTCCCCTCCTTCCAAAGTAAAGGCAAATCGTACGTATTTTACGATGCCGCTGCCATCCAGCAAGGCGCCTATCTGCGCGATTCTTTTTATTTTGAAATAGACCCCTTCAACCTTAATGCCCTCGACAAGATCACCGCGCGCGACCTGCGATTCAAGGGCACTATGTATTCGGCCAAAATTTTTCCGAAATTTAAAGAAACCCTGGTCTTGCGCGACGACCAGTCGCTGGGATTTCCGACCAAAACACCCACACAGGGTTATCCCGCATACGGCGGCAAAGGGGTTTACACCGGCGATATCGACCTGAGTAATATGGGCTTCCTGGGCAAGGGCAACCTCAAATACCTGGGCGCTTCGGTGAATTCACAGGATATCATCTTCAAACCCAAGCAGTTGCTCGCCAGCGCCGAGCGCTTTAACCTGGAGGAAGACCGGGCCAGTGCGGTGCAAGTGCCCAAAGTAAGGGGTATCAACGTTAAACTCGACTGGCGCCCTTACCGCGACAGCATGTATATCCGCTCGGAAGAAGCGCCCTTTGCCATGTTTAACGCCAATAACCACACCCTCAAAGGCACCCTGATCCTCACCCCCGGCGGCCTGCGCGCCGATGGCGACCTGGACTGGGACAAGGCCACCCTGCGCTCCAAACAATTGGCCTTCGGCGCCTTCTCGGCCAAAGCCGATACGATGAACGTGAGCATCAAAGCCGCCGACGCCGGCCAGCTGGCCCTGCAAACCGCCAATGTAAACGGCTATGTAGACTTCGACAAACAAAACGGCAACTTCCAGGCCAACGACGAATTTCTCGTCACCACCCTGCCGTACAACAAATACGTGACCTCGATGAACGAGTTTAAGTGGGATATGAAAGAGGAAACCATCAACTTCAAAGCCGATCCCAATAAACCCGGTACCTTCGTGTCTATCGACCCCGACCAGGATTCACTGCGCTTTCAGGGACAGGCGGCCTTCTACGATATCAAGGCCAGCCAACTGAAAGTAGACGGCGTACCCCACGTGGTGTCAGCCGACGCATTCATCTACCCCAAAGACGGCAAAGTGGAAATCGAACCCGGCGGACCGATGAAAAAACTGGAAAACGCCGAGATCGTAGCCGACACCACCAACAAATACCACGTCATCAAGGAAGCTACCGTAGAAATCAAAGGCCGCCGGGAATACACGGCTACGGGTAAATACGAATACAATGTGGGCGACCGCGAGCAGCGCATCGTGCTTCAAAATATCACCGGCCAACCCGTAGGTAAAGGCAGCATCACCGAAAAACGCACCGTGACGCGCGCCACCGGACAGGTAGAAGAAAAAGACGATTTTTATATCGACTACAAAACCCAATTCCAGGGTACCATCCACCTCAACGCCGAATCGCGCAACCTCAAATTCGAAGGATTCGCCAGGCTAAATGCCGACAAGCTGCCCTACAAATACTGGTTTACTGTGAGCAGCGAGGGCGACAAGCGCAACCTCGCCATCCGCTACAACGAACCCAAGAGCTACGACGGCGACCCGTTGTTTACAGGCTTGTACCTCAGCAAAGAACAGGCCCGTATTTACCCCCGCGCCATGATGCCCTTGTTGTTCCGCAAAGACCGCCAAATATTCCCCGTCAAGGGCGTATTTATTTATGATAATAAACTGGACGCCTTTACCTTCGGCGACTCCTCGCGGGTTATTCGCAACCAGGACATCGGCAACAAGTTCGTTTTCAAAAACTATGACGGCACGGTAGAAGCCACCGGCAAATTCAACCTCGGCACTGCGCTCAAATACATCAAAGTAGATGCCGCCGGCTTTGCGCAGACAAAATTCCTGCCGCCGCCACCTGAAGCCGAACAAAAAGAAAAAGAAGAAGGCAGCGATGACGGCCTCATGATGCTCGCCGAAGAAGAGATAACGGCTGACTCCATGGCCACCGACTCTACTGAAATGCCCATGCCCTTGCCTGGTCCGGCTATCGAAGCAGCGCCGGTCACTGCCGAGCTCATGACCGGCATCAAGCTCATCGTACCCGAGGCGCTATTAAAAATCGTGACCAACGATATCATGTCATCGAGCTTCGGCGGCAATATCATCACCTATCTCACCGATATCGATTTTTATAAAAAAGCTGCCGCCAATATATTCCCCAACGACAAAGAAATGAAAGAAGCCATCGACGGCATCACCTCGGGATTCCTCGATATTCCCAAAAAATACAACCCTTACACCTTCCTCTTCAGCAGGGTAAAAATGAAATGGGACATCGACTACCAGTCGTTTGTGAATACCGACAAAAACGTGGGCCTCATGAGCGTCAACGGCGAGTTGGTACAAAAAATGGTGACCTGCTTCCTGGAGATCAAGATGCCCTCCAACGAAGACGACCGCCTGTATCTGTACCTCAAATCGCCCAGCGAGCAGTTTTATTATTTCGGGTTTAAACAAGGCATCCTCAGCGTGACCTCCAATAACCCCGCATTCCTGGAAGCATTGCGCGGCCTGAAATCCAAAGAACTGATATTCAAGATGGACGACGGCGAGACCTATGAAATCCAGGAAGTTGACGCCGGCACGGCTACGCAGTTTTTGCGGCGCATCGAGGCGGTAGGGAAGTAGGGGCGACTTTGGGACTGTACGACTATACGACTGTAGGACTTTACGACTATACGACTTTACGACTTTGCGAAACTATACTTTGTCGCGGGGCCCAAATCAGGAGGTTTCTTCAAGTAAGCTCCTGATTTATCAGTGATGACTATGAAAGACCTTGCAAGGTTTTTTCAGGAATCGCCGTTGAAAACCTTGCAAGGTCTGGCCCCTGTTGGCATTGAGAAACGGGGCGGCGCTACGTATCGATGGAATCGCATCGCTACGTAGCGCGCAGTTGATACAACGTCATTTACAACGTCATTTACAACGTCATTTACAACGTCATTTACAACGTCATTTACAACGTCATTTACAGAGGAGGTGGAATTAATCCTTTTCCAGTATTCTCCATATCCCTTGTTTATCTCCGCCAATACGCTCTAGTATGTTAGCTTTTTTCAAGTGATAAATTATCCTATCCGCTGTACGTTTAGAAATCTCTAGTGCTTCAGCCATTTGCGAAATGGTTATTTCCGGGTTCTCCTTTATGAGCGTTAATATTTTCTCAGAGTTTTTCCATGAGGGATTCCAATTTCTTTTTTGAGGTCTTTCTAATGTAACCGTGAAAAAGCCTGCCTTTTGGAAAATGGGTTCAGGAAGGCCTGCTTCCTTCATTAGCTCTCTTATACGACCAATACCCGAGCCCACTTGCTCTACTAAGTGCATACGGGCAAAAAGGCCAAAAATAAGAGGGTTTCTGGAATGGCTTCTTTTACCAAATTCTGTTTCGGATATAGCGCTCACCAAACCGCCAGGGTTACTGATTTCAACGCAGTCGTCAAATACTTCAATTAGTGTTAAAGCGCCTTTGTCATAATAATCGCGGTGAGCGAGGGAATTGATGATAACTTCCTTAAAAACAGTTTCAGGAATTTCCCAGATTTCTTTTCTCGGTCCGGAGCCTTGCCCTTCGATATCATAACGGACATTAAGCTTACCCCTTAGCCACTTCATCGCTTGTTGATATTGATTGTGGAGGTTCCCGCCAAAAAACTGGTCGTCAATAATGAATCGCTTATCAGTGCCTTGAAAGGCCAAGCAACGGACAAGGGCCTGCTCATTCCATAACTCCGGCTGTTTGCCAAAAAAAAGAACGGCGCCATTTTTAAACGATTGGTCTCCGCTATACAATTTTAAGTTTCTAAAAATTTGATCATCGGGTACGGCCGCATTGATTAGTGCTTCAGTTTTAAAAAGCTGGAGAAAGCCGGCATCCACCATACTGGCATGTGAAAAATCACTACAAGGCACTTCATCAAAATAAATTCTTTCGGATTGCTGAAAGAAATCCCTCATCTGCTCAGCAGTGGTCAGCTTTTGAGTGTTTGGGCCAATACGAATATAGATGGCTCCGGATAAAACATACGGCTTATTGGAACCCGATGGGACTTCGATCACACCGATTGTTTTACCCTCAATTTCAACAAAGGAAAGTGAGCAGGATAAAGGAGGGGTGATTTCACTTAAGCTGTTTTGTATAGCGGAGCGTTTGGAGTTGTCAATCTCTACGCCTACGATTTGGTTAGCATTGTTTACGCCAATTAACAAAACGCCGCCCGCAGCGTTGGCGAAAGCGCATATTTCTTCTGCAATATCTTTTACTTTGGAAGGTACATTAACCTTGAACTCTGCATTGTATCCTTCGCCGCTTGATACGAGCAACTTAATGTCATCGGGAGTGATCATAATAGTTTTCAGTTGATAATGATGAGGTTTATTTTGTTAGGTCGAGCGGGGTTCTAAATCACCTATAGGTATTCACACGTTTCATTATGAAAGCGGTTATTGAGATTGTGAAAATATACAAAATGTTTTAAAAACAAAACGTTTTGGACGCAAATCCGTAGCGTTTTTTTATTAATTTGCACCTTCTAAAGTGACCCATAGCAGCCTGAATGCCACAAAGAAGACGATTATTTTTTTTCCTAATCATTGGATGCCTGACTATCGCGGTGGGCTTCATCCCCGATTTGGTTTCCGATGAGCTAAAAGCTTGGTGTCTGCAGCACTTGGGACCTTCCTATCCCTGGTATCTTATCGGTTTTTTTATTGTGGGCTGTTTTGTATTGTTGGCCTTTTCGGGTGAATTCAGTAGTGTGTTTTCTCTTAGCCGGAGGACTTCCAGCCGGCAACCTGGAAAAATAGCATGGTCACAAGGGGGCATAAAACTACTCCAAGCTGCCCTGGAGAAACTGGAAAAAGCACATTTAGAAGAAAGCATCAACATCCTATCTGAACTAAAAAATTCACTAGTAGACGAACAGCTCTCCCTTTTGTCTGCTCGCCTAACGAAATATTATCATGACAACCGCATTGGGATATTAAACAGTGAACAGAAAGAAATCACCTTCAATCGCATTAGCAAAGACCTTTTCGACCTGATAAAATCTATTGAAAACCAATTGTCCGAAGGCGAAAAGGAATACAGGCAAATGCGCGAAGCTTTCCGCCGGCGATACCGCGACCGACTGGACCAAAAATTAGCTTTTCGGCAGCCGGTAAACCTGCGGCGGATGGCCACCTCAGAAGGCACTAGCGAACGCGTAGCGGCTACATTCTTACCGTATAGTGGCGAAGCCATCCGGGAGGAAATCGGTAAAACCTTTTTGGAATCATACGGACGCTTGTTGATTGTAGGACAACCAGGCGCGGGCAAAACCACCCTGTTGCTCCAATTGGCTGACCGTCTTTTCGACCTTGAGGCAGACGCCCTACCTGTTGTATTAAACCTGGCCACCTGGCAAAGCAGCTTCGGTAAATTGGAAACCTGGCTGGAAAATGTGCTGTTGGCTGAACTCAGCACCAACAAAGCCGGCGCCAGGACTGTGTTGCGCCAAATCAACCTGATCTTATTACTCGACGGCTTGGACGAGTTGAAGGAAGACGAAGCTATAAGTGCCTGTTTGGCTGCCATCGCGGATTATGGGGCGACGCCCGGTCGTCGTTTTGTCATCACCTGTCGGATAGAAGAATACAAAAGGGTACAAGAAGACGCCCGGGTCAACCTGCAGATCGAAGTAGGCCCTTTGCAGGGAGACCAATTAGAAGTGGAACTTACCCGTATGGGCCGCGAGCAGCCGGAAGCCCTGTCTTTACTACAGGCTATTCAATCCGATCCACTGCTGCGGCAGGCTGTCGAAACGCCTTTTTACTTCAATACGCTACAACTACTTTTTGCCGGGCGTTTGCCTGTGTTCACAACAAATGATTTGGAAAGCCGAAAGGCTGAAATCATATACAAATTTGTAGAGTCTACCCTGAAAAATACTCAAAACAACGATTATCCACCAGCGTCTACGATGCGATGGTTGTCTTTTCTGGCTTCCCGGATGAATGATCGGAAAAAGGTGGTCTTTGAGTTGCGGGATTTGCAGTATGACTGGTGGAAGGGGTGGACGAGGTGGGAGATAGGGGTGGCTAATTCAATTATTGGAGTGGCTGTTGGTATAGTTATCGGGACGGCCATTGGCGCGCTCACTAGAATGTCTTACAGTGCAGCCATCGGGCCTGTTTTAGGGCTGTTTTATGGGGTAATTGGCGGACTGGAAGGGAAGAAACTCCCCGCGATCACTACTCGTGACTACATTAATTGGTCAATAATAGCATTTTGGAAATATTTTAAGAGAACTTCGGTTGTCGTACTGATCTACGGGATACTCGGTGGGCTTATCTGTGGACCAATATGTGGATTGTTGATCGGCCTGTTCGTCTGGCTGCTCATAGTACTGATTGTAATGTCGATGAGCGAATCCTCTGATTTTATCCAAATCAAATCCCCCTATCAGCGTTTTAAGGCCTCAATAAAAAGACTATACTTTTCCATCCTACAGCACTTCCACCTCCGCTACCTACTTTACAAAAAAGGCGCCCTCCCGCTCCGCTTAGTCGATTTCCTAAATGAAATGTCCGCCCGCCACCTTATGGAAACCGACGGCGCTACCTGGCGTTTTCGGCACCGGATTATTCAGGATTATTTTGCGGAGAAGTGGGAGGAAGGGTGACTTGGAGAGGGGGCGACTTTGGGACTGTACGACTGTACGACTGTAGGACTTTACGACTGTACCTTTGCGAAACTATACTTTGTCGCGGGGCCCAAATCAGGAGGTTTCTTCAAGTAAGCTCCTGAATTATCTGTGAACTCTGGCCTGCCTGGGTATTCTTTGTAACTATATTAAACTGGCATATTTGCTCTTTTTGGAATCAAAGCGTTCGATGATAATCCGGTAGGCTGTGATGTGTGAAATAGTAGAGACGCGATTAATCGCGTCTCTACTATTTCACTGCCCTGGTCTCAGGGCTACATAGGCTGCCCAGAAATCAGGGTTTTAGTATCTAAGTCCCTCTTCCCGATTTATGAGGCCGTGAAGCGCTGTTTTTCCCCCACAACCACTATATTTGGGCAACAACACACAACTTATGCCTAAGCGGTACGGGGGGAGGAAAGCCGGTTTGGCGCCGGCAGCGATTGCTTTTCTTTTGTTTTTTGCAATAAATGCCGGCGCCCAGCCGGCGGATAGCTTGCCGGCAAAGCGCTTGCATTTGCTCGAGCCGGCCGACAGCCTGCACAAAGGCCGCTTCTGGACTTGCGCAGCCGGCGGCGCAGCTATATACGGCGTTGCGGCGGCTGGATTGTACCAGGCCTGGTACAAAGACTACGAACTTATCGGGTTTCATACTTTCAACGACTGGGCGGAGTGGAAGGATATGGACAAGATGGGCCATTTTATCACCACGTATACCGAGTGCAGACTGGTGTACAACGGCGCCCGCTGGACCGGCATGCGGCCCCGGCCGGCGTTGTGGACGGGCGTGGCCGTAGGTGCTTTTTTGCAGGCTACGGTGGAGGTAATGGACGGCTTTTCCGCCAAATGGGGGTTTTCCTGGGCGGATATGGGCTTTAATACGGCCGGACTCAGCCTGTTTGCCGCCCAGGAACTTGCCTGGCAAGAGCAGCGTATCGTAGCCAAGATCTCGTATACCCGGCCCAATTATCCCAGCGAATTTGCCTATACTTTGGGCGGCCCCCCGCCGATGACCGTGGAGCAACGCGCCCGCGAACTCTACGGGGTCAGCTTTGCCGAGTCTTTTCTGAAGGATTACAACGCCCTAAGCATCTGGGCTTCTGTCAACCTGCACGCCTTTGTATCGCCGCGCCGCCCCGATACCCGCCTGCCCAAATGGCTCAATATTGCGGTGGGCTACGGCGCCGAAAACCTCTACGGCGGCTTCAAAAACGAATGGACGGATGAAGCCGGCAATCTCAATTTCCTGCCCGAAGATGAATACCCGCGCTACCGCCAGTTTTTTATCTCTCTCGATATAGATTTTACCCGCATCCCCACGCGCAGCAGGGTACTGAAAACGGTGTTCAGCGCGCTGAATTTTATCAAAATACCGGCCCCGGCATTGGAGATCAATACGAGAGGGAAGGTGAAGGGGTATTGGTTTTATTGGTAGGGGTTGTCGGTTGTCGGTTGTCGGTTACGAGTTATGGGTTATGGGTTATCAGTTTATTTTATGTGTTATGGGTTATGAATTATTAGTTAAATTTTAACTAAAAAAATGAACTCACAACCGACAACTCACAACCGACAACCGACAACCCACAACCCACAACTTTTTTCAAAACGTATTCACCACGCCTTTCTTATCAGTCGTAGCTCCTTCGCCGAGTTGAACCGCCACATGTTCGGGGGCGAACACGGTGAAAGAGAGCGTTTCTTCGAGCATCTTTCCTTTGAACAATACCTCGCGTTCCATATTGGGAAGCGTGATTTGCAGTACGTTGTCTTTTAGGCTACTCTTGAGGTTGTAGCGGCCCGATTCCACCAGAGATTTGAGCATGGCGGCCGTGCCGGTAGGCAGTGTTACGATCATTTGAATGCGGAGCACTTCGTTGGTCCAGGGTTGAACATTGACGTCGCCTCGTACGTCAAGGGCAATGGCAGAACTTCCTTGCAGATTAAACGACTTGACGAGCGTTTTTTCTGCCGGCTGGCTTAAGCAGACTGAAGTGGCGCACAATACGATGGTAAGTGTGTGAAGTGTAGTAGTAATTGTCATAGGCGCCTCCTTTTTTGGTACATTCCAAATTTACGACTTTTTGCGACGCTTGTCAACTGCTTTTTTCTTCAGCCGCTTCCTGTTTGGATTCCCGCGCAAAATAATGTTACTTTGTAAGCTATGCCGGCAACCATTTTTTTAATTACGCCTCCGTTTACGCAATTAAATACGCCGTATCCCGCTACGGCTTATTTGAAGGGATTTTTAAATATTAAAAAAATTTCTTCGCAACAAGCCGATCTGGGTATTGAGGTGATCTTATCCCTATTCACAAGAGACGGGCTGACAAAGCTTTTTGCCAGTCTGGGCCAAAACCCGCAATCCGAAATCCGCAATCCGAAATCGGCCAACGCCCGGCGCATCATCGCCCTCCGGGACCACTACATCCATACCATCGACGCGGTGATCTCCTTTTTGCAGGGCAAAAACCCCACCCTGGCCCACCTGATCTGCCAGGAAGACTTTTTGCCCGAGGCCTCCCGCTTTGAACAACTGGACGACCTGGAATGGGCTTTCGGCTCTATGGGCGTGCAGGACAAAGCCAAACACCTCGCCACCCTGTACCTCGAAGACCTCTCCGATCTGATCACCGAATGCGTCGACGAACACTTCGGCTTTAGCCGTTACGCTGAGCGACTGGGCCGCTCGGCCAATAGTTTCGACGAGTTGCACGCCGCCCTGCGCCAGCCCTTTACCTACATCGATGCCTTGCTTGCGGAGATCCTGGAAGCGCGTATGGCTTCGGTACAACCGCGCATGGTATGTATCTCCGTGCCGTTTCCGGGCAACCTGTACAGCGCTTTTCGCTGCGCCCAGTGGATCAAAACGCATTACCCCGGGGTGAAAACCGCCATGGGCGGCGGCTTTGCCAATACCGAATTGCGCTCGCTATCCGACCCGCGGGTGTTTGAATTTTTCGACTTCATCACCCTCGACGACGGCGAAGCGCCCATCGAAAACCTGGTAGAACATATCGAAGGCAAACGCCCGGTGGAATTGCTCAAACGCACTTTTGTGCTGTTGGACGGCAAAGTAGACTACATCAACAACAGCTTCACCAAAGACTATAAACAATCGGAAACCGGCACCCCCGATTACAGCGACCTCCAGCTCGACAAGTACATCTCCGTGCTCGAAATCGCCAACCCCATGCACCGCATGTGGAGCGACGGCAGGTGGAACAAACTCACCATGGCCCACGGTTGCTACTGGGGCAAATGCACCTTTTGCGATATCTCGCTCGACTATATAAAAGTATACGAACCCGTGGCCGCCAGGCTACTCTGCGACCGCATGGAAGAAATGATCGCCCAGACCGGCGAAAACGGCTTCCACTTTGTCGACGAAGCGGCCCCGCCGGCCCTCATGCGCGCCCTGGCGCTCGAAATCCTGCGGCGAAAACTCAGCGTGAGCTGGTGGACCAACATCCGCTTTGAAAAAAGCTTTACCCGCGACCTCTGCCTGCTGCTCAAAGCCTCCGGCTGCATTGCCGTGACCGGCGGCCTCGAAGTAGCCTCCGACCGCCTGCTGAAACTCATCGACAAAGGCGTGACGGTGGCCCAGGTGGCACAGGTAACCCGCAATTTCACCGAGTCGGGCATCATGACCCATGCCTATCTCATGTACGGCTTTCCCACCCAAACCGCACAGGAAACCATCGATTCGCTGGAAATCGTAAGACAGATGTTCGAGGCCGGCATCCTGCAATCGGCTTTCTGGCACCAGTTCGCCATGACCGCCCACAGTCCGGTGGGCCTCTACCCCGAAAAATTCGGCGTGCGCAAAGCCGACGACAGCCAAGGCAGCTTTGCCAACAACGACATCGTGCATATCGACCCGCAGGGCGCGGAACACGAAAAATTCAGCTTCGGACTCAAAAAATCGCTGCTCAACTTCATGCACGGCATCGGCCTGGATTATCCGCTGCAGGATTGGTTCGACTTCAAAGCGCCCCGCACCCAGGTAAACAAAGGCCATATCGAATCGGTATTGGCCCACGAAAACGACCTGGTAATTAAACCTACGGCGCGGATGGTGTGGCTGGGGCCGCAGCCGGTTGTTTATTTTTATAAAAAAACAAAAAAAGGAAAAGCGCTGGACTTCGCCGAACTGACCTTCCACGCCAAAAAAGAAACCCTGGTTCTCAAAGTCGAAGAAGCCCAGGGGCGCTGGCTGGCCGGCATATTGCCGAAGCTGTCCGTTTTCCAGCCGGAATTGCTCAGCTTTCAGCAGGTGCAGGCCGACTATGAAGCGGCCGGTTTATCCGGTTTTGAGGAGTATTGGTATGAAAAATGCTGGAATCGATTACACGCCATCGGCTTATTAGCAGTGTGATTGCAATAATTACACATTTATCCTTAATATTGCCCACAAATAAAACCATTGAGAGGCAATGAGACACCGCGTCGTTATCGAGCACGTAAAACCCGAAATTGACAATGGCCGTTTTTTTATCAAGCGCACGCCCGGAGAAAGCGTAGATGTAACGGCTGACATCTTCTCTGACGGCCACGACGTTATCCGCGCGGCCTTGCTGTACAAGCACGACGACGACAAAAGCTGGTCATCGGTATATATGCAAGACCATACCAATGACGTGTGGACTGCCGGCTTCAAAGTAGAAAAACACGGTTATTACCATTATAAAATAGAGGCCTGGGTAGATCACCTCGCCACCTGGCTAAAAGGCTTCCACAAAAAATTTGACGACGGACAGCAAATGCAGACCGAGTTGCTCATCGGCGCCTCATTGCTGCGCAAGGCCGCCCTCAACTATAACAAAACGGAGGCTGCCAAATTGCTCAAATCGGCGGTCCTGCTCGAAGACGAAACCCAATACGATACGGCGGTCAATACCGTGCTTAGCGAAGACTTCGCCCAGCTCGCCCACGAGCGCCCCCTGCGGCAACACGTGACCACCTACGACCGCCACCTCGTGGTGCGCGTAGGCCGCGAAAAAGAATTGTTCAGCGCCTGGTACGAGTTTTTCCCGCGTTCGGCCTCAGCCGAAGAAGGCAAACACGGTACCTTCAAAGATTGCGAGCAACTGCTGCCGCGGCTGGTAGAAATGGGATTCGACGTATTGTATTTGCCGCCCATTCACCCCATCGGCAAAATAAGCCGCAAGGGCAAGAACAACTCCACCAACGCCGAACCCGGCGAACCCGGCTCTCCCTGGGCTATCGGCAGTGACGAAGGCGGCCACAAAGCCGTTCACCCCGAATTGGGCACGCTCGACGACTACAAACACCTCATCAAAGAAGCCCAAAAAGTGGGCATAGAAATCGCCTTCGACCTGGCCCTGCAATGCGCCCCCGACCATCCCTACATCAAAGAACATCCGGAATGGTTTCTGTGGCGCCCCGACGGCACCGTAGCCTACGCCGAAAACCCTCCAAAAAAATACCAGGACATCGTGCCGATCAACTTTGAGACTGACGACTGGGAAAACCTCTGGAACGAACTCAAAAGCATCGCTATTTACTGGTGCGAAGCCGGCGTACGTATTTTCCGCGTAGACAACCCGCATACCAAACCTTTTGCCTTTTGGGAGTGGTTTATCGCCGAAGTGCAGGCTGCATACCCCGATACCATCTTCCTGTCGGAGGCCTTTACGCGCCCCAAAGTGATGGCAGAGCTGGCCAAGGTGGGTTTTACGCAGTCGTACAGCTATTTCGCCTGGCGCACCAACCGCCGGGAAATGGAAGAATACCTGACCGAGCTGACCACCAGCGAATTGCGCGAGTATTTCCGGCCTAACTTCTGGCCCAATACTCCCGACATACTGCCCTACGAACTCATGGGCGCCACTGCCAACGTTTTTGCCTTGCGGGTAGCCATGGCCGCTACTTTGTCGTCCAATTACGGCCTCTACGGCCCGGCTTACGAGTTTCTGGAAAATACAGGCAATGCCAACGGAAAAGAAGAATACTTTAATTCCGAGAAATACGAACTACGCCATTACGACTGGAACCTGCGCAACCGCCTCACCGACCTGATCACCAACCTCAACCAGATCAGGAAAGAAAATGCGGCCTTGCAAACCACCTGGAACATCCAGTTTACCCGCACCGACAACGAGCAGTTGATGAGTTATATCAAAGTCACCGAAAACCTCGACAATATAATATGGTGTATTGCATCGTTCGACACCGCCTTCACGCAGTCGGGGTACGTAGAAGTGCCCAAGCAACTGCTCAACCTGACGGGCAGGGTCAACCTTAGGGTTACAGATTTGTTGACTAATGAGAGTTATTATTGGTTCAACGATTGGAATTACGTGGAGTTAAATCCCGACAAACATCCCATTCACATTTTAAAGGTGCATCTGTAACATTGAAACAAACCCACATCAGGATAGGAGTCGTGCAGTGGCACATGGAACACATGGAGAACCTGCAGGCTTTTTTTTGGAAGATGGAGTCGGAGGTGAAGGTTTTGGCCCAAGCCGGCGTCGACTTCGTTTTATTTCCCGAATATTTTACGCTTCCGCTGCTCACCCTGTTTGACGAACACAGGGAATACCGGCAGCACTTCTATTCGACCTTGACGCCTGAAGAGATTTACGGCGCCGATGCTCCGCCGGCGCCTGATGTGGCGCACGGCATGCGGCAACTGGCTGATTTCAGCGAACCCATTATCGCGCGTTGCGTGGCGATGGCTGTCAAATACAAAGTCAACATTGTGGCCGGAAGCATGCCCATTATGGAGCACGACGCCTTATACAATACCGCTTTGCTGTGTCATCGCGACGGTAGGCTGGACCGCTATCACAAAATACACCTTACTCCATACGAAGTTGACGTCATGCAGCTATTGCCGGGCCATGATCCCGGTATTTTTGATACCGATATGGGGCGTATGGCCATACTGATTTGCTACGACGTAGAATTTCCCGAATTGGGGCGTCTTTGTGCCGATGCGGGCTGTCTCCTGGCCTTTGTGCCTTATTCTACCGAATCTGAACACGGCCATTGGCGTGTGAGGCACAGCGCGCAGGCACTAGCTGTATATGGCGAATGTTATGTGGCTACGGCCGGTTGCACCGGCAACATGCCCGAAGTTCCCGCCATTGAATTCCAGTATGCTCAATCAGGCATTTATACGCCTTGCGACCACGGCTTTCCCGCCGGCGGCATCCTGGCCGAAGCTCCTCCAAATACCCAGGCTTTCATCTACGCCGACCTGCATCCCGAGTTGCTCACCCGCCTTCGCCACCACGGTACGGTGCGAAACAGCCGCGACCGGCGCAAAGAAGTTTATGCCCGACAGACCGTATTCTCACCCATAAATACCGTTCCAAAAAACTTTTTTTAATCTTTTTTTTCTGTTTTAGCACCTAAAATAAATAAAAAAATTCACAATAAAGGATTTTTTGTTTAAATCTAAAAAAACATAAGTTATTAATAAATAGATAATTAAACATCAAACACCCAACATTCAACATCAATTATAAAGTTCACAACGACTTATTTTTGTCTTTGAATTGAGCAAATCAGTGTTGCATCTTTGTATCGTGATCAGTGAGAAACAGAGGAGGAAAGAAAAAAGCTGGTTAAAAGGACTGGCAAACAAATTTGAATATGTTCATGGGATTATAGTTTGTTGGTGGTAAGTCGTCCCGAGTTCGCTCGGGACGAATTACAACTATCCCGACAAAGATTCCCTAAAAGATACGATGCTTCGTCACAGCACCAAAAAAAAAGGCGGACTGAAGATCCGCCTCTCGATTAGGTCACATTCATGGGATTATGTTGTCAAAGCTTAAGATTACAATTTGTTAAATAACCGTGTGTGGATAGTATTTCCCGGTTGATGTGGCGAAGATAGACTAAATGTTTGTCAATTTCCAAGAAACGGACGGACATTTTTTTCAACGATTATTTATTTTGGATATGTTCATGGGATTATAGAAAAGGGTCGCACTTCGTCAGTGCGACTTTTTTTTTGTCCCAAAGTCAACTACAAGTGCATCAGATACACGCAGGCGCCAAACCTAAGGTGCTCATAATCAGGTTTAGTTCCATTGGAGATATCGTATTGACCACACCGGTAGTGCGCTGTTTGAAGCAGCAGTTACAGGCGGAAGTACATTTTCTTACCAAAAAAGCCTTTCAGGGAGTTGTGGCCGCCCATCCCGGTATCGGCAAAGTATACGCCATCGATAAAAAAGTAAGCGAAGTATTGCCCCAATTGCGGCAGGAAGGCTACGATTACATAGTCGACCTGCACCACAACCTGCGCAGTTGGCAGGTGAAGCGGGCCTTGCGCGGCGTACCTTCGGGGAGTTTCGACAAATTAAATCTCGAAAAATGGCTGCTGGTGCGGCTGGGTATCAACCGCTTGCCGGCAGTGCATATCGTGGACCGTTATATGGCTACTGTAGCGCCTTTGGGGGTACGCAACGACGGCGCGGGGCTGGACTATTACATCCCTGCCGACCAGGAAGTGGATGTGGCGGCATGGTTGCGCGCTGCGGGCATCTCGAACCCCCTGCCTTATGTAGCTTTTGTGATTGGCGCCGCTCATGCCACAAAGCGGCTTCCGCCTGATAAGATAGCCTCGATTTGCAGCAAGATCGGGTTGCCGGTAGTATTGCTGGGCGGCCCCGATGAAGCGGAGCTGGGCGAATGGATCGCCGGGCAGTCCGGCGCCCATGTGGTCAATGCCTGCGGCAAACTCAAGTTGCATCAATCGGCGTCAATTGTGCGGCAGGCCGCCAAGGTTATCACCCACGATACCGGCTTGATGCATATTGCAGCAGCTTTCCAGAAAGATATCATATCGGTTTGGGGCAATACGGCGCCCGAATTTGGCATGTACCCGTATTATCCCCAAGGCATGGATCGAAATACGAGCGTGGAGGTCAAGGGATTATCCTGCCGCCCATGTTCAAAGATCGGTTATGATAAGTGCCCCAAGGGCCATTTTCGCTGTATGCGGGATATTGATGTGGGAGTCATTGTGGAGAGTGAGTGAGGGTGAGCGTGAGTGAGTGAGGGATTACTTCATTAACTTCTTCACCACAATTTGGTCGTTGAGTTGGAGATGCAAAAAATACATGCCCGAGGGGGCGTCGACTAATTGAATGGGAAGGGTTGAGGGGCCGGCGGGCATATCGGTTGCGGGCAGTTGCCACAGCAGCCGGCCGTCGGGAGAATACAAGGTAGCTTGTACCGTAGCCAGGGTAGGTAACTCGAATTGTGCCAGCCAGTCGCCGTTGGGTGAGGGGTTGGGCGAAACCGTTACATTGGCGGTAGAAGTTTCGGAAGAAGTGCCGGTGACCTGCCAGGGGCCGGCGAGGAAAGGGTGGCGTTGTTCGGCGCCGAAAGCGCCGCCGGCGAAAAGCCAGTTGCCATCCTGATCGCGAAGGCGGTAAAAGCCGCTGCCATACGTACAACACATGCCGTCGCCGAAGGCGTCGAGAATGCGGAACGTATAACAACCCTCCAATGGCAAATCGACAGGTGCGATAATAAGCTGATTATTGTAATACGCGCCGGGATCGGCGGGGGAGGCATTATTATAGCCGCCGCCGCTGGCGCCCACCACCTCATTGCCGCCACTGGCAAATACTGCGCCGGCTTCATCTATAATCTCCCAGTAAACTTCGTAGCCGTAGAAATCGGTTTTTATTTCCAGTGTGAGCGAAGTACCTGTGGAAGACGGCGCATTTTCAAAAACAAACGTGCGGTTATTATTGCCGATATCTTCGTCTTGTTGGCCATTGGGGCTATACACCGAGCAAAGCAGCGTATTGGGATCTGAAAAATTGGAATTAAAATTAATTAAAGGCAGGGCCACATCTTCACTTTCATAAGTACTGAGATAGCCCGACCAGGCATATAGCTGGGGAGCGCCGCCGTTGATGCTATATTGAATCGTAGCAGAAGTGAGCGGGGCGTTTCCGTCGTTGCGCAGGGTGAGTATGGGTGATAGCGACTCCACGCACACCACTTCAGGGGCGGTGATAGAAAGCGCGTTCACATTGTGGGTATGGGCTACGGTAAATTCGGGGGTTACGGAAATACCCGTCAGAACGTGTTGATGGCCTTCGGCGATAAAAATCGCCAGGTGCATATTGGCCGGAACCACCGGCACGCCTCTGAAATGCGGCGGCATTTGGTAAGTATACGTGCGGGCTTCAAAATAGCCGGCAGAGGTAGTATAAATAGGTTCGCCCCATTGCCCGGTAAGCAGATCGCGAAGGATATCGTGGTGTCTGTAGGTGGAATAGGGGTAGGCGCCGGTTTGGGGGCCTACAATATCGCTTTGCAAAAGCGCGATATTGAGGTAATTGACGGGGGCGATACTATTTCCCGTATAGTAAAGTTCGATTTGGATAGTGAGTAATCCGCTCACTACATTGTAATGCGCGTTAGCGGCGATATTTACAGGAGAAGGTTGTTGCAGCACATTAGCAACGGCATTGGCCCAATTGCTGCGGTTGATGGCGGTAGTGCCGGGTTGGTTTTGCTCCCAGCCTGGAAAAATCAGGCGGTTGACCGTGCCGGCGGGATAACCTACCAGTCCGGTTTGATTTTTCAGCGCCTCGCCATAATCGCTGCGCAGGTCGGGGTCGCCGGGATCGGGAATGGCGTAGGAGCCGGCGTGCACATTAATGAGCACTACATCATCGGGGTTGCTTTCTACTATTTGCCCGGCTATATTATTGCCTTCGGGGCAATAAATACAGTAGATGCCGCCGAATACCTCCAGTACGGCATTTTTATTTTGCGGAGTTGTACTTACAAACGTTTGGCCGGAAAGCCACCCAATTGCTGCAAAACAAAACCAAAAAGTGAAAACCAGCTTATTTTCGACCACGCTACTCGATTATAATGCTGGATAAAGGTAGGACAATTGCCGTTAATATGCGAGTTTACCTTTTCTTATGTAGGCTGTACGACAAGCAGCAAGGAAAAGGAGGATACCTCACAAGCCGGCTTTTTTTAAAAAACTGACTTGTGAGATATCTTCAAAATGGTTGTGGAGACCTAAAGTAGTTGTGTTTATTCGTTTTTCTGGCGAGAATCTTTGTTGGAGCACAACGCGATCAGCATCATACAAGATCGGGTAGTGGACTACTGTCAAAAAATGTGTCACGTTTGTAAATGGGTAGAAGCCGCTGAAATACGAAAACAAATGCAAAGGAAAAGAACCCGTTCGGCGCCGGCAATCACATTAAAATGTTATCTTTGGGTGAATAGGGTAGTTTTATGTAGTAAAAAGGGTAAAATGGAAACCTATGACAAAGATAGCCGTAATAGATGATGACCCTGTCTTGCTGGCCCGAATGGTAAGCCTGATAGGCATGCAGGAAAATTGGAGTTGCGCTTTACAAGCTGAGTCGTTAGGTGAATTATTTGAAAAAACAAATCCGGAATCTTCTCCTGATGTATTACTGCTTGATATTCAATTAAAAGAAATTAACAGCCTCCAGCATCTCGATAAGATAAAAAAATTGCTGCCCAATACGAAGGTCGTCATTATGACGGGGTATACGCAGGATAAATACGTGTTGGATGCGCTGTCGGGCGGCGCCGACGGATACTTTGTTAAGGGGGGTAAACCCGCAGATATTCTAACCGCCATCCGCAACACATTGACAGAAGGGGCTTATCTGGGTAGTAGCGCGGCAAAGGCCGTGGTGAATCACTTAAGATCCTCTAACCAGGGAAGATCATCTTATGAAGATATGGCAGTATTGCAAGACGATGACATTGCCCCAACACTGAGTCCCAGAGAATGGGAAGTAGCGAAATTATTGGTAAATGGATTGAGCTATAAAGCCATTGCCGCTCAGTTTTTTATATCAATCAATACGGTACGCCACCATGTAAAAACCATTTATCGAAAAATGGGAGTTACTACCAAGATTCAGCTGCAGAAGAAACTAAGGACAGTGACCCAATTGAGAGAGTAGCCTATTATCTTTCTTAGCATAACTCCAATGAAATCTAAGCTAATTATAATGGTTTGTTTGAGTTTGTTCGTACTGCATAGTACGGCTCAAGTATCCGTTGTTGACAGCTTTAAAATGCATATGACCTTAGGCGTTAAACACGCGCAACAAATTCAATACCACACGGCAATACAACATTTTTATAGCGCGCTGGAAATTGCCAACCAATACACAACGCCTGATTGGAAAAAGCGAAGCGCACAGGCCATGATCAATATTTCCGGTGTGTTGTGGTCGAGTAAGGACGTGGCATTAGCTCAAAAATATCACCGCGCCAGCATGGACATCCTTCGGAAACTGGACGAGCCCATGGTATTGGCAGACAATTATTTGGGCGGCGCTTTTTTTTATATCGAATTACAGCAATACGACTCCGCCGAACTCTACCTAACCCGGTCCATGCAAATATACCGGCAGAAAAATGACGAGGGTAAAATGGCTACGGCCTATTCCAAACTCGGCGATGTGAAGTTTCTCCAACACAAACTCGACGAAGCGCTGAAGTATTCACAACTGGCTTTGAAGATCAGAACTGCAGTTAGTGACTCTATGAATCTTTCCTGGTCGTATATGCAAGCAGGAAAGGTATACTTCGCCAGAGGCCAATACCCTAAAGCCATTTTTCATTATCGGCGCGCTGTGTCCCTGTTTGTACAATCTGGTGAAAAAGAAGGTCTGATAGAATTATACCCTCAGATGGCGGCTTATTTTGAAAAAATAAACCAGCCCGATAGCGCCCTTTTTTATCTGAAAGCCTACCAGCAATATTTAGGTGAAATTTACGACGAAGCCAAAAACAAGCAGATTGAGCAGCTCAAATTTCAGCACCAAACCAAAGAAAAAGAACAGGAAAACCTGTTGCTTCGCCAGCAAAACGCGTCAGCGCGTTTTCGCAATCTCATTTTTGGAATTGCGGCAGCTTCCTTTTTAGCGGTTATCTTATTGTTGTCCCGGCTTTTTATGCGGCTTCGCCAAAAAAAAGAACTGTTGCAAGCAGCCAACGAAAACCTGCACCAGCTGAATACCGAAAAAAAGTATTTCACTTCCCTGCTCACACACGACCTGCGCCACCCACTGGCGGTTATCCAACTCAATTTATACGAACTCCGGCATAAAAAAACCACTCCCGAATTGCTCAGCGAAATGGAGCATGCCGCCGACCGCATCGACGAAATGAGCCGGCGTATTATGGATGTAGAAAACATGGAAGAAGGCATAACTTTGTCGCTGCAATTAACCCAGGTAGACGCAGCAGCCGTGCTCGATATTGCGAAAAGCGAATATGACAAATACGCCGCGCATAAAAATATTGATATAAAAATACAAGCAACCCCACCCCCATTGCGCGTACTGGCCGATCCGTATTTCCTGCAGCGCATCATCGGCAACCTGGTGTCAAATGCCATTAAGTATTCTCCCGACGGCTCGCATATTTTGCTGAGCCTGGAAGACGCCGGCGCCCAGGTATGTTTTCTGGTGACCGACAAAGGCCCCGGCCTCGACGTCGAAGACCAGGCCAAGGCCTTCCAGCGCTTCCAACGGCTCAAACCCCAGGCCCAACACGGCGAATCCTCGATGGGATACGGCCTTTTTATTGCCCGCCGCTACGCAGAAGCCATGGGCGGCACGCTTGATTTGCGGAGCGAAAAAGGCAAGGGGTCAACGTTTGTGCTGACGCTGCCGAAGGGGAGTTAACAGTTGTGGGTTATGGGTTGTCGGTTTGAACCACCCACAACCCACAACCCACAACCCACAACCTCATACCATGCAATCCACCCTAATCCACCACATCCACACGCTCGTACAAACCCTGCCCGCCGAAATCGGGCTGGTGCGCGGAGCCGGCATGCAAACCTTGCCGGTATTGCAAGATGCCTATTTGCTCATCGAAGGCGAACGCATTGCCGCTTTTGGACCGATGGCGGAGTGCCCGGCACGCGCTGATGTGCAGATCGATGCCAGAGGGGGCATGGTGTTTCCCTGCTGGTGCGACTCGCATACTCACCTGGTTTTCGCCGGCAGCCGCGAGACCGAATTTGTGGACCGCATCAAGGGCCTGAGCTATGAAGAAATAGCCCGACGCGGCGGAGGCATTCTCAACTCGGCGCGGCGACTCCGCGAAACGCCCGAAGAGGTCTTGGTAGAACAAGCCTACCAACGGCTCGAAGAAGTGCGCGGCATGGGCACCGGCGCGATAGAAATCAAAAGCGGCTACGGGCTGAGCGAAGACAGCGAACTCAAGATGCTGCGCGTGATCAGGCGCCTGAAAGAGATGAGCCCCATGCCCATCAAAGCCACTTTCCTGGGCGCCCATGCCCTGCCCGCTGAATACCGCGACAACCGCGAGGGCTATATGCAACTGCTCATCGAGCGACTGCTACCCCAAATTGCAGACGAAGGCCTGGCCGATTATGTCGATGCTTTCTGCGAGAAAAACTTTTTCAGCGTGGAAGAGACGACCCGCATTATCGAAGCCGGCGCGCGTTACGGACTGAAAGCCAAAATCCACACCAACCAGTTTAATAGCATGGGCGGCATTGAAGCCTGCGTATCGCGAGGCGCCGTGTCGGTCGACCACCTCGAAGTACTCACCGATGAGGAAATCGCCTGCCTCGCCGGCGGCCAAACGATCGCCACTTTGTTGCCCACGGCGCCTTTTTTTCTCAACGACGAGCACTACCCACCGGCCCGCCGCATGCTGGATGCCGGCCTGCCGGTCGCCCTCGCCACCGACTACAATCCCGGTACGACTCCCTCAGGGCGTATGCCTTTTGTGATCAGCCTGGCCTGCATCAAACTCCGCATGGTACCCGAAGAAGCCATCAATGCCGCCACCATCAACGGCGCCGCAGCCATGGAGTTATCAGCCGATTGCGGCAGCATTACCCCGGGCAAGTTGGCCAATGTGTTTATTACCCGGCCGATGCCTTCCGTGGCTTATCTGCCTTATGCTTTTGGTAGCAATTTGATTGAACGGGTGTTGGTGAAGGGTTGTGAGTTGTGAGTTGTGGGTTATGGGTTATGGGTTATGGGTTTGTCTGTTAAAACTCACAACCCACAACCCACAACCGAAAACTAATTCCCCTGAAGTCCCCCGCTGTGAATACTCACCACCGTGCTGCCCGGGGAAAAAAAGCCGGATTGAATGAGCTCGAATATCGCGTAAAACAATTTTCCGGTATAAACCTTATCGAGCGGGATGCCTGTTTGGGTATAAAAATCGGACATAAAAGACAATAAAACAGGGGTAATTTTGGCGTAGCCGCCGAAATGAAAGCCGTCGATGGTTTGCCAGTGGGGCCATTGACGGCCGGTGAATAAGTCGTGGTAGCCTTGTACCGTTGTAGTCATAAAGTCGCCTTTCAGCACGGGGATGCCGAGGCAGTTAACGCCTTGTAGCCCCATGATGAGGCCGGCCAAAGTGCCGCCGGTGCCGCAGGCAACGGCAACCGTGGTACGACCGGGATCATCGAGTTGGTGTAGCAATTCTTCGCCCAATTCGCGGCAACCCGGCATAGCCAGGGCATTGGTGCCGCCTTCGGGGATGGGGTAGTCGCCGGGGTATTCCGGCTGCAACCCCTTTTCGCGCAGTTGCCGGTAGGCCTCCCTGCTCACAAAGCGGAGTTTCATGCCGTTATCGATGGCGCCTTGCAGGGTGGGGTTGAGCGGATACGCCGCTTCGCCGCGGATATAACCCACGGTATCGACGCCAAAAAGCAGTCCGGCGGCGGCTACTGCTGCTATGTGGTTGGAAAAAGCGCCACCCATCGTAATCAGCCTGGTGCAACCTTGTTGGCCGGCTTCGAGGAGGTTGTACTTCATTTTTCGCCACTTGTTGCCGCAGAAATCGGGGGCTTCGGGCGGAGCAAGCAGGTCGTCGCGTTTGACCAGCCACCGCACGTCGCAGCCTTCCAGTGCAGGTAGTGACACCTCCTGTATCGGACTAGGCGTATGTTGTGTTAATAGCTGTAAATTGGTCATGTGCGACAATTAATTGTGCCGAATTATCGGCAATTCTTTCGTAATTTGCCACAAAAAGCAACTGTATGAAGGGAATTTTTTCGGCTCTCGACCGCCAAAGGTTTATTTATCTCACCGGCGTGAGCGGAAAAAAACCGGTTATCCCCACCGATTTGAATACGCTTGAGGCGCTTGCCAAAGACCGGATGAGCCCCGAGGCCTTCGCTTACATTGCCGGCGGGGCTGGGGTGGAGACCACCATCAGCAACAATCGGCATGGTTTTGACCAATGGCAAATCGTGCCGCGTATGCTGCGCGACGTGTCGCAATGCGACCTTTCGGTGCAATTATTTGGGCAAAAATTGCCGGCGCCTTTATTGCTTTCTCCCGTAGGCGTGCTCGAAATGGCGCATCGGAAGGCCGACCTGGCGGTGGGCGCCGCCGCCGCTTCGCTCGGCGTGCCGTATATTTTTTCCAACCAGGCATCGGTGGCGATGGAGAAAGTAAGTGAAGTGATGAGCGATAGTCCGCGTTGGTTTCAATTGTATTGGAGCCGATCAAACGAATTGGTGGAGAGCCTGGTAAAACGCGCGGAGGCCTGCGGCTGCGGCGCTATCGTGGTCACCCTCGATACGACGATGCTGGGCTGGCGCTTGCGCGACCTGGACATGGCCTACCTGCCTTTTTTGAGAGGCAAGGGCATTGCTCAATACACCAGCGACCCGGTTTTCAGGCGATTAATGCAGGAGCCCGATGACAACAGTGCGCCGGCGCCGCGCCAGTCGCTCACCCTGGACTCCTTATTGTCGGTGGCTGAACTCATGCGGGCCTACCCGGGTGGGCTGCTGAAAAACGTGCGCTCGAGGGCGCCGCTCAAAGCCGTTCGAAAATTTATAAACATATACACCAATCCGGCGTTGCAATGGGATCAATTGTCCTTGTTGCGCCAGTATACCAAATTGCCCATCCTGTTAAAAGGCATATTGCACCCCGATGATGCCCGCAATGCGATAGATTTGGGTATCGACGGCATCGTCGTGTCGAACCACGGCGGCAGGCAGGTCGACGGGGCGATTTCCACCATTGGGGCATTGCCGGGCATAGCAGAGGCGGTAAATCGCCAGATCCCCGTTTTACTTGATAGCGGAGTGCGCTGCGGCGCCGATATGTTTAAAGCCCTGGCGCTGGGCGCCAACGCCGTGTGTATTGGCCGTCCGTATGTGTACGCACTTGCCCTGGCAGGTGAAAAGGGGGTGAATGAAGTCATCCGTAATTTGGTGGCCGACTTCGAGTTGACCATGCGGCTTTCCGGTTGCCGTTCTATTGACGAGATAACGCCTGCTACAGTAGTAAAAAGCGGGCTTTCAAAATAAAAAAAATGGAATCCGAAGATCTAAAAACCACAGCGGAACTCATTACCCACGACTTTGAGATGCCCGAACCGGCGGAAGACCTGGTTAGCGAAGCGCAATTGCTCGAGATGCTCTCCGAGCGCATTGCCGATCTCATTGAACACCGGATGGAATTCCTGCTCAGCCTCATGTACCGCCTCGATGTAAACGAGCGCAAAGTGCACGCCGCCTTGTCGCCCCTCGCCCCCGAACCTCCTCATATCGGCATTGCCCGACTGGTCGTAGAAAGGCAAAAACAACGCGCTTTTACCAAACGGTACTACCAGCAGCAACCGCTCGACGATGAGATGGAGGAATGGTAGGAAGAAGTGAAAAGCGTAAAAAAGTATAAAAAAATATACTACTGCGGGATAAAGAGCCCTAGCTTAGAGGGTATTATACCATTAGCCATGATGGTTTCTAGCCCAAGTCTGATCGCTTCCTTCGTACGCTTGTTTGCCGTATGGTTCCTCTGCGCGCCGCCGGTACTGATGGCGCAAAAACCGCTGCGAATTTTTGAATCGGTAGGGACCAAGCACGAGGGCACTCAATTTTATGCTTCACTGACAAAAGACGTACTCTCCGACAGGCTGGGGCGCATCTGGTACGGTACCTTGGGGTCGGGTTTATTCCGGTACGACGGGTACGACTATGTGCATTACCAGTATGATCCGCAAGATACCGCCAGTATCGACAGCGACCGGGTATGGGCCCTCATGGAATCAACCGATGGCGACATATGGGCTATCACCTACGAAGGGCTGAACCGATTGGATGCGAAAAAAGGGAATTTCATCCGGTATGGCAAACCCGGCGCCTCTGGAAACCCCAGGGCCTTATGCGCACTCGATAATTCGCGGGTAATGGTGGGCATGGACAAAGGCTTGTTTGAATGGAATATTCCCCAGCAAAAATACATCGCGTGGAAACCTGCCGCATCCACACCACCCGGCTTCCCCGCGCCTCAGATAAACAGACTCTACCGCGACGGATCGGGTAGAATATGGGCTGCGTCTTCTGCCGGTTTATTGTGGCTACACCCCGCTGACAGAACCTACGACCTCGTTGTCGTTCCATCACCCAAGACTAATAAAAAGCTGTCCTGCAATATCATTTTTCAGCAAAAAGGAGGCAATTTTTGGATAAGCTGCGATTCCTTAGTACTCCAGTTTTTTCCGGATACCCGCACATTTGGGCGTGCTAAGTTGCCCGATACGTTGCATTATTATGTATATAACGACATCGTAGAAGACCCCGACGGCTCGCTTTGGTTGTCAAGCAACCGGGGCGTTGTGAATTGGGATCCCAGGGGAGCTAAGGTATCACATTTTTATTCGCCTGGCCGCCTGCAAGGTTTTTTCCCCGGTACTACCTCGGCTATGTGTTTGGACCGCTTGGGTAATCTGTGGATTGCTTGTCCTACCGGATTAAGAAAAACTAATATCACCCCCCCTAATTACAAGTTATACCAGCTCAAATTCGGTCGCGACGAACCCAGCAACCACGCCTTTTGGGTAGTAGAAGACAAACTGGGGGGGATACTCATGTTTAACGGTAGTCAGATGTATTATTCGCCCCGACTGGGCGAGGACGTCGAATCCTTAAGTTTGCCCCACGGCGTCATACCGCTGCCTTTTGCCAATCACGTAGGCAGGACGCCTGAAGGAGACATACACGTGAGTTGGCGCAGGGGGGGGGTGAGTTTATGGGATCCTGCCCGCCGGACTTTTAAAAATATACTACCGGACACTGTATTTTCAGACCGGCTTATCCAGAGTCAGTATTATGACAGCGACAATCCTCAGGTAGTGTGGATCAGCACAGGCGACGGCCTTTGGAAAGTTAATCGCCGCACCTGGCAAAAACGATTGGTAGTGGCGGCTGCTATGACTGACGATATGTTAATTGAAGAAATCTTAGAAGATGGGAGAGGCGGGTTGTGGTGCCTTACTTCGAGCGTGGTAGGGTATATTTCCAAACGCACAGAGCAGTTCAATCTGTTGTCTTTCAATAGAAAAAAAACTGGCAGATACACGCAATTGGAACTCATGGATGGCGTGTGCGACAAGCAGGGGGCGCTGTGGGTAGGCGCTATAGGGGGGCTTGTCAAAATAGAAAAAGCAAATGATGGGACCTTCCATCACAAGTTGTTAACCGAGCGCGACGGACTCCCTACCCACATTGTGAACTCCTTGTCGACAGACAGGGCAGGGTATGTATGGGCAGGCTTTTACAATGCCTATCTGCTTCGCATGCACCCTGAAACATTCGAATTTCACATTTACGATGTGATGAACCCGCTACAAACGCAGCCGCATATCCGGAAGTCGTTGTACAATAGTAAAACGGGTTTGTTATTTGATGTTACGCAGGAAGGTATTGTCGTTTTTGATCCTTTGCGTATTAAAATAGACAGTACGCCGCCCGAAATGGTGCTTACCAATATTTATGTAAATAACAACCGGATTACTAATGCGCCTGAATACACCGGCAACCTCGTACTCAAACCCGGTGAAAATGCCGTTACTATTGAATTTGCGGGTATTCATTTACAATCGCCCTATTCCAACCAGTATCAATACAAATTATTGGGGTACAACGAAAACTGGGTGGCTTGTCCGGCAATACTCCGCAGGGCCAGCTACACCAATTTGCCGCCCGGGAATTACCGGTTTTTATTGCGTGCCGCCAATTCCGACGGGATCTGGAGCGAAGAAAAAATGTTGATCAGCTTTGTCATAAAGCCGTCGTACTGGCAGACCAATTGGTTTATGTTTTTGATACTCCTGGCGCTCGCTGCCATTGGTTACGCTATTGCACACAACCGCTTGCAGCAACGCCGCCTCAAAGAAGAAAAAAAGCTGGCCGAACAGCAAACCCGGTATAAATCGTTGTTTCTGGCAAATATGAGCCACGAGATACGCACGCCTATGAACGCCATAATAGGATTAAGTGAAATGCTGGAAGAAACGCCGTTGGGAGAAAAGCAAAAAACCTATCTGGGCGCTATTCGGCACTCTTCCGAAGATTTACTGCGTATTGTAAATGATATTCTGGATTACTCCAAAATTGAATCCGGGCAATATACATTCCATTTCAAAGCATTTGATTTACCGGAGGTTTTAAACCATATACAACAAACCTTCGGGTTTCTGGCTCAGGAAAAAGGTATTGAATTGAAAGTGGAGGTGCAAGCCGGCGTACCGGTAGTATTGGTTGGCGATGCCGTCAGGCTCAAGCAAATATTGGGCAATCTCGTGGGCAATGCGATAAAATTTACCGACAGTGGAAGTGTGGAAGTGGGGGTAAGCCGCCTGGATACCGGCGACGAGCAATTACAACTTCAGTTTATTATTCGCGATACAGGCATTGGCATTTCGCCCGATAAAATCGAGCAGGTATTTGAAAGTTTTAACCAGATTGTTTCAGAAGATGCTACTGCCAGGGGAGGTACCGGCCTGGGGTTGAGTATATGCCGTCAACTGGTGGAACAACAGGGCGGGACTATTCATTTGCAGAGCCGGCCGGGTGAAGGTACTTTGGTTACCGTTGTACTCTCGTTTCTGCCTGCCGGTGATACGGGGGCTCATACAAGAGATGTTTCATCTCCCGATTTGTCAGCTTTGCGCCATTGCCGGATATTGTTGGTTGAGGACATCTATTTTAATCAATTGCTCGCTACGGAATTGCTGAAATCCAGAATGGGTGGCCACATACACATAGTAATAGCTGAAAACGGGCAAATTGCCCTGGAAAAAGCTGTTCAAGAGCCATTTGACTTAATTCTTATGGATGTAAAAATGCCGGTTATGGATGGGTTAGAAGCTACACGGCGCCTTCGGGCATTGCCGGCCGACAACCCCCTTCATCGAATTCCCATTATCGGTCTTACTGCCAATGCAGTGCCCGAGGAGCTCGAAAAATGCCGCCTGGCGGGCATGGATGCCTGGGTGACAAAGCCCATTCAATCTGAAGAATTGCTGGGTGCTATTTATCGAATAATTGAAACTGTTTAGTAGGGTTTAGTAGGGTTTAGTAGGGTTTAGTAGGGTTTAGTAGGGGATATGTTTGATGTTTGATTCATAACTAGTATCCCTAAACCCTACTCAACACTACTAAACTGCCGAAGGCACTAAACAGTTACGAATATTTATAAAATAAATACTCGAATGAATATTGATCGTACCTTGCTTTATCAGCTATTGGATCATAACGAGTTAATGGTAGCGCGTTTTTTGAGTATTTTCAAAGAGCAGATGCCTCTGCAGATGTTTGATTTGCAAAAAGCTATCGAGCAAAACGATTACGAAACGGCTGCCATTACCGCTCACGGACTAAAAACCCAATGCCGTTATGTAGGTTTAGATGAACTTGCACAGCGATTTGCACAAATCGAGCAATTTCCGGGCTCAGCGCAGGTTCCTGAGTGGATTGAGCAACTAGAAGGGGAGGTCAGGGAAATATTGACGCATTTAGACTAGCTGAGGCTCAATCAAACCAGCGCCATATCAATACGCCGGCGCAGCAGGTCAGTAGCTGTAATGCGCACGCGCACCAGGTCGCCAACCTTGTAAACCTTGCCCGAGCGCATGCCGCGCATGTGAAGTCTGCTGCCACCGGTATCGAAAGGTTCGTTGAGGGTATCGAAGCCCACCATGCCTTCGCAGCGGGTTTCTTTGAGCTCCACGAAAAACCCGCGTTCGGTGATGCCGGTGATAAAACCGTCGAAGTCGTCGCCGATGTGTTTTTCCATAAATTCCGCTTGCTTGAATTTCACCGATTCGCGCTCGGCGTCCATGGCGCGGCGCTCCATGCGGGAAATATGCTGGCATTGTTCTTCCAGCTTGTCTTGTTTGGTGCGCCAGGTTTCATCGCCGAGGTTGCGTTCGAGGATGCGGTGCGCCAAAACGTCTGAAAATCGGCGGATGGGCGAAGTGAAATGGGTATAGTGGTCGAAGCCCAGGCCGTAGTGACCGATATTGTCGGTAGAATAAATGGCTTTGGCCATCGTGCGAATGGCGATAGGTTCCAGCATTTTCAGTGCCGGATCGTTTTGGGCGGCTTCTACCAGTCGGTTGAACGAGCGACCAATATCTTTTGGCGTGCTGATATTCATTTCGAAACCCAGTTCGCGGGAAAAAAGCGCAAATTCGGCCACTTTGTCGGGATTGGGTTCGTCGTGTATGCGGTAGACAAAGGGGATATCCTGTTCCTGGGCAATTCCCTTGCGGGCAATATGTGTGGCCACTTCGCGGTTGGCCAGCAGCATAAAGTCTTCGATGAGCATGTGCGATTCTTTGCGCTCTTTCACGTACACTTCTACCGGGGCGCCCGATTCATCAAGGCGGAACTGCACTTCTTCCGTTTCGAAATTGATCGATCCTTTTTTAAAGCGCTGGTGGCGCAATTTTACGGCGAGTTTATTGAGCTGTTTGAGCTCGGCGGCAAAGTCGCCTTCGCCGGCATCCAATATCTGCTGCACTTCGTCGTAAGAGAAGCGGCGCTTAGAATGGATGATCGTGCGGCCGAACCAATGGCTGACAATCTTGTCGTCTTTGTCAAATTCAAAGATAGCCGAAAAGGTGAGTTTGTCTTCCAGCGGGCGCAGCGAACAGAGTTCGTTCGACAATCGCTCGGGCAACATAGGCAACACGCGGTCTACAAGGTAAACCGAGGTTGATCTTTTATAGGCCTCGCGGTCGAGCGGCGTACCCGGGCGCACATAGTGCGATACGTCGGCGATGTGTACGCCTATTTCGCAGTGGCCATTTTCGCGATAGCGAATAGAAAGCGCGTCGTCAAAATCTTTAGCATTTTCGGGGTCGATGGTAAAGGTGGTCACTTCTCTCAAGTCGAGCCGGCGGGCGATTTCTTCTTCCGGGATCTCTCCCGGTAGTTTTTCCGACTCCTCCATTGCGTCGTCGGGGAAATCCAGATTAAAACCGTTGTTGATGAGGATGGCCTTCATCTCGATATCATGCGAGCCGGCGGCGCCCAGCACGGTAGTAATAATGCCCTGCGGGGTGTCAGTCCACTTTACCACTTTCACCACTACCTTGTCGCCTTCGTTGGCGCCTTTGGTATCTTCGAGGGGCACCAGGATGTCTACAGGCACGTAAATACTATCGGGCACTACGATGGCATAGCGGGGATATAACCAGAGCGTACCCAGGAAATGCTCGGTAGCCCGTTCGAGCACTGAAACAACTTCGCCTTCGACCCGACTGCGGCCGCGCAGGGTCCACACGCGCAATTGTACGTGGTCGCCGTGCAAGGCCGTATTCATATATTTGGCGGAGACGTGCACGTCCTGGTCAAATCCGTCGATGGTCACGTAGGCGTCGCCCGAGCGGGTCATGTCCACATAACCGGAATAGACGCTTTTGCCGTCGGAGGCAACGGGTGGAATATCGGAGCGTTTAATTTTGAATTTATAGTCGGGCAGGCCGGCCAGGTGGCCTTCTTCAACGAGTTTTCCGAGGGCGTTTAATACCGAGTCTCTGGTGTTGTCTACGTTGAGTTTTTTGGCTATTTGCTTGGGGTTCAGTTGTTTTTTGGGATTTGCTCTGAACATTTTAAGGATTTCGCGCTGTAAGGCCTTTGCCGGCAGCTTTTTGTCCTTAATCCTTGTTTTTTTGTGTTTTGTCATGCAATTAATACAATGATTTTGTGGAAATGGTTCCTGAGGGAGGTTTATAATGTAGGTTGTAGGTTGTAGGTTGTAGGTTGTAGGTTGTAGGTTGTAGGTTGTAGGTTGTAGGTTGTAGGTTGTAGGTTGTAGGTTTGTATGATTCGTACAGTCGTACCGTCGTACAGTCGTACAGTCGTACCGTCGTACAGTCGTACCGTCACATATGTATGGCCCGGTTATCCGTAGCGGCCAGGGCGGCTTCTCTGAAAGCCTCCGTATACGTGGGGTGAGCGTGGCTCATGCGGGCGGCGTCTTCGGCAGAGGCGCGAAACTCCATGAGCGCCACGGCTTCGGCGATCATATCGGCGGCGCGGGGGCCTACCATGTGTACGCCGAGTATTTCGTCGGTAGTAGCGTGGGCCAATACCTTCACCATGCCGTCCAGATCCATACTGGCACGGGCGCGGCCAAGGGCTTTGAAGGGGAATTTACCCGTTTTGTAGGGGATGCTTTCCGCTTTGAGTTGTTCCTCGGTGCGGCCTACGCCCGCCACTTCCGGCCAGGTATACACCACGCCGGGAATGAGGTTGTAGTCGATATGCGGTTTTTGGCCGGCGATCGTCTCGGCTACAAAAACGCCTTCTTCTTCGGCTTTGTGGGCCAGCATAGCGCCTTTGATCACGTCGCCGATGGCATAAATGCCCTTTACGTTCGTTTGCAGGTGTTCGTCTACCTCGATGCGGCCTTTGTCATCGGTTTTTACGCCGGCATTTTCGAGGGCTAAGCCATCGGTATAAGGCCGGCGGCCGATAGCCACCAGGCAATAGTCGGCTTCGAGGGTGAATTTGTCTTCGCTATCGCGTTTTTGTACTTCCACCAATACCTTTTTGCCTTTAGTCTGCACGCCGGTCACCGCATGCCCGAGGTGGAACTGCATGCCCAGTTTTTTGAGCGAGCGGGTGAGTTCTTTGCTGCAATCGGTATCCATGCCGGGAATAATGCGGTCGAGGAATTCCACCACGTCGATCTTCGTGCCGAGGCGGGCGAACACGGAGCCCAGTTCGAGGCCGATGACACCCCCGCCGATGACGACCATGCTTTTCGGAACCTGGTCGATCTGGAGGGCTTCGGTAGAGGTGATGACCCTTTTTTTGTCGTATTGAAATATCGCAGGCGTGATCGGTTTGGAGCCGGTGGCGATGATTACACGGGCGGCATCTATTTCACTAGCGGTTCCATCGGCTTTGGCTATGCGGATGCGCGTAGGCGACACAAAAGAACCGTGGCCGGTGAATACGTCGATTTTATTTTTTTTCATTAAAAAATCGAGTCCTTTCACGGTTTGGTCTACCACTTCATTTTTGCGTTGGACCATCTGCTTCATGTTCACCGACAGCCCTTTTACATCGATGCCGTGTTGGGTGAATTTTTCGGCGGCATTGTGGTAGTGCTCCGAGGAGTCGAGTAGTGCTTTGGAGGGAATACAGCCTACATTGAGGCAAGTGCCTCCCAAAGTGTTATAGCGCTCGATGATAGCCGTTTTCAGGCCAAGCTGTGCAGCTCTGATAGCGGCTACGTAGCCGCCTGGGCCCGAGCCGATTACTACAACGTCGTATGTCATTTAATTAACCTTTTCGTTTCCAATTTCTCTTATTGCGCCGATCGTCATTACGAGGCGGCCGGTTATCGGGGCGTTGGTCCGTTCGGTTATCGGGCCTGTTATCGGGCCTGCGGGGCGGCTGATTGCCTTGTGGCGGGCCTCCCGGGCGGGGTCCTCCCTGGCCTTGTGCGGGTGGGCGAGGACCGCCGCCGCCGGTATTTCGGTTTTTCTTCTTTTTCTTCTTGCGCCGTTTTTCATCGGGCGGCAATTCGATAGCGCCGGTAACGTCTTCGAAATCGAGCGGGCCGTCTTCATTGTCAGCAGACACTACTACTGTAACAGCTCCCAGGTCGGCAGGTTTTTCGCCCCGGCTGTTCATTTCCATTATTCCTTTCACATTGGCCAGCTCCAGAGCATACATTTTGCCTCTAGTCTTCTCATTTTCAAGAATATAAAACATAAGTCCCTTGAAAATGTCGGTTTTTACCAAAATAGCGGCGCCTACTTGCGTAAACAATTTTTCGCCGCCTCTGGGGAAATTATCGAGCGCATCGAGATAGGTATCCAGTTCGTAATTGAGGCAGCACTTGAGGCGGCCGCATTGTCCTGATAGTTTTGCCTGGTTAATGGCCAGGTTTTGATAGCGGGCGGCGGCGGTAGACACCGAGCGGAAGTCGGTGAGCCAGGTTGAGCAGCACAACTCACGGCCACAAGAGCCGATACCGCCAATGCGGGCCGATTCCTGCCGGGCGCCGATTTGGCGCATTTCTATTTTTACTTTAAATTCTTTGGCGTAATGGCGGATGAGTTCGCGAAAATCGACGCGGCCATCAGCGGTATAAAAGAAAGTGGCCTTGCGTTTGTCGCCCTGGAATTCCACATCCCCGATTTTCATATCGAGGCCGAGCATGCGGGCGATCGCGCGGGCGTGCACCATCGTTTCCTTTTCCAGCTCGCGGGCTTCCTGGAGGCGTTCCAGATCGCGTTCGTTGGCGCGCCGGATGACGCCGGTTATCACGGTATCTTCGCTGACGCGTTTCTTTTTCATTTGCAGGCGGACCAGTTCGCCGGTAAGGCTTACGCGACCCACGTCGTATCCGGTACCCGTATCTACCACCACCATATCGCCGGTAGTGACGCGCGCGGCGTTGTCGTCGCGGTAAAAACCTTTGCGGGAGCCGTTTTTAAAAGTCACTTCCACAATATCAACCGATTCAATATCAGCTATATCGAGGCTGGTCAGCCAGTCGAAAGTGTTCATGCGGTTGCAGCCGCCGCTGGCGCAGCCGCCGCTGCGGCACCCCATCGGTTTATCGTTGGAGGAGCCGCTTACAGAACAAGTACATCCTAAACATCCCATGTGGCGTTCAATTTATGATGACAGCGCAGCCGCTATGAGGCGGGGCTGGGCGCCGCGATCTTTCGTTTTATAATGTGATGCATTTGAATAGAAGCATCGAGAAACAACACCTTGGGATTGGCGTTGCGTTCGACGTGATAGCTGCAATCGTCAAACAACTGCGCTATCAGGGTTATCTGGTCAAATGCGATTACAGTGGTAAGTTTTTGTGCCGTCTGCAATTCTTCGGGCTGTAACCTTACCTGCGCGTTTCCTGTTACCAGGAGCGCCATGTATTCCCGCATAAAATGCAATGCATAACGCAGGAATTGTTTTTGTTTTTCGCGGCCGATGCCGGCTATTTCTTCCGACCAGCGCACGAGCTCTACGCCGTTGCCGCCGTAGGCTTTGCGCAGCCAGTCGAGTAGTTTTGTGGCGTAATCATTTTGGTGGTCGGCTGCCAATTTGCACGCTTCAAAAAAATTGCCGTTCGACAAATAGGCGACGCTTTCCGCCTCCCGTTGTCCGGCCACTTCTCGCCGCACCAGTCCTTCTACTACTTCCTCATCGTGAAGGGGATTCACCTTTACGAGTTGGCAGCGGGAGAGGATCGTGGGCAAAATGAGCTCCTGGTTTTCTGCCAGGAGGAAAAAAAGCGTTTGGTCGGGGGGCTCTTCAATCATTTTCAGCAGGCGGTTGCCTTCTTTGCCCAGGTATTCAGGCAACCACATGATCAAAATTTTATATTCTCCTTCAAAAGTTTTGAGGCTAAGCTTTCGAATGATATTGACGCATTCCTCCTTGGTAATATTGCCCTGCTTGTTGTCGGCTCCGATGAGTTGCAACCAATGATTAACGTCGAAATACGGGTTTTCTGCGATGGCGCTGCGCCATTGGGGCAGAAAAATTTCGCTGGTGGCATTGGCGCCGATGCTGGGAAAGGAAAAGTGGAGGTCGGGATGCAGCAATTTATCAACTTTGCGACAGGCGTTGCACAATCCGCAGGCGTCTTCCGGCCCCGGGTTTTCACACAACACGTATTGCGCCAGCGCCAGTGCCAGCGCTTTTTTGCCGCTGCCGGCCGGGCCCAAAAAGAGCAGCGCATGCGGCAATCTCGACCCGGTGGCCATTTGTCGCAGCAGTTGCTTGGGGTATGTTTGTCCTATGACGTCGCTAAAGCGCATGTTGTTCTGGCAAAATCGATCTAGGTATTCAGATTGACTTGGTTGTGTGGGGTAAAAATAGACAAATTTTTGATGTTCTCTGTTCTCTGTTCTCTGTTCTCTGTTCTCTGTTCTCTGTTCTCTGTTCTCTGTTTGGTTAGGTAGAGACAAATCATGATTTGTCTCTACTGGCAAAGATAAGGAACGGATAACAGAGAACAGAGAACGGACAACCGACAACTCACAACCGACTATTCTTTCACGGTTTCGGTTGGCACGATCTTGATAGGGCCTTGTACTTTTTTGGCGGCCAGGGTGGTGCCTTTGAGATTGTCATTCAAAAAATCGGTCATTTTGGTGTACAAATGCAGGCGGGTATTGCCTCCTGCAATTCCGTGGTTGCGATTGGGATAAAAATAGGTGTCGAATTGTTTGTTGGCATCTACCAAAGCATTCGCCATTTCTGCGGTATTCTGGAAGTGCACGTTATCGTCGCCCATGCCGTGTACCAGCAAGTAGTGGCCCTTGAGTTGGTGGGCAAAATTCACCGGTGAATTATCGCGGTAGCCGTCGGGATTTTCCTGTTCGGTGCGCATAAAGCGTTCGGTGTAGATGGAGTCGTACCATTTCCAATTGGTTACCGGCGCCACGGCGATAGCGGCTTTAAAAACCGAATTACCCTTGAGCAGGCAGAGCGACGACATATAGCCGCCGTAGCTCCACCCAAAGATACCGATGCGTTTGGGGTCTACGTATTTGAGCGTACCCAGGTATTTGGCGGCTTCGATTTGGTCGATGGTTTCGTATTTGCCGAGCTGGAGGTAGGTCATTTTTTTGAATTCCTCGCCCCGGCCGCCTGTGCCGCGGTTATCCACGCAGGCCACAATATATCCTTGCTGGGCCAACATCTGGAACCACCAGTAGTTGGCGCCCATCCATTGGTCGATGGCTTCCTGGCTGCCCGGGCCGCCGTAGACGAACATCAAAACGGGATAAGCCAGGTTTTCTTTGGTTGCACGCGGTTTGATCATCCAGCCGTTGAGCCTTACACTTTCAGAGGTGGCAAAGCTGAAAAACTCGACTGGCGATACCTGGTATTCTTTTTGCAGATTAGCCAGCCTGGCATTGTCTTCGATGCTGCGAATCTTTTTGCCTTCGCGGTCGTAGACGGTGTACGTAGCCGGCGTATTGGCGGTAGAATAAGTGAGTACGAAATAATCGAAAGAGCTGCTGAACTGGGCATCGTTCCAGCCTTTGGCGTCGGCCAGTTTTTGCTTGCGTTTGCCGTCGAGGCTTACGCTGTATACCTGGCGCTCGGTGGGCGATTTTTCGGCAGCCTGGTAATACGCCAGCCTGCGTTTTTCGTCCACGCCGTAAAAGGCAGTTACCTCATACTGCCCGCCGGTGAGTTGTTGAACAACCTTGCCATTCATATCGTAGAGGTAAATATGGTTCCATCCGTCCGATTCGCTGGTCCAGATGAATTGTTTGCCGTCTTCGAGGAAGGTCAGGTTGTCGTGGATGTCTACATAGTATTTGCTGCTTTCCTTCATCAGCAGCGAGGTTTTGCCGCTGCGGGCGTCGGCCAGGAGCAGTTCGAGTTCGTTTTGGTGGCGGTTCATTCGAAAAACGCACAATTTGTCGGGGTCTTGGGTCCACTTGATGCGGGGAATGTAGTGGTCTTCATTGAGGAAGGTGGCCACGTCGATTTTGAGATCGGCGTTGAGCTCGTAAATGTGGATAGTGACCTGGGCGTTGGGTTGGCCTACTTTGGGGTACTTGAAGGTCACATTTTCGGGGTATAGGTCGCCGCGGAAGTTGGTCATTGTAAATTCAGGGACTTTGCTTTCGTCGAAGCGGTAGAAGGCGATGCGCCGGCCGTCGGGCGACCATTGAAAGCCCTTGTCGAAAGAAAATTCTTCTTCGTACACCCAGTCCGTAGCGCCGTTGATGATGGCGTTGGTTTTGCCGTCGGTGGTTACCTGTTTGATCTGGCCGTTTGCCAGGTCTTTTACATACAAATTATTTTCAAACACAAAAGCGGCTTTATCTCCCTGTGGGCTGAGGGTAGTCAGCCGTTGTTTGCCTTTGTCAAAAACGGCTGTAAGCGACCTTGCTTTGCGGTCGTAGACATAATAATTGGCGTGATACGAATGGCGATAAATGCGCGCCTGTTCCGATTCGATCAGGATTTTTTGCTCGTCGTCGCTGAAACTATAATCGTCGATTTCGCCGTTAAAGCCGGCGGCGCCGTTGATGGAGGCGGCGTCGAGCAGGGTTTGCACCCAATTGCCGGTAGTGAGATCGAATTGTTCTATTTTGTTGTTTTCAAGACGCGTAAAGTGTTTGCCGTCTTTCAGAAAGTTAAATCCAGGCACCGATTGTGCACTGAGGGTGCGGTTTTGCCAGATATCTTCGAGCGTAATTTTTTTCTGGGCGATAGCGCCGGCGGTAAAGCCAAGGAGCGCTACGCAACACAAAATCCATATTTTTTTCATAACAGCCTAAATTGGTTAGGCCGCAAAAATAAGGAAAACTAGTCAAACTTTGCGACCATGCGATCCTTGTTCGCATAGTCGCACGGTCGCAAAGCCGCAAAGTCGCCTTCTACGGTTGTTTAACCAATTTCGCCACTGCACGGCCTTCCCGGCCTTCTATCGCAAAGAAATACAGGCCGGCGGGGTGCTTACTGCTATCCCATTCCAGTGTCAATTCGCCGAAGTTGTCGGGGCTTGCTTCCGCAAAAATGTGTACGACCTGTCCTTGGGCGTTGTAGATCGCAATGCGGTACGAGTCGCCGGGGCGCAGGCCGGATAACGTCAGGGTGACCAGATCGACAAATGGGTTGGGGCTGGCTTTGAGGGCGATGTCCAGTTCGTCTTCTTCTGTGGATTCAACCAAGATAACATCATCCGATTCGTCGATGCATTCGAGGCAGGGATCGCCGCCCAGGTTGGGTTCGAGGCAGAGGAAAGCGGTGTAAATCGACAGCACCCTTTCTTCGAGGCTGCGGTCTATCACTGCTGCTATATTGGCATTGCCGGTTGCCTGCCCCTGGAGGCTGTGAACGCTGTTGCCCGCCCATATTTCGCGGATGAGGGTATCAACCGGATAGCTCTGGCCGGCATCGATGGTGATGGTTTCGCCGAAAAAAGCGCCGTTGTATTCTCCCGTCAGGTGGATTTGCATCGGCAATTGGCCCTGGTATTTGCCGACCTGCCGCAAGGGGGTACCCAGTGGAACTTCATCGACGATGCCGCCCAGGTTGTAGCGCTGGTAGGTAAATCCATTGTCGAAAGTCGTGTACGTTTCAAGTATGCCTTCAAACGCGTCCAGGTGTTCCAAAATATGTCTCAATTTATAAGTAAAACTACCGCCTCGCTCGTACAGGCCGCCGGTGAGCCGGGTTAAGTTGTCGTAGAAATAGGTATTACCTTCAATAATTTCACCCCAATTCGTCCAGCTCCAAATGAAGTTGAAGTTCTGGTAATCGACTACGTGAATGGGAATCATATCAGCGTCTATATGGGTCAATAGCTGGTCAATAGCATTATTAGCGCTCCAGGTGTCGGCAAACGAATCGCTATTGCTTAGGGCAATGATTTCGCCGCCCTGGTCTTGTATATGAATAAAATCGATGGCCTGGGTAAGGCGCGCTAACAGTTCGTCGTAATCAGGCAATAAATCAGGATTATTCAGCACCGGCATCATGATGCTGTTGATCGTTTGCTCGTCAGCGGGCAGCCATACATTGGAAGCGGTCGAATTGAATTGATAAACCAAGTTGAAGCTATCGGTGGGGTTGAGCATATCCAGCATCGATTGCCGAAGGGTCTGCAACATCTCTTCTTTGGTCAGGTTGTTGGTTTTATAGGAATCGTAATTTAGTACAAAAACTACCTTGCGACTGGTAGGGCCCTCCAGGTTGAGCGCTTGCCGGGGCAAAACGGCAAACTGGTATATTTGTTCTTCTTCGTTGTGGCTTACAAAAACGCCGTTTTCAAAAGGCGCATCAACTACCAATGACAAGCCGGGCTCCAGGTCAGCCCAGTTCAATTCGGCGTATTGGTGGCCGCCCCAAACGCTGTCATCTACCCAATTCAGGGTCGTTGTCTGCGCTGATAAAGGGGCGTAAACCCGGGGATTGTTCCAGGGCGCCTCCGTCCATATCCGAAGGTCAACCGTGGGCAGCTCCAACACAGAGGATCTCAAAATTTCCACCGGCAGCTCGATTTGAGCCGTATTGGCGCTCCAATCTACCGGCATCAGGTAGGTGATTTTTACCTTGCGGGGGCCTTGCGAGAGGTTGTTGAGCGGGAAAATGCGCAACTGGTATTGGGTGGCCGACAGTTGGTACAATATAGAGGGGTCTTGCGCCCGGCCAACGATTTCCTCGTAAATACCCGAGGCCGTCCAGCGGTCGAGCAGGTCGGCTTTGATGATCTGATCGTCGATCCACAGCCAGGAGTCGTGGATGATGGCATCGGCGGGCAGGCCGAAGTCGAGCGTGATTTCGAGTTGGTCGTAACTTTCCAGTATTGAACCATCGGCGCTTAATTCGAGGTAGAGGCCCACTTCCATGTACAAACCTTTTGGGCGGACAACGATTGTGGCTTCTTCTATGGTGGCCTGTACGTTACCCTCCCATCCCCAATCGCTGGGAACATTAACGCTTAGCGCCGTTTGGGCAGGGGCTGTAGATTGGCACAAAACAAATGCCAGTGCCAGGCATAGTGTAGATAACATTTTCATAGGCGTACATTTTTTAAGGGTAAAAAGATAGCTATGCGGCAACGAGGCATTTCGTTACCGCTAAACGGTTAATTATTAATATTTTAGAATAATCGATCGGGTGTGGATACTTTAGGGCAATTTACGGCTGAGCCCTACAAAAGGCAAGTTCAAAACCGCGATAAGTATAGTATTGTACAAAGCGACGGCTCCAAAAAGGAAAAATGCCGGAGAACTGACAGTTTTGCAAGTCACCTCACCCTCCATTACGATGCAGGTACAAACCGCATCGAGATCGAATTCACGCAGTGGCGCGTATTTTTGGGTGTAAATCTTTCGCCCATAAACACATGGCCCAGGTGGCCGCCGCAATTGGCGCAGATGATCTCCGTGCGGCGTCCGTCGGCGTCGGTTTCACGGCGCACGGCGCCTTCGATTTCGTCGTCGAAGCTGGGCCAGCCGCAGCCCGAGTCGAATTTGTCTTCAGAGCGGTACAGGGGCGCTTCGCATTGGCGGCACACGTAAACGCCGGGCGCTTTGTGGTTCCAGTATTCCCCGGTAAAGGCCCGTTCGGTGCCTTTGTTGAGTATTACTCGGGCTTCTTCAGGTGTGAGTGGATTGCGTTTGGTCATGGTATTCTCGGTTGTAGGTTATCCGTTGTAGGTTGTAGGTTGTAAGTTGTAGGTTGTAGGTTGTAGGTTGTAGGTTGTAGGTTTGTTTATAGGTTTATGTGTTTAATCGCGCGGTCGCAAAGTCGTAAAGTCGTACAGTCGTAAAGTCGTACAGTCGTAAAGTCGCCCCCTTTCCCCCTCCCCTTACGCCGGATACTCCACATAATTCCGGGGAGTTTCGTAGAGGCGCACCGTCAGATCGAGCTGATTGGGGAGGCGTTGGCGGAGGAGTTGCCAAATTACGAAACAAATATGTTCGGCGGAAGGAATCAGCGATTGAAATTCGGGTACATCGAGGTTGAAGTTTTTGTGGTCGAAACGCTGTTCTATTTCTTCAAAAATGATTTGCTTGAGCTGTCCCATATCGATGACGTAGCCCGTATCGGGGTCGGTTTCACCCACCACTTTCACTTCCAGTTCGTAGTTGTGTCCGTGGTAATTGGGGTTGTTGCACAAACCGAATACGGCCTTGTTTTTCTCGTCACTCCAGGCGGGATTGTGCAGGCGATGGGCGGCGTTGAAGTGCGCGCGGCGGAATACGGCGATTTTCATAATAAATGCGATTGACAAAGGTATAACACAGATGGCGGAGAAAAGTTAAACACAGATTTATAGCTCGCACCGCCAAGTTTTGGGCATGACCTAAGCTCGGGGGCGAGCTATAATACCGCAAAGCCGGAAAAGTTATGACTATAACTTGACGGTGTGCGGTATAAGTGAATTGCAGAATAGAGAGGATGGGGCGCCGTGACAGATAAGGAATGATTTATTTAAAGACTACTACTGCAAAGTACGCCAAGCTATCGTTGTACCATGAACCGCCCCCGTTGTGCGGGGCAGGCTGGATACGAGGTCCGTACGTCCGGTGGGTTTAGGGTTCACCTCTCCCTACTCGATTCTCGGTATTTTTGTTTCATTCACTGTTATTGGTCTATTTTATTTAGCCACTCCTTCATAAACTTTAAATGAATTGGTCTTCTCCCACCTGCGTATAAACTATGGTCAGCATTTTTAAATACCCTATAAGTAATATAATCGCTCTCTCTTTTCATTTTTAAAATACTCATACTTTTATTGACATCAATTAATTCATCATTTTGCCCCCAGACAAAAAGAACTGGTATATGAATACTGTCCAAAAAGGCTGAAGATTTTATATCAAGTTTAGTTTTGTACCACTTACTCCACTGGCTGTTTTCAGTTACAGGCTGATTGAGTATATCCAAAAACCATTCTTCGTTTCTAAAATTATTAAATGCGGAAATGTACTTATCATAACCCTCGCCCGTTCTTACATAATGATAAAGCAAATCTTGCAAATCCAGCAAGTCCTTTACTTTTTGTTCGCTTGTATTCGGATAATTTTTTATTTGTGTCTGCTTGACAAACTTATTTTGTTCTGCGAAAGTCATAGCAGTAAATGATTGCGCAATTACGAAATCAATATTATCACTTTCAGAAGCAGCCCATATTGCAACATTGCTACCTTCGCTCCCTCCCCATAGCCCTATTTTTGTAATAGTTGTATCTTTTTGAAATTCTTTTACAATAGTTAAAACGTCGTCTTTTAAATAATAGAAAGGCACATTTAGCCAACTGCCTGTCGAAGCATTACAGCCCCTTTTGTCGTATGTAAAAACTGAGTATCCGATATTGCAAAATTCTTTTGTCAAAAGCTTATAATATTCGTTTTCTCTACTATCATTTCCAGAACCATGCACTAAAACAATTAAAGGGGATTTTGTCGCCTCCAATGGACGGGTCAGTGTTCCTGCTAAACTAATACTATCCTTTGTAGGAAATGAATACTCTTGCGTAGTTGTTTTTATGTTCTGTTCGCAAGACATGGACAAAACAACAATTAAGGTGTGCAATAAATATTTCATTCCGTTCATTTTCAGCCAATTGAATTCGTCAACTTGCTTTATAGATTATAGTTTAGACTTTATTTTCAGTCGCCGCTAACGGTCCCGGTATAGGCGAGGTGGCGATGTCGGAGCCAACAAGCTTTCCCTTAGTACAAATTTAATTGGTAGAATACACTTTCCCAAACTAAAAACAGCCAGGGCGCAAACCAAATTGTCGCACAAAACCTCCACAAGAATCAGCACGCCCACACCGTAGCCGTTCCGGAGGAACGATATCTTTGTAGTAGAATCACCATGCTCCGCGTATGCGT
>Ga0209573_1000558_pt1 | contig 75519 bp, 62 predicted proteins | sample TNRBio252014_DNA_FD_185870 | JGI IMG/M metagenome (GOLD analysis project Ga0209573, IMG submission 185870) | Wastewater treatment Type I Accumulibacter community from EBPR Bioreactor in Madison, WI, USA - TNR Reactor_6/25/2014_ DNA (SPAdes)... | ecosystem: Engineered > Bioreactor > EBPR >...
GTGGGCCCGGACGCGTCGGAATCGAGAAAGTCACAGACTCTCTGGCGGGGGGTGGGAGGGGTGGGAGGGGTGGGGGGGGTGGGGGGGCGTCTCGCCAACCCCGGCTTCGCGTCGGCGGGCTCGCCCGTCGTGCTTGACATCAATCTCATCAAGTCCGACCAGTTCTGCACGCCCTTGCTCCGGCGCGGGCGCTACGTCGAGATCGACGGCATCGTACTCGACGCGTGAAGTGCCGGTCGCATGAGAATTCACCGCTGCCGTCACGTCAGGCGACTCGGAGCATGCTCGTTGGGAGCCGGAGCAGGGAGTCTCGCAAGGCTTTGATGTCGGGCCCGACAAGGTGAGGTGATCTCTCTCGCGAAGCACGGCCACCCCTTCCTGACGACCGACATCGGCGAAGGGGGTTGACACCGCGGCCGAGGGCGCAGATGATAATGGATTCTCATTCGGAGCCCAACCTCCCATTCCATCCCCTTTCCAACTCCGACAACCACCGCACCGCCGAGGCCGCATGCTCGATCTCAGCCTCCCAGCGCACCAGGGGTAAGGTGCACAAGTCGTTGTGTGCGGGCAGGGCGCGGGCAAGTCGGCGGCTGCGGATAGGCGGGGTGTCCAGGGCGACTGGTTCGACGATGACGCCTTTCATCGCCCGCACGCCTGGCCGGGCTTCCACCGTGCCGCGGCGCGGTCTGTGGATCGCTCGAGGCATTGAAAAAGGAGTCCGCCCATGCAGTTCCTCACGGTAGACGAGATCGCCAAACACGCACTGGCAGACCACGAGCGCGGTGAGGAGATCTCGCCGGGTGTGGTGGTCGAGCGGCGGACGATCCTGCGCATCGGCGTTGCGGCGGCGGGGCTTGCGGCATTCAGCGGCGCGGGCCTCGCGAGCTGCGCCCCGCGTGAGAAGGACTCCGGCAGCCCCGCGAGCACGCGCGGCTCCAAGCCGGCTCGGGCCGCCAGCGCCGACGAGTTCGTCGCCGCCGTCATGCCTCAGGCGCGGGCCCTCATCGCCGCACCCGCGCCCGATGAAGAGGCGTATCTCGCCGCAGTCACGGCGCTGTTGGCCCGTGTCGAGAACCCGCCAACATGGCGTTCCGCTCCCCCGGGCAAGGACTGGTCGATGGACACCATCGCCTACTACCCGCCCATCGTCCTCATGCAGATCAAGATGGCCCCGAGGTCCGTCATCCACCTGCACGACCACCGCCACTACAACGGCGTGCTCCTCGCCACGCAGGGTGCGGCCCGCTGCCGCAACTTCGACATCGTGCAGCCGGACGGCCAGCGGCTCGACATCGCCGCGGGCGAGGTGCCCGCCAAGGGCGAGGACTTCCTGATCCGCCAGAATGCCGACACGGTGCTGCGGCCCCGCCAACTTTCAACTCTCACCCGCGACCGCGACAACATCCACCACGTCGAAGCCGGCGACGAGGGAGCCACGCTGGTCGACTTCTTCACGCACTTCTCCCCCAAGGCCCGCTCGTTCGAGCTGGCGTGGGACGGCAAGGCGTACGACGAAACCAAGGGCTTGTACAAGGTCGCGTGGAAAGAGGCGTGAGGCGGCCGTTCCACCCGCAGCGACTTCGCAGGACTTTGGGCCCAGGCCGGCGGCTCGTTCCGCCTCGAACCGGCCGGCGTCTGGTGGGCGGCACGCCCCAACGAGCACCGGCCCAGCGACCCCGAATCCAAGGCGTGGCACATGGAAGCACTGCAGCGGACGACTCACTCAGCTTGATTCCGCGATCGACGCCCGTGACGCTTTATTGCCCCCGGAATGCGGCGCTCACACTCGAGTCGGGGTACAGTTGATGTGAATGAAAGCCAGCGACTCACGAACCCTCCGAGACGGTGACCGTTGCTCTGTGATCGGAGGAACGCACAAAGGAAAGTCTGGCACCGTCGCCGACATCAACATCAGCAAGACCGGCCACCAAACCATCACGGTGATCCAGCCCGACGGAAGCCGTTTCAAAACGCTCGCGAAAAACGTGGTCATCAAGTAACCGACCTTGAAGTTGTCAGCGTACAGGCGTTCGCTCCAAAAGCGATCACACTCGTCGTGAGTCGCTGGACATCGAACGGACACCACTGCGGTCGAGCTCGCCGTCGCGCCTCGAACCACACCCCGACCACTCCAGACTCGAGTTGGAACCACCTCTACAGGGTGTGGCCCAACACGAAAATCCGATCAATCGACAAATTGACTCGCCCCAGAATGAACGATATCTTTATCTAGATGTCTACTTTGGAGTCGGTCATGAGTACCATCGAACCAAATACTAGGACTCACTCTTCGGGTACTGATTTGTCGGATAGCCACTCAATCGCGATCCACGAGGCAGTCGCCAGCTACGGACCCGGAATGACGACTCAGCAAGATAGGGGCGTTCGCATCGCGTTGGGAGTGATTTGCGTGGCGGTGGTCTTGTGGTGTTCCGCCCTGTACGGGGGGGTGCATCTCTCGCGATGGATGTCACCGGATGGGGTACGGCCACTTCCGGCGCATCATCTCAGACTTGGGGCGGATCCGGCGGGCTCGGTTCTTCCGCTCGACGTTTCAACGCTGGGGCGAGACGTGTTCATGCAGACGTGCGCCGTATGCCACGGAGCACGGGGTTTCGGGATGCCCGGACTGGGCAAAAGCCTGGTGCACAGCGATACCGTCGCCGACTCAACAGACACAGCGTTGCTCTCGTTCATCGTCGCGGGCCGTGAGGCCACCGACCCATCGAACACCTCGAACGTGGCGATGCCTCCTCGCGGGGGGAATCCCAAGCTGACGGATGCCGATCTAGCCGCGGTGGTGACGTACGTGCGAGGGCTTCAGGATCCTCGACGCCTGCCACCACTCCCGGCGTATGTCGCCAAAGCGCCGGTGCTCTCGGACGAAGAGGCCGCCAAGGCGGTTGCTGCCGCTGGAGGAGACGCGGAACTCGCTGAAATCCTCAAGAGCGGCATCAAGCTCTTCAACGCGACGTGCATCGCCTGTCACGGACCGGAGGGCGTCGGCGTCCAGGGCAACGGCAAAGCGCTCCAGAAGAACGACTTTGTGAAGAGTCTAAAAGACGACGACCTGCTCGCGTTCATCAAATCTGGACGGGCTCCTTCGGATCCGAAGAACACCACCGGCATCCAGATGCCCCCCAAAGGCGGCAACCCGGCCCTCTCGGATGACGACATCCTCGACATCATCGAGTATCTCCGCACACTTCAAGGCGACAAGAACGGTGCCGCCACGAAGTAGCCCCTTGACTCACGAGATGCCCTGTTTCCGTTCATCCCCGCGGCAGCCCTGAAACACAAGGCACCGCACACCTGTTTGGAGGTTCGCCATGAGAATACAACACCGTGTTCCACTCCGCAACCGGATCCTCTGGGCCTCGCTGGCCTCGATCACGACACTGCTCGTCCTCGCGCCCGAAGCGAGCGCCCAGACCGAATCGCGCCGGCGTCGATCCGGGCAGGCGGAGGCCAAGCCCATCGAGATCACGACCGAGCAAGCAGGCCAGATCGCCAAAATCGCCAATGATCGCAAGCTCAACCTCGACGATCTTCTGGCTGCCGCCAAGACCTTCATGCCAAGCGGCAGGCACGATGACTTCGTGCTCTTTTCCTCGGGCGGGCAGAGCGGGCAGGTGTTCGCCATCGGCGTGCCCAGCATGAGGATCCTGCGTTCGATCGCCGTATTCACCCCAGAATCATGGCAGGGGTACGGCTTCTCCGGTGAAGAAGACCCCGTCAACAAGCAGCTCGAAATCAACGGCAAGCCCGTGCTCTGGGGCGACACGCACCATCCAGGGCTCTCCGAAACCAAAGGCGAGTACGACGGGCAGTTCCTCTTTATCGGTGACAAAGCCAATGCACGCCTTGCCGTCATCGATCTCCGCGACTGGGCCACGAAGCAGATCGTCAAGAACCCCTTGACCATCAGCGACCACGGCGCAGCCTTCGTCACGCCCGATACCGACTACGTCATCGAGGGTGGTCAGTACGCCACCGTGCTCGGGTACGGGTACGCGACTCCCGAAGAGTACAAAAAGTCCTACCGGGGAATGGTCACGCTCTGGAAGTTCGATCGGGCCAAGGGACGCATCGACGTCGCCAACTCGTTCGCGCTCGAACTCCCGCCCTACTGGCAAGACCTCGCAGACGCCGGAAAGCTCGCCAGCGATGGGTGGTTCTTCATTAACTCGTTCAACGTCGAGATGGCCTCGGGCGGCGTAGAAAGAGGCAACCCGCCCTTCGAGGCCGGTGCCAGCAAGCGTGACACCGACTACCTCCACATTATCAATTGGAAGAAGGCCGAACAGGCATTCAAGGCCGGCAAAGCCAAACCCATCAACGGGTTTCCTGTGATCTCGATCGAAACCAGCGTCGCCGAGGGGCTCTTGCACTTTGCCCCTGAGCCAAAGAGCCCGCACGGCGTCGACGTGACGCCCAACGGGCAGTACATGGTCGTCGCCGGAAAGCTCGACCCGCACGTCACCGTCTACAGCATCGAAAAAGTCAAAAAAGCCATCAACGACAAGAAGTACTCCGGAAAGGACGACTACGGCGTCCCCATCCTCGACTTTGACTCGGTCAAAGAGGTTCAGGTCGAGCTGGGCCTTGGTCCCTTACACACCCAGTTTGACGACAAAGGCTACGCCTACACGTCGCTCTTCCTCGACTCGGCCGTGGCCCGGTGGACGCTCGGCGGCGAGTACGCCAAGTTGCACACCGAAGAACCCTGGAAGCTCGTGACCAAGACCCCTGTGCAGTACAACATCGGGCACCTCTCCGCCGCCGAAGGCGACACCGTCAGCCCCAAGGGACGCTACCTCGTCTCCATGTCAAAGTGGTCGGTCGACCGATTCCTCACCACGGGCCCACTCCTGCCCCAGAACTTCCAGCTCGTCGATATCGGCGAGCCTGGCACCAAAATGCCGGTGACATACGACCTTCCGCTTGGCGTGGGCGAGCCGCACTATGCACAGATGATCAAGGCCGACAAGCTCAAGAGCTGGAGTGTCTTCCCGCAGATCGGCTGGAACGCCGAAACCCAGTCTCTTGACCCGAACTCGCCGAAGAAAGGCGCCGAGGGTGTCACCCGTGAGGGGAACAAAGTCATCGTCAACATGACCGCCATTCGCAGCCATTTCACGCCCGAACACGTCGAGGTGAACGAGGGCGACACCGTTGTGTGGCGCATCACCAGCCTCGAAACCACCGTCGACGCGACGCACGGGTTCTGCATCGGCGGGTACAACATCAATCTTTCCATCGAGCCAGGTCGTTACCTCGAATGCACCTTCAAGGCCGATCGCGCCGGGACCTACCCCTTCTATTGCACCGAGTTCTGCTCAGCCCTGCACCTCGAAATGATGGGCTACTTCCACGTCAAGCCAAAGGCCGACGCGGGGAACGCTACTCCCGCCAAGACCACCACTCAATCCGCTCCCAAGTAATCACCCTCCGTCCAAGGCGGGGGAAACCCCGCCGAGGATTTTCTGTCTGGTCTTCCCCCCGGCTTTGCGCCCCACGACGCGGGCGAAAGGAGGCTCAACGATGCCCGGCATTCTGAGCACGCTCATCGGCCCACGAGTCCCCGAGGCAGAGCTCAGGGCTCACCGCCTGAGGTACTCAACGCCCACCGCCATCTTCATGCTTGCCCGTGTGCTGCTGCTCATCTCGATCTTTCTCCCGTACTGGCACATGGAGCTCGAAGCTCCTCAATACCCCAAAGGGCTCTTCCTCACCGCGTACGTCAACCACCTCGCCGACGATGTGAAGGAAATCGACGGGCTCAACCACTACATCGGCATGCGCCCTCTCGGGGAGGCCGGCGCTCTCGAACGCGCAACCGCCGTCTACATGATCCTCGCGATGTTCCTGCTCGTCGAGGGAGCCGCGTTTGTCCACAGCAAGTGGGCCGTGCTCCTCGCCTTGCCTGCCGTCGCCTTCCCGGGGGTCTTTCTCGCCGACATGTACTACTGGATGCGTACATTCGGGCTCAACCTCGACAAAGAGGCCCCGCTCTCGAGCGCCGTCAAACCATTCGTCCCCACAATCCTCGGCGAGGGCGGCATCGGCCAGTTCAAGACCTACGCCACATTGGGTTGGGGGTATTGGCTTGCCGTGGCATGCTCAGCACTCATCGTCATCGGGTTCTACTTCCATCGCCGTGCATACCGCCCATTGCTCCTGCGATCTCGGCTCGCAGCGCCCGAGGCAACCTCGTGACTCGCATCACGACCATCACGATGAGTATCGCCGTCGTGCTCGTCTTTTCGGTACTCCTCTCGGCAGGCACGGCGAGAGATGATCGGCACGCCGCCCCCGCGCCGGTGGCCGCCCCTTCGCTCTCTACGCCCAAAGGGGAGCTTGGAATCCGCATCGCGCAGGCGCGGCCCGGAGACATCATCGCCGTGGCCCCGGGTCTCTACCGCGAGCACATCCGAATCGACAAGCCCATCTCAATCGTCGCGTCCCCGGGTGCGGTCCTCGACGGAGGCGGTAGCGGCGACATCGTCGAGATCGTCTCGCCCGACGTCACCGTCCGCGGGTTCACCGTCAGAAACACCGGCATCGACCTCGACAAAGAAAACGCCGCCATCCGAGTCCTTGCTCCCCGTGCCACCATCGAGAACAACACTCTCGAAGACATTCTCTTCGGCATCGACCTGCGCGAGGCCCCCGACAGCAAGGTGATCGGGAACCGAATCGGAGGCAAAGCACTCGACATCGCCCGTCGCGGAGACGGGCTCCGGCTCTGGCGATCCGACCGTGTCCTGGTGGAACGAAACGTCATCCACGACGGTCGCGACTGCATCCTCTGGTACTCGTCGGGCGTCACCGTACGCGACAACCAGAGTTACGACTGCAGATACGGGCTCCACCTTATGTTCAGCGACCAGATCACGATCGAACGCAACAAACTCGGCAGAAACTCCGTCGGCATCTACCTCATGTACACCACAGGCGTCTGCGTCCGAGAGAACAAACTGCTCAAGAACCGCGGACCCAGCGGCTACGGCATCGGTCTCAAAGAGACCGACCGCTACACCATCGAAGATAACCTCTTCGTCGGCAACCGCTCCGGCGTCTACATCGACGGGTCTCCTTTCACCAACGCGCAGCCCGGACTCTTCCGCGGCAACACGCTCGCCTACAACGACGTGGGCTGCACCATCGTCCCATCCGCGCGTGGCAATGAGTTCTACGGAAACAACTTCATCGACAACATCGATCAGGTCGTCGTCGCCGCTCGAGGCGCAATAGCCGGAAACGCCTTCTGGAAGGGCGATCGGGGCAACTTCTGGAGCGACTACACGGGATACGACCAGAACGGCGACGGCATCGGTGACTTCGTCCACGAGTCCCAGACACTCTTCGAGAATCTCGTCGACACGCAGCCCAGCCTGCGCCTCTTCCTCTTCAGCCCGGCTCAGCAGGCCATCGAATTCGTTGGTCGCGCACTGCCCGCCGTACGCCCTGAAGCCAAGTTCACCGACGAAGTGCCGCTCATGACGCCCGTTCCTGTACGCCCAAATCCCGTCGACATCGGCGCTTCCTCCGCCCTCTCGCTTCTCGCCACAGGTCTCAGCTTGCTCGTCGTCGGTGGCGGCATCGTCCTCGCCTCACGCGACGCTACGGGCCCAAGGGTGGATCCTCGATGGGTGGGAGGTACCCCGTGATCCACATTCATAACGTCACGCGCCGATTCGGCCGCATGACCGCCGTCAACGCCGTCAGCTTCGATATCCCACGCGGCGACAGCGTCGCCCTATGGGGTTCCAATGGCGCGGGAAAGACCACACTGATCCGCTGCGTCCTAGGCCTGCTCCGATTCCAGGGCAACATCTCAGTCGCTGGGCACGACGTCGCCTCCCGCGGCAAGCACGCCCGCCAACTGATCGGCTACGTCCCACAAGAACTTGGCTTCTACGACGAACTCCGCGTCAGCGAAGCCCTTGCATTTTTCTCCCGCCTCAAGGGCCTCGGCAGGCCCGATGTCGCGGCCGCGCTCGAATCCGTCGGCCTCGCGGGAAGCGAACGCAAACGCATCCGAGAACTCTCCGGCGGCATGAAGCAACGCCTCGCGCTCGCCCTCGCCCTGCGCGGCGACCCGCCCGTCCTCGTCCTCGACGAGGTCACGGCCAGCCTCGACGCTCTGGGTCGGCACGACTTCATCGCCCTCCTCGAACGCCTCACCGGTCAAGGACGGACCCTGCTCTTCGCGTCTCACCGCATCGACGAAGTTGCCTCGCTGGCTCATCGCGTAGCCGTCCTCGACTCCGGTCGGCTTGCCGCCATGCTCCCCGTCGCCCACTTCGTCTCCCAGCAAGAAGCCAGCTCGCAAAGCAGCTCCGTGCTCCACCTCACCATCCCGGCATCATCACGCTCCGACGCCCTGAGAGTCCTCAGCCTCGCCGGATTCTCTCCCGAACTCAACGGCGTCGGCGTCCTCGTCCCAGTCCCGCTCGAGCGAAAGGCCATCCCGATCAGGATCCTTGCCGAAGCCAGGGTCCCCGTTGATGATTTCGAGGTCGTCTCCATGACCGACGCAGCCGCGGCAGTCAAAGCCCGACAGGAGCACACCGAATGACAACCATCTCCGCGGCAAGCGCCACGGCGGATCCGGGCAGACCACCCCCATCCGCCCTCTCGGGAATTCTCACAATCGGCGGGCGAGAGCTTCGAGACGCCGTGCGAAGCAGATGGTTCTTGCTCTACGCGCTCGCCTTTGCAGTCCTAGGGCTCGCGGTCTCATTCGTCTCCGCCGCGGGCACCGGCGGGACCGGACTCTCAGGCTTCGGCCGGACCACCGCTGGTCTCGTCAACCTCGTCCTGCTCGTCGTCCCGCTCATGGCGCTCACCGCCGGAGCGGGCTCGATCGCCTCCGACCGCGAGAGAGGAATGCTCGCCTACGTGCTCGCCCACCCGGTCTCACGCTGCGAGCTGCTCCTCGGGAAGTTCATCGGGCTCGCCGGAGCCATGCTCGCATGTCTCACGCTCGGGCTCGGCGTCTGCGCCATCACGCTCGCCGCCAACGGCATACGAACCAAGCCCGAGAGCATCCTTTGGCTCGCCGCACTCGCGTTCCTTCTCGCCCTTGCCATGCTCAGCGTCGGGATCCTGATCTCTGTCCTCGCGCGACGGGCAACGATCGCGGTGGGGACAGCCGTCTTTTCCTGGCTCTCGCTCGTCTTTGTCTCCGATCTCGCGCTCATGGCCGGCGCGATCGCCCTCCGCATCCGCATCCAGGATCTCTTCGCCCTTTCTCTCATCAACCCGCTCCAAGTCTTCAAAATGTGGTCTCTCCACGCCGTCGATGCAAGCCTCGATGTCCTCGGTCCCGCCGGGCTCTACGCGACCGAAGAGTTCGGATCCCGCGTTCACCTCCTCTTTGCCGGCTCGTTGACCGCCTGGATTGTGGCTCCACTCATCGTTGCCGGAACGATCCTCAACAGGAGATCGCCCCTATGAGCGCCTTTATCCCCCGCGTGCTCGCCTTGTGCGCCGCCACGCTCGCGATCCTTGTCTCGTGCTCTTCAAGCACGCTCAGCGGCCCACCCACGCTCCGTGTCGGTCGCGACGAGTGCGCGGCCTGCGGGATGATCATCAACGAAGCCCGTTCCGCGTGCTCGATCCTGATCGAGTCCGGCGGCCGCCGTGAACACTTGCTCTTCGATGACATCGGGTGCATGCTCGATCACGAGCGAGATGGGCACATCGACGCGACCGTCTGCGAGCGGCATGTCCGCGACTACTCCTCCCAGGCGTGGATCGCCGCCCATACCGCGAGCTATCTCATGGCGGACTCCAAGTTGCTTCTCACGCCCATGGGCTCCGGAATCGCCTCGTTTGCAGACCGCGCCGACGCCGCCAGACTTCAGTCCTCGAAGCCGGGAAGGGTGCTCACCTGGACCGAACTGGTGCCGGCTCGGCAAGCCTGGATGGAAGAGCGCTACGGCAAGCCGTCCCGTCCGGGGGGATGACCGCACTTCCTCCTCTCGTTACCCGTTCCACTCAAGGACCACTCCCATGGCTGAAATCGCAGACAGTGACATCACCATCGGACAGGCCGCAGCCCGCTGGCCACATCTGATCCCGTTTTTCGAGCTTCACCGCATGGACTATTGCTGTAAGGGCGACACGCCGCTTCGTTCTGCATGCCAGTACGCGGGCGTTGATCTCGCCGATGTCGCTCAAGAGACCCTGTGCACCCCGCCGAGCGAGGCTTCCCATCGCAATTGGGCTCGGGCCACCATGACCGAACTCAGCGACTACATCGTCAGCACCTACCACGAGCCGACAAGGCAGAGGCTCGGTCTGCTCGAATCGATGATCACCAACGTCGTCACCGCGCACGCAGAGAAAGCGCCCTGGCTCCACGACCTCAGCCACGTCTTGTCCGAACTGCGCCGCGAAATGCTCGACCATATGATCCGCGAGGAGCGAGTCCTCTTCCCCTGGATGAAGCGGCTCGAACTACCCCATGAGGTCAACATCGGCCCTCCGTGGAGCGTCAGGCGCCCCATCGACTGCATGATCCACGATCACGACGTTGTCAGCGCCGCCTTTGTACGGATCCGTGGGATCACCAGCAACTACTCGGTACCCGACTGGGCCTGCGCCTCCGCACGACGCATGATCGATCAGCTCCGCGTGCTCGAAGCCGAGACCCACGTCCATATACACCTCGAAAACAACATCCTCTTCCCCGCGGCCGTCGATGCCGAATCGAGAGACCCTCGATCTCGATCGAGCGCTCTCCCGCACGAACCACACGCAAACCAACGCCTCTGAGCCCCGTTCCCCTACTGCACGCCCGTACGCTGGCCACCACTCACCGCCGATCCCGATCTCTCACTCGGGCTAGCATCTATGAGAATGTTCTCGCAAACCACCGAATACGCGCTCCGTGCCATGGTCGTGCTGGCCTCGAACCCGCCAGACTCCACGAAGAGCAGCGAAGTCATGGCCCAGCAGACCAAGGTGCCAAGACACTACCTCTCCAAAATCCTCCGCGACCTCAGCAACGCCAAGCTCGTCATCGCTCAGCGCGGGCCCAGCGGCGGCTTCCAGCTCTCTCGCTCCCCGGACCGCATTTCCATCCTCGATGTTGTCAACGCCGTCGATCCGCTCGCCCGCATCCACGAATGCCCTCTGGGCAACCCGATGCACGTCAACCTCTGCCCGCTTCACCGCCGCCTCGACGACGCGATGCACCTGGTCGAGCAAACCCTCGCCGGCTCGTCCCTGGCCCAGCTCCGAGACTCCGACTCGCAGTCGGGCCAGAGCTGCGGCTCCTTATGCCAGAAGATCTTGCCGCCCTCAACAGACTGACTTCAACCGCGCTCCACCACGCACTCGAACACCTCGTCGAGCCCTTTGCCCAGCACCCGCGAGATCCGGAACGCCACCTCCAGCGAAGGCGAGTACTTTGCCGCCTCGATCGCGTTGATCGTCTGCCGGCTCACCCCCACTTTGTCCGCGAGTGCCTGCTGCGTCATCTCACCCGCGCCAAACCGCAGCGCACGGATCCGATTCTGAATCACCAATCGCTCCATGCCTCACGCTCCCCTGCGGTAAGAGACGATCTGCAACGCAAACCCCAGCACCTCGGCCAGCGCCAGCGACAACAACAGCAGATTCGCCGTCCACACGCTGTTGACCCCAAGCGCCATGCACGTCACCCCGCCCAGCAAGCCCGCCGACACAACCCACGACGAGCGATACTCGGCTTTCCATGAGATCAGCCGATCTCGCTCGTCACGCCCTTCCACCTTGCTCAGCAGCGCCGTCGTCGCATACGCCACGACCATCAGCACCACCATCACCACCGCCGCCACCAAGAACACCCCTGCAAACGCCGCGACCTCACGCGCCCCCGACGCCAGCATCCGCCCCGCCACCACGAAATACGCCCCCAAACACACCAGCATCGCGCCAAGCTGAATCCAAACGCTCTTCTCCTCAAATGACGCACCCATCGCAGGCTCCTTTCTCGACCTCGAAAGTCAATTAAAGCTGACACTATGTCAAGTATACAAGACATTGCGGCTGTGTCAAGTTAAATTGACATCTCGGCCGAATTCGGCGGAATTCCTAGACTCTTTGCTCCGAACCCCCACACCCCTCCAACCACCCTCAACCCGAGATTACTCCAGCAGGAACTCGCCGATCTCGCGCGCCAGGTAGCGTTCAGTCTCTTCGCCCATGCACGTCCGGACCAGGCGAAACCCGTTCTTCATCAGAACACGGAACGATGCCACGTTTCTCGTCGCCGCCGTCGCGTGCAACGGCCGCCGAGTCTCTTCGAGTAACAACAACGCCACCGCTCGCGACGCCACCCCCTGCCCCCAGTGCGACCGCGAGATCCAATACCCAATGCTGTTCTTTGTCTCGCCTGGCGCTTGGAACACCGAAATGCTCCCCGCAAACTCCGCCGTCCCCGCCAACACGCCCCCGCCGGGCCCGGGAACGCCCACTTCGATAATCCGCGTGGTGACCGCCGGATCCCCGAAAATCTCACGCCACCGGGCTTCAAAAACCTCCCACGTCCGAGGCTTCACCCCGGCCATCTCGCACGACTCCCGGTCGCAACCGATCTCGAACATCCGAGGCACGTCCTCCCACCGTACCGGCCTCAAACACACCCCAACCCCATCGCCGGCGTTCGCCCTATTCCTGCCGCCAGTGTCGCTCATCCACCATCGTACTCTCGCCTCATTCCAGTCAGCAAGGCTCTCCCGGTGGCACGGCTCTCCAGAGCCGTGTCCCAATTGTCCAATCTGCACACTTCTCCAGTGCCGCATCCCCATATTTCAATCTTCATACCTCTCATATACTCGGGCCTTCCATTTCACAACGCACCATAGCGGATACACGACATCAGACCTCTCGTGCCGACCGGTACTCAGCACCCCGATTCGAACGCCACCACGAAGTCCCCGTAGTCAAAGCCGTCCACAATCCCGTTGTTATTGAAGTCGGCGGTCCGGCCCACGGGGCAGCCCTCGCCCTCAAAGCACCGAATGAAATCGTCGTAGTCAAAGGCATCAACAAAGCCGTCACCATTAAAGTCCGCCGGCACATAGCTCAGTACCACCCCCGCGGCGGTGTAGGAAACTGACATCGCCCCAAACGGCACCGCCGGAAGCGTCACATCGGTAAACGCACCCGAAATCGAAGCGGCGTCCCGCAGCCGAATAATCCTCGATCACGAATGCGCTGGGCACAAGCGGGTCGTAGCCTGAACCATCGAGATCGGCCCCAACGGGGCCACGGGATGTAGCCACGGGTGGAGCGCAGCCCGCGTCTTCGCGGGCGCAGCGCAACCCGTGGAAGCGTCAATTGTCTCTCTCCTGCCCCGGAGGGGCAGAGGATTCGCAACAACACAAGGCTGCTCAGTCAAACACATACTTCTCGTTGAACTCCACGCCGTGAGCGCGGAGGATCCGCAACAACTCCGAATTAAAGTCCTCCTTCTTGTGATGTTCGGCCTGACCCGCGATGTACTTCTTGACGGCATCTTCCTGCGACTTGCTGACGGAGAAGACGCTGTACCCCTCCTGCCACGCAAACGCTGCAAGGTGTGGATACGTCTCGTGAACCCACTTTGACGAGCGGGCCTTGACCGTCCGCATCAGGTCCGAAATCGAGGCATCAGGCCGCCACCGCAGGTACATATGGACGTGGTCTTCGACGCCGCCGATGTCGTAGAGCACGCCCTTCTCGGCCCGAACGATGCCGCCGATGTAGGGATAGAGGCGCTCGGCGATGTCTGCCGTGATCCACGGAGCGCGGCCCTTCGTGGAGAAGACGACGTGAAGCAGGAGTTAGGAGTAGGTGCCGGGCATCGGGAATCCTACGCCCCTCCGGGGCGAGGAAGCAATGGGAGCATCACCTTTCCACGGGTTGCGCTCCGTCAGCCGCGACCCGCCTTCGGCGGGTGGCGCGTCTGACTCCGCTCCACCCGTGGCTAAACCCCGACGCCCCGTTGGGGCGTTCAGGTTCGATCACAATCCGGCTGAGCCGTCTTCAATGTCCATCGCCTCGGCAAGCGCGACCGCGTTGCGGAGGATGCTGGTGCCGTACTCCCGGGCGAGTCGGACAACGACCCGAGCCCCTTGTTCACTCCAGTCCCCATCCCGCACGAGCGCGGCGATGATCGCCACATCGGTCGCATTATCGCCCACGCTGGCGATGATGCCCTCGTACTCGGAAAGAAGCACGTTGGTCATTACCTCGGACATGTTCGCGTCTCCGTCGTTGGTGGCGAGATCAGGCAGCATGAAACACATTCTCCCGGTGCCAGCGCAGGCACGCCGTGTCGGGATAGAAGCGTGCGGGCGGGATGATTTTCTGACCGTGCCGCGCGGCGACAAGATCCACAGCGGCTTGGTCTTTGAGTCTGCGAACTCGCTCGCTGATGCGCAGCGTCAGGTCATCCTCGATCGTGACGAGGCCGCAGTCGAACAGACGGTCGAATATGGCCGACATGCACACGCCGTTCGTCGGGTCGGCGCGGCGGCGCTCATCGACACTCCACGGAACGATGTGCCCGGCGACAAGGCACTCAACGAGCGGAAGCCCGGTCACGCAGCAGCGATTGTTGTAGCTGCTGATGACGGCGTCGCGGAAGAATGCTTGGTGCAATCGCTGTTTGACAGTGAGAATCTTTTCCGACGGACCACTCGGCGCAACGAGAGGTGCGTCTGGACGCTTCAGCGGTTCATGTTCGCGGCGAAGGTCGTGAGCGCGAACGATCAGGCCGTTCCAGTCGGCATGGAACTCATCCCAGATAGCCTTGTCGAGTTTGCTGCCGTGCGTGAGGCCGGAAATGTTTCGGGCCGCGAGTTGTGGGTCAAAGGCCCCGAAGTTGCCGAGCTTGCGAGCGACCGATGCGGGTGTGCGGTGTAGAAGTCCCGCGAGCTCTTTAACACGCGAGTCGGTCGCCTTTGTGCGCTGGAATGGGATGCGGCAATACAACTCGAACGCGAGAATCAGTTGTTTGCGAATCCACGGTTGACCGTCGTTAACAGGCCGCGCATCCATCGTTCACCGCATGCGGCGATTCAAGTCGCCGCAACGCAACGGTTGCCCGAATTTGGGAAATCGCCCCCCCTCCCCATCAAGTCCCAGACGCCTTCAACTTCCACTCAGCGGCCTTGGCGTCGTGCCCCTTCCCGGGCTGCGCTTTGTCCCATGTCTCGTACAGCGTCTGCAGCACCCCCGCGCAGTTGTTCCGCCGCTCGGGCGTCACACCCTGTGCGACCCCGTACATCTGATACGACACGAGCAGCTCCGCCTCGGCCTGCTCGAAACGCCCCAGATCCATCAGCGTCTTGCCCAGCCCCTCGTGCGTGCCCGCCAGTCGTACGTGGTTCACCTTCCCCAGACGCTGCTCGTACCCCGCGATCGCCTCGCGCCACAGCGGCTCGGCCTCCTCCACTCGCCCCAGCGTCCGCAGCACCCCGGCCAGATTCGCCTTGGCGCTCAGCGTGTTCATGTGCGTCTCGCCCTGCGCCCGACGGATCCCCGTCAGCACCTCGCGAAACACCACCTCCGCCTCGGCGGGTTTCTCCTTGAATTCCAGCACCCGCGCGATGTACGACATCACGATCAGCGTCTCTGGATTCTCGGGGCCAGACACCCGCCGCCGGATCTCCAACGTCCGGCGGGCCAGCTCCAGCCCCTCGTCGAGCTTGCGCCGCTCCACCAGCACGCCCACCAGATTGACCATCGATACCAACGTGTCGGGGTGCTCGGCACCCATCCCCCGTGTCGAGCGTTCCATCGCCTCGCGATACTCCGCCTCGGCCTCGGCAAACTTGTTCTGGGCCACGTGCAGCCGACCAAGATTCGCCAGCGCCACCAGCGTGTCCTGGTGGTCCGGGCCGTTCAGTCGCCGCAGCGATTCGAGGCACGACCGCACCAGCGGCTCGGCCCCAGACAGGTCGCCCTTGCTCCGCAGCGCGTTCGCAAGGTCCGTCCGCGCCATCACCGTCGTGCGATCGTCCCGACCCATCAGCCGTTCAAGCCGCGACAGCGAGTCCCGCGACAGCGTCTCGGCCTTGTCGTAATTGCCCCGACGGATGTAATGCCCGCTCAGCGTGCTCATCACCCGCGCCGTACTCGGGTGCGCGTCCCCGTACACGCGGATGTGCCCCGCCAGCGCGGCCAACAGCAACTCCTCGGCCTCGTCCATCTTGCCCTGCATCTGCAGCAGCCCCGCGAGGTTGTTCTGCCATACCAGCACGTCCCGGTCGTCCGGCCCAAACGACGCCTTGCCCGTCGTGTACGCCTCTCGCCACAGCGGCTCGGCCTCCACAGCATTCCCCCGGCTGATGTGCAAAAAACCCAGAGTGTTCATCGCGATCAGCGTGTCCCGGCTCTTGTCCCCGTGCGTGCGGCGGCTTCCAACGAGCGTCTCTCGTAGCAGCGGCTCGGCCTTGTCCAGTTGCCCTCGCACACGGTAGTAATTGCCCAGATTCCCCTTCGAGATCAGCGTACGCCGGTGGTCCTCGCCCAGCAGCGCTCGCCGCGTTGCCAGCGCCTCCTCAAAGCACCGCTCCGCCTCGGCATACTTCCCCAGCGTCTCCAGCAGCACGCCCAGATTGCTCACCGACGACGCCGTGTCCTCGTGCGCGTCGCCCAGGATCCGCCGCCGCGTCGCAAGCGACAGCTCTTCCTGAACCAGCGCCGCCTCGTACAGCCCCAGCACCTCGTACTGCTCGGCAAGCTCGTGCCGCAGGCTCGCCTCCACCAAAGGCTGGTCCTTGAACTTCTCCTCGATCGCCGCCAGCGACGGCTTGAACACCATCACGTCCATCATCGCCGCCGCAGCGTCCGTCGCGTTGACGCGCCCAAGCTCGATCGAGAAATTCTGCATCATCACCCCGCGTTGTTCCTCGGGGACGCCCGTCTTGAGCGATTCCGCGTACCGCGAACGAAGGTCCGCCGTCAGCGCTTCGCCCGCCCTGGTCGAGTCGATCTGCCTCAGGATGCTCGACTGGAATTCAGACACCGCCGCCAATTCAGTCGCCCGCGACTGCGCCCGCGCCTCCGCCGCCACCGCCCGGTCGCGCTGTCCGTCGGCCTCGCGACGCTGGCGTGCCTCCGACTCACGGGCCGCCAGAGCCTCATCGCGTTCTATCGATGCCGCCCGTGCCTGCCATGCCGTCCCTGCGATCCCCAGCACCAGCGACGCCGCAACCACCGAGCCCGCCACCACCGCGCCTTTGTGCCGACGAACAATCTTTTTGAGCCGGTATCCGGCCCCGGTCGGTGCCGCCAGTACCGCTTCTCCGTTCAAATACCTCATCACGTCCTGGCCCAGACCGTTCGCGGTCTCATACCGCCGGCCCCGATCCTTCTCGAGCGCCTTCATCACGATCCAATCCAACTCGCCGCGGATCGTCGGCCCGAGCCTCCCGGGCTCGGTCTTCCGCTTCGCCGCCACACTCGCCAGCGTCCCCGCGTTCTGCGACAGCCGTGTGCTCGGCCTGGGCGGGTCCACCTCACGAATGATCCGCTGGATCTCCGCGTACGCCGCCGACCGCAGCGTCTCTCCTCCAAACGGAGTCGACCCCGTCAGCAGCTCATACAGCAGCACCCCCAGCGAATACACGTCCGACCTCGTATCAATATCCAGAGAGCCCTCCGCCTGCTCGGGGCTCATGTACTCCGGCGTCCCGATCAGTTGCCGATGCTCCGTGAACAGCGTCCGCTCCGTCAGGCGACTCGCCGTCGCCTTCGCAATCCCAAAGTCGATCACTTTCGCACTCGGGTTCCCGTCCACTGAGCTCACCAGAATGTTGCTCGGCTTGATGTCCCGGTGAATGATCCCCTTCGTGTGCGCGTGCTGCACCGCCCGGCACACCTGCGCGAATAGCTCCAGCCGCTCACGGATCGACAGGTTGTTCTTGTCACAAAAATCAACGATCGGGTCGCCCTTCACGAGCTCCATCACAAAGAAAGGCCGCCCCGTCTCCGTTGCTCCAGCGTCCAGCACCCGCGCGATATTCGGGTGGTCCATCACCGCCAGTGCTTGCCGCTCTTGCTCGAACCGCGCCACCACCTCGCGCGTGTCCATCCCCAGTTTGATGATCTTCAGCGCCACCCGCCGCTTTACCGGCTCCGACTGCTCCGCCATGAACACCGAGCCAAACCCGCCCTCGCCGATCTGCTGCAGCAACTTGTACGGCCCGATCTTGCTGCCCACCGTCTCCCGCAGCGCGGCCGCCAGTCGGGCTGTCGCCTCCGCGCTCAGACCGTACGAGCCGTCCGCACGACGATCCATCGTCGCGTCCGGGTCCGCGTCGATGCCCCCAGGAACTGCGCCCAGAGTCGGTGCTTCTTCGGGACTCCTCCCGTTGCCCCCGCCCTGTCCGCAGCCATTGCCTCCGGAATCGCCGCCTTCGTTCCGCTCTGTCATCACGACCTCCCGAGAGGGTCGAGCATACCACATCCATCATCCGCCTCTACTCGGCTACAGTCCGCCCCACCGCACCCCCGGTCGGGCCGGGGTGGGCGGGCGGCAGTTGAAGTGGGGGGGTGAGGGAGGGATGGCTCATGAAGCCTGGTCATGTGTGCGTCATCGGCGGCGGTGTGGTCGGGGCCTCTTCGGCCTACTTCCTGCGTCGCGCAGGGTGGGATGTCACACTCCTCGAACGCGGCGACCTCTCAACGATTGGGGGTGCCAGTGGTGGCGGGCGTCGTGATGGTGGTGGAGGTGGCGGGAGTTCGTGGGGGAACTGTGGGTACATCTGTCCCAGTCACGTCTTCCCGCTCGCGAGGCCCGGTGCCATCGCCGCAACGCTCCCGCTGCTCCTTCAGACCAATTCCCCGTTCCAGATCCGTCCCAGGCTCGACCTCCACCTCGTCGCCTGGCTCGCACGTTTCGCCTCCTGCTCACGGCGGCCCGACCTCGTCCACCATACCGCCGCCGCGCTGAACGACCTCCTCTGGGCCTCCAAACGCGACTACCTCACCCTCATCGCCGAAGAAGCCATCGCCTGCGACCTGGGCCAGATCGGCTGCCTCTTCGTCTCGCGCGACGAGCATCACCTCGAACACTTTGAACAAGACAACAACACCATCCGCGAACGCTTCGGCTTCGCCGCCGACCGCCTCTCGGGATCCCAGCTCGCCGCTCTCGAGCCCTCACTCCGCGACGGGCTCGGCGGAGCCTGGCTCTTCATGTGCGACGCACACATCCGCTCCGACCTCTTCATGGCCGGGCTCTACGACGCCCTCCGCAGACGCGGCGTCCGCATCCTCGACAACGCCCTCGTGTCGAGTGCCCACGCCGATCGCGCCGGCCGCCTCCGCGCCATCGAGTCCTCCGCGGGCCCCGTCCACGCCGATGCCTTTGTCCTCGCCGCCGGCGCGTGGTCCCCGCTCTTGGCAGACATCGCAGGGATCCGCCTCCCCATCGAGCCCGGCAAAGGCTACAGCATCACCTACCCCCTCGCCGACCTCACCCTCGGCCCGCGTCCAACATACCCCATGATCTTCGAGCAAGACCGTGTCGCCGTCACCCCCTTCTCCCAAGGCCTCCGCGTCGGCAGCACCATGGAATTCGCCGGGTTCGACCAGTCCATCCGCCCCGAACGCCTCGGGCTCCTCACCAACGGCTCGGCCAAATACTTCCGCCAACCTCTCCCGCCCCCGGGGCCACACGCCACCACCTGGTTCGGCCTGCGGCCCATGACCCCCGACGGCCGCCCCTTCATCGATTTCTCCCCGACGAGGCCCAACGTTTTCCTCGCCGCAGGACACAACATGATCGGGATGTCCACCGGCCCGGGCACCGGCCGCCTCGTCGCCGAGATGCTCTCCGGACACCACACCAACATCAACATCGCCCCCTTCCGCGTCGATCGTGACCTGATGTAATCTCGACGCCTGCGCCGCTCACTCACTTAGCCACCAGTGCTCTCGCGCGGTTCGTAAGGCTCGATGTGAATCAGCACGCCCGCAACCTCAGGCATCGCACCACGCACCGCCGACTTCACCTTCCCGCTGATCACGTGCGCGTCGGCCACCGTCATCTCAGGGTCCACCTCGACGTGCATGTCCACCCAGTATCGCGTCCCGGCCTTGCGTGCGTGCGTCTGCTCAATGTCCCGAACGCCCGCCACCTCTCGCGCCGCACACGCCGCCCGCTCCGGGATGTCCGCCGGTCGCCGATCCAACAGCTCCGCCAGCGGGGGCCTCGCCAGCGACACCGCATTCCACAAGATCAACCCCGACGCACCAAGCGCAGCCCAATCGTCCGCAGGCTCCCAGCCCGGGCCTCCCCACAACGCGATCCCGATCCCCACAAAAGCCGCCAGCGAGGTCAACGCATCGGCCCGATGATGCCACGCGTCCGTCCGTACCGCGTCGCTCCCCTCCTGCTTGGCCACCCGCACCGCCACACGGAACATCGCCTCTTTCGCGATCACCACCACCACAAGCACCAGCAGCGTCCACCACGCCGGTGCATGATGAGGCGTCACAATCTCGTGCACCGACTTGCTCGCGATCCCCACCCCGGCCACCACCAACAACCCCGCAACCGCGAGCGCCGCCAACGCCTCGGCTTTCCCGTGCCCGTATGGATGATCATCGTCCGGCGGCTTCGACGACATCCGCAGACCCCCCCAAATCACCACCGATCCAAGCAAATCCGAGAACGACTCCACCGCATCCGCGACCAGTACATAGCTGTGCCCAAAGATCCCCGCCAATAACTTCACGCTCGCTAGCGCGAGATTCACGCCCAGTCCCACCAGCGTCACCCGCATCATCCTCCGACTTGCGTGCTCAAGATCAGTCATCTCGGCCCCTTGCGATCCCACTACAGTACTCTGATACACTCATCTGGTCGACGCGGGCACAACACATGCACCATCACCACAACCGCCGTTCACAGGATGAGCTGCTCCAAGGCCCTCCTCACACCGCCCTTCTCTGGATCATCCGCCTCGGCGTCACCGCCTTCACCCTCCCATTCTTCGCCATCGGGTTCGGCATGCTCTTCGGCTTCGGATTCTTGGGCTTCGGCCTCTTCGGTCGTCCCTCGGATCACGCCACGTCGATCTCACTCATCGGCGCACTCTTCGGCCTCCCATTCATCGCCGTACCAGCCATCATCCTCGCCGCCGTCTGGCTTTCTCCACTCCGCCGTCCCGCCGCTCCGCACACCCCGATCCCGCCACCGCCGTCCTCCAATCCTTCCACACCACCCGCCTCCCCTCCGTCCCACACGCCTCACTCAACTCCCATCTTCTCATGCCCATACTGCGGCAGGGCCCGCTCCTTTCCCGCCAACCCCTGCCCATCCTGCGGCGCATGATCCTCCCCTCAATCCTCACCCAGAGCCGTCGGCGGCCGCATTCCCTCCAAACGCGGCGGGCCTCCCCAAAAGAGCCGCTCCCCGTACATGCCACCTCGCCGCGCGATGGCACTCTTCTCACTCGCTTATGCCGTCCTCATCGCCTTCTTCTCCTGGGCCATCGATAGGTTCCAACACCATTCGCCCTGCCACATTTCTCGCAGGTCAGTACATGTTCGTGATCCCCGATCCCGATTCGCCGATGCCCCGTCCGCCTGTTCCCGAATGACGCAGGCGCAGCATGAAGCCTCTCGTACCCGCGAGAACGAGATTCATGCGCACTATTTCGAAATCGAACTCGACCGCTCTGAATCCGTTGCTCGGCGTCGAAGCGATTCTTGATCGCGGGCATGTTGATGCCGACGCTCCGCCGATGAACGTCGAAATCTCGCCCAATCGTGCTGACTCATCGTGATATCGGACTTCGTGATCTCATCCCGTGTATGACGCCTGTGCCGTCTATAGCGGTCTGCCGCAGTCATCCCGCCCACGATCCACGCGCGACGCTCACCCGCGCTCGACATTGTTTCGACAACTCTGTACATGAACGTCGCGTCGTCGCTCCAACTCGCCGCCTCTCGCATCCAAAGGCAGTTCGGCTCAGCTTCCGCCGCCGTCGCTCAGTCCATGGAACGCCTCGCCACCGGCAAACGCATCAACCGCGCCGCCGACGACCCCGCGGGCCTCGTCGCCGTCGATCCTATGAAAGGCCGCGCCGCCCAGATCTCCAGCACCCTCCGCGCTATCGACCAACGCGACGCCTACCTCGGCGCCCGCGAGGGCGGCCTCTCCGTACTCTCCGATTCTCTCATCGATCTCAAACAGCTCGTCGTCACCGCCGCAAACCGCGACGCCCTCTCACCCGACGAGCGCGACGCCCTCCAGACACAGGCCGCCGAAATCCTCAAAGGCATCGACTTCCTCGCCAACACCTCCACCTTCCAGGATCAGCAATTCCTCTCAGGCTTCACGTCCTCTTCCCTCGGGCTCACCGGGCTCCTCGACTCCGCCAACCTCGCCTCGGGCGATCCCGAGCACGCCGACCGTGCCATCTCCGCCGCCATCGACACCATCGCCACCTCCCGCGCAGCCGTCGGAAACGCATCACGTGACAACGCCTCCCAGCGGCGCTCGCTCCAAAGCGAACAAGAAAGCCTCGCCGGCATCACCTCTTCCATCGAGGACACAGACTACGCCAAAGAGACCGCCGCCCTCGTCCGCGCCCGCCTCCTGCAAGACGTCGCCGTCTTCCTCTCCAAAGGCGCGCTGACATCCCAGAGCGACACCGTCCTCTCGCTCATCAAAGGCGTATCAAAGATCGACTGACACCGCGCTCGCCATACTTTCAACCACCTTTCACATCGAGCGAGGGAAATACATCAGCGTCACCTCGCTGCCGGGCTCGCCCTGACACGCGCCCCCTCCCGAATGCCGGATGCGAATCTTGAACCGCTTGAAGCCGGGACCCACCTGCATGATGTGCTCCGCGGCCAAATTGAGTCTGTCGAAGTCGGACGCTCCAGGAACTTCTCGGCGAATTTCGTATCGCATGTCCTTGAGCAGCACTTCGGCTCCCGTGGAGTCCTTGATCTCGACAAAGACCGTGCAGTTTGTGAAGGGAGCTGGGAAAAACAGGGTCGGCACAAGGCACGAGATCCTCAGGAATCCGTCCGCTGGCACATCAATGCTCACGCTCTCGATCGTCGTGCGAGAGTCGTTGTTAAAGGTGAACGTGTTCGTGTTAGAGCTCGCGAACTTGATCGCGGGCATGTTCAAGGCGTTTACGCGACCCTGAATCGACGCGTTTCCGGCCCCATCGTCAAGAAGGTTTCGAAAGGCCGGGACGGTTGATGTATTGGTCAGAGAGCCGATTCGGCCTGTTGAGTCTGCGCCAAGCACAGCGCGGAATCCGCCCGCGGGCACACTGTCCCACGCGGTGCCCCCCGGGTTGTACAGACCCAGTTGCAGCGTCTCGAACGACTGCTGCAAATACCCACCGCCCTGATCGTTGGAGTTGCGGAGCGTCAGTCGCGGATCGGCAGCGGTGACGTCGAGGCGGCCCGCGGGGGTCGACGTCCCAATCCCCACGTGCCCCGCGGTGTCGATCGTCATCCGAACCGCGCCCGCCGTCGCGTCGCGGAAGACCAGCTTGCCTGTTCCCTCCGAGTTGGCCGTGCTGCTCGAGAAAATATTCCACGAGCGGGCCGCCGAGTTGCTGAGGGTCAGCCACGTTCCCTGTGTGTTGCTGCTAATCAGCGAGAGTGCCGTCTGCGTCGAGCCAACGCTCAGTGTCTGCGCCGCGGTAAAGGTGTTCGCCGAGGCCAGCCTCGCAACCGTCGCAGGCAGCCGGCTGTCGGGCAATTGGCCGCTGACGATCTGGCTCGCATTCAGGCTCGTCAGCCCCGAGCCATCCCCTGAGAACGAGTTGCTGCCGGTGAAGACGTTCGATCCCGTCCAGGTCTGGCTTCCCGAAAGGCGCGCAATATTCGCCGATAGTCGCGCATCGGCCAGGGTACCGGACACTACCGCGCCCGCGTCGTGAGTGTGCCCAGCACTCGCAAACGCGGAACTGTCCAGTCCGTCGATGAGATCCGCGTTCAGATTCGTAACTTTATACGTGGAATCAACCGTGAACGGGGCGGTGCTGCCGGCAGTCCCTCCGTTAAACGCAGGAATCGCCGTGAATGTGCTGGTGAAGTTCAGACGAGGGATGTTCGACGAGATCCGCGAGTCGTCGATGGTCCCTGTGAGATTCGCCGCGTTGCGGTAAAACGTCGGCGATTGGCCGCCGAAGAAACTCGAGTCACCCGCACTCGGGCTGTACGTCGCCCAGGGCGCGGGCGATACCGGCTGACGCCCGGCGAGCGTCGTGAATCCCACCCCGCTGCCGCATGTCAACCCTGTGTCTGTACGGACATCGATCTCTAGATGTCTGACACTTGCATAAACCGAACCGAAATCGAGCAAGACCGTGAACCGTCCGCCGACCACTTGCACGTTGTCCGCGCACAACGCGGTCCCGATCTGGTTCCCGCCGAGTGCCTGATCGTACAAACGGAATCGAAGGTCGTACAAACCCGATACACTCTGCCCTCCGCTGGTGAGCTGGCCTTGATACGTGATCGCCGACTGCGCCCGGGCAAGGCCAGCAATTCCGAACAAAGCCACCGACGCAATCAAGCGGGTCATGCAGAATCCTCCTGTGCCATCATTCTACGAAATCAGCGGCCTTGCGCCAATAACGATCTTCGGCTCAGAATGGGCACATTCAGGCGAAGAAAAGCCATCGGCTCCGTCAGCATCTCGCCCCGACGTGCCCTGCGGCGGACCCAGCCTCAGAGAGAGCCTGCCCGACCTACTTCCGCCACCACGTCTTGCCGCCGAACACCGCGTTCGACCCCAGGTCCTCCGCGATCCGCAACAACTGGTTGTATTTCGCGTTCCGGTCGCTCCGGCACGGGGCGCCCGTCTTGATCTGCCCGCAGTTCGTCGCCACCGCAAGGTCCGCGATCGTCGCGTCTTCCGTCTCCCCGCTCCGGTGGCTCATAATCGCCCCGTACCGATTCCGCAGCGCAAGATCCACCGCGTCAAAGGTCTCGCTCAACGAGCCGATCTGGTTCACCTTCACGAGAATCGCGTTCCCGCACCCCGTGTCGATCCCCTTCTGAAGAAACGCCTTGTTCGTCACAAACAAGTCATCGCCCACGATCTGCACCTTCTGCCCCAGCTTCGCCGTCAACTTCTTCCACCCTTCCCAGTCGTTCTCCGCAAGCCCGTCCTCGATCGACCGGATCGGATACTTCTCGCACCACCCCGCCCACATGTCGATCATCTCGTCCGAACTCATCACCTTCTTCGACGACTTGAACATCTTGTACCCGGTCTGCTTGTCGGCGGCCGCCTCGTTCCAGCACTCGCTCGTCGCCGGATCCAAGGCCACATAAATCTGCTCGCCCCACTTGTACCCCGCCTTCTTCACCGCCTTCTCGATAATCTGCAGAGCCTCTTCGTTGCTCCTGAGATTCGGCGCAAACCCGCCCTCGTCGCCCACCGACGTCGAAAGATGGTCATCGTGCAGCACCTTCTTCAGCGAGTGGTAAATCTCCACCCCAGCTCGCATCGCGTCCTCGAACGTTTCCATCCCCCAGGGCTGCACCATGAACTCCTGAAAGTCCACCGTGTTGTCCGCGTGCTTGCCCCCGTTCAAAATATTGAACATCGGCACCGGCAGCACCTTCGCCTTGGGCCCGCCCAAATACCGGTACAACGGCAACCCCGACGCCTCCGCCGCCGCCTTCGCCGCCGCGATCGACACCCCCAGAATCGCGTTCGCTCCCAGGTTCGACTTGTTCCCCGTCCCGTCCAGCGACAACAGCTTCGCGTCCAACTCTTCCTGCTTCGACGCGTCAAACCCCAGAATCTCCGGCGCGATCCTCTTGTTCACGTTCGCCACCGCGCGATACACGCTCTTGCCCACGTACATCGCCTTGTCACCATCCCGCAGCTCGCACGCCTCGTGCTCGCCCGTCGACGCCCCCGATGGCACCGCCGCCCGACCCGTAAACATCACCCCGCCGGCGTTCACCGACACGTCCACTTCCACCGTCGGGTTGCCACGAGAATCCAGTACCTGACGAGCCTTCACATTCGTGATCTCAAACGACATAGCCGCTCCTGACAAAACCCCTCATCGCCCGCCACGCTTCTTGACCGTCAATATAGGAACAGCCGCCGCTCGGGCAAGCCCCTCCAGCCGCTCCCAATCCACCCCGCATGGGCTACCATCCACCACACCGGAGCCCGTTCCATCATGCCAAATCCGCTCGGGTTCGCCAAGCGAGTCGACACTCTAAAAACCGACCTGGTCATCCAGGGCGCCCGTGTCTTGGCTCTCGTTGAAGGCGCCTTCGAGGCCATCTTTTCAGCCGACCCCGCCTCGGCAGCTCAGGCTGGCCAACGAGCGGTGGGGGAGGACGACGCCGTCGACCTCGCCGATGTCGCCTTCGAAAAAGCCTGCGTCGCGCTCCTTGCCGACGCCACCCGTGAAACCGCTTCCCTCGACGAACGCCTTCTCCGTGCCGTCCTTACATTCGCGAAGGTCAACAACGAGCTCGAGCGTGTTGCAGACGCTGGTGTCGATGTCGCCGAACTCGCCCGCGACGGCCTGCTCACGACTTCGGGCCGCGCTTGTCCGGAAACTTTTAGGGTAATGGCCAACAGTGTTATCGGCATCCTTCGCGACGCCAATTCCAGCATCGCCAAGGACGACCCCGGGCTCGCCAAAGTCGTCCTGCAAAGCCAGCACGCGGTCGCCGCTTTCAAGGCCGCCATCCTCCGCGACGCCGAGAAAAAAATCGCGCAAGGGTCGATGTCTGCTGACTTTGCGTTCCGACTCCATGAGGTCGCCAGCCGTTGCGAGATGATCGCCGACCATTGCACAAACATCGCCGAGCAGGTCATCTACGCGCAAACCGGTGCCATCGTCAGGCACCTCGAGCACAAGTGGGTCGAAGTTTCAACGTTGCAACAACCATCATGATGGAACTGTTCCAACACGACTTCTGCCATTGAAAATGCTGAAATCTCGATGCCCTCTTCCTACACTCCACTTCGTGGAGGGATGAATCGCGCAGCCCATTCGTTGGCGACCGATTCGATGGAGGACTGACTGCGTTCGGCGTGCCCAGGCCAACCTGTCGGAGAAAACTATCTTAATGGGCAGAATCGAAAGGCAGGATTTGAGAATGTTGAACGCACGTGGTCTGTGGACATTGCACCTCGCGGCCGGTCTCGCCGCCGTCGTCACGCTCGGTGGCTGCACCCAGCAGAAGAAGGCAGAGCCCGCGACCGCTCCGGCGCCCGCTCCCAAGGCCGACGCTCCCAAGGCGGCCCCGGCTCCCGCTCCCGCACCCATGATGGCCGGGAACTCCGCCACCCAGTACTGGCCCACCGGCCGCCGCGAAAGCTCCGCCGTCCAGGTCGACAAAATCGCCCCCGCCGAAGTCGCCATGGGGCAGGACTTCGAGTACACCCTCCGCGTCACCAACATGGCCGCCAGCGCCATCGAAGACGTCGTCATCACCGACTCCATGGACGCCGGCTTCAAATTCTCCAAATCCGAACCCACAGGCCAGCTCAACGGGTCCAAACTCACCGTCGGCCTCGGCAAAATGGGCGCCGGTGAAACCAAGACCATCAAGGTCATGGGCACCGCAAACGGCAAGGGCATCCTCACCAACTGCGCCACCGTCGCCTACGCACTCCCCCTCTGCGTCACCACTCGCGTCGTTGAGCCCGCTCTGGCCATCTCCAAGAAAATCACCCCAGAGTCCATCCTCAACTGCGACGTCATCATCATGAACCTCGAAGTCAGCAACAGCGGCTCGGGCGTCGCCAAAAACGTCAAAATCACCGACTCTCTCCCCGCAGGCCTCACCACCATGGACGGCAAGTCCGCCCTCGACATCGCCGCCGGCGATCTCGCCCCCGGCGCTAAAAAACCCTTCGAAGTCAAGCTCAAGGCCGCCAAGACCGGCAAGTACGACAACAAGGCCATGGCCACCGCCGACGGCGGCCTCAAGGCCGAGTCCGCCACCGTCTCCACCGTTGTCCGTCAGCCCGTCCTCACCATCGACTGCAAGCCCGCAGCCGATCGTGTGATCCTCGGCCGCGACGCGACGTTCACCTTCACCATCAAGAACACCGGCGACGCCGCCTGTGACGACACCAAGGTTGTCGCCACACTCCCCGCAGGCACCTCCTTCAAGTCCGCCGACAGCGGCGGGACCGCCGCCGGGCAGAACGTCACCTGGAGCTTCGGCAGCCTCGCCGCCGGCGCCACCAAGACCGTCACCGTCACCGTCGCTTCCGCCAACGCGGGCAACGTCCCCCTCTCCGCGACCGCAAGCTGCAAGTGCTCGGCCCCCGCGACCACCAATTGCCAGGTCAACTACATCGGTATCCCCGCCATCCTCCTCGAGTGCGTCGATGATCCCGACCCCGTCATGGTCGGCACCGAGACCACCTACACCATCAAGATCACCAACCAGGGCTTCGCCAACCTCACCAACGTCCAGTTGGTCGCCGCCATGGACCCCCTCATGTCCTTCGTTTCCAGCAGCAACGGCACCGTCAACGGCGCCAACATCACCTTCCCGGCCATCGCCACTCTCGCACCCAAGGCTTCCCAGACCTTCACCGTCAAGGTCAAGGCCAACGGCGAAGGCATGGCCCAGCTCCGCGTCGAAGCCAAGAGCAACGAAATCACCCGCGCACCAGTCGAGACCGAAACCTCGAACTTCTACAAGTAAGAAGTTCGTCGCTCAGGCGACTCGCCGCGTGATCTCACGCTCATCCACTTGACCCCACGAGGCCCAAGGTGCAAACCTTGGGCCTCTTTCTTTCCATCCATCCTCCCGCAGACGCCGCTCTTCCTCCACCTACCATCTTCCATGCCAAAGAAAGTCATCGTCCTCGGCGCGGGCATGGTCGGTTCCGTCATGGCAGCCGACCTCGCCGCAGACCCCGACCTCTCTCTCTCCATCGCCGATCTTCGCGACGAAAACCTCGCCAAGGCCGCTGCTCGCGCCGCTGCCGTCTCCACCATCAAGGCCGACCTCGCCGATCCCGACGCCGTCGCCAGGCTCATCGCTCCCTACGACCTCGTCTGCGGCGCACTCGCCAGCAACATCGGCTTCCAGACCCTCCGCGCCGTCATCGAGGCCCGCAAGCCCTACTGCGACATCTCTTTCTTTTCCGAGAACGCCCTCGAACTCGACCCCCTCGCTCGCAGCCTCGGAGTCACCGCCGTCGTCGATTGCGGCGTCGCCCCGGGCATGTCCAACATGGCCGCCGGGTACGCCAACGCCTACTTCGACCGCTGCGACCGCATCGCCATCTACGTCGGCGGGCTCCCCCGCGAGCGCCGCTGGCCCTTCGAGTATAAAGCCGGCTTCGCCCCCGCCGACGTCATCGAGGAATACGTCCGCCCGAGCCGTATCGTCGAAAACTCCCAGATCGTCGTCCGCGACGCTCTCTCCGAGCCCGAACTCCTCGACTTCCCAGGCGTCGGAACCCTCGAAGCCTTCAACACCGACGGCCTCCGCAGCATCGCCTACACCCTCAGCGTCCCGAACATGATCGAGAAAACCATGCGATACCCGGGACACATCGAGCTCATGCGTGTCCTCCGACACATCGGCCTCTTCTCCGAATCCCCCGTCCAAATCCGCGACGCCGACGGCAACCCCACCCGCATCCGCCCTCGCGACCTCCTCTCCGCTCTCATGTTCCCTCAATGGACCTACGCCTCTGGCGAAGAAGACATGACCATCATGCGAATCTCCTCGCAAGGCCTCAAATCAGGCCGCCTCGAACGCCTCACTTGGGACCTCGCCGACACCTACCACCACCCCTCTGCCGCCACCAGCATGTCTCGAACCACCGCGTTCCCCTGTTCCATCATCGCCCGAATGATCCTCCGCGGCGAATACGCCAACCCCGGCGTCAACCCACCCGAATTCCTCGGCCGAATCCCGGGAATGCTCGACTCAGTCCTCGAACAACTCAAAGCCCGAGGCGTCATCTACTCCCACCGCCGCGACCTCCTCTAATCTCCGCTCTTCCATTCGAAGCGGCACCAGTCTCCACACCGGTTCTCCTGTGGTAGACCGCCACCAGACATCCAATAACCTCTCCTCCACTCGGCATGTCCTGCACCAGCCGCGCCGTGGACGCCCCTCCGGGCTTGCAACTCTTCTTGCCATTGGCCAACCTACTCACCCAGTGGCATGCTCTCTTTGACCGCCCGACGAGGGACCGTCGGGAATTGCAAACGGAGTCAAAGATGAAAGCCATCACCGCCGCCACCCTCACCGCTGTCTTCGGATTCGCCGCCGCCGCAAACGCCGATTTCGTCGACATGCGTTATCTCGGTACCGCAAAGGGTACCTCAGTGAAAGCGACTTTCTTCGGCGACTCGAGGAACATCTTCGCCGGGCAGCTCAACCACCGCATCACCAACGGCACCGGCCTCGCCGCCGCGCTCAACGGCGACCACCTTACCTTCTGCTCCGACTTCTACCAGACAGTCACCAGCACCAACAAGCAATACGAAGTCGTCTCCATCGATGTACTCCCAAGCTCTGCTCCCATGGGCGCCGTCAAGGCCCAAGCCCTCCGAAACATCTACACCGCATCGGGCGTCGACGCCTCCGACTCCGCCGCCTCAAACGACCTCGCCGCGGCCTTCCAGATCGCCGTCTGGGAAATCGTCACCGATTTCGACGGCACCGCCGCCAGCCTCAGTGTCACCGCCGGCGACTTCAAGGCCAAGAAAACCAACGGCAACGCCCTCAGCGGCGCCCTCGCTTCCGCTCTCTCGGGGCTCTTCTCCGCCGCACTCCAAACCGGTCCCAACCAGGCCAATATGATCGGGCTCCGCAGCTCGAACGCCCAGGACCAGCTCCTCGCCGGCTTCGTCATCCCCACCCCGGGCACCGCCACCCTCGCCCTCACGGGCACCCTGCTCGCCATCGGCCGTCGTCGCCGCGCCTAACCCAGACTGCACCTCCGGGCGGAACCGATCTCATTACACTCGTTCCAAATCGGTGGCTCCGGTCTTCAGACCGGAGCCACTTTTCTTCGCCGCTTCTTACATTACTTCTCTTCTCCATTCACCTTCGCCTTCGACATCTCTTCGAGCGCCCTCAGCGTCTCCGACACCGCCATCAGCGTCAATGCCGTCGCCTCGCCCGGCATCCGCGGATCCCACATCGCCGCACGAACCCCCCACGTCGTCCTCGGCCCCTCCTTCAGCAACGGCGCCGTCTCTCCATCCGCTGACAATTGCCTCAAAAATCTCAGACAAGGCAGCAACCGAACCAATTCCCGCGTCCGTTCTTCTGCGGGCGTCACGACCGGGTCGTTGAGCATCGCCGCAAGTCCGGCCACAATCCGTGCGCTCTGCGCCGTCGGCAGCGACGCACGCCCTCCACCAGTCAACACCAGTCCGCCCACCAAATCCCGGCCTTCTTCACCGGCATCGTCCGCCCGCACCATCAACTCGTACGCCAGCTCCCGAAACTCCCTGTATTTCCCCGAATGCAGCGGATCAACCGTCCCGCCACCTGACGCCCGATCCGCCAGAAACACCCACGGCATCGAGTTCGCCAGCGTCCCACCGCTCGATTCTCCGATCAGCCGCGTCACCAGCGCCCCAGCCGTCCCGCGCGCCCCCGCCATGTCGCCACGTCCGCCGCCACTCGCAAGAGCCAGTGCACGGAGCGCATCCTCTCCGGCGTTCGACGCCCCAATCGCCCCAGCGCATTTCTCGACCGTGCTCAGAACCCCCGCGGCATCCGAAAATTCCGGGTTGTCGAGCCGAGACATGCCCCCCTTGGACCCTTCCGAAACCGCCGCCACAAGAAGCGCCGAACCACGTACCGACGACCAAGGTGATTCCTCCTGCTCCGTCACCGACGCAAGGTCGATCACGATCTGATCCGCCGCCAGCCGCGATGACTTGAAGGGCTCCCCCTCGCCCAGTGCTCCATGCGATCGAAGTGCAAACGCCACCAGCGCCTGTTCGGCGGGCGGCGCTATCGCCGGCTCATGCACCCCGCGCACAGGATCAAAAGCCCCGCGAACACCGAACCGCTCTTTCCCGGGCCAGCGTCGCGACACCAGATGCGTCGCCAGGCCATCGGCAAACACCCGCAGATTTGCCCCCGTCAGCGACGACGCCTCGATCACACGCCCACCTCGATACAGAAACCGCCCCGCATCCCTCGGCGTCGTCTTGAACACATGCTGCACATCGAATCGATACAGTTTCACGCCCTGTTCCGCCACCACTTTCGGCTGCGCCCGCTCGTCGATCCGTATCCCCTTCGCCGGATCCCGCAACAGCCGCCCCACGATCCCCGCCGCGCTCTCGCCGGGCCCCCCGGTTCCCTGCAGCATCCCCGACGCAAACGCGTATTCCACTCGCTCTCCAAGACGCCCCGCCACACCGCTTAACCCCACAGGCACACCCGTGTCTACCTCGTCGTACGTATCCGCTCGCAGCGGCACCAAAGGCCCCGCAACCTCGATCGAGATCGACATCGTCCCCGCCGCCTCCGCCCGCCGTACGTCCGACAACGCATCATTCTCAAACGGCAGCCGCTTGGTCGCCTCCGATATCGCGCGCTCCGTCGCACGCCACAGCGTCGAATCATCCCCAGTCGAGTCCATTCCCCGGCCCACAACCTCTCCGAGCAGCCGCAGCGTCACCATCGCCGCTGGAGTCACCACCAACCCAGTCGGCTTCTCCGCCGGCACTTTCCACCCGCGCACCCAGTCTGCAACCAGGTTCGATGACCTCAGAACCGCCTCCGCGTCGGGCATGCCCATGTCCACCCCGGCCGGCCCGGCCTGCACGACCGCGTTCTCACCCCCAGCGACCGGCTGTCGCAACGTCTCGACTCCCGATGCCACCGCTCCCCACATCATGATGCCCACGTGCATCGCCCCGCACAGACCCACCTTTCCGCACCCCCTCCGCACGCCTTCTTTCGAGCCCCGAGTGCCGATAATCAGCCCCTCGACGCCAGCGGACGCGATTTCCGATCCACCAGCCTTGCGTTGGCACGCCATTTGAAAGAGAATGGGCAGCATCGCAAGACTTGGAGACGACATGAAGAACCTCCTGATCATGACCGAGACCCGCCGCCGAATCGCCTTCCTCTGCCTGCTCACCTTCGTCGCCCTCTGCTAGAGCGCACGCCCTCTGACGGCTTGCTCGCCGAGGGGTTCCCAACACCTCGACACTCTCCCCCAGATCGCACAATCACCACCATAGCTCGTATCAACGCCGTGTGACCATCGGTACGCTCGGCGCACACCCACGACACGAAACGGGCCCGGACATTCCTGTCCGGGCCCGTCTTGATTCCACTTCTTGTTAACCCGCTTCTTTGCCGCGGGACAACTCTTAAGAGGGCTTCCCGAACTGGATCTTGTCCGTGCCCATCGCGCCGTGAGCGTCCATTCCGCCCTTCGTCGGCGCAGGCGTCCGGCGACGCGCATCCCCGCCGCCTCCGCCAGCAGCCTCGGCTTCGCCCGTCGTCCCGCCGGACGTGTCGCCCCACTGCGCACGCTTGAGAGACAACCCGATCTTCCGCTCTGTCTTGTCCACGCGGAGGATCTTCACATCAACCTCGTCCCCGGCTTTGACCACGTCCTGCGGGTTCTCAACCTTGTGGTCCGCAAGCTCAGAGATGTGCAAAAGCCCTTCCAGCTCCTGCTCCAACTCCACAAACACCCCGAAGTTCGTGATCTTCGTCACATGCCCGCGAACCACCATGCCGGGCTTGTAGTGCTCGGGGATCGCGTTCAGCCACGGATCTTCCGTCAATTGCTTCGTGCCAAGGCTGATCCGCTGACGCTCACGGTCGACGTCCAGCACCACGCACCGCAGGCTGTCGCCCTTCTTCAGAGCCTCGTTGGGGTGCGTCACCTTCTTCGTCCAGCTGATGTCGCCAACGTGCAACAACCCGTCGATCCCGGGCTCGATCTCAACGAACGCACCGTAATTTGCCAGGTTCCGCACCTTGCCCTCGATCACCGTCCCGGGCGGGTACTTCTCGCTCACCAGCTCCCACGGGTTCACTTCGATCTGCTTCATCCCCAGGCTGATCTCTTGCTTGTCCTTGTTGATCTCAAGAACAACAACCTCGACCTCCTGGTTCGGCTGAACGATCTCCGACGGATGATTGATCCGCCGCGTCCACGACATCTCCGACACGTGAACCAGGCCTTCGATCCCGTCTTCCAGACGGATGAACGCCCCGTACGTCATCAGGTTCACCACCGTGCCCTTCACGCGGCTGTTCACGGGGTACTTCTTCTCGATCTCCGCCCAAGGCGACGCCTCACGCTGCTTCATCCCCAGCGCGATCTTCTCCTTGTCCTTGTCGATGTTCAAAACCTTCACTTCAACCTTCTGCCCGATCTTCAGCAGCTCGCTCGGGTGGTTGATCCGGCTCCACGACATGTCCGTGATGTGCAGAAGCCCGTCGATCCCGCCAAGGTCCACGAACGCCCCGAAGTCCGCGATGTTCTTCACCTCGCCGATGATGACGTCGCCTTCCTTCAGGTCGCCAAGCAACCGGTCCTTGGCCTGTTTCCGTTCCTTCTCGATCAAATCGCGACGCGACACCACGATGTTCCGACGCTCAAGGTCGATCTTGATAATCACCGCGCGGACACGCTTCCCGATGAAGTCCCCGATCTCCCCGGGACGGCGAACATCCACCTGCGACGCCGGCAGGAACACCGGCACCCCGATGTCCACCAGCAGCCCGCCCTTGATCTTCTTCGTCACCATCCCCTCGATCACGTCGCCCTCGTTCGTGCTGTCGATGATCCGCTGCCAGTTCAACTGACGGTCGGCCTTCCGCTTCGACAGCTGAATCAGCCCGCTCTCTCCCTCGAGCTCTTCGAGCAACACGTCCGTCAAATCACCGATCCGGATCTCCTGACCCTCGAACTCTTCCTTCGGGATCAGCCCCTCGGACTTGAGACCCACCTCAATCACCACGTCATCCCCGGCAAACCCGACGATCTTCCCCTTGATCAGCTTCCCAGGGGTCAAGTCCCCAATCTGATCTCCGAGGAACGAGTCCATGTGACCGTTCTTCTTGCCCGCCGCTTCCGTGCCTTTCAGCAAGGCCTCGATCTCGGCGTCCGCCACGTTCAGGGATGCAATCAGCGATTCATCAATCATGAAAAAATACCTGGTTCCGGGCCGCGCCCCGCGATAGGCTGCTCTCGCAAGACACCGGCACCGCACCCGTTCGACGCAACACGCGCTCGAAGGGCTGCCCAACTTTGGGCGGCTCGTGGTAAATATGTCCGCCCCGCTTCACGCGGGTCCAACGGAATCGGCCAGCCTGACCGATCCACAAGCTTAGGCCTCAAACCCCCATTCCGGATCCTCCGTCTTCATCTTCTAACAAACACCGATCACCCTCGTCATCACTTCTCTTTCCCTACTCTCAGTCATGCCCAACGCTCTGGTCATTCGAGCCCCAGGTACCAACTGCGACCTCGAACTCTGTCGCGCCTTCTCGCTCGCAGGGGCCGATGTCAACCTTGTCCATCTCGACCGTCTACTCCACAACCACACGCCCATCGCAGACGCCGACCTCATCGGGCTCCCAGGCGGTTTCAGCTACGGCGACGACATCGCCTCGGGCCGTATCTTCGCCCTCAAAATCCGCGAACGCCTCTACTCGCCCTTCCGGGACGCCGTCGAGCGCGGCGTCCCGGTCTTCGCGCCTTGCAACGGCTTCCAAGTCGCCGTCCAAGTCGGACTGCTCCCAGGACCTCACGCCTCAGAGCCCTGGCCTCCAGTTGCCGCGCCATCTCCTCAGCTCGCCCTCACCGACAACGCCTCCGCTCGCTTCGTCGACCGCTGGGTCGGTATCGACTTCTCCCCCGATTCTTCCTGCATCTGGACCCGCGGCATCCTCGACCACATCCCCGATGAATGGCGTCCCCACGCCGCCATGCTCCCCGTCGCCCACGGCGAGGGACGACTCATCGCTCAATCCCCCGATGTCTTCAAACGCCTTGCTCAGAACGCGCAGATCGCCGCTCGATACACCGAAAATTTCAACGGCAGCACCGACTCCATCGCAGGAATCTGCGACGCCTCAGGACGAATCTTCGGCCTCATGCCCCACCCGGAACGATACCTCGACTGGCACCGCCACCCCTATTGGACCAGACTCCCCAAAGAACTCCTCAAGACTCCAACCCCGGGACTCCGAATGTTCCAGAACGCAGTCCTCGCCTCACGTTCCCTCGTACGCACCTGATCCACTCCCCGCCGTTGGTCAACCTTTCGCCGCCCGCTCGGTTCAATCACCCGATGCCGGTCTCCCTCCACGCCCGACCGACCACCCGCACCGGCGGCTCTTGCCGCCTCTGCGGCTACGACATGGCCGGGCTCCCCATCGACGCCGCCTGCCCAGAGTGCGGCGCCGTCATGACCACTTCGCGGCGTGCCCGCCTTGCCAATGAGAACATCACCCTCGCTTCACCTCGCTACCTCTGGCGTCTCGCATTCGCCGCGACGACGCTCCTTGTCGCCGCCGCTGCATTGATCGGCTCTGCCATCTTCTTCCACTCCTCCTTCCTCGATCAACGATGGCTCATCGGCCTCGCCGCCTCCTTTCTCTGGGCCCTCGCCGTCTGGCCCGTGACTTCACCTCGCGTCGAGTCCGACGGCAATCTCAGCCGCGCACGCCGCTCAGGCCGTGTCCCCAGATGGGTCGCGCGTCTCACTCAGCCCGCGTGGTTCCTTGTCGTCCTCAGCCTCATCGCACACGCTAAAATCCAGTTCGCCACCATCGCCGCTGGTGCTCCGCCTGGACCAGAACTCGCCTGGATCCTCGCCGCCGCTTGGACGCTCGGTGCCATCGCTCTCATCGGGCTCGGTTTTCTCGGCGGCGAAATCGCCTCCATCGTCCGATGGGCCGGTGACGAAGAACTTGCAGAACGCCTCCGCGCAGCCACCATCGGCATCGTCGTCCTCCCTCCCATCCTCCTCGCCTGCTACGCAGGCGGCATCGGCGCCATCTTCCTTACCGGGCTCGCTCTCATCATTGCCCTCCTCCTTCTTCTCTCCATCTCAATCCTCGTCTATGGCGTCGTCCAGCTCGCTCTCATGTCCCTTTGGGCCGTCCACAACGCAGCCACCGCGCAGGCACGAGACGCACGCGTCGCCCAACGCGCCGCCGAAGAAGCCAAAAAATTCCGCGACCGTGTCGATCGAATCCACGGCTCTCCTATCGCCTCCTCCCGAAAGCCGGGCCCAAGGTCATAGCAGCACCCCCCCCCGCCTCAAACCCATCGCCCGGCTCTTCCTCGATCCCATTCTCTACCGACCCGGTCTGATCCCAGGCGTCCACGCCCTCTACACTCCTCGCGTGAGCCGTGTCCTTGTCGCCATGTCCGGCGGTGTCGATTCCTCCGTCGCCGCCGCCATTCTTAAAAACGCCGGCCACGAGGTCATCGGGTGCTTCATGCGCCTGGGCTCTCCGGGAGAGCGCCTCGACGAGCTCGCACCCTTCGATGACCTTCCACAAAGCGACTGCCAAACCCAAGGCCCGGCCGTCAAACTCAAAATCGGCCACCAAGGCTGCTGCTCCATCAACGACGCCGCCGACGCCAGACTCGTTGCCGCTGAACTCGGCATCCCCTTCTACGTCTGCAACTTTAAAAAAGACTTCGGCCGCATCATCGACTACTTCGCCGACGAGTACCTCCAAGGAAAAACCCCGAACCCCTGCGTCCGATGCAACGATTGGCTCAAATTCGGAAAGCTCCACGAATACGCCATACAAGTCGGTGCTCACGCCGTCGCCAGCGGCCACTACGCCCAAATCCTCGGCGGCCCTCGAGGAGGCCCTCTGGGAAGCCCTCTGGGTGGCCAATCTCCCCAAGCCGGTCCTTCGACTTCCCCCTCCCTCCACAGAGGCCTCGACCACTCCAAAGACCAGTCATACGTCCTTTTTGGCGCCCCCCGTGACCGTCTCTCCCAAATGCTCTTCCCCATCGGTCACCTCCCAAAAACCGAAGTCCGCGCCCTCGCACAAAAATGGGGCCTTCCCGTCTTCGACAAACCAGACAGCCAGGAAATCTGCTTCGTCCCGGACCAAAACTACGCCGCCCTCGTCGAACGCCTCCGCCCAGGCGCCGCCAAACCCGGTCTCATCCAAGACGCCAAGGGCTCCGTCGTCGGACGCCACCAAGGCCAGCATCATTTCACCATCGGCCAGCGCCGCGGCGTCAATGTCGCACTCGGATACCCCATCTACGTCACCCACAAAAACCCCCTCTCCAACACCGTCACCGTCGGGCCCAAAGAGGCTCTTCTCGTCTCCGAGTGTTCCGCCGCAGAAGCCAACTGGCTCATCGATACTCCCGACGCAGAGATCGATGTCCTCGCGAAATACCGCTACAACACGCCCGCCGTCCCGGCCTCCGTCCGCGTTCTCCCCCCTTCTCTCGCGCCATCTCCGAGCGGCCGCCCAGGACGCTTCGCGGTCCGATTCGCCGAGCCTCAGCACGCCGTCGCCCCAGGCCAAGCCCTCGTCCTCTACCGCGACGACCAAGTCCTCGGCGGCGGCTGGATCGACTCGGCGATCCCGTCCGCCCAGTCCTAAACCCGCTCATCAGAGGCGTACGCTGGGCTCACCCATGCCACACTCCTCACCCGTCCGTCGAGCCCTCCTCTCCGTCTCCGACAAAGCCGGCCTCCTCGACCTCGCACGCGCCCTCGACCACGCCGGCGTCGAACTCATCTCCACAGGGGGAACCGCCGCAGCCATCGCCAATGCAGGCCTCCCCGTCACGCCCATCGACGCCGTCACGGGATTCCCCGAAATCATGGACGGCCGCGTCAAAACCCTCCATCCCAAGGTCCATGGTGCGCTCCTCGCCGTCCGCGATAATCCCGCCCACGTCGCCGCCATGAACACGCACGACATCACGCCCATCGACCTCGTCTGCGTCAACCTCTACCCCTTCGAGGCCACCGTCGCAAGGCCCGGCGTCTCCCGCGAGGAAGCCATCGAGAACATCGACATCGGTGGCCCCAGCATGATCCGCTCCGCCGCCAAAAACCACCACTCCGTCACCGTCCTCACCGACCCGTCCCAATACGCCGAAGTCATCGCCCAACTCAAAGCCCATCAAGGCTCCACCACGCTCGACCTGCGCCAACGCCTCGCAGCCGCCGCCTACGCCAAGACCGCCGCGTACGACAACGCCATCACCGCGTACCTCTCCGCAGGTGGCACCGCTCTCCAGAATGGTGTTCCCCGCTCCCCTTCCTTCCATCTCCATCTCATCGAGCCCCTCCGCTACGGCGAAAACCCCCACCAAAAAGCCGGCCTCTACCGCACGCAAGGCAACTCCGCAGACCGCGCAGGCTCCCTCGTCTCCGCACGCAAACTCCACGGCAAAGAACTCTCCTACAACAACATCAACGACGCCGCCGCCGCTCTCGAACTCGTCCGTCAACTCGCTCAGATCGACCCTGCTCGCGTCGGCGCCTGCGTCGTCAAGCACATGAACCCCTGCGGGGCCGCTCTCGCCGCCTCACCGATCGACGCCGTCAACGCCGCCATCGCCGGCGACCCCATCGCGGCTTTCGGTGGCATCCTCGCGATCAACAAACCCCTCGACCTCGCCGCCGCCCAGCGACTCTGCGAGAAAGACATCTTCATGGAGGTGCTCGTCGCCCCTGCGTTCGTGCCCGCCGCAGCAGATGCACTCAAAGCACGGTGGGCTAACCTCCGACTCCTCGAAACCGGCACCCTCGTACCACTCGCCACGGGAGAGATCGAATGGCGCTCCCTCCCAGGCGAAGGCGGCGGCTGGCTCGCCCAAGAACGCGACTCCACGCTCGTCCCCGCCGCTCATTATGAACACAAAGCAGGCCCAGCACCCTCCGCATCCACCCTCGCCGCCGCCGCATTCCTCGAAGCCGTCTGCCGAAGCCTTCTCTCCAACGCCGTCTGCCTCGGCGGGCCCATCGAGTCCCAAGGCACCTCGCGCGTCTCACGCCTCTTCGGTGCTGGCGCAGGCCAGATGGACCGCCTTACCAGTTGCCGATTGGCCTGCGAAAAAGCCGGCCCTCTCGCCGCTGGCGCCATCGCCTACTCCGACGCCTTCTTCCCCTTCCCCGACGGCCCCAAGATCCTGATCGACGCGGGCGTCAAGACCATCCTCCACCCCGGCGGCAGCAAACGCGACCAGGAAACCCTCGACCTCTGCAACGAACGAGGGGTCACCTGCCTTTTCTCTGGCGTCCGCCACTTCAGACACTAACCCAGGCCTCCCATACCCCTTTCGACATCCGCGCACCTCTTACGCCCTCGTGCCTCTCTCGGGTAGACTCCTCACATGCCAAACCCCATCTACACCTTCCCGGGTCCCCACGGCATGAACAACGTCCTCGGCCACCGCCAGATGGTCTGCTCCTCCCTCTCGCCCACGCCTCAGGCCTCCCCGCGGCCAAAGCCCCAGCCAAAGCTCGGCAACGGCGCTTTCCCACACATCGACCGCCGCGATTTCGAGACCACTCGCGACGAACGCATCGTCGATCCGGGACTCATGAATCAAAGCACAGGCAGCCTCTGCGGGCCCGCTTCATTCCTCAACATCCTCGCTCGAAACCGACCGGGAGATTACTACAACTTCCTCACCACCCTCTACGACACCGGCGAAGCCCACGTCGGCAACTTCCGCGTCAAGCCGGGCTCCGACTGCCGAAACATCACCCTCAAACATCTCAAAGCCGCAGATTGGGTTGGTATGGCCAGCATCCGCGATTCCGAAAACGCCTTCTTTGATTACGACGACGAGGACGACGCCTTCGCCGGTATCACCCTGCCTCACGAACTCGCGGGCTGGTTCAAAAAAGCCGGTTTCAAAGTCGAAGCCGAAGTCGCCAACGTCGTCCTCGCCCGTGGAGAGTCCTACCTCCGCCAGGCCGACGCCCTCCGCAAACAAGGCTGCGAAATCTGCCTCTTCATCAACGCCGACATGCTCACAGCCGGCAAACTCACCCCGCGTTCCCACCCTTTCTACATCCCCAACCATTGGGTCGTCCTCATGAGCGACGTCACCTTCGCTCCCGGCAAAGTCAACTTCGAAGTCTTCACCTGGGGACAAGGAGACTACCCAGTCCCCATGAGCCCGCCCTGCACACCAGAGGCCATCTACGACAATTTCTTCGGCTTCATCGCCGTACGCCCCTAAGCCGGTGCCACTGGTCTCCAGACCAGTGTTCCAGAGTGCCACTGGCCTCCAGACCAGTCTCCCAAATTCTTGGTGGCACTGGTCTCCAGACCAGTGTTCTTCCACCAGCTATCCTCTGACATGAGATTCGCTTTCCTCGCTTCTCTCGCCCTCCCCCTCTTCGCCCACGCTCAGCCATCCAAGTCCGCCGCCGACCTCTGGGCCAACAACTGTCAAAATTGTCACGGCGATAAAGGCCAAGGCGGCGGCGCTGGCACCAGAACGCTCCTCACCGACGAGCTCTTCGACCAAAAACACGATCGGCCATTCTTCGACGCCATCAAAAACGGCCTCCCAGACAAAGGAATGGCCCCTTTCGGCGAAACCCTCGACAACAAACAAGTCTGGGGGCTTGTCAACTTCATCCGTGAGCTGCAAGGCCGCTCACTCCCTCACCCGGCCACCCCAAACAAAGCCGGCCTCGTCAAAACCAAACACCTCAACTTCACGATCCAAACCGTCGCCTCGGAATCTCTCGATACCCCATGGGGTGTCGAGTTCTTACCGTCCTCTCATGGCTCCGGCCCCATCATGGTCGTCACCAACAGACCGGGCTTCCTCTCCCTCTTCAAAGACGGCAAACTCCTCGCAAAAATCGAGAAAGCCCAAGGAATGCCCCCCGTCTGGAACAGCGGCCAAGGCGGCCTCCTCGACATCACCATCGACCCGCGATATTCCCAGCCAGGGAACGACTTCTTCTACCTCGCCTTCTCCGACCCCTCAGACAACGGCAAAAAGTCCACCACCAAAATCGTCCGCGGCAAAATCAAAAACACCGACAACGCCTGGGCCTGGACCGACCAACAGACCCTCTTCGAGGCCAAGCCCGAGCACTACTCCAACTCAGGAATCCATTTCGGTTCCCAAATCGTCTTCGACCCCGCTGATCCCGAGACCCTCTTCTTCTCCATCGGCGAACGCGGCGCAGGCGACCACGCTCAAGACCTCAATCGTCCCAACGGCAAAGTCCACCGCATCCGCCGCGACGGCTCCATTCCGCTTGACAACCCCTTCGTCGCCGCTTCCGCCTCCACGCCCGCCTCTCCTTACCCCTCCATCTGGTCCTTCGGTCACCGCAACCCGCAAGGACTCACCTTCGACCTCCACAACCGACTCTTCGACACCGAGCACGGCCCTCGCGGCGGCGACGAACTCAACCTCGTCCTCAAAGCCCAAAACTACGGCTGGCCCATCATCTCCTTCGGCATCAACTACAGCGGCGCGCCCCTCGTCACCCCTTGGGCTGATACCGCAACTCCAAACGCGCAAAACAAAAACTTCGTCATGCCCATCGACCGCTGGATGCCCTCCGTCGGTGTCTGCGGCCTCGACACCGTCCGATCCGACTCGTTCACCCCCTGGAACGGCGACCTCCTCGCCGGCGGCCTCTCAGGTTCCTCCGTCGACCGCTTCCGAATCTCCCCTCCCTCCCAAAGCTCCGACTCGCCAACCGTCGTCGAACGTGAAGAGGTTCTTCGCAGCATCGGCCGAGTCCGAGACATCTTCTCCGCACCAGATTCCTCCATCTACATCGTCACCAACGGGCCAGACCGCGTCATCAAGCTCGTCCCAGCTCCCGCAAAGTAACATCCGTCGAGCCGCACCGTTCGTACCCCGGTCGGGTCGCCTTTCTCACTTTTCCGCTTGCAAGTTCCGAAAACCTGGTATACTCCCAAAGTCGGGGGGCAGTGGGGGGCCACGGCGTGGCCTCGATCGGCGGGTGGTGTGCGTGTTTCTCTCGGCCGGCAACGTGCCGACCTTTCGATTGCGGGCGACAGTACAGGAGGTCGCCGATGGGTCTCGACTTTGCGATCGATGAGTTGTACGCCACGGGTTGGAGCGCACTCGACAGCACAGGATGCCTCCGTCATTCCGATGGGAGGTGGTACCCCTCCGCGGAAAGAGTCACTTCCGAATTCCTCGCCGCTGGCTTCGCTCTCTCCGTCAGACACATCCAACTCTTCGACTGCTACCGCGCCGAATGGAAGGACGTCTTAGGCGGTCCACTCGGCGCCGTCGTCGGACGAAGCCCGCACGAAGCCGCCGTCTACGCCCTCTCACACCTGCGCAGACGCGCGACTTCTCAGGTCCAGTTCCCCGCCTCAAGACCCGGCGTGATCAACCGCCCCTGAGCTAACCCTGAGCTAAGCCTAAGCGATCGCAACCAACGCACCCAGGCTCCGCCCGTCTCTGCGCACCCGTGCAAAGGCAGAGCCCGTCAACGCGCTCCCGTCCGAGTGATCGTCATCACTCGCAGACACTCATCAAGCGCGGGCAGCGCCTCAGCGATCTTCCCAAGGTCAGAATTGCACGAGATCGTCCAGAAGCCCCCGGGCGTCTCAAACCGAAACCCAGCCGCATCGCAGATCGACTTCGGTGCAGGCCCGCCGGGCCGCCGCACGTTCACATACGAACTCGCGGCATACGCAAACCCCGCTTCCCGAGCCGGGTTCCACCTCGATCCAACATCCACCCGCCGAATCTCGCGGTCTTTGAACGCATCTTCCGCCCATGCGCAGTACGCCACAAGATCCTTGTGGTGCGCTTCCCCGGCCTTTGCTTCAAAGAACACCGTCAGTTGATTCCGTGTCCCGCGGACTTCGTACAAACCCTCCATACCAGTCATGCCCATCCCTCGCGGTTGCTCGATCAGCAGCGGACTCTCCCCAATGACAACGCGAACACTCGGATCCGGCCCGCCGGCCTCGCGCCCCGAAAATCCTCCCGAACCTCCCGCCCCGTCCACTGCCGCCGGAGCCGAGGCACACCCTCCCACAAGCACGCTCGCCCACATCAATACCACCACAATCAACAGTGGGCACGCTCGTTGAAGTACAACCATCGCAGCCTCCTTTAGCCACCGACCGTGGTAAAGATGCGCGCCCCCTTCCGTTCCAGCACTCGCACCACTTTCTTCCCGCCCTCGACCGCATCGAACTCAACCTCAGATGCCGAACCAACAACGCACCCAGTTGGCCAGCCCACTCCCCACGCCTATCCTTGGCCAGTCCCAGACCTTCCCACGATGGCCCCATCGTCTAGCCCGGTCTAGGACGTCAGGTTCTCATCCTGAAAACAGGGGTTCGAATCCCCTTGGGGTCATTCCAACGCCCCGCGAGCGATCGCGGGGCGTTTTCATTGTCCCGACGCCCGTCACTTCCCCCAACCCACGCCGCCAGCCGAACCCTCAAGCACTCATTCACCAGTTTCGAGTCTGAGAACGCTGCAACAATTCAACCGTCGACGCCCAGTACCAGCGCCACGGCTCAAAAAAAAACCGGCCACCGCTCTCGCGATAGCCGGTCTTCATCCTTCTTCAGCCCTGCCCCTACTTGTCCTTCTCTTCGATCCCCATCCCCTTCCGATACGTCGGGCTCGCCGGACGCCTCGGCGGCACATAAGGCTGAGTCTTGATCGCCTTCAGCATCTCTTCGATCCCGCGATCGAGCTGCGGATCCCCGCCTCCAACCATCTTCGCCGGATCATCGATCACCTCGATCGTCGGATCCGTCCCGTGCCCTTCCACGCCCCATGTCCCGTCCGTCTCATAAAACCCGAACGTCGGCACCGAGATCGAACCCCCATCGATCAACCCGGGATTCCCCGAAATCCCCACCAGTCCGCCCCACGTCCGCATCCCAATCACCGGGCCCAGCTTGTTGTGCTTGAACAACCACGGGAACATGTCCCCGCCGGACCCAGCCAGCCCGTTGACCAGCATGCACTTGTGCCCAAAGTACGCATCCGGCGGCCACGGCCAATCGTTCCCGTCCCGACGCGCCCAGTAATTCGTCGGCGGCCGGTTCAGCAACTCAATAAACCGCGTCGGGATCTGCCCGCCTCCGTTCCAACGCTCATCCACGATGATCGCGTCCTTCCCACGCTGCCCAAAGTACTGCCGGTACAGATCATTCTGTCCATCAACACCTGTGTTGGGCACATAGATATACCCAACTTTCCCACCGCTCTTCTCCTCTACGTACTTCCTCTTCTCCTCGATATACGCCCGGTACCTCAATTCTGTCTCATTCCCGATGGGCTTCACCAGCACCTCGCGCTGTTTCCCATCCATCGTGGCCGAGCCGTTCACCGTGATCGCCGTCACTTTGCCCGCCGTCCCGACAAACGCCGCGTACACGTCCCGCGTCGTATCCACCGCGATCCCGTTCACCGCCAGAAGATAATCCCCTTCCTTCACGTCAACGCCCGCAACGCTCAGCGGCCCTCTTGCGTCCGCGTCCCACGCACCCGCGCTCAAGATCCGCGTGATCCGGTACGCCTTTGATTCACCCGTACCTTCGAGCGCAAAGTCCGCGCCCAACAGCCCGATCGAAGGCCCGCCGCTCTGGCCCTCCACGTCCCCGGGAGCGCCCAGATACGCGTGCCCGACATTGAGCTCCGAGATCATCTCTGAGATGATCCAGTTCACGTCTTCCCGGCTCGACGCATCGTCCAACATCCCGCCGTAGTGCTTCCGGAGACCCTCCCAATCCGTCCCGTGCATCGTCGGCTCGTAGAAGTAATCCCGGAAAATCCGCCACGCATCCGTGAAAATCTGCCTCCATTCGTCCCTCGGATCGATCGTCATCATCAGCCCGGACGTCGACACCGTCTGCGACTTCCCGCCCCCGGACGACGCGTCCACGATCCGCGTCCCCACCAAGAGTTTCTTCCCGTCCGGCGTCATGTCGAACCCGCCGCCAAGCGTCACCGACTCTTCCTTCGGCTCGTCCGCCTTGTAGTCATAGATCTTGATCCCCCCCGCCTCGGACGACCGCCCAGAACGCCTCACAAACAGAAGCTTGTCGCCGTCAGACACGCCCAATTGTCCAAAGCCCCCAGGGCTAATCGGCAACTCAACACCACGCTGCTCGATCCCTTCGAAATCAATCTTCACCTCTTTCGCTTTCTCGCCCCCCGATGACGAACCGGCGTCATCCTTCTTCTCATCCCCCGCGTCCGCGCTCGTTCTCTTCACGGTCCAATCACCACCCTGATCGCCCGCCGTCCACGTCCCGCTCGCCTCCAGATCCTTCACCGTCCCCTTCATCACCACCGTCATCCGCATCACCGTGAACGACAACTCGATCTCGCCGGATGACTTCACGTACGTTCCCGTCACGCTCCCGCCTCCCATCAGCGACGAGATCGTCCCGCTCACCTTCCCGTCTTCCCCCACACGCAGCGTCAGCGTGATCGGCATCCCCGCCGCGAGCTGAGGCATCGAGCCTTTCACTTTCCCCTCCCACTTGCCCGAAACGCCGTCGTCGGCCTTCGCCGCTTCCTTGGGTTTCTCCTCCTTCTTCTCCTCGGGCTTCCTTTCCTCTGGCTTGGCCTCGTCCTTCTTCCCGTCCTCGGGTTTCTTCTCGTCTTTCTTCTTGTCGTCCTTCTTCTTCTCGTCCTTCTTGTACGTTTCCTCGTCGCTCTTCGGCAACTGAGGGCTCTTCACGTCCTTCCGCAACGGCGTCGCCACAATCACTTCGCTGTTCGTGTACGCGTACGTCGTGTCCAGATCCGAATACTCCGGGTTGTTCGTCGCCAGGCTCGACACATAGAACAACCACTCCCCCTTGCGATCAAACGCGGGCGACTTCGCATCAAACATCCCGCTCGTCACCCGGTGCTTCTCCCCCGTCTGGGCCTCCATAATCCAGATCACGCCCGTGCTCGAGCGATCGTCGCTCCGCCGATACACCATCCACTTGCTGTCCTGAGACCAGCTCACCGACATCCCGCCCATCCACGGGTCCTTGTCCACCTCTTTCGTCTCGCCCGATGCCAGTCGCGTCAACATCAGCCGCCCGCCCGCATCTGTAAATGTGATCATCGTCGAGTCCGGCGACCACTGCGGATTCATCCGGAACCCAGCGCCAAGAGACGTCAACTTCCGTGTTTCACGCTTGGGCTCCTCCGCCGACTTCTTCTCCTCACCCTTCACTTCCTCGGCCTTCGCTTCCCCCTCCTTCTTCTCGTCCTTCTTCTCTTCCTTCTTCTCTTCCGGCGCCTTGGCGTCCGAAGGCCTCACCCACAACTCGTACTCCCCGCTCTCGTCGCTGAAGTACGCGATCCACTTCCCGTCAGGGCTCCACGCCGGGTCCCGCTCCGCGACCCCGTCCGTCCGCGTCATGTTCCGAACGATCCCCTCCTTCGCGGGCACGCTAAACAGCTCACCCCGTGCCTCCATCGCCACGCGTTTCGCGTTCGGCGAAATCGACCCCCCGCCCAACCAACCCGCCGCGTCCACCGTCCGCGTCCGCAGCTTCGGCTTCGCCCCGGGGATCGTCACCTTCACTTCCGCCGATGCCCCAGTCCCCAGGTTCAACAGCATCAGCTTCTCGCCGAGTTGAAAGACAATCTCGCCCTTCCCATCCCCGCCCGGGCCCACCGAAGGCCACCTCACGTCATCATCCTTAAACGCCGTCACCTGCGTCTTCTTCCCGCTCGAAACCTCCACTGCCCATATATTCAGCCGGTGTTCCGGGCCCATGTCGCTCAGGTAATACACAACCTTCCCATCCCCGCCTGGCACCCACATCGGCAGCGTGTCCGTCCCCTCCCAATCCGTCACCTTCTTCGACGTGTTGTCCTTCAGATTAAACAACCACAGATCCGTCGCCATCCCGCCCCGATACCGCTTCCATGTCCGCGTATCCGTCGAATGCGGCGTATACGCCAGCCACTCCCCATTCGGCGATATCGACCCAAATCCCGAATAAGGCACCGGCAGTTTCACCCCAGCTCCGCCCTCCGCGCTCATCGTGAACGCTTGCGTCTGCCGCCCCAGCCCGGCCAGCCCGTTCGTCAAATAGTGCAACCCCTTCCCATCCGGCGTCCAGTCGCACAACATCTCCGCACCCGGGTGATACGTCACTCGCCCAGGCACGCCCCCCTCCACGCCCACCGTATAGAGATCCCGCCCCCCGTCATAATTCCCAACAAACGCTACCCGTTTCCCATCCACGCTAAACCGTGGAAACTGCTCCGGCCCGGGTGGGCTCGCCAATGGCGACGCAACCCCGCCCGACTTCGGCACCACCCACAGATCGTTCGCATACGAAAACACAATCTGCGTCGCAGAAACGTCAGGCCACCGGAGCATCCCAGCATGCGGCTGCACCTGGCCCATCGCGACCGCTCCCACCGACATCGCGAGCCCGCACGCCATCAACACCGAAGTCATCCCGTTCCGTCCAGCCTGATTGAAACCCAATGGAATTCTCCTGTCCGCTCCTCGCCAGGCGATCAAACCTTCGCCACGGCAAAGAGGGGCCCCAGTCTACCGATATCACCAGCTTCGGTCGCACCCCTCAACGCATCGACTCCCATCCGCTACCAATCAGAGACCTACCATGCAACATTCTTGCCGGTTGTCCGTTCAACCTGCACGCCGGGATCCGGTTCCCCGGCTTCCTTTCGCTCTCAGGAGCTCTGTTCATGATCAACGTCTCTCTCGTGGCCTCCTCCCTCGCTCGCACCTCAAGGCTCGTCATCATCGCCGGCCTCGCTCTCGCCTCCTCATTCCTCGCTTCTCCTTCCGCGCACGCTCAGCCAGGACGCGGCGGCGGCATGGGAATGCTCGGCGGTATGTTCGGTGGAATGGGCGGCGGCATGGGCCAGGGCATGGAGGCCTCATACACCTCTCGAGACCTCGACCGCGCCTCAGAAATCCTCGGCTTCGACACCGCTCAAAAAGACGCCGTTAAAGTCTTCTTCGACGCCTACCAGTCTTCCTTCCAGGACGAAGCCGCTAAGTTCCGCGAGAAAATGGACAAGGCCCGCGAAGCTTTCCAGGAAGACCGTGACCCAGCCGTCTGGGAAGGCGTCCGTAAGTCCGGCGAAGAACTCCGCGCCAAACGCGAAAAACTCGACGCCGAACTCACAGACAACCTCAAGTCCATCTGCACAGACTCCCAAAAACCCCTCTGGCCCAAGTACGAACGCGTCCACCGCCGCGAAACAGGACTCGAACGCGGAGGGTTCCTCTCCGGCGAACGCGTCAACCTCTTCAACCTCGTCGAAAAAATCGACATGCCCTCCGAAAACAAGGCCCAGGTCACCACCCTCCTCGACCAGTATGACGTCGAGCTCGACCGCGAACTCCTCAACCGCGAGAAAGTCCAGAAGGAACTCACCGAAGAAGGACAGAAACTCTTCTCCAACATCCGTGGCTTCCAGGACATCCAGAATCTCGACAGCAAGAAAATCAACGACCTCATCAACAAAGGCCGCGAAGCCTCCGTCCGTGTCCGCGACGTCAACCGCCGATTCTCCAAGCAAATCGCCGGCGCTCTCCCAGCCGACAAAAAGGCCGGCTTCGATGAAGAACTCCAGAAGCTCTCCTTCCCGCAGGTCTACCGCCAGGCACGCGCCCAGCGATCACTCGACGCCGCCATCGGCTTCGGCGATATCACCGCAGAACAGAAGACCGCCATCGAGTCCCTCCGTTCCTCTTACTCCCGCGACCTCGCAGCCCTCAACCTCCAGCAGGCCGAGCTCCAGGAAAAGCAGGAAATGGAGATGAGCTTCGAGAAGATGATGGACTTCATGAACCAGGACGACCCCTCCGCCCAGATCCGCACCAAGAAACGCGAACTCAACGACAAAACCTCCGAAAGCCTCAAATCCATCCTCACCGAAGAGCAGGTCAAGCGCCTCCCCTCCGGCGAAGATCAACCCGAAGGCCGTGGCGGCCGCGGCGGGGCAGGCGGACGCAATCGCGACCGCTCCTAACTTCTCGTTCTTTCATCCTCTCATCCACTCACCCCGCTCCGGCGGGGTTTTTTTATCCCAGCCGCCGCTCCACAAACCGCCCGTGGCCCGCCTTCCCAACCACCTCATACTCATCCAGCATCACCTCCCCGCGAACCAGCGCCGTCCTCGCAAACCCGCCCAGTTTCCAGCCAGCAAACGGGCTCCAGTCCGCCGCCGACTTCACCGTCACCCCGGGCTCCACCGCCACCGTTCGCCCGGGATCGATAATCGCCACGTCCGCATCAAAGCCCGGCAGCAACTGCCCCTTCCGCCCGCCAAGCCCCATCAGCCGTGCAGGCGTCGTGCTGCACAGATCCACCAACCCGTTCATCGTCAGCCGCCCTCCGCGAACTCCCTTCGTGTACATCAAAGGCACCAACGTGTCCAGCCCGGGCAGCCCCATCGGGATCGTCGTCCAATCCCCGTACCCGGGCCCGCCGTCCGACGCCTCTTTCCACCACATCCCCTTCTGCTCCCTCGTAAACGAGCACGTATCCGTTGACACCACGCTCACCTCGTCGCCCAGCCCCGCCCACAGACGCTCCACATCCGCGCTCTTCTTCACCTGAGGGCAGCACGCGTACAAGTGCCCGTCCGGACGATCAAACACCTCGTCCGTCAGCGTCAAATACTGCACGCACGTCTCCGCCGTCACCGGCACCCCGCGGCCCCGCGCCGCCTTCACCAGCTCCGCCCCCTCGCCCGTCGACATGTGAACGATGTACAGCCGCCCGCCCGTACGCTCGCACCAGTGGATCCCTCGCTCGATCGCTTCCGCCTCAATAAAGTTCGGCCTCGTCATCCGGTGCAGCCGTGCCCCGTGCCGCCTCATCAACTCCGGCGTGTGATGCCGCTCAATCAGCATGTCGAGAACCCTCGGGCTCTCCGCGTGGATCAGCAGCATCCCCCCGTGTTCCTTCATCAGCTCGAGCGCCCCGAAAATCATCGCATCGTCCGAATTCCACCCCTCCCGCTCATAAATCATGAACTCCTTAAACGTCGGCAGCCCGCGCGCCACCATCCCCGCCACCTCCGACAGATGCTCACGCTTCGTGATCGCCATGTGCCACGAAAAATCCACCAGGCTCACCCCCGCCGCCTTCGCCATCCACACCCCGTGCGCGTCCGCCAGCGTCTGCCCCATCGATGGGATCGCAAAGTCGATCACCGTCGTCACGCACCCGTTCAGCGCCGCATGGCTCCCGTATCGATAGTCATCGCAGCTCACCGTGCCGCAAAAAGGCAGCCCGAGATGCACGTGAACATCCACACACCCAGGAATCACGTCCATCCCAGATGCATCGATCACCCGCCGCGCCGCGACCGCAAGCTCCCCGGCTCGCCCCACCGCGGCCACCTTCTCGCCCACGATCCCAACATCCCCCACATAGCTCGATTCGTGCGTGTGCACCGTCCCGCCCGCAATCACCGTGTCAAACCGCATCAGACCCTCCCTTGTTCGGGTCTATACAGTATCACCAGCTCTCTACCTCCAACCACCACAATCACCATCGCCACCGCGCCACGCACGTCGGCGCCGTCTGTGGTGTGGGGGCGTCTCGTCCTCGCACGAGCATCAAGTGACAGAGTGTTGGCCCAGCGAGTGCTCACGTTGACGGTCTTCGTCACCGTGCCGCCAACGGCGGGTACCCATCTCCCTCACGGCTCGCTCAGCCCCTCGCGGATCGCAAACCTCGCGAGCTCCACGCGATCGTGAATGTCCAGCTTGTTCATCATGCTCGTACAGTGGTTGTCCACCGTCTTCACCGAGAGGTGCATCGTCGACGCGATCTCTTTCTTCGCCATCCCCCGCGCGATGTACCGCAGCACGTCCACCTCGCGCAGTGTCAGAAGGCTCGCCCGCGTCGCGTTCTTCGGGTCCAGCTTCACCTCGGTCCCTTCAAACACCAACCGCGAACGGATCTCGGGCGAGAAATACGTCTTGTTCGCCATCGCCAGCTCGATCGCGTCCGCAACCGCCTGAGGCGGCTCCCCCTTCGTGATATATCCGGACGCTTCCACCGAGAGCGCCGACTCAATGTACCGATCGTTCATGAACCCAGACAAGAACAAAATCCGCGTCCCGGGGCACCGCGCTCGGATCGTTCGAGCCGCGTCAAACGCCTGCAACCCGGGCATATCAATGTCCAGCACCACCACATCCGGCGAATGCACCAGACACGCATCCAGAGCCTTCGCCGCCTCGTCCACCTCGCTCACCACGTCCATCCCGCCCGCGTTGCGAAGCCACGCCGCAAGTGTCGAACGAACCAACGCGTGATCGTCTGCAAGCACAACTTTGATCGCGGCCTTAGCCTGTTCTTGACCCACGGGTTCCTTTCGTTGCGCCGACTCGCCCCTTACCTATTCATAGCCAAACTCCCATTCAGATTCACCTTTCTCGCACAGAATAGGGAAGACGCCTTGCAAGACTTATTCGCCCCGCGGCGATCGCTTCGCTCGATGTTTCAGGAGTAACACACTCAGCCCACGTGCTCCCGCAGACACCACAAACGCCGTCGCATACCCCGACCACACGAACACGGCTCCTGCCCCCGCCCCAGTTTCATCCCCGTGCCTCATCGACGCCCCTCCGGCTCCCGTCCCCACCAACCACCCGCCCACCAGCGACCCCCCCAGCCCCGCCGTGTGAAACCCGAGGTTGAACTGTCCGATCACGCTCGCCCGCTCACGCACCGGCACGTGGTCAAGCTGCAACAGCACCGAGCAGATCTCGAAAGCTCCCAGGCCCACGCCCGATACCGCCTGCGCGACTACGAACCACGACAATTCGACACCCTCCGTCAGCACCGGTTCCAGCACCACCGCGCCCACCCACACCAAAGGCACCGCCGTCTGCCACACCATCGTCGCCGCAAGAGTCTTCCTCAGCCCGAACCGACCCACGGCCCACCGCACCACCTCCGGGCCGGCCATCTTCCCCGCAAAGAACACCGCCAGCAACCACCCAAACTCCCGCGCGCCCATCCCCACGTCCTTCAGCAAGTACGCCGTGAAAAACGGGTACCCGATCGACATCGCCGCCTGCGCCCCCAGCAAAAACAGCAACGCCCGCCCCCCCGCAGACCCGCGTGCCCGCCCCGCCAATTCCCAGGGCTTCACCACCACCGGCTCCTCGGCGAGCCCGGGCTCCGAATACCTCGACAAGTACCACGCTGACACGCCCCGCGCCACCCCCGCCACCAAAAACATCCCCCCCAGCACACGCAACACCCAAACCTCACCCATCCCACCAGCCCAGTGCAAACTCTCTGTCCCCGCCACCAGCGACACCAGCAGAGTGAGGTTCAATATCACTTGACGCCGCGCAAAGTACCGCGCTTCCACACGCTTCGGTATCAGCATCCCCACCAGCGCCATCCACGCGCTCCCCCCGGCCAGCGCCCCGAACCAAAACGCGCCGCCCAGCACAAAGAACGCCCACGTCACACCCGATTCCCCGAGCACCCGCCCCGCCGATCCATCGCTCGCCCACCACGCCAGACCCACCAATGGCACGTGCGACCACGCCTGAAACCACGCCGTCCACACCACCCAGCGCTTGTAACTCCCCAGCCTCCGCACCGCCCAAGGCGATACCTGCTGCGCCACCGCCACCAGAAACACCGGCACCGTCACCGCCAGCCCGATCCGCGTCCCAGACAACCCCAACAACTCCGCGAATTTCTGGAAAAACTCCTGCGACAGCGCCACCATCACCGTGTAAAACACCCCGTCCCACACGCAGTTGGACAGATCACCCCGCAGCCGTGTACCCGGTCGTTTCACCCCAGAACATAGCGTCCCCACACTCTCTCATCCCCTGTTACGCCTCGCTCTGGTCGTACCCTGCCGCGTACACCCCTGTCTTCATCCACCTCAGTTGCCGCAATATGTCGTTGCACAGCGCCGACGCCCCAAACCGGAACCGCTCGGCATTCAGCCACTCATCCCCCAGCGTCTCCTTCACCATCACCAAATAATGCAGCGCCTGCTTCGACGTCCGGATCCCGCCCGCCGGCTTCATCCCAAAGACCCGCCCCGTCCGCATCCAGCAATCCCGGATCGCTTCCAGCATCACCAACGTCACCGGCATCGTCGCCGCCGGCTGCACCTTCCCCGTGCTCGTCTTAATAAAGTCATACCCCCGCCCGCCCGTCTCCCCGTGCCCGGCAAACTCGCACAACACCCCCAGCGCCACATCGCTCGCCTTCCTCACGTTATCCAGCGTCTCGAGCTCCCCCGTCTCCAGAATTACCTTCAAGTGCGCCCGCCCGCACGCCACCTTCACCTGACGGATCTCGTCCGCAACCTCGTCGTACCGCCCAGCCAAAAACGCCCCGCGGTTGATCACCATGTCGATCTCGTCGGCTCCCTCGCCCACCGCACGCCTCACATCCTCCAGCCTCACCTCCAGCGGAAACTGCCCGCTCGGAAACCCCGTCGCCACAGACGCCACCCGAACCCCTGTCCCCGCAAGCTCCTCCCGGCACACCGACACCAAATTCGGATACACGCACACCGCCGCCACCGCCGGAACCTCAGGCATCGACACGTCAGGCCGCGCCGCCTTCCGGCACAACGCTCGCGCCTTCTCAGGAGAGTCCTTCCCCTCCAGCGTCGTCAAATCCAGCATCGACATCGCAAGCATCAGCCCTTCGGCCTTCGCCGTCGTCTTGATCGATCGCTTCGTAAACGACGCGGCACGCTCCGCCGCCATCACCGCATCCACCGTCGGACTCACCACGTTCGCCTTCATCACCAATCCTAGCAACCCCATCCTCAGCCCCACTCCACACGCCTCTACTCCCCAGGCACCCCAATATCCTCATTCCAGAGCTCCGGCCTCTCCCGGATCAGCCGCTCCATCAGCAACACGCACCTCGCATCGCCCACCACCTCCACGGAGATCCCCTCGGCCCGCATCCAGTCCTCTCGACCCACAAACGTCGTGTTCTCCCCGATCACCACTCGAGGTATCCGGTGCAGCACCGCCGTCCCGCTGCACATCGCGCAAGGCGACAGCGTCGACGCCAGCACCAACTCGTGCCAATCCCGCCGCCGACCCGCATTCCGCAGGCACACCGTCTCCGCGTGCGCCGTCGTGTCACCCGTCTGCACTCGCAAATTGTGCCCCACCGCGAGCACCGTCCCGTCGCGACGCCCGAGCGCCGCCCCGATCGGGATCCCTCCCTCAGACAGCGACTTCAACGCCTGCTCATACGCCGCGTCCAGCAGTCGGCGTTCACCGTCGCTCAGCCCGCCGCCGCTCATGATCACATCCCATCCAGAGCGCTCGCCCGCTTCTCTCCGACCATTCCCGCCCCGCCGCCCGCCTTCGCATTCTTGTTCGTCTTCGCGTTGGGCTCTCGCTCACCACCCTCGCGCAGCGTCCACTCCAGCAACCGAGACTTGGGCACCGCGACCATGTTCGCCAGGCCCCCCGTCTCCTTCTCGCGATCGATCAAGTCCCACCTCATCATGTCCGGCGCCGCGATGTTCTCCTTGAATTGGTCCGGATAGAACCGCACCACCAGCTTCCGGCCCACAGGCACCTCCACCGTCCACAGAACCTCGTGCGTCGCCGTGTCCTTCAGCGTTACAGTCTTGGGCGCCTCCGACGTGCTCACGTACGTGTGCGTGTCATCGACGAGACCGCTCCCGCCTTCAAGGTATCGCTGGCAGCCACCCACAAACCCCATCATTCCCACCACCGCGACCACGCTCCACACCTTCGTTGCTACACCGTGCCGCATGCCAGTCTCCTGTACCTGATCCCGATCCTCATCCCCAAGCACCCACCCATCTCACTCACTGTAGTGGCCCTCCTATCGGCCAGTTCGTCCCTCTTCCCCCAAATCCGCCCCCCGCTCCACACGCGGGCGCACAGCCCCCGTTCCAGTCAACAAAAAAAATGGACCCCAACCGTCCGCCACTCCAGAACTTCCATAGCCCTGTGCGCACCAACCCCGTCCTCTGACCACTGATAGAGGAGGTTTCGATGCCCACGCCCCATCCCACCCACGAGCAGCTCATCCACGCCCTCACCGCCACCGATGAGCTCCGCGGCTTCGATGCCGCGCTCCGGCTGCCCTCCGACCAGATCATCGCGTTCGCCAACGATCCCCGCACCCGCGCCCACATCGAGGCCCTCGAATTCCTCTCGGCACACCGCAACCGCATCATCGCCTCGCAGATCGAGCGCGAAGCCGCGGAGGCCCTTGCCATCACCGTCACCAAGCTCACCTCCCACGTCGAGGTCCGAAAGGCCGCCACCGCCCTCTACCGACTCGCACAATACATGAAGGCCGCCGCTAAAAACAACCCGCCCACACCCCAGCCCTCTCCTGATCCCCACGCCCCCCACCCTACCGTTCCCTCATGTCCAGCCAGTCGTCCAGCCAGCCCGCCGACCAGCACGTCGATTTCATCTCCGAACTCCAGTGGCGTGGCCTCCTCCACCAATCCACCGGCGAAGAAGCCCTCCGCCAACACCTCTCCGCCCCTCGAAGGGCCTACGTCGGCTTCGACCCCACCGCCCCCTCCCTCACCATCGGTAACCTCGTCGGCATCCTCGCCCTCGTCCGCTTCGCCCTCGCCGGCCACTCCCCCGTCATCGTCGTCGGCGGCGCCACAGGCCTCATCGGCGACCCCTCCGGCAAATCCGCCGAACGAACCCTCAACACCCCCGAAACCGTCCAGGACAACGTCCTCGGCCAGACCCGCATCTACCACAACGTCTGGAAAAACGCCTCCCTCCTCACCGGTCAGCCCCTCGGTGAACCCCCGATCCGCAACAACTACGACTGGTTCAAACCCATCTCTTTCCTCGACGCCCTCCGCGACATCGGCAAGCACTTCTCCGTCAACATGATGATCCAGAAGGAGTCCGTCAAGGAACGACTCCACAACCGCGACCAAGGCATCAGCTACACCGAGTTCTCCTACATGCTCCTCCAGGCCTACGACTTCCTCCACCTCTGGAAGTCCGAAGGCGTCACTTTGCAAATGGGCGGCTCCGACCAATTCGGCAACATCATCTGCGGCTCAGACCTCATCCGTCGCCACGCTGCTCACACGCACGCCGACACAGCAAACATCGGTCAGCATGACACCTTCGGCCTCACCTGGCCCCTCGTCACCAAATCCGACGGCGGCAAGTTCGGCAAAACCGAGTCCGGCGCGATCTGGCTCACCGCCGACCGCACCTCGCCCTACGCCTTCTACCAATTCTGGCTCAACGCCGCCGATGCCGACGTGGTGAAGTTCCTCAAAATCTTCACGCTGCTCGACAAACCCGAGATCGAGCGCCTCACCGCGGCCCTCGCCGCCAACCCCGGCGCCCGCGAGGCCCACCGCGCCCTCGCCCGCCACATGACCACACTCCTCCACGGGCCCGCCGAAATGGAACTCGCCGAAAAGGCCGCCAAAGCCCTCTTCTCGGGCGACATCGCCGGCCTCCCCCTCGCCACCCTCGAAGAAGCCCTCGCCAGCGCGCCCAGCAGCGACCACACCCGTGCCTCGCTCGACCCAGGCATCCCTCTCCTCGACTTCCTCATCACCACCAACCTCGCCTCCTCCAAACGCGAAGCCCGCGAATTCCTCGCCAACGGCTCCGTCTCCGTCAACGGCTCCAAGGCCGGCCCCGACGACACCCTCACCACAAACGGTCTCCTCCACAACCGCCTCTTCGCCATCCGCCGAGGCAAAAAAAACTGGCACGTCGCCCGATTCGCGTAGTATCAAATGGCACCGGTCTCAAGACCAACGTCCCTAGAATCACCAATGACCACCTCTACAAATCTCCGACGCGGGGCGATCCTCAAGGGCTGCCTCATCGTCGCCGCGATCGTGTTCGTCCTCGTCGCCGCAGCAGGAATCATCGTCGCGCTCAATTGGAAAGGATGGACCGTTCGCATCATGCAGGCGGGCATCAAGTCCCAGCTCGCCGAGACTTCGATCCCCCAGGACCAGAAAGACCGCATCGTCACCAAAGTCGAGAGCATCTCCAACGACTGGCGCGACGGCAAAATCACCACCGAGCAGGTCGGCCGAGTGATGGAAGCCCTTTCCGATGGGCCCTTCATGCCCCTCTCGCTCGTCTACGCCTCCGACGCGAAGTACGTGAAAGTCTCCAAACTCTCCGACGACGAAAAAGCCGCCGCCAAACGCTCACTCGAACGTTTCGCACGTGGCGTCATCGAGAAAGCCATCCCCTCCGACGAAATCAAGCGCCTCATGACCTATATCCAAGTCTCCGGCGCCAATAACAAGCAGATCAAGAACGTCCTCACCGATGAGGAACTCCGTAAGTTCATCGCTGCCGCCAAGACCAAGGCCGACGAAGCCAAAGTCCCCGATGAGCCCTTCACGCTCAACCTCGCCGACGAGCTTGACAAAGCCATCACTCAGGCTCTCAACAGCAACGCCGCCGCCGCTCCCCAGATCCCCGCTGCCCCAACCGACAAGTAACTATCTCACCCGCTCACACGGGAACCCCGTAGGAACCAGCGCCGGGATGTCGTTGAGCACTCCGACTAAGAACTCAAACGCCTCGACCAGTCGGGGCCCGGGTCGGCTGAACATCTGGTTCCCGTCCACGGCATACACCCGAGCATCCTTCATCCACTCCGCTGACGCCAACTCTCGCGCTTGCGTCACCGATTCGGCAAGCGCTACCCCGCACGGGCAAACGATCACCACCTCGGGCTCACTCGCCGCCGCTGCTTCCGTCGATACCGCCACAGACTTGCCCGCGACCCGTTCCGCCATCTGAGGGCCGATCGCCGCACCGGAACCCGCCCGTGCCACCGTCGGGTTCAGAACGTGCCGCCCCCCCGCACGCTCGACCATCTGCGGGATCCAATGTCCCCCCACAAACAAGGGGTCGGTCCATTCCAAGAACAGCACCCTCGGCCCTTCGATGAACGGGTTGACATGCTCCTCGGCGGCAAACAGCCGCTCGCGCAGATCGACCGCCGCCGCTGCGGCGACCGCGTCGAGTCCGAGTGCAGTGCCGATGCGCAGCACGTCGTCGAGCACCCCTTCAAGGGTCGTCGGGTTCAGGCTTAAAACGGTGGGCATCGGTACAAGGCTCGCGGCGACCCGCCTGACCGTGCCGAGATCGATCGAGCACACATCGCACAGGTCTTGGGTGATGACAAGGTCGGGGCGAAGCCGGGCCAGCAAGGACGCATCAAGCCGATAGAGGGACCGCCCCGATCCGACCGCTTCTCGCACGATCCGGTCGATCCCGGCGGGGTCGTCGGTGGTAAGAAGTGCCGACTGTGTCAGCACAGGGGCATGTTCAAGTCCTGGGGGGTAGTCGCACTCATGCGACCGACCAACCAACCGGTCGGCGGCACCGAGTCGGTGGACGATTTCCGTTGCCGAGGGGAGGAGGCTGACGACGCGCGCGGGCGATGGAGTGGAGGGGTGGGGCATGGCGGGCCGAAGAGGGAGGCACGGGTCCCAGAAGCGGCTGAACCCGGTGGCGTGCGGCTGCGCTGGAGGCAAGAGCTGGATATGCTGGCCGGGGTGGTCTCCCCGGGGCGTAGTGAGGGTACCGTGATCGGGTTTGCCAGGGCGAACGGATCGGTGGATTTGGAGGGTGGGGCAGGAGTCGAAGCGTGAGCGACAGCACGAAGGGTCTGAACGGGCTGAAGATGGTGTCGATGTTGACGATGCTGGCCGGGACGGTGGTGGCGCAGGACAAAGCGGTGCCGTTGCCGACGCCCGAGCCCGGTGTGGTGCCCAAGTTCAACCCGAAGTCGAACCTGAAGAACGCGGGGGCAAAGCCGAATCAGGTCCAGCCCAACGGCGGACCACAGAATGGAGCGGCAAGACCTGGTCAACCAGGTGGGGACAAGGCCGGGGCTGGCGCGGCCGCCGGGGGTGTTCAGGAGCCTCACGAAGTACCGAATATTGAATCTGGCGACGGGATGGTGGAGTTCTCGGGCTTTGCGGAGGCGTTGGAGCTTTCGAGCCTGGTGGAGATCGTGGGCGCGACGCTGGACATCAATATCTATACGGATGGGGAGCTTCGCGGGAGCATCGTGTTCAATGCTCCGGTGAAGGTGAAGAAGGAACGGCTGCTGGACATGCTTCGGGCATGGCTGGAGCTGTACGGGTACGCGTTGGTGTTCGATGATCGGACGGAGTTTTACGCGGTGATGCCGGCGGGGAAGGTGCCGGTGGACTTTAACGACAAGCTATCGACGCGGGTGTGGCCGATGTCGGGAATCCGGCCCAGCTCGCTGAAGTCGACGATCGACGGGATCGTGGGAGCGGGGGCGTCGACGGTGGTTGGAGGCGGTGCGACGGGTGGTCGGGCCCGGAATCCGAACCAGCCACAGCCGAATCCTGAGGAGGGTGGCGGGCAGCCACCCAACGCGGGAGGAGCACCGACGACCACGACGAGTTCTGGCGGGAGGATCACGTATCACGACGAGTTGGGGATGATCATTGCGGTTGACACGCACCGCCGTCTGGACCAGATCAACGAGGTCTTGGAGCGGATCCGCAAGGGGTATCAGGAAATCAAGATCCAGGAGTTCCCTCTGACGGTGGTCTCGCCGGCGATTGCCAAGACACGGATCCTCGAGATGTTGGGGCAGGCCCCTCAGGCGACGAATAACAACCGGAATCGCGGGTACGACGAGTACGGGAACCCTGTGCAGCAGCAGCCCCAAGCGGCGCAGAAGACGTCGATCGATAATCTGGCGGAGCGGCTGACGGTGGCGCCCAACGGGAATTCGCTGTTTTTCCGTGGTCGGGAAGACGAGGGTGCGCTGGTGAAGTCGTTGGTTGCGAAAATTGACCAGCCCAGCAAGCTCGAGCCTTATACGTACTTCGTGGGTCCGGCGGCCAAAGCGGTGGCGGACATCGCACGGCAGCGCGGGCTGGGCGAGGTGACGGTGATTCAGTCGATGGACGAGAGGAGGATGGCGGCCAACGCGGGCTATTACTTCTACGACGGGGGCCGTGGGAATCAGCAGCAGCAGACGCAGCAGACGATTTCCGGCGGGTCGGTGATGGTGGTCGATGAGGGTCGTGGGCAGATTATTTATTACGCGACGGAAGAGCTGCACGACGAGTTTTGGAAGCTGCTTGACCAGATTGATCCGCAGAACGAGGCGGTGGTGATGCGCGAGTACCGGCTGGTGCACTCTAAGGCCAAGACGGTCGCGGATCTGGTGCTGGGGCTGATCCAGAACCGATCGGTGGAGCGCAATGACAGCGAGTTGTTGCCCGGGAGCGGCGGTGGAGCGCGGGGGGGGGCGAGCGGGCAGCCGACGGTGGTGTTCCAGGCTCCGGATTTCTACGGGCGAGGCGGGAACGACCTCTCGATCTCTGGCAAGGACAGCTTTGTTCAGGCGGACGAGGACAATAACCAGGTGATCGTGAAGGCGCCGATCAAGGAGCAGTCGTACTACAAGGAGTTGATCCGGCGGCTCGACCTCCCGCGGCCTCAGATCTACGTGGAGGCGCAGATTGTTGCGGTGACAGGGAGCGACACGTTCCGGCTGGCGTTTGAGACACAGCTCATTAATGCGAAAGGCACGGGCGGTGTTTTCAACACGAACTTTGGGTTGTCGTCGTTTGCGACGGGGACGGGGATTACGAACCCGAAGGTCGTGAGCACGGGGCTTCGCGGGGCGACGGCCGCGCTGATCAAGAGCGATCAGATTCCGATCGTGATCAACGCATTGCAGACGGTGACGGACACGAAGGTGCTGTCGACGCCACAGTTGCTGGTTGACGCGAACTCGAAGGAAGCGTCGGTGGAGTCGAACGACGAGCAGCCGACGTCGAACCGGACACTGGGGAACAACGGGAACCAGGACGCGATCAGCTTTGGTGGGTATGAGAAGGCGGGAACGAAGCTGGTGGTGAAAGAGCCGCGGGTGGGGACTGGGGACAGCGTGCAGATGGAAGTCGAGGTGGAGCTATCGAGCTTTACCGGGGCGGCGACGGACACGCTGCCTCCGCCCAAGGCGACGAACAGCATTAAGAGCCAGGTGCAGGTTCCGGCGAACATGACGTGCGTGATCGGCGGTGTGGTTCTGGACAGCTATCGGAACACGACGTCGAAGATCCCGCTGCTGGGGGATATCCCGCTGTTCGGGGCGTTGTTCCGCGATGAGAACAAAACGGACTCGAAGACGACGCTGTACGTGTTTTTGACGCCGCGGGTGCTCAGGTCGGGGACGTTTGACGATGTGCCATTGATTACGGCGGGCCCGATGAAGGCGGCGGGCCTGGATCCGAGGACGCCGGCGATGAAGCCTGTGTTGGTGGACTTTGTGTCGGTGACGGAGGAGTCGTCGGGGGCAAAGTCCGAGGGGTCTGAAGCGAAGAAGTAGCCCGAGCGAGGTTGGCAAGACCGGGGCTCGGGAGCGAGTGGAGCGAAGCGTTGATGAACGGCAAGGAGAGCGTGAACGGAGTGACCGACCTGAGGCTCTCGGGGGAGTCTCCCCGCGAGCTTGCGCGGGCGGCGGAGCTGTTCTCGTCGTTCAAGCTATCCGCGGAGCAGTTGAGGCAGTTTCGGTCAGCGGAGGGGACGGACTCGGAGCCTTGGGATTCGCTGCTTTCGATGCTGGCGATGGACGAGCACGTTGGGCTCGAGCTGCTGTCGAAACGGACGGGGTTGGAGTTTGTGCCGGAGCCGAAGCTTCAGGATTCATCGGCGCGGTTTTATGAGCTTGTGCCCGGGGAGACGGCGCGGCAGTTCCATATTGCTGGGATCGAAGAGGTGGGGATCGGGGAGGGATCGAGTGCGACGGTGATGGTGTGCGCGACGGCGCAGCCTTTGAGCCCTGCGGCGTTCACGGCGGTTGAGGACCTGCTGCGAGGTCCGATCCGGTTGGTGTTATCGCCTCGGGCGGCGGTGGCGAACCTGATTAACCGCGGGTATGAGCAGCGTCAGGGGCTGGTGGAAGAGATCATCGAGGAGATGCCTCTCGATGAGAACGTGATCGCGACTGCGGCGGGCGCGGCGGGTCAATCGACGGATTTGCTCCAGCTGGCGAGGCAGACGCCGGTGATCCGCTTGGTGAACATGATTCTGTTCGAGGCGCTACGTCGGCGAGCGTCGGACGTTCACGTTCACCCGATGGAGACGAAGCTGGTGATCCGGTTCCGGATCGACGGGATGTTGATCGATGCGTTCACGCCGCCGCTGTCGTTGGCGCCGGCGATCAGCTCGCGGCTGAAGGTGATGACGGAGCTGGATATCGCGAATCGGCACAGCCCGCAGGACGGGCACACGAGCGTGCGGATCGGGAGCCGGAAGATTGATATCCGGTTTTCGTGCATCCCGACGGTGTACGGTGAGCGGCTGGTGCTGAGGCTTCTGGATCAATCGCAGACGCAGCTCTCGCTGGACCAGGTGGGGATGGCGAAGGGGATGCAGCGGGAGTTTTTGGACTTGGTGGAGAGGCCTACGGGGATTATTTTGGTGACGGGCCCGACGGGGAGCGGGAAGACGACGACGCTGTACGCGGCTTTGGGGCAGGTGGATCGGTCGAGCCGGAACGTGATGACGATCGAGGACCCTGTGGAGTATCACCTGGACGGGATCAGCCAGATGCAGGTGAACGTGAAGCGTGGGGTGACTTTTGCGAGCGGGCTGAGGGCGTTGCTGCGTCAAGACCCGGACGTGATTCTGGTGGGCGAGATCCGCGACAACGAGACGGCGCAGCTGGCGATTCAGGCGTCACTGACGGGGCACTTGGTGTTGGCGACGCTGCACACCAATGATGCGCCGGGCGCGATCACGAGGTTGGTGGACATCGGGGTGGAGCCGTATTTGATCACGTCGACGCTGCTGGGGTGCGTGGCGCAGCGGCTGTTGAGGCGCAGGTGCCGGGTGTGCGGGGGTGGAGGTTCGACGACGGGGGTGTCCGGTCGGTGCGAGACGTGCTTTGGCACGGGGTATCGCGGTCGAGTGGCGGTGTACGAACTAATGCTGATGAACGAGGAGCTGAGGCGGCTGACGGCGCGGAACGCGGACGCGATCACGCTGTTTGACGCGGCCAAGGCGGGGGGATTCAGGACGATGCACGACGACGCCCGGGAGAAGGTGGCGGCGGGGCTGACGGACGATGCCGAGGTGTTCCGCGTGCTGCACTGACGATGGGGGAGGCCGCGGGGCGTAGAATGTGGGGAATGGGAAAGACGCGGCATATGCGATTGGCACGAGCGGTTGTTGGGGCGGTCTTCGGAGCGTTTGCGGTGGCGTGGGCTGGGTGGGCGTGGGCGCGGCCTGATTTTGTTCCGTTGCGGTTCGGTGTGGTAGAGGCTGGGAAGCTGTACCGGTGTGGTCGGGCGACTCCCGGAGCTCTGGCGCGGACGATCGAGGAGTATGGGATCCGGACCGTGGTGGACTTTGGGGCGTGGGAGGAAGGGTCTGTGGAGGAAGAGCGCGAACGCCGGACGGCGGAGGCGATGGGTGTGCGCCGCGTGGTGCTGAGGCTCGAGGGAGATGGGCGCGGGGATCCGAATATGTACGCGGAAGCGATGCGGATCGTTTCTGATGCGAGGAACCAGCCGGTGCTGTTCCACTGCTCTGCGGGGACGGAGCGAACGGGTTGCGCGGTGATGATGTACCGGCACGTGTATCAGAACGTGGGGCTGCGCGAGGCGTATCGGGAAGCGCAGGCGTATGACCACAGCCCGACGCGGAACGTTCATTTATGGCCGGTGGCGGAGGGGCTTGGGGCGACGATTAAGAAGGCGCTGGCGGACGGGACGCGGGTGCCGGCGGAGGTCGGGTTTGGGCGCGTGGAGCCGTGACGGGGCGTGAGACGGGCGTATTGAGCTGGAGTGGGGCGTCGGCGGTTGTGGCGGTGTGCGTGGTGCTGCACTGGGTCGGGCTGGGGCTGCACGGACTGTCGATGAGCGAGGGGCATCGGGCGGTGCCCGGGTGGGAGATGGTGGAGGGGGGGTGGCGGTGGGTGCCGACGATGTTTGAGCAGGCGTATGCGCGGAAGCCGCCGGGGATGGCATGGGCGGTGGCGGCGGTGACGTCGGTGTTTGGAGAGACGGTGTGTGCAGCGCGAGCGGTGTCGGCGGGAGCGACGGGGGCGGCCGCGCTGCTGGTGGCGTTCATCGCGGCGCGGTGGTTTGGCGGGCGCGGGGCGTGGTTGGCGGGGGTGGTGCTGGCGGCGTCGCCTGTGCTGGTGGAGCCTGCGCGGTCGGCGGAGATCGAGGCGCTTCACAATTTGGGGTGTTTGGCGGCGGTGCTTGCGGTGATCGAGGCTGGTGTGGGTTCGGGCGTGCGGTGGTGGTTGGCGGTGGCGATGGGGAGCGTGGGTGTGAGTGTCGCGGTGATGACGAAGGGGCCGGCGGGGGTGCCGGCGGTGGTCGGGGCTGCGGCGGGCGTGTGGATGGTGGGAGGATGGAGCGGCGTGGCGCGGGGGCTGGGGGTTCTGGCGCCCGGGGCGGCGGCGGCGGCGGGGTTGATGGCGGTGGTGGTGATGAAAGCGCGGGGGCTTGATGGGGATGTGGTGACGCAGAGCCCGGGGGAATTTTTGTGGGCGTGGTCGCGGGTGGCGGGGATTGCGATGCTGATGCCGGTGGGGTTGATGGTGGGGTTGCCCGGGACGGCGGCGGCGGTGATGGGGGCGGTGGGGGTGGATCGGCGAGCGCGGGCGGCGGGGCTTGGAGTGGTGCTGGGGCTTGGGGTGTATGCGGCGTGCGGGGTGTCGAACGTGAGGTACGTGATGCCGGCGCTGATGGCGGGGTTTGTGCTTGTGCCTTGGGCGATGGGGAGGGTGGAGTTGGGGGTGGATGCGTGGAAGCGTGGCCGAGTTGGTCGGCGGATGTCGTTTGTGGTGGCTGGGGCGTGCGTTGCGGTGGGGGCGGGAGTGGCGGTGAACGCGGAGATGCTGCGTGGGGGGGATGGAAACCGAGGGTCGGGTGCGAGAGTGGGGGCGGAGTTGGGAGAAGTGCTGGGGAAGGTGGGAGCGGCTGGGGAAGTGCTCGTGGTGCACGCGGATGACGCGATCGAGGCCAGGCCCGAGGTGCTGTGGGAAGCGCGGCGGGTTGCAAGGGCGGCGGGAGTGGACGTGCGGGTGAAGTGGGAGCCTCGGGGGTTGGGGAAAGAACAGCCTAGCGGATTGTGGTTGCGGCGGGTAGACGCTGAGAGCGCGGAATCGGGGTGGGCAGGGATGGGAGCGGCGTTGTGGCGCGGGAACGTGGGGAAGTACGGATTCGAGCTGAGCGGGCGTGAAGTCCGATAACAGCCTCGTTTATACCAATCAAAATACGAATTTACTGGATTGAAACGTCACCTTGTTCCAAATGGAACTCGTTGTAGTTGCAGGGTTTGCGGTAGGCGTGTATGTTGGGATGTCGTTTCCGCCTGCTGCGGGTCTTGAGCCCGCGAGCGCGTGACAAGCAAGAGCAGCCACCCCGCTTGAGGAGAGAGATCAAGACAGGGGGAGGCTGTTCTTGTTTTTGGGGAGAATGGAATTGAGGAACTCGGGACTTGAAGCAGACACATCGCCATGAGAGGGCGCGGAGCGATGGGGATCGCGTGGAAGAGCCGCTCACGGAAGACCGTGTGTGTACAACCGCTCTCGAACGAGGGGGCGGTTTTTCAATGGGGCGGCATTTTCAATTGGGATGCTTGGAGGTGAGGCTTGGTGTTAGAAGGGGAAGATGATGGCGGCGTGGAGGAGTGGGAGGTCGCGTGAGGGGTTTTGGTCGTCGCCGAAGATACGGGCGTTGGAGATGTGGTGCCATCGAGCGCCGACTTCGAGGCGGGTGCCGGAGTCGGAGAGGAGTTTGGTGAAGCCGATACCGATGCGAGGGGTGAGGTTGAAGGAGGAGCCACCGGAGGGGATGTCGTCGGAAGAGAAGAGGAGGCCGATGCCGGCGTCGGCGAAGATGGTCCAGTCATGATTGTTGAAGAAGTGGTATCGGAGGGAGAGGACAGGGTTGATGGCGAAGGGGTCGTCGGGCCCTTTTTGCGTGAAGGCCCAGAGGGAGAGCTCGATACCGACCTGGAAGTCTGGAGCAAGGAAGGTCGAGAAGGAGATTCGAGCGTTGTAGTCGGTGTCGTCGCCGAGGTCTGAGGCGATTCCTGCGCCGAGCGTGAACCACCAGGAGCCGTCGTCTTTGCCGAAATCACGGGAAGGTGAAGCGGGGGAGGATGCGATGGAGTCGGGAGCGATGAGAGGCTCGGCGGCCGGGGGCTGCGGGAGGAGAGAGAACGAATCAGCGAGTGCGATGTGAGTGAAGGCCGAGAGGGACAGGAGAGCGAAGGGGAAGGAGTGTTTGGGGGTCATGGGCGGAGCCTAGCATGAGCGGGGAAGGGGTGCATGGGAGGCGAGATGGAGACCAACGAACGGATCGTAAGACTGGAAGAATCGCTGGGGTATGCGGAGCGGCGGAATGAGGAACTGACAGAGCACGTCGCGGCGCTGTCGCGAAAGGTTGAGGACGTGTTGAGGAAAGTCGCGGTGTTGGAGGCCCGGTTGGGCGAGGTGATGACGTCGAAGTTTGTGAGGTCGTCGGAGGCGGAGCGGTCGCAGCCCGATGATAATTCGATGAACTTCTGACGGGGGCGATGGGCGGTGGATGGGCGTTAACGGGTGATTCGGAGCGTGACGATTTGGAAGGGCGTGAGCTCGACGGTGGTGACCTGCGCGTGGTGGTCGATCTTTGCGATGGCGTTCGAGGAATGGCGTTCGAGGAGGTCGACGGAGCGGACGTTGGAGACTGGGAAATTCCAGCGGAGGGTGCAGGAGGAGCGGCGGCCTTGGGACTCGTGGAACCGGAGGATGAGGTCTGAGGAGTTGTCGAGTGCGTGTTTGAAGGCAGAGATGGTGATTGGGGAATGGATTGCGGGATCGATGGAGAAGGGCTGGAAGCGTGTGGCGGACGAGTGGGCTGAGGAAGCTGGGAGAGGGATGAGGGGAGAGCGGAGGAGCTCGGCGTGGTGTTGGAGGTTTGCGGAGCGCCAGCAGCCGTGGTGCGGAAGGAGGCTGATGGAGAAGTGATGCAGGCCTTGGTCCGCGTTTGGATCGGGATGGGTTGGGGAACGGAGGAGCGAGAGGCCGAGGCGGTGTCCGGAGGGTGTTTGCCAGCAGGAGAAGCCGAATTTGGCGGGTGAGAGGAGTGCGAGGCCTCTGAGATCTTCGGAGAGGTCGAGCCACCCTTGTGCTGGGAATTCGAAACGAGCGCGTTCGTGGGCGGTGTTTCTGTGGGTTGGACGGGATTGGTGGCCGAAGTGGGTGGCGTGGGTGCATCTGGCGGTGAGCCCGAGGGAAGTCGGGATCTCGAAACGGAGGAGGGAGTGTTGTTCGTGCCAGTCGATGGCGAAGTGGAGGTCGATGCGAGGGGAAGCGGCGTGCATGACGACACGGATGGTGGCCGAGCTGTTGTTGGTGAGCTTTCGGACGAATTCGATGGAGGATCTGAGGGCGGATTTTTCGAGGACTTTGGAGGAGAGGACTGGGCCGAGCGGGATGGGCTTTTCCGTGTAGTAATGGTCGATATCCCAGGCGTCCCACATGATGGGTCGGTCTTCGTACATGAAGAGTCCGGCAAAGTCTGTGAGGAGGTTGAGGTCGGGAGAGATCCCGAGAGAGGAGAGGTTTGCGAGGGCGGGGTCTAGGGAGAGGGCGGCGAGGGAGTTTGAGAGGGAGAAAGCGTTGGAGGTGGAGAGAGAGACTGGTTCCGGCGTTTGAGCGGTGTTGGCGAACGTTGCGGCACCGAGTGCGGGGATGTCGGAGACGAAAGCAGGGGAGCCGTCGAGGTCGATGACGCCGGTGAAGGGGCGGCTTGTGGGGTTGAAGACTGCCGGGGCTTGGAGGCGGTCGGCGAGGAGTTGGAGGTTTGAAGCGGAGTGGGGCGTGAGGAGAGAATGGATGGAAGCATGATCCTTGGCGGCGTCTTCGTAGACCCAGGCGATCGAGGAGCCCGGGAGGATGTCGTGGAACTGGTTGAGAAGTGTGAGCTTCCAGGCGAGGTCGATGTCGGAAATGAAGGCGGAAGAAGGTGCGGAGTGGAGCGAAGCTGCGAGGGTTTCTGAAAGTCTGAGTGCTTCTTCAGCGGCGGCGTTTGCGGCCTTGATAGGAGCCTGGGAGGTGAGCGTGCCGCGGTGGATTTCCATGTCGAGCTCGCCGGCCCATTCCGGGAAGGGAGCGCCGTCGCGAGCTTGCTGATGGAGCGCGTCGCAGAAGGCAGAGACGGAAGAGAAGCGGACGCGTGGCAGTCCTTCGCAGGAGGAAGCGATCTGTGCGAAGCGGATGGACCAATCGGTGGCGCCGCCACCGCCATCACCGAAGCCGAAGGGTTGGAGCCAGAGCGGGGAGTTTTCGGCAGCGGAACTGGATGCGGAGAGAGGCGGGAGGATTGATTTGTTTCGGTGGTGTTGGTCACCGCGGAGGAGTTCTTTGGGGGTGTTCGTGGCGTTGTAGTCGCGTCCCGGGGTGTTGTGAGCGAGGACGGAGGAGCCGTCGATGCCGCGCCAGGAGAAAGTGGTGTGCGGGAAAGTGGTGTGTTGCCACCAGTGGAGTTTGTTGGTGATGAAGGTATCGAGGCCTGCGAGGCGCATGATTTGTGGGAGGTTTGAGCCGAAGCCGAAGGTGTCTGGGAGGTAGAGGAAACGTTGCTTGGCGAGATCGCCGAAGTGGTTTCTCCACCAGTGTTCGCCGACCAGGATTTGTCTGACGAGGGATTCGCCGGAGACGCAGTTGACGTCGGGCTCGATCCACATGCCGCCGGCGGGTTCCCATCGACCGTTGGCGACGTGGTGCTTGATTCGGTCAAAGAGGACTGGGTCGCGTTCCTTGGCGTAGGCGTAGTGCTGGGTTTGACTGGCGAGGAAGACGTAGTCCGGGAAGCGGTCGAGGTTATTGAGCTGATTGCTGAAGGTTCTGAGCACTTTGCGTTTGGTTTCGCGGATGGGCCAGAGCCAAGCGGTGTCGAGGTGCGCGTGTCCGACGGCGAAGCAGGTGGTGGAGCTTCCGGGGGGCGTGGAGGCGAGGGCGTTGGAGAGGATGGCGACGGCCTGAGCGGCGTCTCTGCGGGCGAGATCGCGCTGGTCGGGGGAGTGGTGGGCGTTCGTCGCGGACTGGAGGGCGAGGATCAGTTGCTGAGCGCGGTTGGAGTCGAGAGGGATTTCCTGGAGGAGTTGGAGCGCGAAGGCGTAGAGCTGGCGGAGTTCCCAGGCGAGAGGAGCGAAGACTGCGAGTTCGCAGCGATCAAAGAGCCCCGGGTCGGAGGAGTTCCATCGCTGGTGGACTTCGGCGGGATCCCATTCGAAGCCTGTAACACCGAATGGGTGGTTGCAGGCGGCCTCGATGAGTGCTGAGATGGGCTCGTTTCCGGACGCGGAGGAAGTGAGGAGGAAGGCGTCGCGGTTGACGTCGAGGCCTTGGATCGCGGAGGCAGGGGAAGCGGGCGGAGCGCCAGTGGAGGCGTGCCAGATGAGGGCTTCGGTTCCGGAGGAGAAACGGAGTGCGACGGGCAGGCCGGCCCAGTGGGAGGGGATGGATGCGGAGACGCGGAACCAAGCCGAGGCCCACTTTGGACCCCAGCGCCACGGGGTAGAGACGGGGAGGTAGGTGAGCGAAGCGGCCATTTCGGCGGAGATGGGGTCTGCCTTTGGATCGGGCAGGAGGGCGACGGATGCGGCGGCCGGGACGGCAGCGGTCCAGACGGCGGGTTCGACGACGTCGCGGAAATAGGTCTGGAAGCGTCTGAGTGCGAGGTAAGCGTCTTTGGGTTCTTGGGAGCTCGACATAGGTGGGCGAGTGTAGAAACGAAATCGGGGAGTGCGTTTTCACGCACTCCCCGGGATCCGGGAGCGGGGCTGGAGTGACCTGTCCGCTCAGGGATTCGAGAACAGGAATTGGTTATGGGTTGAGGATGACGCGGGCACGGGAAGAGTTCCCTGAGGTGACGGTGACCTCAGTGGTGCCGCGACCGACGCCGCGCTTTGCGGCGTTGACGGTGTAGGTTCCGGGGCGGAGATTCGGGAAGTTGAAGATGCCGTCGCGTCCGGAGCGGACGACGGCGATGACACGTCCACCGGCGACGAGCGTGACCTCTGCATCAGCGACGGGAGCGTCGTTGAAGAAGACGCCGCCGAGGATGGCACCGGGGGCTGGTGCGCGCTCGATGATGACACGTGTGTCGATGACTTGTCCTGAGACGACGGTCACAGCGGAACGGCCTTCGCGGAAGCCATCTTTGGAGGCGACGATGGTGTAATCGCCCGGGCGGAGACGGCCGAATTCGGCGACGCCGCGATCGTTCGAGAGCGTGCGGGCGATTGGCTGTCCTTGGGAGAGAAGGACGACGTATGCGCCGGCGATGGGCCCGTCAGTGGCGTTACCGACGTGAGCGCGGATGGCGCCCGGTTGACGTTCTGGGCTGACGAGGCGGACGCGGACGGCGGTGGTTTCACCGGCGCGGACCCCGGCGTTGGTGCGGCCGCGACCGACGCCTTCTTTGAAAGCAACGACGGTGTAGCGTCCTTGCGGGACTTGACGGAAGCCGAAGCGGCCGTCGGAGTTGGAGGAGGTGGAGGCGATTTCGGAGTCGCCTTGCATGAGCTTGACGGTGGCGCCTTCAACGATGCCGGCTTCGGATCCGACGGTGCCGGCGATGGCTCCGGCGCGTCCCTGAGCGAGAGCTGCAGGGGAAGCGACGAAGGAAGTGATGGCTGCGACAGCCAGGGAGAGGATGGTCTGAAGACCCCATCTGCGATTCATGAAAACCTCCTTTATGGGCGTGAGCATGGGACGCGATCGCGTAACAGCCGAACACCGGCCGCAGGAGGAGGAACGGTCGGGTATGTTCCGATATTGCGAGAATGGTGGGCCGGACTGAGAGAAATACCTGATATGGAGAGGAGCACGCGAACACATGGCGAACAAACAGGGAGAAAGCCCGGGAGTTGAAGGAGCCGGCGTGGGAGTGAAATCCGGGGATCCCGGAGTTGCGGTCCGTCTGGCGGAACTCGACGCGTTCCGTGGGGCGGTCATTCTGCTGATGTTTGTGGTGAACCTGAGCTATGACGCGGCGATTCCGGCGTGGTTTGGGCACGCGGGGTGGAACGGGGGGAAGCATGGCTTGTGGCTGGCGGACCTGGTGTTTCCGTGGTTCTTGTTCATCGTCGGAGTGGCGATTCCGTTCTCGATGGCGGGTGGGAGAGGGCGTGGCGTAGGAACGAGCGCGCGTGCTCTGGGCGCTTTGCGGCGAGGAGCGGTTTTATATGGTCTAGGGGTATTGATCTGGGTGTGTAAGTCGGCACCGGATCAATTGGGGAAGCCAGGTGTGGCGGTGTCGTGGGAGACGCTTAAGCACTGGGACATTTTGCCGTTGTTGGGGCTCGGGTCGGTGGTGGGGGTGTGGCTTTGGTTGTTGCCTGAGCGGTGGCGGGTGTGGGGTGCATGGTGGTTTGCGGTGGCGGTTCAGGTGGGGAAGTGGTGGGTCATGCCGGACATGACGGGGACGGCGGGCCAGGAGCGTGGGGTGTGGATGGCAGGACGGACGGACGTGGAGCACTCGTTGCGAGGGCTTGGCTGGTGGGGCACGCTGTTGACGCAGGGGATGCCGGCGTGCGCGACGGTGGCGCTGGGGCTGTTGGCGGGTGAGGCGTTGCGGGTCTCGCGGGATCGCGGGCGGCTGTGGCAGACCGGGATGATGCTAATGGGCGCGGGCGTGCTGCTGACATCGGCGGGGCTGGTGTTGTCGGTGGGGATGCCGATGAGCAAGGACTTCTTTACGCCGAGTTATGTGCTGGCGTCGGCGGGGACGGGCTCGGTGCTGCTGGGCGTGATGGTCGTGGTGAGGCGCGGGATGGGTGAGGTGGCGAAGCGAGGGTGGGGGATATTGATGCGGGTGCCCGAGGTCATGGGTAAGAACGCGATCGCGTTGTATGTTGCGGCGGAGGTGATGTGGGCTGTGGCGTGGACCCGGTGGCGTGTGGTGCTGCCCGAGGGGTATTCCTCGGGCAGTGCGGAACTGTGGAGCGCGATGAAGGCGTGGCTCAAAGTGGGTCTGGGTGGGACTGCGGGGGCCTGGGCTGCGATCGCGGTTTATGCGTGCGCGTACGCGGTGATGGCGGTGTGGCTGCACCGGCGGAAGATGTATATCAAGGTGTGAGCGCGGGGCCGACGGGTGGGGAGCGCGGGTCTGGAAGCGAAGGGCTCGGGCGGGTCGGGAAGAGGGGGGAGATTGAGAGAGGTCTCAGGCGACGCGAGAGGAAGCATTGAGGTGAGCGAGTGCGGCGTGGCCTTTGGGGGAAAGTCGGATGGCGGAGATTGAAGTGGGGTTATCGATGAGGGCTTTGGCTTCGAGGTGTGAGTAGGCGTCCTGGGCGCGGTCGCCGAGTCCGAGCCAGAGGAGGTCGTCGAAGCGTTTTCCGTCGCCTGAGGCGAGGGCGCGGAGGGCGGCTGCGATCACGACCTGTTCGTGTGGCTGGAAACGCATGGGAAACTCCTCACGGTGATTCGGAACCGGGGTAGGTTCCTTGCATCCGGAGGCAGAACGCCCGGGCCTTGGTGCGGAATGCACGTTTGGCCTCGGATTCCGGGTCCGTAAACCATGGGCCGACCCTGTGGCGGTGGGGCCAATGGGAGGGTTCGACACTGGATGGAGAGCGGCCATTCGGCGAGGGAATGGGAGTGAACGATGAGAGCGATGGGGTCAACGCCGAAAGAACGCCCGGGAATCCGGGATGCGGAGGAGTATACGGACGGGTCGGGCGTGCGGTTCCATCGCGGGAGAGAGTGAAGGGGCGGATGGTCAGGATGTGGTATAAAGGGGGGTATATAGAAAGGGCGGAAACCGATGAAAGCGAACGGATGGACGAGGCGGGACGTGTTGGCGTCGGCGGCTGCGGCGGGTGTGGCGGCGGGGCTTGGCCCGTTTGTGAGGGGTTCTGACAAGTCTGGATTGGGGGCGGAGAGGAACGCAGGCCCGGTGGTGGTGGGGTCGGGCGAGCATGAGTATGAGTGTATTCACGACTGGGCGAAGCTGCCCTCGACGCATGCATTCGGGAATACGCACGGGGTGGCGTTTGACAGCAAGGGGTTGTGCTACATCAAGCACACGGTGCACGCGACGAGCCAGAGCGGGGATGCGGTGTGCGTGTTCGAGCCGGACGGAACGTTTGTGAGGTCGTGGGGAGCGGAGTATCGGGGTGGCGCACACGGGCTGACGATGTCGAAGGAGAAGGAGGGGGAGTTTTTGTGGATGGCGGATTGCAACCGGGGAGTGGTGCAGAAACAGACGTTGAAGGGAGAGGTGGTGATGGATTTGGGGTGGCCCGAAGCGTCGGGGCTGTACGGCTCGAAGGGGGAATACAAGCCGACGAACGTCGCGGTGGTGGGGAGCGGGGGCGGTGCGCACGCGGGAGACGTGTTTGTAGCGGATGGGTACGGGAAGAGCTGGATCCACCGCTATACGTCGAGGGGTGAGTATGTGTCGTCGTTCGGCGGGCCCGGGAAGGAACGCGGACAGGTTTCGTGCCCACACGGGATCATGATCGACACAAGGGGGAAGGATCCCGAGGTGCTGGTCGCGGATCGTTCGAACCGGAGGCTGCAGCGGTTCAGCCTGGAGGGGAGGCATCTGGGGTTTGTGACGAAGGACCTCAAGTTGCCGTGTCACTTTGATTCGCGGGGCGAGGTGTTGCTGGTGCCGGATTTGGATGCGCGGGTGACGCTGCTGAACAAGAACAACGAGTTGTTGGTGCATCTTGGGGATGGGGAGAGCCAGGGGCTTCGAGGGGAGGCGAGGGAGAAGTTCATCCCCGGTAAGTTCATCTGCCCGCACTCGGCGTGCTTTGACTCGGCGGGGAACATCTTTGTGGTGGAATGGGTCGAAGTTGGGCGGGTGACGAAGCTGGTCAAACGAGGAAAGTGAGGGGCGGAGAGGTGGGCGGTTCGGGGGTGTATTTCAAGGGCAGATCGAGCGGTCGTTGAGCGTGAAATAGGGAGTGAAATGGGGGCGGAAGCGGTGCGAGAGCGGCGCGGGATTCCTATACTTTGTCCGCATGGAAACCCCTGAAAATCCCGCGTCTCAGAACCCGTCCACGGATCGCTCATCGGGCTCAGCGGAGGCACGTGCAGGCGGGGATGGTGAGGCGCGAACTCGGGGCCGGGTGGTCGATCAGGACATCGGTCGGGAGTTGCAGGATTCGTACCTGACGTACGCGATGTCGACGATCATGGATCGGGCGCTTCCGGACGTGAGGGACGGGCTTAAGCCGAGTCAGCGGCGGATTCTGGTTGCGATGAACGATCTGAATCTGCGGCCCGGGAAGAAGCACTACAAGTGTGCGAAGATCGCTGGCGACACGTCTGGAAACTATCACCCTCACGGCGAGCAGGTGGTGTATCCGACGTTGGTGTTCATGGCGCAGAAGTGGCGGATGCGGGTGCCTCTGATCGATCCGCAGGGGAACTTTGGTTCGATCCTGGGAGATCCACCGGCGGCGGCGCGATACACGGAAGCGCGGATGGCGTACGCGGCGGTGGACATGCTTGCGGATCTGACGCTGGGGACGGTGG
>Ga0209573_1000560_pt1 | contig 75490 bp, 66 predicted proteins | sample TNRBio252014_DNA_FD_185870 | JGI IMG/M metagenome (GOLD analysis project Ga0209573, IMG submission 185870) | Wastewater treatment Type I Accumulibacter community from EBPR Bioreactor in Madison, WI, USA - TNR Reactor_6/25/2014_ DNA (SPAdes)... | ecosystem: Engineered > Bioreactor > EBPR >...
CGACGATGGGCCTCGCCAGTGCCGTGTTTCCGGACAGCGCGCGGAGGTCGAAATAGATGCGCACGGCGAGGAGGTCGTTGCCGCTGCCATGCGACATCCAGTGCTCGAATCGTCGGCACCACTCGGCAGCCGTCAGGCAGCACAGGGGCTGGCCGGCCATCACCCGGCCGTCGCACAGCGGATAGCCGCATTCGGCCAGGGCCTCGTTGACGCGCTGTCCGAAGCGCATCCAGTCCGGCCGCTGCCGGTCTGCATCGGCGTCGCCCTCGGGCGCGAAGACCAGACCGTTGTCCTGGTCGGTGGCGATGGTCTGCTCGCCACGGGCCTGTGACCCGAACACCAGCCAGCAGGCCCGCGAGAGGTCGACAGCCATCTCGGCTGCGACGGCATGCACGACAGCACCGGTGACCTCGTCATTGAGTGCGCTGATGGTGGAGGTGATGGCCGCCACATCGGCCGCATCGTCGATGGCCTCGCCCGCCAGCGCCGCGATGCCCTGCGCCACGGCTGCCAGCCCCCCCGGGCCTGCGGCCTCGGCGATGCTGGCCCTCAGGCGCGCGGCGCCGGCCGACAGACGGGCGGCTGGGTCCATGGCCTTCAGAACCGCTCACGCGCCAGCGGCGAGGCCTTGCAGGCCTCGCGCGCCTGGCCCAGGGTGTGGATGTCTCGCTCGGCCAGCAGCGGCAGCAGGCGCAGGAAGACTTGCGCGGTGGTCAGCGCATCGGCCAGGGCCTGGTGCCTGGCCTGCGGCGGGAGGCCCAGGCGCTCGGCCAGTTGCTCCAGGTGGTACTCCCCTGCGCCATGCCCCGGCATCACCACGCTGGCCAGCAGCAGCGTGTCCAGCACGGGTTGATCGAACCTCACCCCGGTGCGCTCGCGCGCCAGCTCCAGAAAGCGCATGTCGAAGGCCGCGTTGTGTGCCACCAGCACGGTGCCCTCGGCAAAGCGGGCGAACTCCGGCAACACCCGCTCGAGCGGGGGCTCCCCTTGCAGCCGCGCCGTGCTGATGCCGTGCACCGCTTCGGCGCTGGCCCGCACCGGGCGTCGCGGCCGTGTCAGGCGATCGAAGCTTTCGTGCTCGAGCAGTCTCGCATTGACGATCCTCACCGCGCCGATGGCGATGATCTCGTCGCCCTCCCCTGGCCTGAGCCCGGTGGTCTCGGTGTCGAACACCGTGAAGCTCGAGGCCGCGAGCGGGACATCGTCGATCTCCCTGGTCTGCCCCCTCTGGTGGAACAGGTCGAAGTCGTACGAGATCGGACGCCCGACGGGCGCTGCAGGATGTCCGCTGCTGCGCGCCGACCCCGACGGGGAAGCCGCCACCAGCTGCAGGCACAGGCGCGCCGCGCTGCCCGACGGTTCCGCCAACCCCCAGAGCTCGGCGCCGTGGCGGTCCAGCACTTCGCGCACCGTGACCGCGCCGGCGGCAGTCTGCAGCGGCTCGGCCTCCCAGGCCTGCAGGTCGCGCGGGTCCGGCGCCGGCCCGCACCAGACCAGCTCCAGCCGCAGCAGCCGCCCTTGCTCGACCAGCTCGACCGCCGCACCGGCCAGCGATCCCTGTCCGGCGATCCTGCCGAGCAGGTGCGCCAGCAGCAGCACGATCGCATGGCTGTCGACCTCGACCCAGCGTGCACCGATGCCGGCATCGAACCGGCACTCCAGCGGCTCGGGCAGCAAGCCCGCAAGCTGCCCCTGCAACGCGAACACCAGGTCGGCCAGCTGCATCTCGTCCCTGGGCCATGCCGCGCTGGACCCTGTGTCCTGTTCGTGCAAGGCCTGCTCGAGCTGTGATGCAAGGTGGCCGGACTCCTCGTCGACGACTGCGGTGAAACGCGCCCGGCGCTGTGCGTCCATCGCCGGGTATTGCTGCAGGGCCTGCGCCGCCGCACGAAGGTTGGCCAGCGCCGAACGCGTGCCCTGGGTCAGCCGCTGCAGCGCCAGGTCGCGGCGGCCGAGCTCGGCCATCGACCGCGTCGCGTCCTCGACGATCAGCACATGGCCCGCCGGCCCCGTAGGCAGGCCGGCGATCGGCACCACCTGCACACGCAGAAGCGCCGGGCCTCGTCGCGTGACGAGCTGCGCGGTGACGCTCGACTGGCCCAGTGCGACACGCCGCTGGATCTGGTCCATGGCGTGAGCGACCGCCGCGCCGTCGAGCAGCGCAGTCAAGGGGCGGTCCAGCCCGATGGGCGAGCCATGGCCGTCGGCCTGCGCAAACAGCTGGGCGGCGATGCGGCCTTCCTCGTTGCTGACCAGCACCGCCTGCGGCAGCTCGGACATCAGTGCACCCAGCCGCCGCGACTCTTCCGTCAGCCGGGCACTGGCCTGGGCGATGCGGGCCTGCACTTCGTCACGTTCGCTCGCATGCCGGTCGGCCAGGCGCTGGACGGCTTGCGCCAGCGCCCGCATCGGCGCCGCCCCGGTGACGCTGACGGGATGCCTGGGATTGGCACCCGTGACGATGGCGATCTCGTCGAGCAGGCGGTGGGCCGCGCCGGACCACGCCCTGACCCAGGGCCAGACCAGCCCGGCCAGCAGCAGCGGCAACGACAGCACGAAGAGGAAGACCAGCCCCCCGCGCGGCCGCAGGAGCTCGGCGGCGGCCAGGCGCTCGGGCGCGGCCAGGTCGGACCACAAGGCCAGCACCAGCAACCCGCTCCAGGCCAGGACCAGCGCGCACAGCAGCGCCAGCAAGCTCGCGGGCGAAGCGGCGGCGGATCCGGGCTTCATCCCGCCTGCGGGGCACGCCCGAGCTGACGTGCCACCTCGTCGAGCAGATCCTGGATCGCGAAGGGCTTGGTCACGTAGGCGTCGGCGCCGAGCGCCAGACCCTTGGTGACTTCGACATCCCGCCCCTTGGCGCTCAGCATGACGACACGCAGCGCCCGCCACGCCGGGTTGGCACGGATGCGCTGGCAGACGTCGAAGCCACTGAGCCGCGGCAGCATGACGTCGAGCAGCAGCAGGTCGGGCAGCTCCGCCGACAGCGCGTCCAGCACCTCCTGCCCGTCGCGAGCGATGCGCACCCGGTAGCCGGCATCCTCGAGCACGAACTCGAGCGACAGCACGATGTTCGGCTCGTCGTCGGCGACGAGGATCGTCGCGCTCATTGGGGTACCTCCGCCCGCAAGGGGCTCCGGTACGGGCGCTTGGGGGCGGCCCGGCGTGCTCATGGCGTGCTCCCGGCCGTTGCCTGAGCGCCGGGGCGGCGCGGCAGCGTGAACGAGAAGGTTGCACCTTGCCCGGGCACACTCGTCACCCACAGCCGGCCGCCCAGCCGCTGCACGATCTGGCGGCTGATGGGCAGGCCCAGCCCCGTGCCCTGAGGCTTGTCGGTCAGGGTGTCTCCGACCTGCCTGAACTTCTCGAACACCGCTTCCTGGTGCTCGGGCGCGATGCCGATGCCGTTGTCGGCCACGTCGACGCGCAGTTCCTGGTCGCCCTCGGTCAGGGTGAGCAGCACGCGCCCCGTGCCCGCGGGGCAGAACTTGGCGGCGTTGGACAGCAGGTTGAGCAGCACCTGCATCAGCCAGTCGCTGTCGGACCGGATCGGCGCCACCTGTGGCGGCAGCACCAGATCCAGCCGCACGTCGCGGCCACGCAGCAGCGCAGCCGTGCTGGTCGCCGCTTCCTGGATCAGCGCACGCAGGTCGACATCGGCCGGGTGCCACTCGGCTGCGCCGCTCTCGAGCTTGGACAGGTCCAGCACCTGGTTGATCATTCGCGTCAGCCGCTCGCTTTCCTTGACGATGACGGTCACGAATTGTCGGCGACGATCGGCGTCCAGCTGTGGCCTCGATTGCAGGATCTCGGCCATCGCGCGGATCGAGGTCAACGGCGTGCGAAGTTCATGGGTGACGGTGGACACGAAGTCGTCCTTCAGCCGGTCCAGCTCGGTCAGCCGCTCGTTGGCTGCACGCAGCTCGGCGCTGGCGGCCTCGAGCGCACGTGACTTCTCCTCGAGCTGGTGGCTGTAGGCGATGACCTGCGACGCCTCGTCGAGGATGTGCATGACCTCGTCGAGGCCCAGCGGTTCCTCCTGCACGACCGAGGCGATCATCACGCGCGCCGAGGAAGCCCCGATCGCACCCGCCAGCAATGCCTCGCAGTGGCTCAACAGGCCGGGGTCCGCTGCCAGCAGCTCGGGCGCGGCCACACCGCGGCGGCTGGCATAGGCGGCCAGTTCCGACTGTGCGCGCGCGGTGCCGAGGAATCGGGTCAGCAGCGCCGAGAGGTCGGGCAAGGTGGCGCTTCCGCGCCAGGCCGGCACGGTGGCCCGGTCGGCCTCGAAGGCGTCGACGAACAGCCTCGCCTGGGCACGGTCACGCGCGCTCTGCGGCCGCCAGAGCGAAACCCCGACGTAGGCGGCGATGTTGGCCAGCAGGCTCCAGAACAGCGAGTGACTGATGTCGTCGGGCGCCTGCTGGCCGAACAGCGCCAGGGGTTTGAGCAGCGCCAGGCCCCAGGGCCCGTCGCTGATGACCGACATGGACACCCAGCCCGAACGCGCGAAGGCCGGGAGCACCAGCGTGTAGGCCCACACCAGCGTGCCGGCCAGGAGCCCGGCCAGCGCTCCCTGGCGGCTGCCGCGGCGCCAGTACATGCCCCCCAGCAGCGCGGGGGCGAACTGCGCCACGGCCGCGAAAGAGATCAGACCGATCGCCACCAGCGCGTAGGCCTCGCCCGCCGCGCGGTAGTAGGCATAGCCCAGGATCATCAGCAGCACGATCGCGCCGCGCCGTATCGTCAACAGCAGCCGCGTCAGATCGGCGCGGTGGGCCAGCGCCAGCGCTCGCCAGCGCAGCAGCACCGGCACCACGAGGTCGTTGCAGATCATGGTCGACAGCGCGATGGTCTCGACGATGACCATGCCGGTGGCCGCCGACAGCCCGCCGATGAAGACGAAGAGCGTCAGCGCCTCCTGGCCGTGCGCCATCGGCAGTGTCAGCACGAAGGTGTCGGCGTCGACCTTGCCGGGCGTGAAGTGAAGCAGGCCGGAGAGGGTGATGGGCAGGACGAACAGGTTGATCACCAGCAGGTACAGCGGGAACAGCCAGATCGCGCGCGCGGTGTGCCGCTCGTCGACACACTCGACGACGCCGACCTGGAACTGCCGCGGCAGGAACAGCACCGCCAGCCCCGACAGGAAGGTCAGCGACACCCAGGCCCCCCAGCCGCCCGGAACGGCGTCCATGGTCGCCAGCCTGGCCAGGCGTGGATCGGCGGCGGCCCGCGAGAAGATGTCGGCCAGGCCATCGTGCACGACATAGGTGGCGAAGACGCCAACCGCCAGGAAGGCCAGGAGCTTGACGATGGACTCGAACGCGATCGCCGCCACCATGCCCTCGTGGCGCTCGGTGGCGTCGAGGTGCCGGGTGCCGAAGAGCACCGTGAACGCCGCCAGCAACAGCGCGATGTAAAGCGCGCTGTCCTGCCACAGCTCGGCGCTGTGCCCGCCCGCGCCCTTGGGTGGCATGGTCGTCAGCGGGTACTGCAGCAGGATCTCGAGGCTGGTCGACACCGCCTTGAGCTGCAGCGAGATGTAGGGGATCACACCGACGACTGCGACCAGCGTGACCAGACCGCCAAGCAGCGCACTCTTGCCGTAACGTGCGGCGACGAAGTCGGCGATCGAGGTGATCCGGTTCGACTTGGCGATGCGCACCATCTTGCGCAGGACCATCCAGCCGAGCGCGAACACCAGCGTCGGACCGAGGTAGATCGGCAGGAATCCGACACCGCCCGCCGCCGCACGCCCGACGCTGCCGTAGAACGTCCACGAGGTGGCGTAGACGGCCAGCGAGAGGGCATAGACCTCAGGCCGGGCGATGATCGATCGGCCCTGGTCGGCTCGGCGATCGGCGAACCAGGCGACTGCGAACAGCACGCCCAGGTAGGCGAACGAGACGAGGACCACGGTGGCGCCGTGCAGCATCTCGCTCAGGACCTCATGCCTGGGGAGGCCAGGGGCTAGGGGCCGCCTGGCCGCTCCCCGCCGTGCTCGCCCTGACGGCCTATCGTCACGGCCATCAGCACGACCAGTCCAAGCCATGCGCCGAAGAGGTAGGCGTACAGCAGTGGCACCCCGAAGACGGGCTCGGCGCTGTCGAACAGTGCCGGCAGGGGGTAGCCCAGCAGCAGCCAGCCCACCACGAAAAGGGCCACCAGGCGGTCCGACTGCGAGGGCCGAAGCGCCACGATGTCGCCCCGCGCTAGTGCGACGGCTGACCGGCCTTCAGCCCGGTCTCACGCTCGAGCTGTGCCGCCACCTTCGGTTCGAAACCCTGCAGATGGCGGATGATCTTGAGGGCCGCCTCGGGCTGCTGCCGCTCGAGCTGCACCCTGGCGAGCTGATACCAGCCGTACGGGCTCATCGGCTGGAGCTCCGTGTTGCGTTCCAGCGCCTGCACCGCCTCGTCGAAACGGTGCAGTCGGATCAGCACCAGGCCGAGGCCATACCACGCCCGGTCGAGTTTGGGCGAGAGGACGGTCGACCGCTCGAAGGCATCCCGGGCTTCTTCGAGGCGGCCCGCGGACTCGAGCATGAAGCCATGGTTGAACCAGGCCCTCGCATCGTCGGGCGCGAGTTCGACAAGCCTGCCCGAGTGGACCAGGGCGTCGTCGAACTGGCCCGCCTGTGCCTGCTGGTGCGCCAGGCTGGACAGTGCGTAGCGGTCCTGGGGCCACAGCCGCACCATGTCGGCGAACAATGCCATCGCGTAGCGACGACGGCCGAGCACGAGCGCGACGACGGCCCTCCACTTGTACCAGTGGTAGTCGAGGCGGCTCATCGCGGCACCTCTGCGCGCACCCGGCAGCGGGCAGGCTGCAGGGCCGGCGCCTTGCCCGGTCTCATCGACATCCCGGCTGCCCGACCATCTGGCTGGTCAGGCAGATGTCCATGCGTTCGAACGAGACGATGGCATAGGCGATCAGCAGGACGAAGAAGGTCACCACAGGCACGTGGCGATCCGCGACCTGCCGCGGCGTCACCCGGCGCATGGGCACGGTGAAGGGCTTGGAGATCACGCGAAGCAAGGTGTAGAAGAGGTTCTGCTCCCGCCGTTCCCCGGCCAGCAGGTAAAGCACCCCCTGCCCTGCCAGGGCCAGCAGGGCGACATAGAGGACGATCTGGACGATGTTGATGAAGGCCAGCATGGACGGCGGCGGGAAACACGGACGATGACGGGCGGGCGGAGGCAGCCGTCGGAATTGTCCGACTTTCACGCCCCGTCACGACTCAGCCGGATTCGGTGTTTCCCCGCATCGCCGCTGCTCAGCGCCGCGCCAGCCGTTGCCAGGTGTCGACGACCGTGTCCGGGTTGAGCGACATCGACCCGATGCCCTCGGCGGCCAGCCAGTCGGCGAAGTCGGGGTGGTCGCTCGGCCCCTGGCCGCAGATGCCGACGTACTTCCCGGTGGCGCGGCACGCCGCGATGGCGCGCGAGATCATCGCCTTGACGGCCGGGTCACGCTCGTCGAAGTCGCCGGCCAGTTGCTCCAGGCCGGAATCGCGATCCAGCCCCAGTGTCAGCTGCGTCAAGTCGTTGGACCCGATGGACATGCCGTCGAAGTGCTCCAGGAACTGCTCGGCCAGGATCGCGTTGCTGGGCACCTCGCACATCATGATGAGCTTGAGGCCGTGGCGGCCGCGCTCCAGCCCGCGTTCGGCCAGCATGCGCGTGACGCGCTCGGCCTGCCGGACCGTGCGCACGAAAGGCACCATGATCTCGACGTTGACCAGGCCCATGTCGTGGCGGACGCGCCTGAGCGCCTCGCACTCCATCGCGAAGGCATCGCTGAACTCGCCGCTGATGTAGCGCGAGGCGCCGCGGAAGCCGAGCATGGGGTTCTCCTCGTCGGGCTCGTAGCGCGTGCCGCCGATCAGCTTGCGGTATTCGTTGGACTTGAAGTCGGACAGGCGCACGATGACCGACTTCGGCCAGAAGGCGGCAGCGATGGTGGCGATGCCCTCCACCAGCTTGTCGACATAGAACGAACGGGGCGAGGCATGGCCGCGCGCCACCGACTCGACGGCCTTCTTCAGTTCGGGGTCGATGTTGGGGTAGTCGAGGATGGCCTTGGGGTGGACGCCGATGTTGTTGTTGATGATGAACTCGAGCCGGGCCAGGCCGACCCCGGAGTTGGGCATCTGTGCGAACTCGAAGGCCAGCTGGGGGTTGCCGACGTTCATCATGATCTTGATCGGGCAGTAAGGCATCTCGCCTCGCTGCACCTCGGTGACCTCGGTCTCCAGCAGGCCGTCGAACACGTAGCCGGTGTCGCCTTCGGAACAGGCCACGGTGACCAGCGCGCCCTCATGGACACGATGAGTGGCGTCGCCACAGCCGACGACCGCCGGGATGCCCAGCTCGCGCGCGATGATGGCCGCATGGCAGGTTCGTCCGCCGCGGTCGGTCACGATCGCCGACGCGCGCTTCATGATCGGCTCCCAGTTGGGGTCGGTCATCTCGGTGACCAGCACGTCACCCGGCTGCACGCGGTCCATCTCGGCGGGCGAGCGGACCAGCCGGACCGGGCCGGTACCGACCTTTTGCCCGATGGCCCGCCCTTCCGCGAGCACCGTGCCGGTGCCCTTGATGCGGTAGCGGTGCTCGATGCGGCCGGCGGCCTGGCTCTTCACCGTCTCCGGCCTGGCCTGCAGGATGTAGAGCCTGCCGTCGATGCCGTCACGGCCCCATTCGATGTCCATCGGCCGTCCGTAGTGGCGCTCGATGATCACCGCGTAGCGCGCCAGCTCCTGCACGTCGGGGTCGCTCAGCGAGTAGCGGTTGCGCAGCTCGGGCGGCGTGTCCACGATCCTGACCAGCCGCCCGCTGGTGGACTTCTCGTCGGCCGAAGCGAACTCCATGCGCTGCAGCTTGGAGCCCAGGCTGCGTCGGATCACCGCCTGCTTGCCGCCGGCCAGCATCGGCTTGTGCACATAGAACTCGTCGGGGTTGACGGCACCTTGCACCACCGTCTCGCCGAGCCCATAGCTCGAGGTGACGAAGACCACGTCCTCGAAGCCCGACTCGGTGTCGATGGTGAACATCACGCCGGCTGCACCGAGGTCCGACCGCACCATGCGCTGCACACCGGCCGACAGCGCGACCTGGGCATGCTCGAAGCCCTTGTGGACCCGATAGGCGATCGCGCGGTCGTTGTAGAGCGAGGCGAAGACCTCCTTGACATGGTGCAGCACCGAGTCGATGCCGCTGACGTTGAGGAAGGTCTCCTGCTGGCCGGCGAACGAGGCGTCGGGCAGGTCCTCGGCCGTCGCCGACGATCGCACCGCAACGCTGAGGTCGACGCTGCCTTCGGCCAGGGTCGCGAACTGCGCGCGGATCGCCGCCTCGAGATCGGACGGGAACGGGGTCTCGACCATCCAGCGCCGGATGCGGGCGCCGGTGTCGGCCAGCGCGCGCAGGTCCTCGACGTTCAGATCCTTCAGCGCCGCGTCGATGCGCTGCGCCAGCCCCTCGTGCTGCAGGAAGCGGCGGAAGGCATTCGCCGTCGTCGCGAAGCCCCCCGGAACCCGCACGCCGGCGGCGGCCAGCTGGCTGATCATCTCGCCGAGCGAGGCGTTCTTGCCGCCGACCTCCTCGACATCGGTCATCCTCAGTTGTTCGAACGGAACGACCAGGGCGGTCGCCAACTCGGGTCTGGACATGGGAAAGCTCCGTGATGACAGAAAACCGGTGCTTCCGCATGCGCGTGCCACGCCGCCCGGCGGGGGTTTGTCGATTCTGGGTCTGGCCCGGGGCGGTGCATGTCGCGTCGAGACGGCGGAAAAGTTGAGCGGATTCTACGGATCGAATCCTTATCATGGCCGCGCTGCCCGGCCCGATGCCGCGCGCCATTCGCTCATGACCGATCGAACCGTGTTTTTTGTCTCCGACGGCACCGGCATCACCGCCGAGACCTTCGGCAACTCCATCCTGGCGCAGTTCTCGGCCCGTCCTCGTCATGTGCGCCGGCCATTCATCGACAGTGTGCCCAAGGCACAGGCCGTGGTGCAGGAGATCAACCAGGTCGCACGGCAGGAGGGGCGGCGGCCCATCGTCTTCATCACGCTGGTGCGGGATGACGTGCGCGACTTGGTCGCCAGCGGCGCCTGCGACGGGCTGGTCCTGGACATGTTCCGCGCCTTCGTCGAACCCCTGGAGGAAGAGTTCGGCATCAAGTCCAACCACCGCGTCGGGCGCTTCTCCGATGCCAGCCAGAGCCAGGAGTACAACGACCGGATCGAGGCCATCAACTTCTCGCTCGCGCACGACGACGGCCAGTCGGCGCGAAACCTCGACGTCGCCGACGTGATCCTGGTCGGCGTCAGTCGCAGCGGCAAGACGCCGACCTCGCTGTACCTGGCCATGCAGCATGGCATCAAGGCGGCCAACTACCCCTTGATCCCGGAGGACTTCGAACGCAGCCGCCTGCCCGGCGCGCTGTCGGCCCACAAGCGCAAGTGCTTCGGGCTCACGATAGACCCCGCCCGCCTGGCCCAGATCCGCCACGAACGTCGACCGGCGAGCCGCTACGCCTCGATCGAGAATTGCCGCTACGAGGTCAGCGCGGCGGAATCGATGATGCGGCGCGAGGGCATCGCCTGGCTGTCGTCGACGCACAAGTCGATCGAGGAGATCGCCACCACCATCCTGCGGGACATCCGTCCGGACCGGCTGGTGTACTGATCCATCGCGCAGGCGGCGGGTGCCCCTGCTGCGCCCGCTCCCGGAAGGGTCACCGATGCCCGGCCCCTGGCGCTTCGCGCAGTCGACGGCAGCTGCTCTCGTACAGGCAGATCGCCGCCGCGGCCGCCACGTTGAGCGACTCCTGCCCGCCGGGCTGCGGGATGCGCACACGCATGGAGGCCACAGACAGCAGCTTCGGGTCGACGCCCCGGCCTTCGTTGCCGAACACCCAGCAGGCCGCCGTGGGCAGTGGCGCCAGGGGTAGCGCATGCTCGGCATGCGCATCGGCGACGACAAGACTCAGGCCCAGGTCCATCAACGAGGCCTCGCTCAGCCCCTCGACCAGGCGAAGGGCGAAGTGGGCGCCCATGCCGGCACGCAGCACCTTGGCTGACCACAGCGCCACCGTGCCGGCAGTGGCCAGCACCTGCTGCACACCCAGCGCGGCCGCACTGCGCAGCACGCTGCCGGCATTGCCGGCGTCCTGCAGCCGGTCCAGCACCACACTGGGCAGGGACGGGTCGGCGCCTGGCAGGGGCGGCAGCTCGGCGAGAAAGCCGATGTCCGCTGGCGACTCGAGCCCGCTCAGCCCCGCGAACAGATGATCGGGCACGACGATCACGCGGGCCGCAGCCGCGGCGGCCGTCAGGGCCTGTCGTGCAGGCAATGCCCAGCCGCGCTGCGCAAGCACGGCGATCGGGATCGTCCAGTGCCGGCCGGCGGCCGCCTCGCAGAGGTGATCGCCCTCCAGCCAGACCAGCCCTTCACGGCGGGCCAGGGCACTGTCGCCGACCAGCCTGCGGATCCTGGTCAGCGTGGGGTTGGCGGCGGAGTGCACCGTGTCGACCCGGGGCTTCATGGCCGCTCCAGGACCGACTTCACCGGGGCAAAACTCAGGCGGTGCGCCTCGCAGGGACCATGCGCCTTCAGGGCCGCCAGGTGGGCTTGCGTCGGATAGCCCTTGTGACGGGCGAACCCGTACTGCGGCCACTGCCGGTCGAGCTCGACGCACAGTCGGTCGCGAACCACCTTGGCCACGATGGAGGCCGCGGAGATGGCCGGTAGCCGGGCGTCTCCGCCCACCAGGGGCAGCACAGGGACTCTCGCTTCCGGCACCCGGTTGCCGTCGACCACCACCCAGCGCGGCGGCAGCCGCAGGCCCTCGACAGCCCGCCGCATCGCCAGCAGCGTCGCCTGCAGGATGTTGAGCGCGTCGATCTCGGCGACGCTGGCCTGGGCCACGGAAACGCACAGCGCCTGCGCCTGTATCAGGTCATGCAGGCGCTCGCGCTGCGCGGCGCTCAAAGTCTTGGAGTCACGCAAGCCGGCCGGCAGGCGCCTGTGGTCGAGCATCACGGCAGCCGCCACCACGGGGCCGGCCAGCGGGCCGCGCCCGGCCTCGTCGACCCCGGCATGCAGCCCGGGCATCGCCAACGCCTGGCGGACCGCCTCAGGCAGCGAGGACCTGCGCGAGGGCATCGGTGGCGCGCCGTGCGGTATCACGGCGCAGTTCATGGTGCAGCTCAGCAAATCGCCTGGCCAGCCGGTCACGGGCGCTGGCATCGTCCAGCCAGCGCAGCGTGGCTGCCGCCAGCGCTGCCGGCTGGCAGTCCTGCTGGATCAGTTCCGGCACCACGAACTCGCGGCAAAGGATGTTGGGCAGCCCGACCCAGGGCTGATAGCGCATGCGCTTCATGATCTGCCAGCTCAGGGCGTTCATCCGGTAGGCGATGACCATGGGCCGCTTGAACAGCGCCGCCTCCAGCGTCGCCGTTCCGCTGGCAATCAGCGTCACGTCGCAGGCCGCCAGGGCCTCGTGGGAGCGGCCGTCGAGCAGTTGCAGGGGCACACCCGGGGCCAGGCGCGAGACCAGCGGCTCCACCATGGCCCGCAGGCCATGCGCCACCGGCAGCACGAACTGCAACTCCGGCCGCTGCCGGTGCATGAGCCCCGCCGCCCGCAGGAAGGGCGGCGCGATCGCCTCGATCTCCGACCGGCGGCTGCCCGGCAGCAGCGCGACCACTCGCGCTTGCGCCGCAAGCCCCAGGGCCTGCCGGCTGCTGTCCATGGGCACCTCCTGAGGGATCTCGTCGGCCAGAGGATGGCCGACGTAGCTCGCCCTCACGCCATGGGCCATCAGCAGCTCAGGCTCGAAGGGGAACAGGCACAGCACATGGTCGCAGCTGCGCCTGAGCTTTTCGACGCGTGAACCACGCCAGGCCCAGATCGACGGGCAGACGAAGTGCACGGTGGGGACGCCGGCGGCGCGAAGCCGGGCCTCCAGCCCGAGGTTGAAGTCCGGCGCGTCGACGCCGACGAAGGCGTTCGGCCTGTCGTCCAGCAGACGCCGCGCGAGTCGGTCGCGCAGCTGCCGCAGCGCAGGGTAGTGACGAAGCACCTCGACGTAGCCTCGCACGGCCAGTCGCTCGCTGGGCCACCAGGGGTCGAAGCCCTCGCGAGCCATCGCCGGGCCGCCGATGCCGGCCAGCTCGATGCCCGGCCAGCGATTGCGCAGCGCGGGAAGCCACAAGCCGGCGAGCAGGTCGCCGGAAGCCTCGCCCGCCACCATGGCCAGTCGCATGCGGTCTAGCGGACGATGCCGCGCGTGCTGCGCGCCAGGAACTCGGTCATCAGCCGCACGTCGGCGCTGCCGTCGGGGCCGGCACCGGCGAGCAGTTGCTCGATCGCAGCCTGGGCACGGGCCATCGGAAGGCCATCCCGGTAGAGCAGCTTGTGCATGCGCTTGACCCGGGCGATGCGCTCGCGGTCGAATCCGCGCCGGCGCAGACCTTCGATGTTGAAGCCATGGACCGCAAGGGGATGGCCGGCGACCAGCATGAATGGCGGCACATCCTGCGTGACATGGCTCTGGAACCCGGTCAGGGCGTGTGCGCCGATGCGGCAGAACTGGTGCACGCCGGTCAGGCCACCGACGATCACCCAGTCGCCCACGTGCACGTGGCCGGCCAGCGTGGCATTGTTGGCCAGGATGGCGTGGTGCCCGACCTGCACGTCATGTGCCAGGTGCACATAGGCCATGACCCAGTTGTCGTCGCCCACCCGAGTCACCCCGCCGTCCTGGACGGTGCCGCGGTTGAAGGTGCAGAACTCGCGAATCGTGTTGCGGTCGCCGATCTCGAGCGATGTCGGCTCGCCGCGGTACTTCATGTCCTGCGGCGCACCGCCAATGCAGGCATGGGCGTGGATGCGGTTGTCCCGGCCGATGAGGGTCGGTCCCTCGATCACGCAGTGGGCACCGATGCTCGTGCCTTCGCCCACGCACACGCCCGGACCGATGACGGCATAGGGGCCGACCTGTACCGTCGACGCCAGCTCGGCAGCGCGGTCGACGATGGCGCTGGGGTGGACCGCGGCCACGAGACTCCCTGGACGGCGCTGCCTGGACGGCCTGCGGGCTCAGCCCACCTTGCGCATGGTGCACATGATCGCGGCCTCGGCGGCGACATCACCGTCGACGCTGGCCTGCGCCGTGTACTTGACGATGCCGCCGCGCACACGTTCGATGCTGGCCTCGAGCACCAGCTGGTCGCCCGGCTCCACCGGGCGCTTGAAGCGGGCCCCGTCGATGCCGACCAGGTAGACCACGGAATCGTCGCCCGGCTCGCTGCCCATGGACTCGAAGGACAGCAAGGCCGCCGCCTGCGCCAGGGCCTCGAGGATCAACACGCCCGGCATGACCGGCCGGGCAGGGAAATGCCCCGCGAAGAAGGGTTCGTTGATCGTGACGTTCTTGATCGCCTTGACGCGCCGGTCCTTCTCGAGCTCGACCACCTTGTCGACAAGCAGGAACGGGTAGCGGTGCGGAAGTTTGCGCAGGATGCGGTGGATGTCCAGCAGGGGGGCGGTCATGGCTTCTTCTCCAGCGCACGGATGCGCTCGCGCAGGCTATGCAGCTGACGCAGTGTGGCCGCATTCTTCTCCCACGACGCATTGTCGTCGAACGGGAACAGCCCGCTGTACCGGCCGGGTTCGCGGATCGACCGCGTCACCACAGTGGCCGCCGTGATGTGCACGTGGTCGGCGAGCTCCAGGTGCCCGAGGACGATGGCGCCGCCGCCCAGGGTGCAGTGCCTGCCGATGCGCGCGCTGCCGGCGACGCCAGCGCAGCCGGCCATCGCGGTGTGTGCTCCGACATGCACGTTGTGTCCGATCTGCACCAGGTTGTCCAGCTTTACACCGTCCTCCAGCACGGTGTCCTCCAGCGCCCCGCGGTCGATGCAGGTATTGGCGCCGATCTCCACGTCGTCACCGATGCACACACCGCCCAGCTGTTCGATCTTCTCCCACCGCCCCTGATGCGGTGCGAAGCCGAAGCCGTCGGCGCCGATCACGGCACCAGAGTGAACGATTCCCCGCGCGCCCAGGCTGCAGCCATGCATCAGCACGGCGCGCGGCGCCATCCGCGTCCCTTCGCCGACCCGAGCCCCGGCCCCGATGTGGCATGACGCCTCGATCACCGCGCCTGCCGCCACGACGGCATGCCTGCACACCTGGACCCAGGGTCCGACATGGGCGCTCCTGTCGACGACCGCACCGTCCTCGACCCATGCCGTGGGGTGAACGCCGGGTTCAACAGGCACGCGCTGCGCTCGCGCCCACCACTGGCTCAGCCGAGCATAGTAGAGGTAGGGGTCGTCGCACACGATCGCGGGTCCGCGGGCAGCCGCAGCCTCGCGCAGGGACTCCCGGACGACCAGGCAGCCGGCGCGGGTCTGCCGCAGCAGCCCCGCGTACCGGTCTTGCGCGACGAAGCCGATCTGCCGAGGTCCGGCCCGCTCCAGCGACGCAATGCCGTCGACCCTGTGCTCGGGGTCGCCCAGCAGCTCTCCGCCCAGCGACTCGACGATCGCAGCCAGCCGCAGTTCCATGCGGGACTGGCCCTGGAGGCTACTTCGCGGGACCGGCCGCGTTCAGTGCCTTGATCACCTTCTCGGTGATGTCGACCCGCGGCCCCGCGAAAACGACTTCCTGCAGGATCAGGTCGTACTTTTCCTGGTCGAAGATCTGCTTGATCACGCGGTTGGCCCGCTCGACCACGCTGGCGACTTCTTCGTTCTTGCGCTGGTTGAGGTCTTCCTGGAACTCTCGCCGCTTGCGTTGCAGGTCACGATCCTGGTCGACCAGTTCGCGCTGCCGGCGATTGCGCTCGGTCTCCGACAGGGTGGGTGCGTCCTTGTCGAGCTTGTCGGCCGCCGACTTGAGCTTTGCGCCCTGGTCGGCCAGTTCACGCTCGCGCTTGCCGAACTCGGCCTCGAGCTTGGCCTGGGCCGCCTTGGCGGGCAAGGCGTCACGCAAGACCCGCTCGCTGTTGACGTAGCCGATCTTGAGCTCCTGTGCCGCTGCCGCGGCGGCCGCCAGCACCATCATGCAGCCCACGACAGCCGCTCTCGCCTTGGGGAATTTCATCAGAACGCGGTCCCGATCTGAAACTGGAACTTCTGGATTCTATCGTTGGGCTGCACCCGCAGCGGCGTGCCCCAGCTGAGCTTGAGCGGGCCGATCGGGGAGATCCAGCTCAGGCCGATGCCCGCCGAGGCCCGCAGACTGGAGGCCTCGATCTTCTCCCCCTCCCGCCAGACGTTTCCGACATCGGCGAAGCCGAAGATGCGGAACGACTTGTCGTTGCCTGAGCCGGGTACGGGAAGGTAGAGCTCCGCATTCAGATTGAACTTGCGGCTGCCGCCGATGAAGGCCCCGGTGGGATCGATGACGCCGAGCGAGCCCTGCTCGAAGACCCGAACGCTGCCCAGGCCGCCGCCGTAGAAGTTCTTGAAGATCGGATAAGGGCGACCGCCCAGCCCCTTGCCTATGCCCAGCTCGGCGTTGATGCCCAGCGACATCTTTGCCGGCAGCTGCCAGTATTGCTGGGCCTGCAGGTTGGTGCGCAGGTAGCGGACGTCCCCGGCGGCGCTCCATTCGACGTTGACGCGCTGGTAACGCCCGGCGGTGGGCACCAGCGCGCTGTCGCGGGCGTCGCGTGCCCAGCCCAGGGTGATGGGCAGGGAATGGCTGGTGGCGCCGAACTGCTCCCGATAGAGGAAGTAGCTGTTCGGGATGCCCGTCGAGGTGCCGATCTTGGTGCGCTCGACGCCGAGACCGACGAAGACGGTATCGAAGTCGCTGAAGGGGACGCCGAAGCGCACCGACGCGCCGGGGGTCTCGAGCTGGTAGGCCTGCCCCTGTGCGTTGAACGGCCGGCTGGTCCTGTAGTAGAGGTCGATCGCCCTGGAGATGCCGTCGACCGTGTAGTACGGGTCCACCGTGCTCAGCACCAGCGTGCGGTTGGTGTTGCTGGTGTTGACCTCGACGCCGAGGTAGTTGCCGGACCCGAAGACGTTGTCCTGCTTGATCGAGGCGGTAAAGGTGAGCCGCTCCGCATTCGAGTATCCGGCGCCGACCAGCAGGTTGCCGGTCGGCTTTTCGGTCACCTTGACGGTCAGGTCGACCTGATCGGGCGAGCCCTGCACTTCGTTGGTGTCTACACTGACCTCGCCGAAGTAACCCAGGCGATCGACGCGATCGCGGGAGAGCTTGATGCGTGCGCCGTCGTACCAGCCCGACTCGAGTTGCCGGAACTCGCGGCGGATCACCTCGTCGCGCGTGCGCGAGTTGCCCTCGATGTCGATGCGGCGCACATAGACGCGGCGCTGCGGGTCGGCCTGCAGCACCACGGCCACCTGGCCGTTCGCACGGTCGATCTCGGGCCGGTGCTCGACGCGGGCAAAGGCATAACCGTAGGACCCGAACAGCTCCGAGAAGAGCTTGGTGGTCTCGCTGACCGCCTCGCCGCGGTAGGGCTGCCCGGGCCGCAGGCGCACCAGCGACTTGAACTCGTCGTCCTTGCCCAGGTAGTCGCCTTCGAGGCGGATCGCCGTCACCGTGTAGGGCTGGCCTTCGCGGATCGAGATCGAGATCGAGATCTGCTGCTTGTCGGGCGAGATCGTGACCTGAGTCGACTCGACGGCGAACTCCAGATAACCGCGGTTGACATACCAGGCCCGCAGCGTCTCCAGGTCGGCATTGAGTTTGCTGCGCGAGTAGCGGTCCGACTTCGTGTACCAGGTGAGCCAGCCGCCGGTCGTGAGATCGAACAGGTCGAGCAGCGAACTCTCGGAGAACGCACTGGCACCGACGATTCGGATCTCGCGGATGCGGGCAGCATCCCCCTCGTTCATGGTGAACGTGATGTTGACGCGATTGCGCTCTATGGGCGTCACGGTGGTGACGACCTCGGCACCGTACAGGCTGCGCGACAGGTACTGGCGCTTGATCTCCTGCTCGGCACGGTCGATCAGCGCGCGGTCGAAGGGCAGGCCCTCGCCGATGCCGGCATCCTTGAGCGACTTGGTCAGGGGCTCCTTGTCGAACTCCTTGAGGCCGACGAAGTCGACGCTGGCGACGACGGCACGCTCGTCGACGATGACCACCACCACGCGGTCCTCGATCTCGATGCGCACGTCCTTGAACAGCCCGGTCGCGAACAGCGAGCGCAACGCGATCGAGCCCTTGTCGTCGTTGTAGGTCTCGCCGATGCGAAAGGGCAAGGCGGCGAACACCGTGCCGGGGTCGCTGCGCTGCAGGCCCTCGACGCGGATGTCCCTGATCTCGAAGGGCTGCACGGCATGCGCGCCAGGCAGGTAGGCGACCACGGCGACGGACACCAGGGCCGCGCGCAGCGGAGCAGTCGGAACAGACGGGAACATGAGGCGGTCAGTGCAGGCCCAGGAGGCGGGCCACGTCGTTGAAGAGGGCCACCGACATCATCATCAACAGCAGCGCGATGCCACCTCGTTGCAGACGCGCCAGCCACAGATCGGAGACCGGGCGACCGGTCAGGCCCTCGAAAAGATAATACATCAGGTGCCCGCCATCGAGCATCGGCAAAGGCAGGAGGTTGAGGACACCCAGGCTGACGCTGACCAGGGCCAGGAACCCGAGGTAGTAGCTCAGGCCCTGTTGCACCGATTGCCCGGCGTAGTCGGCGATCGTCAACGGACCGCTCAGGTTCTTCAGCGAGGCTTCGCCGATGATCATGCGGCCCAGCATGCGCACCGTGAGCACCGAGACCTCCCAGGTGCGGGTCACACCCAGCCACAGTCCGTCGATGACGCCGTGGCGTACGAGCACCGTTTCGGGCGGCTTGCCGACAAAGGCGTCGATGCGGCCGATCTCCGCCCCCTTGTCGTCGGCCCGGCGCGGCGTGACGACAAGATCAATGACCCCGCCCGCACGCTCGATGCGCCAGGTGGCCGAGCGCCCGGGCGACTGCCGGATCCTGTCGCGCAAGGATTGCGCGTCGGCCACTGGCTGTCCGTCCACCTGCAACACACGGTCACCGGCGCGCAGCCCGGCGGTGGCCGCCGGCCCGCCCGGCTTGGCCTCGCCCAGCACCGCTTCGCTGTAGGCCTGCCCGAGGCCGATGCGCTTCATCAAGGCGGCGTCGACGTCCTTGGCCTGCAAGGAGGCGAGCGCGATCGACACCGTGCGGCTGCCCCTGCCGTCACGCCCCGAGACCTCGATCCAGAGATCGCGCCCTTCGAGCACGGCCTGCGTCACCTGCCAACGAAGGTCGGTCATCGACGCCACGTCGGTCCAGTTCATGGCGTCGGCGGACCATGAACGGACCAGGTCTCCCGCACGCAGGCCGGCGCGCTCGACGACGCTGCCTGCAGTCGGCGAACCAAGCACCGCCCGCGGTTCCTCGACCCCGATCCAATGTGCCGAGGCATACAGCAGCACAGCCAGTGCAAGGTTGGCCAAGGGACCCGCCGCCACGATCGCTGTGCGTGCGGACAGAGGCTTGCGGTTGAAGGCAAGATCCCGTTCTTCAGGCTGGACCGGGCCCTCCCTTTCGTCGAGCATGCGCACGTAGCCACCCAGCGGCAGAGCGCAGATCACGAACTCGGTGGCGTCGGCCCCGGACTGACGGCGGAACAGGACGCGCCCGAACCCGACCGAGAAGCGCAGCACCTTGACGCCGCAGGCCACCGCGACGCGGTAGTGCCCATACTCGTGGACGACGATCAGGACGCCCAGGGTCAGCAGGAAGGCCAGCACCGTGGTCAACATGCGGCGATCTCCCTGGCGCGCTGCGCCGCGAGCTGGCGGGCGCGCTGGTCCGCGTCCAGCACTTCGTCGAGGCTGCCAACGCATCCCAGCCGCGGCGCCAGGCTGTCGACGACATGGCGGTTGACTTCGTAGACGCCCGTGAACGGCAGCGAGCCCTCCAGGAAGGCGGCGACGGCGACCTCGTTCGCGGCGTTCAGCACCGCTGTCGAGCCCGCCGGCCCACGCAGGCAGTCCCAGGCCAGCTGCAGGCCGGGAAACCGACGCTCGTCGACAGCTTCGAAGCTCAGCGCGGTCAGGTCCGGGAAGACCAGCCGAGATGCGCCCGATTCGATGCGCTCGGGAAACGACAGTCCGTAGGCGATCGGCACCCGCATGTCCGGTGTCCCCAGCTGCGCCAGCACCGATGCATCACGGCACACCACCATCGAGTGGATGATGCTCTGCGGATGCAGCACCACCCGTACCTGCTCGGGAGCGAGGTCGAACAGCCAGCGCGCCTCTATCACTTCGAGCGCCTTGTTCATCATCGTTGCCGAGTCGACAGAGATCTTGCGCCCCATGACCCAGTTGGGGTGCGCGCAGGCCTCGTCGGGTGTCACCGTGGCCAGTGACTCCGGTGCGCGGGTCCGGAACGGCCCCCCGGACGCGGTCAGCACGACGTGGTCGATCCTCGCCGCCCACTGCGCGCGGTCTTCCGGCAGGCACTGGAAGATGGCCGAGTGCTCGCTGTCGATGGGCAGCAGCGTGGCGCCACCGGCGCGCACCGCCGCCATGAACCATGGCCCGCCGACCACCAGCGCTTCCTTGTTGGCCAGCAGCAGCCGTTTGCCCGCGCGGGCGGCCGCCATGCAGGCGTCCAGCCCGGCAGCGCCCACGATGGCCGCCATCACGCAGTCGACCTCCGGCTCGCGGGCCATCTGCGCGAGGGCTGTCGCACCGACACAGACCTCGGTGCGCGCCTGGCCGGCCAGCGCCGTGCGCAGCTGCATCGCCTTGCTGTCGTCGGGCACCACCGCCCAACGCGGTTGCCAGCGCAGGCACTGCCGGGCGAGGTCGTGGATGCGCGTGAACGCCGACAACCCGACCACCTCGAAACGGTCCGGGTGGCGCGAGGCGACATCCAGTGTGCTCGTGCCGATCGAGCCGGTGGAGCCCAGGATGACCAGCCGCCGTCGCATTGGAAGTCCTCCTGGCTCAGGCCAAGGCAATCGCCATCGCCGCCGGCAGGACCGGAAGCAGGGCGTCGACCCTGTCCAGCACGCCACCATGACCCGGCAGCAGCCGACTGCTGTCCTTGACGCCGGCCGCTCGCTTGACCAGCGACTCGAACAGGTCGCCGCAGACCGACAGCGCCGTCAGCCCGGACAGCGCCAGCACCGTGCCGAACGGACCCAGGCGATCCCACAGCGTGGTAAAGATCCCGGCGCCACTCCACCCGCCCGCGCGTTCGGCCATCGACCAGGCCAGCGCCAGCAGCAGCACGCCCCCCGCGCCTGTCCACGCGCCTTCCCAGGTCTTGCCCGGGCTGATGGCGGGCGCCAGCTTGCGCCGGCCAAGCAGGCGGCCGCCGAAGTAGGCCGCGATGTCCGCCACCCAGACGATGCACAGGACGGACAGGATGAACGGCACGCCTCTGGCGCGCGCATTCACGACCGCCAGCCAGGCGGCCCACAACACCACCAGCCCGATGACCCAGCGCGGGCCGCGGCCCAGCAAGGGCCAGGAAGATGGCCCCAGCCTCAGCGCCAAGGTCAGGCCGATCACCCAGGCCGCCGCCAGCGGCCACCAGAGGACGAGCGGTGCCGAAAGCGCCCAGCCGGCCGCCCAGGTGAGGGCCGCCGCCCCGGCCAGAGCGACGGCCAGCGCCACCGACTGCGCCGCGCCAGCGCCGTTCAGGCGCCCCCACTCCCAGCCGCCGGCGACCAGCAGCAGCAGCGTCAGCATCGCAAAGGGTTCCGGCCGCGACGCGAACAACGCGGGCAGCAGGAGCGCCAGCAGAACCACTGCGGTGACGATGCGTTGCCCTAGCATGTGCCTTGCACCGCGGTCAACCTGACGCCGCGGACGGCGCCAGGCCGCCGAACCGGCGATCGCGGCGGGCGAACGCCGCAAGCGCCTCGTCGATCTCGCGCTCGCCGAAATCCGGCCACAGGCAGTCGGTGAACACCAATTCGGAATAGGCGGCCTGCCAGAGCAGGAAATTGCTCATTCGCATCTCGCCGCCCGTGCGGATGAACAGATCGGGGTCGGGGGCAAAGCTCAGGGCCATGTGGCTTGACAACCATTGCTCGTCCAGCGCACCCGCGGGCAGGCCCTGGGCCAGCGCCTGGCGGCAGGCCTGCACGACATCCCAGCGGCCACCGTAGTTGAACGCCACGGCCAGCGTGATCCTGCGGTTGTCCCGCGTCAGCTGCTCGGCATGTTCCCAGGCCTGGCGGAGCTTGTCGGACACTGCACTGCGGTCGCCGATGATGCGGATGCGGACTCCGTCGCCCGCCATCCTGGCCAGGTACTTGGACACCGCGACCAGCACAAGACCCATCAGGCCGGAGACTTCGTCGGCCGGGCGCTTCCAGTTCTCCGACGAGAACGCGAACACGGTCAGGTACTCGACGCCGCGATCGGCGAACAGGTTGACGGCACGCACGAGCGCGTCCACGCCCTGCTTGTGCCCGAAGAACCTGGGCATGAAGCGCTGCTTGGCCCAGCGCCCGTTGCCGTCCATCACGACGGCCACATGGCGAGGCACGGCGGCCGGCTGCGGGTCGCGCGCGCTCGTCGGCGTCACCGGATCGACCCGGGCGGCGTTCGTCATGGCGGATCAGACCGCCAGGACTTCCGCCTCTTTGGCATGCACCAGGCGGTCGATTTCCGCCACCATGCGGTCGGTCAGGCGCTGCACATCGTCCTGTGCCCTGCGCTCCTCGTCCTCGGCGACTGCCTTGTCCTTGAGCAGCTTCTTCAGGTGCTCATTGGCATCACGCCTGACGGCCCGAACATGGATGCGGGCCTCCTCCCCGGCGTGGCGGACCACCTTGGTCAGCTCCTTGCGGCGCTCCTCGGTGAGCGCCGGCATCGGCACGCGGAGCAGGTCGCCCTGCGCCGCCGGGTTGAGCCCCAGGTCCGACTCGCGGATCGCCTTCTCGATCTTCGGCCCCATGCCCTTCTCCCAGGGCTGCACGCTGATGGTGCGAGCATCGAGAAGGCTGACGTTGGCCACCTGGCTGATCGGCACCGAGGAGCCGTAGTAGTCGACGTGCACCTGGTCGAGCAGCCCCGGGTGGGCGCGGCCCGTGCGGATCTTCTGCAGCTCGTTCCTGAACGCCTCGATGGACTTCGTCATCTTCTGCTCGGCGGTCTTGCGGATCTCCGCGATGGTCAAGGTCATGGTCGCCTCGTCACCTTGTCAAACGTGCACCAGTGTGCCTTCGTCCTCGCCACGCACCACGCGCTCGAGCGCACCGGGCTTGAAGATGCTGAAGATGCGGATCGGGAGCTTCTGGTCACGGCACAGCGCGAAGGCCGTCGCGTCCATGACCTGCAGGTTGCGGGAGATGGCCTCGTCGAAGGCGATGCTGGAATAGCGCCGGGCCGCCGGGTCCTTGTGTGGATCGGCACTGTAGACCCCATCCACCTTCGTGGCCTTGAGCACGACCTCGGCGCCGATCTCCGCGCCGCGCAGCGCGGCGGCGGTATCGGTGGTGAAGAACGGGTTGCCCGTCCCGGCCGCGAACACCACCACCTTGCCCTCCTCCAGGTACTGCAGGGCCTTGGGCCGAACGTACGGCTCCACCACCTGCTCGATGGAGATGGCCGACATCACGCGCGCGGTCATGCCCTCCTGCCGCATCGTGTCGGCCAGCGCCAGGGCGTTCATGACGGTCGCCAGCATGCCCATGTAGTCGGCCGTCGCGCGGTCCATGCCCACCGACCCGCCGGCCACGCCGCGGAAGATGTTGCCGCCGCCGATGACCACCGCCACCTCGCAGCCCGTGCGGGTGACCTGCTGCACCTCACGGACCATGCGCACGATGGTCGCGCGATTGATGCCGTACGCATCGTCTCCCATCAGGGCTTCGCCCGAGAGCTTGAGCAGGATGCGCTTGTACGCCGGCATGCCTATTCTTTCCTTCATCCACCCCGCGAGGACCACCGCGCCGGAGTGTAAGCGGCGCGCGGCGGGACCCGCGCGCGCGCTCGCGTGAGCCCTTCTTACTGCCCCTTCGCAGCCGCCACCTGCGCCGCCACCTCGGCGGCAAAGTCGTCGGCCTTCTTCTCGATGCCCTCGCCCACCACGTACAGCGTGAAGCCCGCGACCCTGGTCTTCTTCTCGTCCAGCATCCGGCCCACGGTCTGCTTGCCGTCGGCTGCCTTGACGAAGACCTGATCGAGCAGCGAGACCTCCTTGAGGAACTTCTGCACCGAGCCCTCGACCATCCTGGCGACGATGTCGGCAGGCTTGCCGCTCTCGGCGGCTTTTTCCGCGGCGATCTTGCGTTCCTTCTCGACCAGCTCGGCGCTGACCTCCGACGCCGAAAGCGCGGCAGGCTTCATCGCCGCCACATGCATCGCGACATCCTTGGCGGCGACGTCGTCGCCCTCGAACTCGACGATCACGCCGATGCGCGTACCGTGCAGGTAGTGGGCCAGGGCTCCACCGCCTTCGTAGCGGCGGAAGCGGCGAATGCTCATGTTCTCGCCGATCTTGCCGACCAGGCCCTTGCGCACGTCTTCGACGGTCGGCCCGAAGCCGTCCTGCGACAAGGCCAGCGCCGACAGCGCGGCCACGTCGGCCGGCGCCTGCGTGGCGACCAGGCCGGCGCAGCTGCGGCAGAACGCCAGGAAGGAATCGTTCTTGGTGACGAAATCGGTCTCGCAGTTGACCTCGATCAGGGCCCCCGTGCGGCCCTGAACCGACGCCGCCACCACGCCTTCCGCGGTCACACGGCTGGCGGCCTTGCCGGCCTTGCTGCCCAGCTTGACACGCAGGATCTCTTCGGCGCGACCCATGTCGCCTTCGGCCTCGGTCAGGGCCTTCTTGCATTCCATCATCGGCGCGTCGGTCTTGGCGCGCAGCTCTGCCACCATGCTTGCGGTGATTGCGGGCATTGTGTTTCTCCAGTCGAACCACCACCCCGGCCTGCGGCCGCAGTGGTCAAGGAATCACGGATAGGGACAAGGGCGACGCCCCAGGCGGTTGCGTCGGCGGAGGCCGCAGCGCTCCGCCACGCCCCGTCAGGCGTCTTCTCGAACCTCGACGAACTCGTCGCCCGACGCCACGGCCTGGACCACCTCGGAGGTGGCATTGGCCTTGCCGTCGAGCACGGCATCGGCGACCGCGCGGGCGTACAGGGCCACGGCCTTCGCGGAGTCGTCGTTGCCGGGGATCACGTAGTCGATGCCCACGGGCGAGTGGTTGGTGTCGACGACACCGATCACCGGAATGCCCAGCTTCTTGGCCTCGGCGACGGCAATCTTGTGGTAGCCGACGTCGATCACGAACATCGCGTCCGGCAGCGCGCTCATGTCCTGGATGCCACCGATGTCCTTCTCGAGCTTGGACAGCTCGCGCTCGAACAGCAGGGCCTCCTTCTTGATCATCTGCTCGGTGCCGGCGTCCTTGGTGGCCTGCATGTCCTTGAGCTTCTTCAGCGAGCCCTTGACGGTCTTGAAGTTGGTCAGCATGCCACCGAGCCAGCGCTGGTCGACGAAGGGCATGCCGGCGCGTCGGGCTTCCATGGCAATCACGTCGCGGGCCTGGCGCTTGGTGCCGATCATCAGGATCGTGCCGCGCCGGGCTGCCAGCTGGCGGATGAACCTCATCGCATCCTGGAACAGCGGCTGCGTCTTTTCCAGGTTGATGATGTGGATCTTGTTGCGATGGCCGTAGATGTAGGGGGCCATCTTGGGGTTCCAGAAGCGCGTCTGGTGCCCGAAATGGACACCCGCTTCCAGCATTTCACGCATGGAGACTGACATGGTTACTCCGAAGGTTGGGTCTAGAATCCCGGCGCTTGATCGCGCCAGGCCCGTGCGGTCAGAGCCGTCCGGAGTGGCGCGACACCTCGAATGAAGCCGGGTTCGCGAATGGTTCGCCTCATGACTGCGGACAAGATCCGGCACCGCGGGCAAGGGCCGCGCCCTGCAGCCAGCAGGGCCGATTCCCCTGACGCCCCCGGAAACCCTTGAATCCGCGCGGATCCTTGCGTTTCCGGATGCACCGGACCTCACCTGTCCAGTTCCGTCCGGTTCCGTCCGGTTCCGTCCGCACCCGCCGCTCGACCCTGGCAGACCCCTTGAACCCGGACGGCCCTGATGGAAGGCCTTACCCTTGGAGGTCTTGCCGCAAGACGATCAGCGACCGCAACGAGGCAAACCCGATGAGTCTAGCACGCGCAGACATTGCCGACCTCCACGACGCCCTGTCGGCCGTACGCGCCGGGCACACGACCGCTCAGGCCGCGATGGCGGACTCGCTGCAGGCCGCGCAGAGCCCGCCATGCCGGGCCGCTTTCGTCAGGCGCTTCGATGCGATGGCGATGGCTGCCGCCCGGGCGGCCGATTCGGCACTGGCCAGCGGTGCGCCGCTGCCTCCCCTGGGCGGACTCGCGGTGTCGGTCAAGGACCTGTTCGACGTCGCAGGCTGGCCGACCACCGCGGCTTCGCGATCGCTGCACGACGCGCCGCCGGCCGCCGCCGATGCGCTGGCCGTGGCCCGGCTGCGGGCGGCAGGCGCGGCGCTCGTCGGTCACACCAATCTCTCCGAGCACGCATTCTCGGGGGTCGGCCTCAATCCGCACCACGGCACCCCGAACAACGTCGCTGCACAGTCGCTGCGACTGGAGCCCCGTGTCCCGGGGGGCTCGACTTCGGGCGGAGCGACTTCGGTTGCCGCCCAGGCGGCCTGGGCTGCGCTGGGCTCTGACACGGGCGGCTCGATCCGCATCCCCGCTGCCCTGCAGGGCCTGGTGGGCTTCAAGCCGACCCAGGACAGCGCGCTGCTGGCCGGTTGCAGACCGCTCTCGCCTACGCTGGACACCACCTGCGCGATCACCAGAAGCGTGCGCGATGCCGTGCTGCTGCATGAGGTGCTGTGTGCCCGCCGCGTCGCGGTCGACGGCAGGCAGGCCCAAGGCTGGCGGCTGGCCCTGCCCCGACACCTGATGCTGGAGGGCCTGGACGCCGAAGTCGACGCCGCCTTCTGGTCGGCCGTCGAGAGCCTGCGCCGCGCCGGCCTGCAGGTCGTCGAGATCGAGCTTCCCGAACTGTGCGAGCTGGCCGGAATCAACGCCAAGGGGGGGTTCGCCGCCGCCGAGAGCTGGGCCCTTCACCGGGCCCGACTGGCCGAACGCGGTGAACAGTACGATCCACGGGTAGCGCAGCGCATACGCCGGGGTGCCGCCATGGATGCGGCAGACTACTTCGATCTGCTGCAGCGTCGGCGGCACTGGGCAGCCCGCGTGGGCGCGCGACTGGCCGGGTTCGATGCGGCCTTGTCGCCCACCGTGCCCCTGGTGGCTCCGCCGCTGGCCCCGCTGCTCGAAGACGACACTGCCTTCTTCGAGGTCAATGCCCGGCTGCTGCGCAATCCCTCGGTCGTGAACTTCCTCGATGGCGCGGCGATCTCGCTGCCCTGCCAGCCGCAAGGCGCGTTGCCCGTGGGCCTGATGCTGTGGGGTCCGGCCGACAGTGACGACCGTCTGCTGTCCTTGGCAGGTCGGGTCGAAGCCGCACTCGCACACGGGGGCCGATGACATGCGCATCGCGGTTGTCGGTGCGGGCATCGTCGGCGTCACCACGGCCTACGAGCTCGCCACCGCCGGGCACCAGGTGACGGTGTTCGAGCGCAGGTCCAGCGTCGCCGAGGAAGGCAGCTTCGCCAACGCCGGTGTGGTCGCGCCAGGCTATGTCACGCCCTGGGCGGCGCCCGGCATGCCGACCAGGGTTCTGGGACACCTGTTGAGCCGCTACGCGCCCGTGCGCATCCGGGCCGCGGCACTCTGGCGGCACCCCGGCTGGCTGTGGCAATGGTGGCGCGCCTGCGCGGCATCGGCCTACCAGCGAAACCGCTCGGCCATGTGGCGGCTGGCACGTTTCAGCCAGGCCCGGCTGGCCGAGCTGGGCACCCGCCTGCAGCTCGACTATGAGCAGCGCAGCGGGCTGCTGGTGCTGTTGCGCAACGAGGCCGACCTTGCGCGCTCGCGCCCGGGCATGCGCCTGTTGGCCGATCTCGGAGTGCGCTTCGAGCTCGTCGACGCCGAAAGGGCACGCCTCGTCGAGCCCGGACTCAACCCGGACATGCCACTGCGTGCCGCCATCCACCTGCCACACGAAGGCGTGGGCAACTGCCGCCAGTTTGCCCAGCTGCTCAAGGCACAGGTGGCCACGCAGGGCGCCAGCTTTCGCTTCGACACCGCCGTGAAGTGTGTCCTGCCTGGGCCTCACCCCCGCATCCGCACCGACGAAGGTGAGTCCGGGTTCGACGCGGTCGTGCTGTGCGCCGGCGTCGATTCCGCCCGCCTGCTCGCGCCGCTGGGTCTGCAGATTCCGCTCGTGCCCGTGCACGGCTACTCCATCACCGCACCGTTGCGCCACGTCGACGGGCAGGCCGAGCCGGGACCCAACGCGGCGTTGATGGACGAGCGCTACAAGGTTGCCATCAGCCGCATCGGGCAGAGGGTCAGGGTGGCCGGCAGCGCGGAGCTGGGGAGCGATGGCGACCGCATGAATCCGGCCGCACTGGCCACCCTGTACCGCGTGCTGGACGATTGGTTTCCCGGCGCCGTCGTCAGCTCTCAAGCGCTGCAGTGGAAGGGCGCACGGCCCATGCTGCCTGACGGTCCGCCAGTGCTGGGCCACAGTGGTGTCGACGGCGTCTGGCTCAACCTGGGCCATGGTTCGAGCGGCTGGGCAATGTCCTGCGGGTCCGCCCTGGTGCTGGCGGAGCTCGTCTCCGGCCGGCCGTCACCCCTGGACCTCCAGGGGCTCGGCATCGAACGTTGGCGGGCAGGCCGGCCATGAGCGCGCCGGGCCGTTCCCAAGCGCTCATACCGAAGCCCCTTGGGGGCGAAGGATCCACATTGAGCGCGCCGGGCCGTTCCCAAGCGCTCATACCGAAGCCCCGTCGGGGCGAAGGATCCACACTGAGCGCGCCGGGCCGTTCCCAAGCGCTCGTACCGAAGCCCCTTGGGGGCGAAGGATCCACATTGAGCGCGCCGGGCCGTTCAGTAGCGCTCATGCGCGGGTGCCCCGGGGCAAGGGTCGTCCAGTGAACCCGACGGATCTGCTGGCCGACATGCGGCCCTGGCCCATGCATGGTGCAGCGTCGACTCGCGTGGCGGAGCGTCAGGCCCAGGCGGAACTCGCCTCACACGAACTGATGCGGCGGGCCGGGCTCTCGGTTGCCCGATGGCTGACGGCCCTGCACCCGCACGCGCGGACGATTGCGGTGCTTGCCGGCGCGGGGAACAACGGCGGCGACGGTCTGGTGGCGGCCTGGCACCTGCACCGCCAGGGTCGTCGAGTCACCGTGTGGCGGGTCGGGAGTGCGCGGACCGTGCCGGAAGATGCTGCCTGGGCCCTTCAACAGGCACTCGAGGCCGGCGTGGACGTCAGGTTCGGGGTTCCCTCCGACCCGGCCCTGTCGCCCGCAGCATGGCCCGCCGGGTCGCCCGACCTGTGGCTCGATGCACTGGCGGGCATCGGGGCGACGCGGCCGGCAGCCGGCCCTCTGGGCGACTCGATCCGCTTCCTGCAGCGCGCCCGCGTTCCGGTCTTGTCCATCGACGTCCCGTCCGGCCTGGACGCCGACACCGGTACGGCCCTCGGGGGCCTTGCGGTACGGGCCGAGGCGACGCTCTCGCTGCTGTCGATCAAGCCCGGCTTGTTCATGGCCTCGGGCCGCGATCACGCCGGTCGCATCTGGTTCGACAACCTGGGCGTCGCTGCGCCCGCGCCGGATGCCAGGCTGATCTCGACAGCCGAAGCGACGCCGCTGCGGCGTCGGCATGCGCATCACAAGGGCAGCTTCGGCGACCTGGTGGTGGTCGGTGGAGCGCCCGGCATGCAGGGTGCGGCCTGGCTTGCGGCACGCGCAGCGCTGGCCGCCGGCGCCGGCCGCGTCCATCTCAGCCTGCTGGACCCCGCGCCCGTTCCCGGTGCCCGGCCCTGGCCGTCGCTGATGCTGCGGCATGCCGCCTGGCAGGAGCCTGACCTGATGGCGGCCAGCACAGTCGTCTGCGGCTGCGGTGGCGGTCAACCCCTGGCGGCGCTGCTGCCGGCGGTGCTCGCGGGCTCACGACGACTGTTGCTGGACGCCGACGCCCTGAATGCCGTCGCCGTCAGCCCGGAACTGCAGGATGCCCTGCGGGCACGGTCTGTGCGGAACCAGCCGACACTGGTCACGCCCCACCCCCTGGAGGCTGCGCGGCTGCTGGGCATCAGCGCTGCCGAAGTGCAGTGCGACCGGCTGAAGGCGGCACGCCTGCTCGCCGAACGCCTTCGATGCGTGGTCGTGCTCAAGGGCTCCGGCACGGTGATCGCGCGGGTCGGCACCTTCCCTGCCATCAACCCCACAGGCAACGCCTTGCTGGCCACCGCAGGCAGCGGCGACGTGCTGGCGGGCTGGATGGGTGGTGTCTGGGCGAGCCAGGACGATGCCACCCCCGAAACCGCAGCCGCGTCGGCCGCCATGTCAGCCGTATGGCTCCACGGGCATGCGGCGGACCTTGCCGCCGCGTCGGGGCGCGTGGCGCCGCTGCTGGCCGAGCAGCAGATCGGCGCCATGGCGCAGGCCGCCGCGCATGGCGCCGGCTCCAGCGCGGAGGCGCTTCCTTGACGTGAGGGGTACCTGTGGACGGTGCCGCAGCCGCCGCCCGGGAAGGGCTGCCCTGGCCGTGACCGGGAGCCCGCCCCTCGGGCCTATCGTCGGCCGCGGGCTCGGCGCGAGGTCTTTCCGGCGCCCCTTGCGGGGGACGACCTGGCCGACGCTGCCTTGCGGTCGCGCGCCCTGGCCTTGACCGTACGGTCGGCCGCGCGGACCAAGGCAAGCTCCTCGGTCGCCGATGACGGCTTGCGGCCCGGACGCCCCGTCGCGAGAAGACGCTCGGCGTCGCCTTCGGCGACCAGCCGGAAGTCGATCCGTCGCCCGTCGAGATCGACGCGACTGACCTGCACACGCACACGCGAGCCGACGATGAAGCGAGCCCCGGTCCGCTCCCCACGAAGTTCCTGGCGCGTCTCGTCGAACCTGAAGTACTCGCCACCGAGCTCGGTCACATGGACCAGACCCTCGACGAACAAGCCGTCCAGGGTCACGAAGACCCCGAACGACGCCACTGCGCTGACCGTCCCGCCGAACTCCTCCCCGAGCTTCTCGCGCATGTAGCAGCACTTCAGCCAGGCCTCGACGTCACGGGAAGCCTCGTCGGCGCGTCGCTCGTTGGCGCTGCAGTGCAAGCCGGCCGCCTCCCAGACCTGCAATTCCTCGCCGCCTTGCCGGGCGGCGCGGGCCGGCACGGGCTTGCCTGCACGCCGCCTCTCCGGCACCCTGGTCAAGGGGTGGGCCTGCAGATGGAAGCGCTTGCCGGCCAGCAATGACTTGATGACGCGATGCACCAGCAAGTCCGGGTAGCGCCTGATCGGGCTCGTGAAGTGGGTATAGGCGCCGTAGGCAAGGCCAAAGTGTCCACTGTTGTGCGCCGTATAGACCGCCTGCTGCATGGAGCGCAGAAGCATCGAGTGGACCTGCTGAGCATCGGGGCGGTCGGCGGTGGCGGCGGCGATCGCCTGCATTTCCGCAGTCGTGGGCTGCTCCGCGAGCTTGAAGGACAGCCCCAGAGCCTGCAGGTAGGCCTGCAGCGCTGCCCGGCGCTCAGGTGTGGGGCCTTCGTGGACACGGAACATGCAAGGCTGTCCGGCCTGCTCCACGAAGTGGGCGGCACAGACGTTCGCAGCGAGCATGGCCTCCTCGATGAGCCTGTGCGCCTCGGTCCGCGTGCGGGGCTCGATTCGCTCGATGCGGCCCTTGTCGTCGCACAGGATCCGGGTCTCGGTGGTTTCGAAGTCGATGGCACCTCGGGTTCGCCGTTGCGCCAGCAAGGCGCGGTAGACCTCGTGCAGGTGCAGCAGCTGTGGCAAGAGCGCCGCCAGACCCTGGGCCTGCGGCCCGCGCGTGTTGCCGAGGGCCGCTGCCACTGCCTCGTAGGTCAGCCGGGCATGCGACCTCATCACCCCGGGGTAGAACTGGTATGCGTCGATCTCCCCGGCGCTGCTGACGAGCATGTCGCAGACCAGCACCAGGCGCTCGACCTCAGGATTGAGCGAACACAGACCGTTCGACAGCCGCTCCGGCAGCATGGGGATCACCCTGCGCGGGAAGTAGACCGAGGTCGCGCGCTCGTAGGCGTCGTCGTCCAGCGGCTCCCCGGGCTTGACGTAGTGGCTGACGTCGGCGATCGCCACCAGCAACCGCCAACCCTGGAAGGCCGATGCGCCACGGCCGCGCTTGAACGGTTCGCAGTAGACGGCATCGTCGAAGTCGCGCGCATCCTCCCCGTCTATCGTGACCAGGGGCACGTCCGTCAGGTCGACCCGCCGACGGCGGTCGATGGGCCGCAGGCGCTCCGGGAACGCGGCGGCCTGCGCGAGACTCTCGGGCGAGAACCTGTGCGGCACCTCGAACTTGCGCACCGCGATCTCGATCTCCATGCCGGGGTCGTCGATCTCGCCCAGCACCTCGACCACGCGTCCGACCGGCTGCGAGTGCAGCGACGGGCTCTCGGTCAGCTCGATGGACACGACCTGGCCGGCGGCAGCATTGGCAATGGCGTTCTTGGGGACCAGGATGTCCTGGCCGTAACGCCGGTCTTCCGGCGCCACGATCCACTGACCGGACTCGTGCAGAAGCCGCCCGATGATGGGCGCCTTGCGCCGCTCGAGGATCTCGAGCACACGGCCTTCGGGGCGGCCACGACGGTCGACACGCACGACCCTGACGCGCACGCGGTCGCGGTGCAGCACGGCGCGCATCTCCTGCGGAGGCAGATAGACCAGCGCACCGTCTTCGACCGGCCGCACGAAGCCGTGCCCGTCGCGATGGCCCTCGACCTGCCCCTCGATCTCGCCCAGCCAGGCCGCCGGCGGTGCGCCCGCGGTCCCGCTTGTGTCGTGTTTTTCGTTGATGATAGAATCCTCGGTTCCTGAAAGCCCAGGTGGCGGAATTGGTAGACGCACTAGTTTCAGGTACTAGCGCTTAACGGCGTGGAGGTTCGAGTCCTCTCCTGGGCACCACTTCAGACCGACTGGCGAGCCCGCGGTGGCTTGCGCGAAGGGTCTGGACGCGGGGTGCGGACAGGATTTGCAGTCAGGATTTGCAGTCAGGATTTGCAGTCAGGATTTGCAGTCAGGATTTGCAGTCAGGACGTGCGGTAAGGGCGTGCAGTCAGGGTGCGCAGAAGGTTTTTTCTGAGGGCCGGAGATCCGGCCCTTTGCATTCCGGGGCCGGCATGAGCCCGCCTGAAGTGCACTGACCTCCTCAGACGATGTACTTGCGGGCCAGCCCTTCAGGCCGCATCGTGTCGTAGTCCTCGAAGGGTTGGTGGATCCAGGGGCTGGTGGGCAGCAGTTCGACGTGGTAGTCGGGCATGTAGCTCGAGACGCCCTTCACCCAGATCACCGCCGCGCGCAACTCCGTGATGGCCGGCATGCCGCGCAGGCGGTCGACCACAGCCCTCAAGGTGATGCCGGTGTCGGCCAGGTCGTCCACCAGGAGCACACGTCCAGCCAACTCACCCTTGGGCATCGTGATGTACTTGGCCAGGTCGAGTCGGCCCTGGATCGTCCCCGCATCGGCGCGATAGGAGCTTGTCGACATGATGGCCAGCGGCTTGTCGAACACCCTCGACAGCACGTCGCCGGGGCGCATGCCACCGCGCGCCAGGCACAGGATCTGATCGAAGGCCCAGCCCGAGTTGTGGACCTTGAGCGCCAGGCGCTCTATCAGCATGTGGTATTCGTCCCAGGAAACGTACAGGTGCTTTCCGTCGTCGGTGAGCATGCAATCTCCTTGTGTGGCAACGGTGGTCTGGCGACCTCAGGCACGGTAGGGGTGGCGCAGCAGGATCGTGTGCACGCGGTCCGGACCTGTGGAGACCATGTCGATGGGCGCACCGATCAAGGTCTGCACGCGTTCGAGGTAGCGTCGCGCAGCGGCCGGCAACTGTTCCCAGTTCGTCAGTCCGGCTGTCGAGTCGGCCCAACCCGGCAGGTGCTCGTAGACCGGTTCGCAGGCCGCGATCTCGTCGGCATCCAGCGGCAGCACGTCGAGCTCCTGCTTGCCGAGGCGGTACCCGACACAGACCTTGATTCCTGGCAGACCGTCCAGCACGTCGAGCTTGGTGATGCAGAGCCCGGAGACCCCGTTGATGATGATCGAACGCTTCAGGGCGGCGGCGTCCAACCAGCCGCATCGGCGTGCCCGGCCCGTGACGGTACCGCGCTCCTGGCCCACCGTCGACAGGTGGTGACCCACGCTGCCTTCGGCGTCCATGGGCAGTTCGGTCGGAAAAGGCCCACTGCCGACCCGGGTCGTGTAGGCCTTGGTGATCCCCAGGACGTAGTGCAGCATTCCCGGCCCGACCCCCGCGCCAGCCGCGGCGTTGCCCGCCACGCAATTGCTCGAGGTCACGAACGGGTAGGTACCGTGATCGATGTCGAGCAGCGTGCCTTGAGCGCCCTCGAAAAGCAGGTTGTGTCCCGCCAGGTGGGCGTTGTGCAGGCGGTAGCCGACATCCGCCATCAGGGGGCGCAGCTTCTCGGCTGCCTCCAGGAGCCCATCCACCATCGCAGGGGTGTCGACTGGCGTGGCCCCGAGCACATGCTCGAGCTCACTGTTGTGCAGTTCCATCAGTTCCGACAGGCGGGACTGCAGGCGCTCGGGATGCTTGAGGTCCTGGACACGGACGGCGCGCCGCGCAACCTTGTCCTCGTACGCCGGCCCTATGCCTTTGCCGGTGGTGCCGATCTGGCCCGATGCACTGCGTGCCCGCCGGGCTTCCCTGGCACGGTCGAGCTCGACGTGCAGCGGAAGGATCAAGGGGCAGGACTCGCTGAGGTACAGCCGCGACCGCACCTCCACGCCGAGCGCCTCGATGCGCGCGATCTCGGCCAGCAGGTGCGTCGGATCAACGACCACGCCGTTGCCGATGTAGCAAGAAACGCCTTCGCGCATGACCCCGGATGGAATCAGTTGCAGGGCGGTCTTGCGTCCGGCAATCACAAGGGTGTGCCCGGCGTTGTGCCCGCCCTGGAATCGAACCACACCTTGCGCGTGATCGGTCATCCAGTCGACGATCTTGCCCTTGCCCTCGTCTCCCCACTGGGTCCCGACGACGACGACGTTGCGCCCGGCGCCTGGCCGGCTCTGCGTGAACATGGCGATGGTTCCTCAGGAACGGAGGCGGCCCGCGTCGCGGGGCTGGACGATCCATCGCCCCGCGCGCTCGACCAGCTCCCTGTCACATTCGAATGCCTGACCTTCAGGTACCTGGCCCGGCATGTCGCTGACCACGATCTCTCCTTCGGCACGAAGACGGCGCACCTGCTCGCGCAGGCCCGGGTCCTCTCGCCACGGTGCCAGGACGGCACCGCGGGGCTCCGGCGCGGGCAGGAGGTCCGCAATTCGCTTGAGGTCGAGACTGAAGCCGACCGCCGGACGATTGCGTCCGAACACCGAGCCCACTTCGTCGTAGCGCCCGCCCCGCGCGAGGCCCACGCCCGACCCGAAGAGCGCAAAGCGCGGACCGCTGTAGTAGGCATATCCGCTCATGTCGGACAGGTCGAAGCCGATGTGGAGATCGGGGTGGGCCAGCCGCATGTGGTGCTCGAGCCAGGCCAGGTCGTCCAGTGCCTGGACCACGAGTCTGCGCTGGGGCAGTACGCGTCGCGCCTCCCTGAGCACCGAGGCGTCGCCGTAGAGGTCCACCAGCGCCGCCATGGCCTCGCGAACCTCGGCCCCGGCACTGCCCAGCAACGTGGCCAGAGCTGCCTTGTCCTTGGCGGCCAGGGCGTGCACGAGTTCGCCCAGCCTCTCTGCATCCAGCGGCACGCCGGCCAGCAGGCCACGCAGCACCCGCGCATCGGCAAGGTCCAGCGTCATGTCGCGCAGGCCCGCGGCGCACAGGCACTCCACGGCGAGTTCCTGCGTCTCGAGGTCGGCCTCCAGACCGCCATGGCCAAAGACCTCGGCCCCGAACTGCAGGGGCTCCCGGCTCGCCAGCACCGATTCCGGCCTGGCATGCAGGACCGGGCCGCAATAGCACAGGCGTGTGATGCCTTCGCGGTTGAGCAGGTGGGCATCGATGCGGGCCGCTTGCGGCGTGGTGTCGGCGCGAAGGCCGAGCAGCCTGCCGCTGATCTGGTCGACGAGCTTGAACGTCCGCAGGTCCAGGTCGCTGCCGGTGCCGCTCAGAAGTGCATCGATGTGCTCGACAAGCGGCGGTATGACGAGTTCATAGCCGAAGCCCGTCGCGCGATCGAGCAACAGGCGCCGCAAGGCTTCGACCCGACCTGCCTGGGCAGGAAGCACATCGGCCACATGCTCGGGCAGGAGCCAAGCAGACAACATCAAGCAGCGTCGAAAATGAAAAGCTCGATTCTACCGACGCGCTGCCTGCGGCCCACGATCAGCGCCACAGCAACAACATCAACAGACCGACCAGCATGGAGGTCAGGCCAATGAAGCGGATCTGGCCGTCCGACATGCGCGTGGCCTTCTCGAACAGGTCGCGCCAGCTGCGCGGGCTGAGGAAGGGCAGCAGTCCCTCCAGCACCAGCATGAGCGCCAGGGCGCCGAACAGCAGGTCTGACATGTCCGCCTGCGACAGTGATCAGCCGCCCGGCCGCCCGGGCATCCTCAGTTCCTTCCCGGCGCCGGCGAAGCCGGGCCGCCCCCACGCATGGCACGGAAGAAGTCGCTCGACTGGTCGACGATGAGCATGTCGTTGCGGCTTCTGAACGACGCGCGGTAGGCCTCTAGGCTGCGGTAGAACTGCGCGAACTGCGGGTCTCGGCCGAAGGCCTCCGCATACAACGCGGAGGCCTTCGCGTCGCCGTCGCCCTTGATCTTCTGCGCGTCACGGTAGGCCTCGGAGATGATCACCTCACGCTGCCGGTCGGCATCGGCACGGATCTTCTCCGCTTCCGCAGCGCCCTTCGAGCGAAGCTCGTTGGCCACCTGCTTTCGCTCCGACTCCATGCGCCGGTAGACCGAATCGGTGATGTCGGCCACGAAGTCGACCCGCTTGATCCGAACGTCGACGATCTCGATCCCGAAGGCCTTGGCCTCATCGGCCAGCCGCGCCCGCACGTCGTTCATGACCTTTTCGCGCTCGCTGGACAACACGCCGCGCACATCGCGCTTGGTCACCTCTTCGTTGAAGGCTGCTTGAACCACCGGGCTCAGACGGCTCTCCAGGTTCCGCAAGTCGACGCCGTTGTTGCGGATGAACTGCCGTGGCTCGACGATGCGCCACTTGATCAGCCAGTCGATGACCAGGCTCTTCTTCTCCGCCGTGAAGATGGGGCGGGTCTCGGGGCTGTCCAGCGTCTGGATCCGCTTGTCGAGAAACACCACGTTCTGGAACGGCGGTGGCAGCTTGACCTTGAGCCCGGGCTCGGTGATGACTTCCTTGATCTCACCGAGTGCGTAGATGACCCCGACCTGGCGCTGATCGACGATGAACAGCGTCGACGATGCCAGCATGAGCACGACCAGGATGGATCCGATGGAAAAACCTAACTTGTTCATGTCGTCCGACCTCAGCGCCCTTCGCGGTCTCTCGTTCGTGCACCGTCTCGCGACCGGACGTCGATCGTCGGTGCCGGTGTCGCGCCGCCGGGTTCCTGCGCCGCCGACGGCGCCGTGGCCGGCCCGATGACCGCCGCCCCGGCCTGCTGCATCAAGCGATCCAGGGGCAGGTACAGCAGGTTCGACCCGGAACGGGCGTCGACCATCACCTTGCTGACGTTGGAGTAGACCTGCTGCATGGTTTCGAGATACAGGCGGTCACGCGTCACCGCAGGCGCCTTCTGATACTCGGCCAGCACCGCGCGGAATCGCTGTGAGTCGCCCTCCGCCTGCGCCACGACCCTGGCCTTGTAGCCCTCGGCCTCCTCCATCAACCGCGACGCCGTGCCGCGGGCCTTGGGCACGACATCGCTGGAGTAGGCCTGACCCTCGTTCTTGAACCGGTCGCGGTCCGCGCCCGCCTTGACGGCATCGTTGAAGGCCTGCTGGACCTGGTCGGGCACCAGCACGTTCTGCACGTTGACGTTGGAGATCACGATGCCGGCGCGCAGGCGCTCGAGCTGCGACTGGATGGACTTGACCAGATCGGCCGCCAGCGCATCGCGCTGCTCGTAGAGGACGGAATCGACCTTGCTGCGGCCGACGATCTCGCGCACCGCGCTCTCCGCCGCCTGGACCACAGCCTCGTCGGGGCTGCGGTTCTCGAACAGGTAGGACCTGGCGTCGCTCAGGCGGTACTGCACCGTGAAGCGGATGTCGACGATGTTCTCGTCCTGCGTCAGCATCGACGAGTCCCGCAGGCCGGTGGCCTGGACGATAGAGTTCCGGCCCACCTCCACCGATCGCAACTGTGTCACGGGGACGGTCTCGTGAGCCTGGAAGGGGTAGGGAAAGCGCCACTGGAAGCCCGCATCGGCCGTGTAGGCGAACTTGCCGAACGAGGTCACGACCGCCTGATGACCTTCCTGGACAATGAAGAAGCCACTGCCCAGCCAGATCAGGCCCACCACCACGGCAATCAGGCCGGCCCCGATGCCGGCACTGCGCATGTCCGGCTGGAACGGCGGCCCGCCACCGCCGTCGCCGCCACGATCGGGGCGACGGGGTGCCCCGTCGCCTTTGCCGAACAGTCCGGTGAGCTTGCGGTTGAAGTCCTTCCAGAGTTCGTCCAGGTCGGGAGGGCCGTCATTGCGCCCGCCTTGATTCAATACCAGGTGGCGACGCCTGGAGCGCAGGCCCAGCCTGGCGCTCAGCCAAGCCAGGCCGGCTCGACGGGCAGCGCGGGCGCGGTCCGCAAACGTTGAGGGGGTCACGGTTGAAGAGGACATGTTCATGCCCAGGGGCGCACGGCGGCCCCTGGGGTGGGTTGTGTGGACGATTGGGCGGCCGAGGTGGCAGCGGACAACACCCGCTGCGCGATCTGCTCACGCAGTCCCTGCAGGCCCTCGCCACTGGCGGCACTGGCGAAGACGCGGGTGCGTCGCAGGCCGGGCGCGACCTCGATCTGGTCGACCGCCTGGCGGGGTCTGCGGGAGGGCTCGAGCAGGTCGACCTTGTTGAAGACCAGGATCTGGGGCACCGCATCGGCTCCGATCTCGACCAGCACCCGTTCGACCTCGCGCTGCTGCTCGAGCAGCGACGGGCTGGCCGCGTCGACCACATGCAGCAGCAGGTCGGCCTCCGCGGCCTCGCGCAGCGTGGCATGAAAGGCGTCGACCAGCTTGTGCGGCAGGTCACGGATGAAACCCACCGTGTCGGACAGCGTGACCGAGGCCGAGGCCTGCTCCAGCCAGAGCGAACGGGTCGTGGTGTCGAGCGTGGCAAACAGCTGGTCGGCGGCATAGGCCCTGGCCTTGACCAGGGCGTTGAACAAGGTCGACTTGCCCGCATTCGTATAGCCGACCAGCGACACCTGGAAGGTGCCCCGCCGCTCGCGCCCTCTTCGTTGGGTGTTGCGGTCCCGCTTGACCTTTTCGAGCCGGTCCTTCACGACCTTGATGCGCTCGCCGATCATGCGCCGGTCCAGTTCGATCTGGGCTTCACCCGGGCCACCGCGCGTGCCGATGCCGCCCTGCTGTCGCTCCAGGTGAGTCCAGCGGCGCACCAATCGGGTCGCCACGTATTGCAGGCGGGCAAGTTCCACCTGGAGCTTGCCCTCGTGGCTGCGTGCCCGGTCAGCGAAGATGTCGAGGATCAGCGAGGTTCGATCGGCCACCGCGACGCCCAGATGCCGTTCGAGGTTGCGCTGCTGCGCCGGGCTCAAGGCCTGGTCAAAGATCACCCCATGTGCCGAGGTGGCCAGGACGGTCGACCTGATCTCATCGGCCTTGCCGGACCCGATGAACAGCGCCGGATCCGGTGCGCGCCTTCGTGCCGTCACGCGGGCCACCGGCAAGTCGCCGGCAGACTGCGCAAGCAGCGCCAGCTCGTCCAGTGAAGCGTCGAACGAAGGGCCTTGACCCAGGTCGACGCCGACAAGCACCGCACGGGTGGGGGCGGCCTCGGGGCGGGAGTTCGACGACATGGATTTTCCCAGGACCGACGGGTTCGACGACGGCTGCTCGCAACGACGGGACGCGACAGGGAGCGGGCCTACGCGGCAGCTGGCAGGGCGCGGCGTCGCCGCGGCCCGGCTCATGCCCCGCTGCTCAGCCCTGCTCGCCTGGTTCGGCAGGATGGAAGTTCACTGCACGCCCCGGCACCACAGTGGAGATGGCATGCTTGTAGACCATCTGGGTGACCGTGTTGCGCAGCAGGACGACGTACTGGTCGAACGATTCGATGTGGCCCTGCAGCTTGATCCCGTTGACCAGGTAGATCGACACCGGCACATGTTCCTTGCGCAGCAGGTTGAGAAAAGGATCCTGCAGGAGTTGGCCTTTGTTGCTCACGATATTCTCCGTGATGTTGACTCGACGCCGAGCACGTTATCACAGGCCGCCCGTCGTCGCGAATCGCCCTTCGGCTGGCGTCCCCTTGCAGCGGGTTGGCAGCAGCCCGCCGACCCATGGCCTTGAGCGCGTCGGGGCAGGCAGCGTTCAGCGCCCGGGTTCGTCGAACGGATTTCGCGACGAACGGAACTCGATGCGCATGGGAGTACCGACCAGCTTGAAGTGCTCCCTGAAGCGGCCTTCGAGATAGCGCTTGTAGCTGTCGGTCACGTGATCCAGCGAGTTGCCGTGGATCACCACCAGGGGCGGATTCGACCCCCCCTGGTGCGCATAGCGCATCTTGGGCCGGAAGCGCCCTTCGCGCCGCGGCGCCTGCCGCTCCACCGCCTCGTGCAGCAGGCGCGTCAGCACCGGCGTCGGCAGCTTGCAATGGGCTGAGGCATGGGCCTGCAGGATCGCCTTCCAGACGGCAGCCAGGCCCTGACGGCGCAATGCGGAGATCTCGAGCACGGGTGCAAACTTCAGGAAGGCGAGCCGGCTGCCGATGGAGCGCTCGAGCATCTGCCGCTGATAGGCATCGGTCGCGTCCCACTTGTTGATCGCGACCACCACGGCGCGTCCGGACTCGAGGACGTAGCCGGCGATGTGGGCGTCCTGTTCGCTGACCCCCTGGGTGGCGTCCAGCAGCAGCAGCACGACGTGCGCGTCGGCGATCGCCTGCAGGGTCTTGACGACGGAAAACTTCTCGACCGCCTCGAATACGCGCCCCTTGCGCCGAAGGCCGGCGGTATCGATCAGTTCGAACCGGCGTCCCTCGCGTTCCAGCGGCACGCAGATCGCGTCACGCGTGGTGCCGGGCTGGTCGAACGCGACCAGCCTTTCTTCGCCCAGCCAGGCGTTGATCAGGGTCGACTTGCCCACATTCGGCCGCCCGGCCACCGCCAGCTTGATCGCGCGATCGCCAGTGTCGTCTTCCGCCGCATCGCCGGGCGGCAGATCGACGCCCTCCAGCACCTGGTCCAGCAGGCTGCGCACGCCCTGGCCATGGGCCGCCGACACGGGCCAGGGTTCGCCGATCCCGAGTTCATGGAACTCGGCGAGCCGCGGGGAGTCGATCATGCCCTCGGCCTTGTTGACGGCCAGCACCACGCGCTTGCGTTGGCTGCGCAGGTAACGGGCAATGTCGTGGTCCTGCGCCGACAGGCCTGCGCGTGCGTCGACGACCAGCACCACCCTGTCGGCCTCGGCGACGGCCTGGCGGGTCTGCTTGGCCATCTCGCGCAGGATGCCGTCGGCCACATCGGGCTCGAACCCGCCGGTGTCGATCACGATGAAGTCAACGCCGGAATGCCGGGCGTCGCCATAGTGACGATCCCGGGTGAGGCCCGCGAAGTCGGCCACGATCGCATCGCGCGTGCGCGTGATCCGGTTGAACAGCGTCGACTTGCCGACGTTCGGGCGGCCGACTAGGGCGATGACCGGCTTCATGGCACTGGACCGGTCGCGTCCGGTCAGTTCGGCCGGAACGCGAAGATGCCGCCAGCGCGGGTCGTCACGATGACCGTCGTGCCGGCCAGCACCGGCGTTCCGACCACCGCGCTGCTGTCGGTGGGCAGACGCAACAGGGGGCTGCCATCGGCGACCGACAGGAAGTGCACCTGCCCTTCCTGGTCGCCGAAGACCACCGCCGGACCCGCGACCAGGGCCCCGCTGAGCCCGCGATGCAGCAGCGACTCGTTGGTCCAGGCCAGTTCACCGCCGCCACTGCGCCAGGCGGCGATGCGGTCGCTGGCGTCGGCACCGATCACGCGGTCGGCATCGCCGGCCACGGCGTGGGTGCCGCCGGCGTTCCGACTCCACAACAGCGCACCCGTGCGAGCATCGGCACAGGCGACGGCCGACTGGAAGGCACGTGCGCAGACGCGGTCACCCAGTCTCGCCGCCGGCCCCACCAGGTCGGCAAGCCGCTCCACTTCGTTGGATCCCCTGGGCGTGGCCATGGCCAGGTCCCACAGCACCGAACCCTTGAGCGGATCGAGCGCCGTGAGCCTGGAGCCCTGGCCTACCAGCAGTGTGTTCCCGAACGGCGACAACACACCCGGCTGCGCAAGGGTCAGTGCATCGCCAGGCCGCTGCAAGCGCCACAGCGGCCGACCGTCGAGCGCGTCGAAGGCATGCACGCTGCGATCGACCGCCAGCACGAAGACGCGCTCGCCTGCCACCAGGGGGGGGGTGACCACCTTGACCGCCAGGCGCTTGCGCCAGCCCGGCCGGCCCGCATCGAAAGTGACCACCTCGTTGTCGCGAGTCACCACCGCGGCAATGCGACCGTCACTGCCGACGCCAGCAGACAGCGGCGCGCCCGCGCTGGCGCGCCAGCGCTCGCCTCCGCTGTCGGTCGCCAACGCGATGACCGTGCCGTCCTGACCGGCCACGAAAGCGGTGTCCTGCCTGACCGTGACCGCCAGCCCGGCGTCCAGCCCCTGGACCCGCGCCTGCCAGACCTGGCGACCCGCGATCCTGGCCTCGAACGCCTGCAGCGCAGCGGGCTTGGGCTTGTCGGTGGACGAGCAGGCGAGCATGAGCACCGCCATGCCAAGCGAAAGACCCAAGGTCAACGCTCGGCGGACCGGGCCCCGCACCGTCCGGCAGCACCTGCCCGTCATCGCGCGGCTCCAGTGCCCGGGGCAGACGCGGCCGGGGGTGCTGCCAGTGACGTGAGCTTGGCTTCGACGAGCCGACGGTACTCGACCTTGGCGTCCATCGCCGCCCAGGCCGCCTGGTAGGCGGCGCGCGCGTCGGCCGGCTTGCCTTGCGCCAGCAGAACATCTCCCCGGCGGTCGGCCACCAGGGCATCGAAGCTTGGTGCCCTGGCCTGTTCGAGCTCCTTCAAGGCCTCGTCGTGCTTGCCCTCCTGAAGCAGCAGCCCCGCCAGGCGCAGCCGAGCCACCGTGCGGTACTCATCTTCGTGACCTTGCGCCGCCAGCCAGATCAGCGGTGCCTTGGCGTCCTCGAGACGGCCCTTGTCGTGAAGGACGCGGGCAGCGGTCAACGCACCCTGGCTCGCATGGGCCGTGCGCGGGTAGCGCTCCTTGAGGTCGCCGAAGATGCGGTTCACGCGGTCCGCATCGGCCGCTTGCGCGGCCAGCTCGAGCTGGTCGAAGATCGCACCCGCCTTGAAAGCCTGCTCCCGCTGCCACCAGTTCCAGGCGTTCCAGGCGGCAAAGGCACCGAGTGCAAGGGTCAGCACCCAGGTCACCAGGTTGCCGTACTGCTTCCAGAACGCCTTGAGCGCGTCGAGTTGTTCCTGCTCCTGCAGGTCAAGGGATGTGGCCATGGAAATGGGCGTCTCGGCAGATCAATCGCGGATTATGGTGCCAGCAGTTCGGCCGCCCAGGCCCGGGCGGCCGACAGGGGCCGGCAGACCTGCTGCGCCGAAGGGTCTCGAAGTGGCTTGACGGCGACCTCTCCACGGCTGCGCTCCTCGGCCCCGAACACCAGGGCAAAGCGCGCGCCGCTGGCATGGGCCTTCTTGAACTGCGACTTCATGCTGCCCGGTCCGTCGCGGCCCGCGGCATGCAGCACCACCCCCACGCCCTGCGCGCGCAAGTCCTCGGCCACGCGCATGGCGTCGACCAGCGCCGCGGCGTCCGGCACGACGGCATAGACCTCCGGCGCGGCAGGCGCCGGGCCCCGGCCCCGCTGCTGCAACAGGTCCATCACGCGCTCGACGCCCAACCCCCAGCCCACCGCCGGCGCCGGTCTGCCACCGATGAGCTCGATCAGACCGTCGTAGCGGCCGCCGCCACAGATCGTGCCCTGGGCGCCGAGCTCATCGCTGACCCACTCGAACACGGTCAGGTTGTAGTAGTCCATGCCGCGAACCAGGCGAGGGTTGATCCGGTAGGGCTGGTGCACCGCATCGAGCACCCGCCGAACAGCGTCGAAGTGCGAGAGCGACTCCGCGCCCAGGTGGTCGAGCAGACGCGGCGCACCTTCGATCACCAGCTGCAAGGCCGGATTCTTGCTGTCCAGGATGCGCAGTGGGTTGCTGTGCAGACGCCGCAAGGCATCGTCGTCGAGAAGGTTTCGATGTTGCTCGAGGTAGCCCTGAAGCGCCTGCCGATGCGCACGGCGCTCTTCGGGCTGCCCCAGACTGTTCAACTCGAGCCGCACCTCGCCCAGGCCCAGGGCCTGCCAGATCGCCCGCGCGACCAGGATCACCTCCGCGTCGACGTCCGGGCCCGCAAAACCCAGCGCCTCGATGCCGACCTGGTGGAACTGGCGATATCGACCCCGCTGCGGTCGCTCGTGGCGGAACATCGGCCCCAGGTAGTACAGGCGCTTGCCTCCGTCATAGAGCATCGAATGCTCGATGGCCGCCCGCACGACGCCTGCCGTGCCTTCGGGGCGCAGCGTCAGCGTGTCGCCGTTCATGCTGTCGACGAAGGAGTACATCTCCTTTTCGACGATGTCGGTGACCTCGCCGAGGCCGCGTACGAACAGCGGCGTCTGCTCGACGATGGGCACGCGGACGTTGTGGTAGCCATAGCGCCGCATCTGCGTTCGCACGATGTCCTCGAACCACTCCCAGCGCCCTGACTCGGGCGGCAGGAGGTCGTTCATGCCCTTGACGGCCTGGATGGGTTCGATGCTTCGACTCATGGGGATCGTGGTCTGGGTCGGTGCGCGCCGGACACCGACACCGCGCGCAGGGCGGCGTCAAGGCCGGCTCCGAAGGCCGGCGCCGCGGCGCCGGGACGGTCAGAGCAGGGTTCGCGGGTGATCAATGCGCGGTCTGGACCGCACCGAACCGACGCTCGATGTAGGACTCGACGATGCGGTGGAACTCCTGCGCAATGCCCTCGCCGCGCAGCGTCATGGCCTTCTGTCCGTCGATGAACACCGGCGCCGCCGGCGCTTCGCCGGTCCCGGGAAGGCTGATGCCCACGTCGGCATGCTTGCTTTCGCCCGGCCCGTTGACGATGCAGCCCATGACAGCGATCTTGAGGTGCTCGACCCCGGGGTAGCGCGACTGCCAGACCGGCATCATGGCGCGCAGATGGTCATCGATCTGCTTGGCCAGTTCCTGGAACACGGTGCTGGTCGTCCGGCCGCAGCCCGGGCAGGCCGTCACGCTGGGCACGAAGCGCCTGAGCCCGAGTGCTTGCAGGATCTCAAGCGCCACGACCACTTCCTGTGTGCGCGACTCGCCAGGCTGCGGAGTCAGGCTGACCCGAATGGTGTCGCCGATGCCTTCCTGGAGCAGCACGGCCAGCGATGCGGCCGAGGCCACCGTGCCCTTGGTGCCCATGCCGGCTTCGGTAAGCCCGAGGTGCAGCGGGCAATCGCTGCGCTCGGCCAGGGCCCGGTAGACGGCGATCAGGTCCTGCACCCCGCTGACCTTGCAGCTGATGATGACCTGCCCCGGGTCCATGCCGATGTCGCATGCGGCGCGTGCAGAACCGAGGGCAGACTCCACCAGGGCCTGGTACATCACCTGGCGAGCTTCCCAGGGCCGGCTTCGGCGCGCGTTGTCGTCCATCAGCGATGCCAGAAGCTCCTGGTCCAGGCTGCCCCAGTTGACTCCGATGCGCACAGGCCGGTCCCAGCGCAGGGCCGTCTCGACCATCTGCCCGAACTGCCGGTCGCGCTTGTCTCCCTTGCCCACGTTGCCGGGGTTGATCCGGTACTTGGACAGGGCGCGCGCGCAGGCCGGAAAGTCGCCCAGCAGGCGGTGACCGTTGTAATGGAAGTCGCCGATCAGCGGAACGTCGATGCCCATGCGGTCGAGCTGATCGCGGATGTGAGGCACGGCAGCGGCCGCCTCGGGGGTGTTGACGGTGATGCGGACCATCTCCGAGCCCGCCTGCGCCAGTTCCTTGACCTGGATCGCCGTACCGATGACATCGACGGTGTCGGTGTTCGTCATCGACTGCACCCGCACGGGTGCACCGCCCCCGACGGTGACCACCCGCTGGCCCCAGGCCACACGGGCCTGAAGGGTCCTTCGCCGCCTGGGCTCGCTGGTGTCGATGGGTTGCGGCTCTGTCGGGCTCATCTCTTCGTCATGCATCGCAATCGGGTCAACGCAGTTCCAGTCGGGCGATGTTGTCCCGAGTGTAGGGTGCGAGGTCCACGACCTGCCCACGCAGGGACACTTCAGTCGCGGCTGCGTTTCCCACCTTGACTTTCAGCGGCGCGGGGCCTGGAAACTCCACCGTCTCGTCGGCCACGAGCGTGCGTGACATCAGCAACTGCCCCCCGGCATCCACGACTTCGACCCAGCTGGCCGAGCGGGCGCGCAGACGCAAGAGCTTGGCGCCCGCCGCCGCAGCGCTGGCGGCCTCGCTCGCCGTCGAGACCCTTGCCGCAGCGGTCTGCGACGCCGGCGGCGGCGAGGCGCCCAGCGGGCTGGCCGCCAGCCCCGCAGGCCCAGCCGCTGCCGCAGAAGGCGCGCCCGGACCCACCGCGGAAGACGGCACGGCAACCGAAAGCGCCTCGGACGCCACGCCCATGGCACGCGAGACGACCTCGGGAAGCGCTGAAGACTCCGTGGACGAACGCGCCCCCGACGCCTTGGGCCCGCCGCGGCTCTCCGCCCACCGGCCCGTCAGTTCGTCGAACCAGGACTGCGGTGCCAGCACCAGCGCCACGGCGGCCAGCAGCAGGGCCCCGCCCAGCATCATGCCAACGGCGTTGATGCCGATCGACAGCCCCGCTTCGCCATGCCCGGGACGCTCGCGAAACGGCGTGTTCAGAGGTCCCACCGGCTTGCCGAGCAGGTCGGCATCCGGTGGGGGCAAGGCAGCGAGAATGGGGCGGGCATCGGTCTTCAGCGATCGGCACACGGACTGCGCCAGCGCGCGCGCGAAACTTGCGTTGGGCAGGTCCTCGATGCGGTCGGCTTCCAGCGCCTCGAGCTTGGCAGGAGCGACCTTGATGGTGGCCGCCAGTACGGCAATGTGGATGCCGTTGCGTTCGCGGGCGGCGCGCAGCATGGCGCCGGCACTGGGCCCGTCCGGCCCGCCGGCCCCGGGCGGACCACCCGGCGGCGCTTCAGTCATCCCAGCGCCCCCGGTCCAGAAGCAAGGTCTCCGGCGCCTGCGGGTAGCGGTCACGCAGCTGTCGAGACAGGTCGTCGACCCCCCCGGAATTGCCCATCCGGCGTTCGATGCGGGCCGCCAGCCACAAGGTCTGGGCATTGACCAGATCCGGCTGCGAGTTGACGCGGCGGATGTAGAAGCGCGCCCGCTCGAGTTCGCCGCGGCGATACAGGACTTCGCTCAGGTTGAACGCCGCCGCAGGGTTGCCCGGGTCGAGCTCGTAGGAGCGCGCCAGACTGCGCTCGGCCTCGACCAACCGGCCGGAGCGTGCCAGGCATGCCCCTTGGGCAAGGTGCGTTCGAAACGCCTCTGCATTCTGCGGCTGCGCCAGGGCCAGCGCGAACATCCGGTCGGCCTCTGGCCAGCGCGCCTGCTGGCAAAGAAACCAGCCATAGTTGTGCGCCGTGTCGGTGTCGCCAGGCTTGACCTGCAAGGCGCGCTGGAAACTGGACTCCGCACCGGGTTTGTCGCCCATGGCAGCAAGGATCAAGCCCCGGAGATTGAGCGCCTCTGGCATGTCCGGCCGGGCCGACAAGGCCAGCTTGATCTCGTCGAGCGCGGTCGCGGTCTGGCCGCGCGCGAAGTAGGCCGAGGCCAGTTCCAGCCGCACGCGGGCCCTGCGCTCAACATCGGCGGGCTCCAGCGGTGCCGACCGCACCTCCCGCGACGCTTCGGGCGCCGGGGAAGGTGAGGCACAGGCTGCCAGCATCAGCACCACCATCACAGACGAGCCCGACAGGCCCTTTCGCCACAAGGCCAACGCGTTCATCGGGCAGCCTCCCGGGCCGGGCCATGGATGGGGATGGTTCGACGCAGGCGGGCCATGCGCTCCGGCGCCCGCGTCCTGTCCAGCACCTCCCCGGCCAGTTGCCCGCAGGCGGCGGCGATGTCATCCCCGCGTGTCTTGCGAATGGTCGTCACCAGGCCTCGGCGTTGCAGCACATCGGCGAACCGCCGCACCGCGTCGGTGCCGGAACGCCGCAGGCCCGACTGCGGAAAGGGGTTGAACGGGATGAGGTTGAACTTGCACGGGACGACCTGGCCGGCCAGCGCACCGGGGCCCTGGCCGCCGACGAGGTCGGCGAGTTGTTCGGCCATGGCTGGCGCATCGTTGACGCCGTCGAGCATGCAGTACTCGAAAGTGACGAAGTCGCGCGGCGCACGCTGCAGGTAGCGCCGGCAGGCCGCGAGCAGTTCGGCCAGCGGGTACTTGCGGTTGAGCGGCACCAGCCGGTCGCGCAGGGCATCGTCGGGGGCGTGCAGCGATACGGCAAGGGCCACCGGGCATTCTTCGCGCAACCGGTCCATCATGGGCACGACGCCTGAGGTCGATACCGTGACGCGCCGCCGTGACAGGCCGTAGCCATGGTCGTCCAGCATGACGCGCAGGGCCGGCACCAGGGCGCCGAAATTCTGCAGTGGCTCGCCCATGCCCATCATCACGACATTGGTGACGATTCGCTCCCCTTCGGCACGACCCGGCCGCCCCGCCCAGCGGTGCTCGGCATGGCGCAACTGGGCAAGGATCTCGGCCGTCGTCAGGTTGCGGCTGAAGCCCTGGTGCCCGGTGGAGCAGAAGCGGCACCCCACGGCGCAGCCGGCCTGGGACGAGATGCACAGGGTCGCCCGGTCCTGCTCAGGGATGTAGACCGATTCGACGGCATTGCCTTCGCCCACGTCGAACAGCCACTTGACCGTGCCGTCCGCGGCGGCCTGCTCGGACAACAGCGGCAGCCCCGCAACGCAGGCTCGCGCCTTCAGCTTGTCCTTAAGGCTGCGCGCCAGGTCGGACATCTGCCCGGCATCGTCCTGGCCATGCCGATGCAGCCAGCGGAACAGTTGCAAGGCACGAAAGCGCTTCTCGCCCAGGCTCTCGCAGAACGCGACCAGCCCGTCGAGATCAAAGTCGAGCAGGTTGACGACGGACATCGGCCTTCCGGTGCGGGCGGCGGCCCCAGGGCCGCTCAGCGGCTGTGAATGTTCATCTGGGGAAAGAAGAACGCCACCTCGACGGCCGCCGTCTCCGGCGCATCCGAACCGTGGACCGCGTTGGCATCGATGCTGTCGGCGAAGTCGGCGCGTATCGTTCCAGGCGCCGCCTTCTTCGGATCCGTGGCCCCCATCAGCTCACGATTGCGCGCGATCGCACCCTCGCCTTCGAGGACCTGCACCATCACCGGACCGGAGATCATGAACGACACCAGGTCGCCAAAGAACGGCCTCGCCCGGTGCACGCCGTAGAACGCCTCGGCATCGCCGCGGGACAGGTGCATCATGCGCGCAGCAATCACCTTCAGGCCTGCCGCCTCGAAGCGGGCGTAGATCTGGCCGATGACATTCTTCGCCACGGCATCGGGCTTGATGATCGATAGGGTGCGCTCGACAGCCATTGGGTTCTCCTGCGTATGGGGTCTGGATAAACCGCGGATTCTAGCCCGCCACCATGTCTTCCCCGGTGGTGGCCGGGGCGCGCGGCGCCGGTCCGGCCGAGCGCCCCTGAGCCCAGCACGTCGAGGACCGCAAGCGACTGCAGACCTCCTCGGGCGACCGCGGCGCGACCGCCGCGACGGGCGCGCCATGCCGATGCGTCAGCCCGGGAGACGCCGGCGCCGCCCGGTTCAGGGCTTGCGTCGACCGCCGCGGTTCTTGGGGGCGCGCTGCCCCGACTTGCGCCGCAGCGCATCGGCGCCGATGTAGCCGACCGAGGTCCGCATCGGATCCGGCTGCCCTCCCTGGCCGCCCGCGCGGCCGCCGCCCTTGCCGTGCCCACCGCCCTTGGGCTTCTGCACGAAGCGCTTGTCGTAGGTCTGCTGCAGCGGGTTGGGGATGGGGCCATCGTCCGAGTACTCGCGCCGTGGCGCCCGCTCGGCCTGCAATGCACGCTTGTCGTAGGTCTGCTGCAGCGGATTGGGAATGGGGCCATCATCGGGCAGATCCGGTCTGCGCCTGCGCTCCTGCTGGATCGCCCTCTTGTCGAAGGTCTGCTGCAGGGGATTGGGGATCCATCCGGGGTCCTCGGCCTCGGCACGCGGCTCGCGGCGCGGGGGGCCGTCCTGGCGCGGCACGGTCTCATCCTGGCCCGGGCCGCGTCCGCGGGCCCGACGCCCGCCTCGCCGGGACCGCGGACCACGCCCGGCCGTATCGCCATGTTGGGTGTCGCCTGTACGGACCGGATGCGCCAGCCTCCGCAAGGCCTTGATGTCCTCGTCCGGCAGGTCCACCCAGACGCCGCGCCGCAAGCCGCGCGGCAACACCACGCAGCCGTAGCGGATGCGAATCAGGCGGCTGACCGCATGGCCCACCGCTTCGAAAAGCTTTCGCACCTCGCGGTTCCGGCCTTCGGTGATGACAACCCGGTACCAGTGGTTCGCGCCCTCACCGCCCCCGTCGACGATGGTCTTGAAGGCCGCGCGCTGGCCGTCGATGTCCATGCCCTCGAGCAGCCGCTCGCGCTGCTCGTCATCGATCAGTCCGAGTGAACGCACCGCGTATTCGCGCTCGACACCGAAGCGCGGGTGCATCAGCTGGTTGGCCAGTTCGCCCGAGTTCGTGAACAGGAGCAGGCCCTCGGTATTGATGTCCAGCCGGCCGACCGACTGCCACTTGCCCTGGGGCAGCCGGGGCAGGCGCCGGAACACCGTGGGGCGCTGCTGGGGATCATCGTGCGTCACGACCTCGCCGGCAGGCTTGTGGTAGGCGATGACGCGCGCGGGCGGCGGCGCGATGCGCACCTTGATCGGCTTGCCGCCGACGGCGATGCGATCGCCGAACGAGATGCGCTGCCCGATGTGCGCCGGCTCGCCATTGACCGTGACACGGCCCTCCTGGACCCATTGCTCCATGTCCCGTCGCGACCCTATCCCGGCTTGGGCCAGCACCTTGTGCAACTTCGGCGCATCGGGCTCGGGACGCAGGATGCGCCGCGCGGGTTCCACTGCCGCTTCCGCGGGCGCGGGCTCTTCGGGCTCGCGATCGAAGTCACCGGACAGGACGCCGCCGAACACTTCGGCCGGATCGATGGCTTGCAGTGACGGCGCCACCGGCACCGGCCCGAGGTGTGGGATGTCGTCACGACCCGCGACCGCGGGATCAACCGGCATCGCGCGCTCCCCCTTGCCCCGACCGCGCCGTCGGTTGCGCCCACGACGGCCCCGCTCCCCGCTGGCCCGGTCCGGCGTCGCCTGGCGGTCCGCGTCGCTGGGCGCCGGAGCCAGCTCCAGCGCCTCCACGGGCACCGCGGGCTCGTCTGCCGCGCCGGGCTGCACGACCTCGACCGCACTGTCCGCCTGCGCCACCGGGTCCTGGGCGCCCTTGGTGGCGGCCCGCCGCCGCGGCCTGCGCTGTGCAGCGACCGCAGTCACGTCAGTGTCCACCGGTTCCGCCACGGCGCTTGGCGTCGTCGCCGGCCCAAGCGTGGCCGGAATTGAGCCGTGAAGCGGATCGGGTCCCTGCATCGCGCCCGCAGGGTCCACGCCGGCCCCCTCGTCCGTTCGCGCCGGGCGTCGGCGCCGGGGCTTGGGCGGCACATCGGCGGGCTGGCCGTTGCCACCAGACCCTTCGGCCGGTGCCGGCACGCCGACTGCGGTGGTCTGCTGAGCGCTGTCGGCAGCCTTGGCTCGCCGGCGGCGCGGCGCAGGGGCCTGGTCGGCATCAGCCGCCGGTGTGGACTCGTGGTCGGATGCGTTCATGCGCTTGTCGTGCTTTCCTTCGGTTCGTCAGGCCCTGCACTGTCGACAGGCGAGCAGACCGGGTCGCCCGCTGCGTACGGATGGGGGTCGTCCAAGGGCAGCAGGCCCTGAGCCTCTTCGATGAGGCTGACCTGGGCCGCCGCGGACTCCTCGCCCGCCACTGCCCTGCTGCCCGCCCCTGGAGACTCGAGCGTTGGCAACTCGTCGAGCGACTGCAGCCCCAGATCGTCGAGGAACTGGCGTGTCGTCGCATACAGCGCCGGCCGTCCCGCTGCTTCACGATAGCCGATCGCTTCGATCCAGCCGCGCTCTTCGAGCTGCTTGACGATCTGGCTGCTCACCGTGACGCCACGAATGTCTTCGATGTCGCCCCGGGTCACCGGTTGCCGATAGGCCACGATGGCCAGTGTCTCCAGCGCCGCCCTCGAGTAGCGGGGCGGCTTCTCGGGGTGCAACCTGTCGAGGAAACTGCGCAGTTCGGGGCGGCTCTGGAAGCGCCAGCCGGAAGCCAGCGCGACCAGCTCGACGCCGCGCCCGGTCCAATCACGGCACAGCTCGTCGAGCAGTTCCTTCAGGGTGTCGGGGCCCAGCTGGTCATCGAACAGGGCGCGCATCTCCCGCACCGACATGGGCGCCGCGGCGCACAGCAGGGCGGTCTCCAGTACGCGCTTTGCGTCGGCAGTGTTCATCGACAGGCAAGTCTGCGGGCCGCCGCAGGGGCGACAAGGGAATCGGACATCGACCCGGCGCAGCCGCGACGCGGCGCGGTGCAGGAGGGCCATTCAACGACAGCGAGGCATGTCGGGCGCAAGAATCGTACGGGCCGGCGCCCCCTGTCGGGACAGGTCCGCCGCCGAGGCCAGCGCCTCGCGCTCGTCGGGTCGGCTACAGCCTTGCGGCATGGCGACCTCGAATTCGCGGCATTCTAGCCCCATTCCCGTTGCCGGCCTGCCAGGGCTGCGGCGGGCCGTCCTGGAAGCGGAGCACTCACGCCGAGGGGACTGCGGACCCTTCGCCCTCCCAAGGCTCCGGAATCACGGCTCGCCAGGCGGCAGCGAAGTCCGGCGGCGGCGGCACTTCGAAGCTCAACCAGCGACCGTCCGCCGGATGGGAGAACTGCAGCCTCCAGGCGTGCAGCGCCTGCCGATCGAGGCCCAGGCACGGCCGGCCGCCGTAGAGGCTGTCGCCGACCAGCGCGTGCCCGCGGGAAGACAGGTGAACGCGGATCTGATGCGTTCGTCCGCTGTGCAGCTTGCAGCGGACGGCGGTCACACCCTCCTTGAAGGCCAGCGGCATGACGTCGGTCCGCGCCTCCTTGCCCCCGGCCACCACCGCCATCCGCACGCGCGACACCGGGTCACGGCCGATGGGCGCATCGATCTGCAAGGCCTGTTCACCCACCCGCCCATGCACCAGCGCAAGGTACTCCCGCTGCACCTGCCGCGCGGCGATCGCCCGCACCAGGGCGGTGACCGCCGGCGTCGACTTGGCGACCACCATCAGGCCGGAGGTGTCCTTGTCCAGCCGATGCACGATGCCCGCCCGAGGCAGCGCGGCCGCCGCGGCATGGCGGGCCAGCAATCCATTGAGCAGGGTCGACGACCAGTGGCCAGGCGCGGGGTGGACGACAAGACCGACTGGCTTGTCGACCACCAGCAGGTGCGCGTCCTCGTACACGACGTCCAGGTCCATGGCCTGCGGCAGGTAGGCACGGCTCTCGTCGGTCGGCACGAGGTCGACCTCGACGTACTGATCGACCTTGACCCGCCTGGACGCCGTCACGACCTCGGTGCCATCGAGCCGGACGTGGCCTTCGACGGCCAGCCGCTGCAGATGGCTTCGCGAGAACTCCGGCGCCATCGCGACCAGCAGTCGATCAAGGCGCTGCCCGTGGTCCAGCGCACTCACCCGGGCCGACCGCCGCTCCGGGGCCGCTGCCAGCGTCAGCTCCCCGGCACCGGCATGGACGGGCCGTCCGGCCCGCTCCCTATAATCCGCCGCTTCTTCCAGTGCCCTCCGGTCGGACGGCCCACCCTGCTCGATGACTTGCCCCTTCAATTGGCGCCCTTCGCGCTGGCGCGCCCTTGCAGCGCTGACGCTCGCCCTGTTCGCAGTGGGCGGCTGCGGCTCGGATCCCAAGGACGACCTGACGGGCCGAACCGCAGAGAAATTGTACGCAGAGGCCAAGGAGGACATGGACTCCGGCAGCTACTCGCGTGCGATCAAGTCGCTGGAACGGGTCGAAGGTCTCGGTGCGGGGACGCTGCTGTCGCAGCAGGCGCAGCTTGACCTGGCCTACCTCTACTGGAAGACGCAGGAACGCGCGCAAGGGCTGGCCACGCTCGAGCGTTTCATCAAGTTCAACCCCTCGAGCCCGGCACTGGACTATGCCCTGTACCTGCGCGGGCTGATGAACTTCAACGAGGACCTGGGCCTGCTCGGTCGCCTGGCCCGGCAGGACGTTTCGGAGCGCGACCAGCGCGCCTCGCGTGACGCCTACCAGTCGTTCAAGCAACTCGTCGAGCAGTTCCCCTCCTCCCGGTACGCCGACGACGCTCGCGTGCGCATGGCGTTCATCGTCAATACGCTGGCGGCGTACGAAGTCCATGTCGCCCGCTATTACTACCGGCGTGGTGCCTATGTCGCGGCGGCCAACCGTGCACAGCAGGCAGTCACGGAGTTCCAGCAGTCCCCGGCGGTCGAGGAGGCACTTCACCTCATGGTGCTGAGCTACGACAAGCTCGACCTGGTGCCCTTGCGCGATGCCGCCGCGCGCGTGCTGGCGAACAACTTTCCTGCCAGCCGCTACCTCGATGCCAAGGCGCAGGAACCGGGGCGGCCCTGGTGGCGGTTCTGGTAGCGGGCGTCGCGTTCATCGCGCGGCAAGCTCGGCCAGCCAGGACAGCGCCGCCGCTTCGTCGGCCAGCGGCGCCATCGGCGGCAGGGCGGCACGCAGGCGCTGCCCGTAGTGCATCTGGGCCAGGCGCGAGTCACACACGACCAGCAGCCCGTGGTCGGTCTCGCTGCGGATCAGGCGGCCCGCACCCTGCTTGAGCGCGACAGCGGTCTCTGCCAGGTGGACCTCTTCGAAAGGGCGGCCGCCGGCCTTCTCGACTCGCCTGACCTTGGCTTCGACCAGCGGTTCGTAAGGCGGCGGGAAGGGCAGCTTGTCGATGACGACGCACTGCAGCGCATCGCCGGGCATGTCGATCCCTTCCCAGAAGCTGTGTGATCCGACCAGCACGCGCCCCTGCCCGTCACCAAAACGTTCGAGTAGCGCGCGGCGGGGTTGCGAGCCCTGTATCAGCAACTCGCACTCGACGCCCGCCGCCTGCCATGCCTCGTGCATGGCGTCCGCGATGGCCTGCATGGCGCGCAGCGTCGTCGTCAACACGAAAGTCCGCCCGCCCAGCACGGCGGCGCAGCGCGCTGCCAGTGCACCGACGGCCGCCGGATGCCCGGCGTCGTTGGGCCGCACGAAGGGCCTGGGCACCCACAGGCGGGCCTGGCGCGGGTAGTCGAAAGGGCTCGCGACGCGCAGCTTGCGCGCACCGGACAGGCCGGCCTGCGACGTGAACCAGGACAGCTCGGCATCGTCACCGAGGGTCGCCGAGGTGAACAGCCAGGTCCGAGGCGTTGCCGCGATCTGCTCGGCCATCAGGCCCGCGATGTCCAGCGGCGACTCGACCAGCCGCACCTGGCTCGCGCCGAGATCCACCCAGCGCACATGGTCGGGCGCCGCCTCCTGCAGGAAGCGGTCCGCCAAGGCCGCCAGGTCCCGGCAACGCTGCTGCAGCCGCACGAAGTCCGGCCCGATGGCCACGATGTCCTCGAGGCCCTGGTCGACCCGCGAGGCAGCGTCCCGCAGTTGCCGCAGGGCGCGCCCGAAGTCCTCATCCCCTGCCCGCTCATGCCACCGCATGCGGCGCTGGCCACGAAGGTCTCGTTGCGGGCCGGCGGCGGCCAGCCTGAGGTCCCGGGCCGCCTTCTCGAGACCCTGCGAGAGTTCGCTCCAGTCGCGCAGGCCGCGGGCACCGGCCAGCCCCTGCGCCAGCAGGTCCCGCGACAGGTCCAGCACCGCCAGACTGCCCAGCGTGATCCCCAGGAACTGCACCCCGGCATCGACCATCTGGTGCGCTTCGTCGAAGATGGCGACCTCCACGGCAGGCAGCAATTCCGCGACGCCGCTGTCGCGCAACGACATGTCGGCAAAGAACAGGTGGTGATTGACGACAACGAGCTCGGCCGCCAGTGCTTCGCGACGGGCCTGCACCAGATGACATTGGCGCCACTGGGGGCAGTCGCTGCCCAGGCAGTTGTCGCGCGTGGACGTCACCAGGGGAATGACCGGCGATCGGTCATCGAGTCCCGTGACCTCGCCAAGGTCGCCGCTGCGCGTATGACGGGCCCAAGCCTCGACGCGCGCGAGCGCGCGCACCGCGAAGCGGTCGGGCAACTGGGCCGTGGCGCGCGCCTGCTGCAGCCTGTGCAGGCACAGGTAGCTGGAACGGCCCTTGAGCAGCGCCACACGGACGGGCAACTCCAGCATTCGCATCACGCGCGGCAGGTCGCGCAGGAACAGCTGGTCCTGCAAGCTCTTGGTGGCCGTGCTGATCAAGGCCCGCCGGCCCGACAGCACGAGCGGCACCAGATAGGCGTAGGTCTTGCCGACCCCGGTGCCGGCCTCGGCCACCAGGGCCTCGCGCGACTCGATGGCATCGGCGACAGCGCGCGCAAAGACCACCTGGCCCTCGCGCACCATGTAGCCGGGATCCCCTCGGGCGAGCGGGCCGCCGGCCGCCAGTGCCGCTTCGACCCGGGACTGCAAGTTCCCCGACAAGGTCAAGGCGTGGACCACTCCGGCCAGCCCGCACAGGCGCCGGGCCACCGGCCGGTGCCGGGGCAGGCCGGGCCCTCGTGCCCTGCGGCCGGCCCGCACGAACCGGAGGTCAAGCCGGCTCCGGCGGCTCGAGCTCGCATTCGAGCCTGGCGATCTCGTCGCGCAGAAGCAAGCGTCGTTTCTTGAGCCGCCTCAGCGCCAGCTCATCCATCACGGCGTCACCGACGTTGCGATCGATCAGTTCGTCGAGATCGGCGTGCTCCATGCGCAGCTCGATCAGGCGACGTTGTGGCGAGTGCAGGTTCTCGTTCATTGGTGCACGGCCTGGGTCGTACGCGGGGTTTATATTCTGGCGCATGAACGCCCCCAGCCAGGCTTTTCGAATCACCGCGGCCACGGGCTTGCACCGCGGCGACCGCGCCTACCAGCAGGACCAGGTCGAAGTCGTGTCGCATGGGCGCGTCCAGGGCTGTGCGCTGGCCATGGTGGCCGACGGCATGGGCGGCAAGAGCGGTGGCCGCAAGGCGGCCGACCAGGTGATCCTGACCGGCAAGCAGGTGTTCGAACGCTTCGTGCCCGCCAAGGACGACGGCGCCGAACTTCTGCGCCAGCTGGTCATGGAGTCGCACCTGATGATCAAGCTGACCGCCATCACGGCGGAAGAGGAGCCCCACAGCACCGTGGCGGCCTTTCTCGTCACGCCGGCACTCGAGTGCGACGTGGTCCATGCCGGCGACTCGAGGGTCTACCACTACCGAGGCCAGGAGATGGTCAGGCGGACCAGCGACCATTCCTTTGTGCAGAGGCTCATCGACGAGGGCAAGCTCACCGAGGAAGCAGCCAATACCCACCCGCAGTCCAACCTGCTGACCGGTTGCCTGGGCACGCAGGCCGACCCCCCGGTGACGCTGTGGCACATCGACCGCCTCGAGTTCGGCGACACCATGCTCGCCTGCAGCGACGGACTGTGGCACTACTTCACCGCCAAGGAGATTGGCGCCATCGTGCATGCGCTGCCTCCGCGTGAGGCCGCAGAGATGCTGATCGCCAAGGCCCGGCAGCGCGCGCGCGGCGGCGGCGACAACCTGTCGGTCGCGCTGATGAGGATAGACCCGCTGCGCTGAGCCCCCTGCGGGGCGGTGCCGCTCATCGAGCGGGCATGGGGTCGCCCTTGGCCTTCTCGTTCCGGCGCCGCTCGCGCTCCTGGATGCGGGCCTGCCGGGCAGCAGCCGCCTGCTGCCGCGACCGTGCAGCCGCCGCCCGTGCCTCGGCCGCCGAGGCACGGGACTTTGCCGCCGATGCAGCGGGCGGCCTCGCCTTGGCGGTGCCTGTGGCGCCCGAAGCCCTTGCCGCGGCACCCGCTGCGCTCCTGGCTGGCCCCGCCCCGGCAACGCTGGCCGGGTCTGCCGACTGCGGCTGCCGCTGCTCTCGCTCGCCCAGCCTCTTCGCGATCTCCTGCTGGCGGGCCCAGGCGCGCTGGCGGCGTGCTTCGGCATCGAGGATCAGCTCCTGTTCGCGCAAGGGCAGCAAGGACTCGCGCCGCCTGGACCGTGCCCGATCCAGACAGTCGTTGACCTTGAACTGACTCGCACAGGCGGCCTGCTCCTGGGCAAGGCGACGTTCGATGGCCTGGCGCTCGGCATCGATGCGCAGGCGCTCAGGGTCGGCTGCCAGACCCTGCGCACAGGCCATGCCACCTGCCAGCAGGGCCATCCAGAGGCGGTGACGAGGCGGCGGACGCACAATCCCTCAAGTCAGCGAGGTGTCGACGATGCGGCGCGACTGCGCCAGGTACTCTGCCGAGCCCATCTCGGCCAGCCGCGAGACCGTCCGGGGGAATTCGTGGCTCAAGGGTCCCTCGGTGTAGAGCAGCTCGGGGGCCACGGCAGCGGACATCAGCAGCCGCACGTGCCGGTCATAGAGCACATCGACCAGCAGGGTGAACCGGCGCGCCTCGCTGGCCAGCCTGGGCGGCATCTCCGGCGCGCCCGACAACAGCACGGTGTGGAAGCGCGACGCGATCTCGAGGTAGTCGTACTGCGACCGCGGTCCGCCGCACAGGGTCCGGAAGTCGAACCAGACCACGCCTCCGGCACGGCGGCGCGCCCGCAGCTCGCGATGCTCGATGTGCAGCACGGGGTCCTCATCGCGCGCCTCGGCCAGTTCCTCGAAGGCCTGCATCAGCGAGTGCTCGGCGGCCTCGTCAAGCGGGCAATGGTAGGTCTGCATGCGCTCCAGTGAACGCCGGCGGTAGTCGGTGCCGGCGTCGACGTTGACGACCTCGAGGTGCTGCTCGAGAAGCTCGATGGCGGGCAGGATGCGGTCCCGGTGCAGGCCGTCGGGATACAGGCCGCGAGGCTCGAAGTTGCTCGTCGTGACGATGCTCACGCGGTTGTCGAACAGCGACTGCAGCAGCCGGTGCAGGATCATCGCGTCGGTGACGTCGGCAACGTGGAACTCGTCGAAACAGATCAGGCGGTGCCGACGTGCGATGCGCCTGCCCAGTTCCTCCAGCGGGTTGACGGTGCCCTTCAGATCCTGCAGCTGCCGGTGCACCTCGCGCATGAACTCGTGGAAGTGCAGGCGCGTCTTGCGCGTCAGCGGCACGGCCTGGAAGAAGCAGTCCATCAGGAAGCTCTTGCCCCGACCCACGCCGCCCCACATGTACACGCCGCGAGGGATGGGCGGCCGCACCAGCAGCTTGGTCACGGCATTGCTGCGGCGGGCCTTGTAGTCCATCCACTCGTTCTCGCAGCGCGCCAGGGCCGCGATGGCCCGCTCCTGGGCCTCGTCGGCGCGGTAGCCTCGCTCGGCGAGCGTGCGCTCGTACAGCGCTCTGACCGACATCCCTTGCTGCGGATCAGAAATTCAAGGTGCGCTTGTCGACCGCCAGCGCCGCCTCCTTGGTCGCCTCGGACAATGACGGGTGTGCATGGCAGATGCGGGCAATGTCCTCGGCACTGGCCTTGAACTCCATCGCGACCACGGCCTCGGCGATCAGTTCGCTGGCCATCGGGCCGACGATGTGCACGCCCAGGATCTCGTCGGTGGCGGCGTCGGCCAGGAACTTGACCATGCCCGTGGTGTCACCCAGCGCCCGCGCACGGCCATTGGCCAGGAAAGGGAACGTGCCAGCCTTGTAGGCGCGGCCTTCGGCCTTCAAGGCCTGTTCGGTCCTGCCCACCCAGGCGATCTCGGGGCTGGTGTAGATGACCCAGGGAATGGTGTCGAAGTTGACATGCCCGTGCTGGCCAGCCATGCGCTCGGCAACCGCCACGCCCTCCTCTTCCGCCTTGTGCGCCAGCATGGGGCCCCGCACCACGTCACCGACCGCCCAGACGCCGGGCAGGTTGGTGCGGCAGTCGGCATCGACCACGACTGCACCACGCTCGTCGAGCTTCAGGCCCACGCCCTCCGCGTTCAGCCCTGAAGTGTTGGGCTGGCGGCCGATCGAGACGATCAGCCTGTCGACAGACAGCTCCTTGGCAACGCCCTTGGCGTCGGCGTAGGAAACGGTCACGCCGGCATCACCGGCCTTGACCTCACCGACCTTGACCCCGAACTCGATCTTCAGGCCCTGCCTGGCAAAGGCCTTCAGGGCTTCCCTTGCAATCTGCTCGTCCGCGGCGGGCAGGAAAGCAGGCATGGCCTCCAGCACCGTGACCTCGGCACCCAGGCGGCGCCATACCGAACCCATCTCCAGGCCGATGACGCCGGAACCTATCAGTCCCAGCTTCCCGGGAACCGAGCCAATGCGCAGGGCCCCGTCGTTGCTCAGGATGAATTCCTCGTCGAAGGCCGTGCCCGGCAAGGCGCGTGCGGTCGACCCGGTGGCCACGACGACCTGCTTGCCCACCAGGGTCTCGCCGTTGACCACCAGCTCCCAGCCACCGTCAACCGCCTTGACGAAGGAGCCCCGGCCGTGCAGGAAGGTCACCTTGTTCTTCTTCAGGAGGTAAAGGATGCCGTCGTTGTTCTGCTTCACGACGCTGTCCTTGCGCGCCACCATCCTGCCCACGTCGATGCTCAGCTTCTCGACGCCGATGCCATGGTCCGCGAAGTGGTGGGCGGCCTGGGCATAGTGCTCGCTCGACTGCAGCAAGGCCTTGCTCGGAATGCAGCCGACGTTGGTGCAGGTGCCTCCCGGGGCAGGGCCGCCGGCCGCATTCTTCCACTCGTCGATGCAGGCGACCTTGAATCCGAGCTGGGCTGAACGGATGGCGGCGATGTAGCCGCCAGGACCGCCGCCGATCACGACGACATCGAATGACTTGGACATGAGATGTGGGTGTATGGGCCGCGGTTCACTCGTCCGGGACGAAGATCCACAGCAGGATGTAGAGGAGCACGCCGGTACCGCCGAAGAGGGCCAGCACGGACAGGATCAACCGCCAGATCCAGGACTCGACCCCCGTGGCCTGCGCCACGCCGCCGCACACGCCACCGACCCAGCGGTCGCCGCGGCTGCGCCGCAGACGGTTGACGGCGGCCATCGCGGTCCCGCTGGTTCGGCCCGCTGTGCCCTCAAGCAAGCGCGCCTTGGCGAGCACGAACTCCTGCTCGGACAGCGCGCCCTGCCCGCGAAGGGCGGCCAGTCGCTCGAGTTCCTCGATCAGGGTCATGAGGAGGTGGTGAAATGTCCGGGCCGGTCCAGGCCAGGCGTCAGATGTCGAACAGCAGGCGCGCCGGATCCTCCAGCGCCTCCTTCATCGTGACCAGGCCCAGCACGGCCTCGCGGCCGTCGATGATGCGGTGGTCATAGCTCATCGCCAGGTAGTTCATGGGCCGCACGACCACCTGGCCGTTCTCGACCACCGCGCGGTCCTTGGTGGCATGCACGCCCAGGATGGCGCTCTGCGGCGGATTGATGATGGGCGTGGACAGCATCGACCCGAACACGCCACCGTTGCTGATGGAGAAGGTGCCGCCCGACAGCTCTTCGATCGAAAGCTTGCCGTCACGTGCCTTGACGCCGTACTCGGCGATCTTCTTCTCGATGTCGGCAAAGCTCATCTGGTCGGCATTGCGCAGGATGGGCACCACCAGACCGCGCGGCGAGCCGACCGCGATGCCGATGTCGAAGAAGCCGTGATACACGATGTCGTTGCCGTCGACGCTGGCATTGAGCACCGGGTACTTCTTGAGCGCAGCCACCGCCGCCTTGACGAAGAAGCTCATGAAGCCCAGCTTGACGCCGTGCTCCTTCTCGAACCTGTCCTGGAAGCGCTTGCGCATCTCCATCAACGGTGCCATGTTGACCTCGTTGAAGGTCGTCAGGATGGCGTTGGTGGCCTGGCTCTGCAGCAAGCGCTCGGCCACGCGCGCGCGCAGCCGGCTCATCGGAACGCGCTGCTCCGGGCGGTCGCCGAAGCTGGACGACGCGGGAGCCATCACCGCTGGAAGCGGCCGGGCCACCGCGGCGGCCGGCGCCACGACTGGCGCCGGCGCAGCCGCTGCCTTCGGTGCCGACGCGCCTGCGGCCACCGCAGCCAGCACATCGCCCTTGGTGACACGGCCGTCCTTTCCCGTTCCGGACACGGTGCCGGGCGCCAGTTGTTGGTCGGCCATCATCTTGGCGGCGGCCGGCATGGCCACGCCGGACTTGGCAGCAGGAGCCGCCGGCGCACCCTGTGCCGCGGCAGCCGCGGGCGCAGGCGCCGCCGGTGTCGAAGCACCTGCCTGACCTTCGGTGTCTATCCTGGCGATGAGCTGGTCGCTGACCACGGTGCCGCCATCGGCCACCACATGCTCCGCGATCACACCGGCGGCTGGCGCCGGCACCTCCAGGACGACCTTGTCGGTCTCGATCTCGATCAGGATCTCGTCCATGGCCACGGCGTCGCCGGGCTTCTTCTTCCATTGCAGCAGCGTGGCCTCCGCGACCGACTCGGAGAGCTGCGGGACCTTGACTTCAACGATTGCCATGATGTGTAGGTGGAATTGAACGGGTGGCGACGGACCTCACTGCGGGTCCGCCCGGTCCGCCCCGCCGGCAGCGCCCCTGGGCGTGGCGGAAAGGCGGTGCCGCAAGGGTTTCGTCACTTCGTCAGGATGAAGCCCTTGAGCTTGCCGAACGCCTGGTCGAGCAGTGCCTTCTGCTGCTCCTGGTGAAGGTGGCTGTAGCCCACCGCCGGTGAGGCCGATGCCGGCCGCCCGGCGTAACCCAGCTTCTGCCCTTCGAGCATGTTCTCGTGGATCTGGTGCTGGATGAAGAACCAGGCGCCCTGATTCTGGGGTTCGTCCTGACACCAGACGATGTCGGTGGCGTTGGGGTAGCGCTTCATTTCCGCCGCGAAGGCCTTGTGCGGGAAGGGATAGAGTTGCTCGACCCTCACCACGGCCACATCCCAGGCCTTCTTCTCGTCGCGGCGCCGGATCAGGTCGTACGCGACCTTTCCAGAGCAGGTGATGATGCGCTTGACCTGTTCCGGGTCCACCTCTTCGCGCATGGGTCCTATCACCGTCCTGAACTCGCCGCGCGTGAACTCCGACAGCGGCGAGGTCGCGTCCTTGTTGCGCAGCAGGCTCTTGGGCGTGAAGACCACGAGCGGCTTGCGGAACTGTCGCACCATCTGCCGCCTGAGCAGGTGGAAGATCTGGCTGGCCGAAGTCGGCTGCACGATCTGCATGTTGTTGTCCGCGGCCAGTTGCATGAAGCGTTCGAGCCGGGCGGAACTGTGCTCCGGTCCCTGTCCTTCGTAGCCATGCGGCAGCAGCAGCGTCAATCCGTTGACACGGCCCCACTTGACCTCACCCGAAGCGATGAACTGGTCGATCACCACCTGGGCGCCATTGGCAAAGTCGCCGAACTGGGCTTCCCAAATCGTCAGCGTGTTCGGCTCTGCGCTCGCATACCCGTACTCGAAGCCCAGCACCGCCTCCTCGGAGAGGATGGAATCGATGACCACGAACGGGGCCTGCCCTTCGGCCACGTGGTGAAGCGGCACATAGGTTCCGGCATCCCACTTCTCGCGGTTCTGGTCGTGCAGCACGGCGTGCCGATGCACAAAGGTGCCACGTCCACAATCCTCACCCGAAAGTCGCACCGCATAACCGCTGGCCACCAGTGACGCATAGGCCAGCGTCTCGCCCATGCCCCAGTCGACGTTGAGCTCGCCGCGGCCCATGGCGGCACGATCGGCGATGACCTTCTCGACCAGCGGGTGCAGCTTGAAGTTCGACGGGATGGTCGTCAGGCGCTCGGCCAGCCGTCTGACCTCCGCCAGCGGGAGCGCGGTGTCCGCCGCGTCGGTCCACTTCTTGCCGAGGAAGGGCGCCCAGTCGACCGCGTACTTGCTCTTGAAGTTGGTCAGCACCGGGTCGACGGTGTGCCGGCCCGCGTCCATGGCGCTGCGGAAGGCCTTGGCCATGTCGTCGGGCCCACCAGGACCGAGCACAGCCTGGGCCACCAGCTTGTCCCCGTACAGCTTGCGCGTACCTGGGTGTTGCGCGATGCGCTTGTACATCAGGGGCTGGGTCAGGCTGGGGGTGTCCTGCTCGTTGTGGCCCAGCTTGCGGAAGCACACGATGTCGACCACCACATCCTTGGCGAACTGCTGCCGGTAGTCCATCGCGATCTGCGTGCACAGCACCACCGCCTCGGGGTCATCGCCGTTGACGTGCAGCACCGGGGCTTCGACCATCTTGACGACGTCGGTGCAATACAGCGTCGAGCGGCTGTCCCGCGGGTCGCTGGTCGTGAAGCCGATCTGGTTGTTGATCACCAGGTGGACGGTGCCACCCGTGAAGTAGCCGCGGGTCTGCGCCAGCGCCAGCGTCTCCATCACCACGCCCTGCCCGGCGAACGCGGCATCTCCGTGCACGATCACTGGAAGCACCTGGCGTCCGCTGGCATCGCCGCGACGTTCGAGGCGGGCCTTCACCGAACCCTCCACCACCGGGTTGACGATCTCGAGGTGGCTGGGGTTGAAGGCCAGACTCAGGTGCACCGGCCCTCCAGCTGTCGTGACGTCGCTCGAGAACCCCTGGTGGTACTTGACGTCGCCGGCCGGAAGGGCCTCGGGCGCCGTGTGGTCGAACTCGGCGAACAGGTCCTTGGGCATCTTGCCCAGCGTATTGACCAGCACGTTCAGGCGCCCGCGGTGGGCCATTCCGATGACGATCTCCTGCACGCCTTTCTCGCCGGCCCGCTGCACCAGTTCGTCCATCGCCGCGATGAAGCTCTCGCCGCCTTCCAGTGAGAAACGCTTCTGCCCGACGTACTTGGTGTGGAGATACCGCTCCAGGCCCTCGGCCGCGGTCAGCCGATCCAGGATGTGGCGCTTCTCGTCGGCATCGAACGAGGGCTTGCTGCGAATGCTCTCCAGGCGCTCCTGCCACCAGCGCTTCTCGGTGGGGTCGGTGCAGTGCATGAACTCCGCACCGATCGACCCGCAATACGTTTCCCTCAAGGCCTGCACGATCTCGCGCAGGGTCATGTTCTCCGCCTTGGAGAAATAGGTGTTGGCCGCCGAGAACGTGATGTCGAGGTCGGACTCGGCGAGGTCATAGAACGCCGGTTCGAGTTCGGGGATCCTGGGTCGCTCGGTACGCTTGAGCGGGTCGAGGTCAGCCCATCGCGACCCCAGGAAGCGATAAGCGGCGATCAGCGACTGGACATGGACCTGCTTGCGCGCGACCGCCAGGTCGGCATCGCTGGCTTTCAGTGCGAAGGCATTGGCCTTGGCCCGCTGCGCGAAGGACTCGACGACCGGCGCGTGTGCCACGTCGCGGTTGTCGCTGCCGTCGACTGCCGGCACATGCTGCAGGCGGTCGAAGTAGGTCCGCCAGTTGTCGGGCACGCTGCCGGGGTTGTCGAGGTAGGCCTCGTAGAGCTCCTCGACATAGGGCGCATTGCCCCCGAACAGGTACGAATTGGACCTGTACTGCTGCATCATCTCTCGCTCACCTCATGCCCCGGCTTCCAGGGCGGTCGATGGGTTGACCAACCTTCCGCGGCCCCGGCTTCACCGGGCGAGCGGATTGCGACCCGCCTTGCTGCTGGGTTCACGCCAGCAAGGGGACGGGGAAGGATCTCGCTTTCCAGCGGGCACTGTAACACCGCCGATTCCTGCCTTCCTCGGAATTGGACACCAGCCAACCCTCTGTTTTCCTGACAAGGCCGCCGCAGCTGCGCTCCACTGCGCCCCGTGAGGCACGACATCGTCCACCTGCACCCGCAGGCCCCGCTGCCGCCGCCGCATGGCGAGGCCTGCAACGGCTGCGGCGTCTGCTGCAGCCTCGAACCTTGTCCGCTCGGCATGCTGCTGTCGGGGGCCCTTTCCGGACCTTGCAGGATGCTGCGCTGGCGCCCGGACCGCAGCCGCTACGAGTGTGGTGCCCTTCGCTGGAGCCAGCACTTGCCGGGCCCGGCGTCCGGGCCGGTCACCGCCTGCGTGTCACGCTGGATCGCTGCCGGCCAGGGGTGCGACGCCTCGCTGCAGGTGGTGGACCCGCGCGGTGACGCGCGGACCTGAACGGGCAACCGGGTCCGCGGGGCCCGGGGTTTCCCCGGCGCGCTGCACCGGTCTTCGGCCTAGGATTGCGGTTTTCTTCCCGTCCGAAAGGGGCCCGATGAAACTGCGTTCCCTCCTGGCCACCGCGACCGTGGCCGCCGCCGCACTGGCCTTGCCCGCCACCGCCCAGACGCTGAGATGGGCGGCCCAGAACGACATCCTGACACTGGACCCGCACTCCCAGAATCACGCCACGACCAATGCGATCCTGCAGCATGCCTACGAGGGACTGACGCGCTACAGCGCCAAGTACGAGGTCGAACCGGCGCTGGCCACCAAGTGGACCTACCTGAGCCCGACACAGGTCCGGTTCGAGCTGCGCAAGGGCGTCAAGTTCCATGACGGCACCCCTTTCACTGCAGACGACGTGGTGTTCTCGTATGGCCGCATCAAGCAGCCCAACGGCACCATGGGCATTTACGTCACCGGGGTCAGCGACGTGAAGAAGGTCGACGACCACACGGTGGACTTCACCCTGGCGGCGCCGAACCCCATCCTGCTGCGCAATGCCACGAGCTTCTTCATCGTGAGCAAGTCCTGGGCCGAGAAGAACCGCACCGCCAACGTGCAGGACTACAAGAACAAGGAGGAGAACTATGCCTCGCGCAACGTGATGGGCACCGGGCCCTACAAGATCACCGGCTGGACACCTGAACAGCGCATCACGATGACACGCAACGATGACTGGTGGGACAAGCACACCGGCAACGTCAAGGATGTCGTCTACTCGCCGATCAAGAGCGACCCGACACGCGTTGCGGCGCTGTTGTCGGGAGACGTGGACATGCTGACCGACCTGCCGACGCAGGACGTCGCGCGGCTTCGCAACGACGCCAAGGTCAAGATCCTCGACGGCCACGAGGTGCGGACCATCTACCTGGCACCGGACATCGGAAGCCCGGAGCTCAAGTACAGCAACGTCAAGGGAAAGAACCCGTTCGCCGACAAGCGCGTGCGACAGGCGCTGTCGATGGCCATCGACCGTGCCGCCATCCAGCGCAACATCATGCGTGGCCTGTCCATGCCTGCAGCCCTGATGGTGGCGCCCGGCGTCAACGGCCACGACCCCGCACTCGACAGCGCCGCCAAGGCCGACGCCGACGGGGCAAGGAAGTTGCTCGCCGAGGCCGGCTATCCCGACGGGTTCGAGGTGCGCCTGAACTGCCCGAACAACCGCTACGTCAACGACGAGGAGATCTGCCAGGCCATCGTGGCGATGTGGGCCCGTGTGGGCGTGAAGGCGACACTGGCCGCCGAAAACATGGCCACCTTCATCCAGAAGGTGCAGAACTTCGACTCGTCGATCTACCTGCTGGGCTGGGGCGTGGCCACCTACGATGCGTTGTACACCCTGCAAAGCCTTGTCCGCACGCGCTCGGGCGGGGCCGACGGCAACTTCAACTTCAGCAGGGTCAGCGATCCGGCGCTGGATCGCCTGATCGATGCCATGAAGTCCGAGACCGATGTCGCCAAGCGCAACGGGCTGATCCGCGATGCCCTGGTGCGCACGCGCGACGAAATGCTGACCATCCCGCTGCACCATCAGATGCGGCCCTGGGCCATGAAGCCCGGCGTCACCACCATCCACCGCTCCGACGACCGGCCCGAGGCCCGGTTCACGAGCGTGCGCTGACGGCGCGCAGGCCGATTCGCGACAAGGGGGCCCCTTCGGGGCCCCTTCTTCGTTGTCCTGTTCTGCGCCTGCCCGGTTGCGGTGTCCGGCTCAGGATGGCAGTCGGTCCGACACCACGCGGCCGCCCTGCCAGAGCGCCAGGATCGCTCGCTCAGGATCGGCGAGCAGGGTGATGTCTCGCAGCGGGTCGCCGTCGACGATCAGCAGGTCGGCATAGGCGCCCGGCACGATCTGCCCGATCAGACCCTCCTGACGCATCAGCCGGGCAGCGGTGATCGTGGCCCCCTGCAGGATCTCGAGTGGAGACTGCACCGCGGCGCGAATGGCGAATTCGTCGTTCTGGCGCGACTGCATGGCGCCCAGCAAGTCGGTGCCGTACACGATGGGCACGCCTTCGGCCCGCGCCAGGCGAACGGCGTCCAGACCACGGCTCTTGACCGCATCCAGCTTGGTGAGCATGGACGGCGACCAGCCCAACTGCGCCCCAAGCTCTGCCAGCGCCTGGTAGGTCGACAGCGTCGGCACGAAGAAGGCGCCCTGCCGCCTCATCTCGCGGGCGCTGGCCTCGTCGATGAGGTTGCCGTGCTCGATGCTGCGCACGCCCGCCTGCACCGCACGCGTCACCGCGCGCGGCGAGTAGGCATGCGCCATCGCATAGAGGTTGGCCGCTTCGGCCTCCTCGACGGCGGCACGCAGTTCCTCCATGGAGAACTGCGTGCCCTCCAGTGGATCTGTGGGGCTGCTGATGCCGCCGCCGGCCATGATCTTGATCTGGTTGGCGCCGGTGCGCACCTGTTCGCGGACCGCGCGCCGCACTTCGCCGACGCCATCGGCGATCGCGCCCATGAAGCCAAGCCCGGCGCAGGCGCAGAGCAGTTCGCGCGAGCGCAAGGCTCGCGGGCGCATGTCGGCATGGCCGCCGGTCTGGCTGATCGGAAACCCTGCGATGAACAGGCGCGGCCCGTCGAACAGGCCGCGCGCCTGTGCCTCCTGCAGCCCGAAGTCGGCACCTGCGGCGTCGCGCACCGTAGTGAAACCCCGCTGCAGCATGCTCTTCATGATCCGACCGGCCTCTGCGGCGAGCAACGAGGCGGGTTGTTGCGCCAGGCTGGCCAGGTCCGGCGACGACGCCATCACGTGCACATGGGCATCGATCAGCCCCGGCAGCACCACCCGGTCGGCCGCATCGACCTCGCGTGCAGCGTCGGCCACCTCGATCGGCTCCTGAGTGACGGCCGCCACCCGGTCACGTTCGATGACGATGGTCGTCCCGCGGCGCAACACGCCCGCCGCGCTGTCGAACAGCGTGGCGCGCCGGATGACCTGCCGCGCCGGGACCATGCCGCGCTCAACCCATCGCCAGCCGGGTGCGGGCCGCGTCGTACTCGCGAACCAGCCTGGCCACCAGTTCGGCGACGGGAACGACAGCCTTGACGGCGCCGATGCCCTGGCCACAGCCCCAGATGTCCTTCCAGGCCTTCTTGGCGCCATCGCCCCCGAAGTTCATCTTGCTCGGGTCGCTCTCGGGCAGGTGGTCGGGGTCCAGACCGGCATTGCGGACAGACGGCTTGAGGTAGTTGCCGTGCACGCCGGTGAACAGGCTGGAGTAGACGATGTCGTCACTGCTGCACTCGACGATGCATTGCTTGTAGGCATCGCTGGCCCGCGCCTCGCTGGTGGCGATGAACGCCGAACCGATGTAGGCGAAGTCGGCTCCCATCGCCTGGGCAGCCAGCACGGCGCCACCGGTGGCGATCGCTCCGCTCAAGGCCAGCGGGCCGTCGAACCACTCGCGGATCTCCTGCACCAGCGCGAACGGACTCTTGACGCCGGCGTGCCCTCCGGCGCCCGCGGCCACCGCAACCAAGCCGTCAGCCCCCTTGTCGATCGCCTTGTGCGCGAAGGTGTTGTCGATGATGTCGTGCAGCACCACCCCCCCCCAGCCGTGTGCCGCGTCGTTGACCTCGGTGCGCGCCCCCAGCGAGGTGATCAGGATCGGCACCCTGTACTTGGCACACACCGCCATGTCGTGCTCGAGACGGTCGTTCGAGCGGTGCACGATCTGGTTGATCGCAAAAGGAGCCGCCGGGCTGTCCGGGTGGTCCCTGTTCCAGGCCGCCAGGGTCTCGGTGATCTCGGCCAACCATTCGTCCAGCTGCGAGGCCGGGCGGGCGTTGAGCGCCGGCATGGAGCCGATGATGCCGGCCTTGCACTGCTCGATCACCAGCTGGGGGTTGCTGATGATGAACAGCGGCGAGCCGAAAACCGGCAACCGGGTGCGGCGCAGCACTGCGGGCAGGCCCATCAGAAGGCCTCCAGCGCCAGGGCAGTGACCGACGCACCACCTTCGACGATGCTGTCTCTCCAGCCCCCCGCCTTGACGAGCATGTGGTCGGCATAGAACACCGCAGTCGTGATCTTGGCCTGCAGGAAGGCCTCGTCGCCGCCGTCGCCCGACACCGCTTGTGCAGCCAGCAGCGCCCGCGCCATCTGCCATCCGGCGACCAGGGTGCCGGTCAGCATCAGGTAGGGCACGCTACCCGCATAGACCGCATTGGGGTCGCGACGCGAGCCCTCGACCACGAAGTCGACCACGTCGACGAACGCCTGCCTGGCCACCGCGAGGCGACGCGCCACGCCGCGTGCGGCCTCATTCCCGCTGGCAAGAAGCTCGCTCTCCGTGACCTCGATGCGCGCCGCGATCGCCCTCGCCGTCGCGCCGCCGTCGCGCGCGGTCTTGCGGCCCACAAGGTCATTGGCCTGGATCGCCGTCGTGCCCTCGTAGATGGTCAGGATCTTCGCGTCCCGCAGATACTGGGCCGCGCCGGTCTCCTCGATGAATCCCATGCCGCCATGGACCTGCACGCCGAGGCTGGCGACATCGAGCGCCATCTCGGTCGACAGCCCCTTGACCAAGGGCACCATGAACTCGTAGAAGGCCTGGTTCTCGCGCCGGATCGCCGCGTCGGCATGGGCGTGGGCAGCATCGTAGGCCGCGGCGGCCACGTAGGCCATGGCCCTGCAGGCTTCGGTGTGAGCCCGCATGGTCATCAGCATGCGACGCACATCGGGATGGTGGATGATGGGCGCGGCGGCTGGAAGCGAGCCGTCGACGGGCCGGCTCTGCACACGGTCGCGCGCGTACTGGACCGCCTTCTGGTAGGCGCGCTCGGCCAGGGCGACACCTTGCAAGCCGACACCGAAGCGCGCCGCGTTCATCATGATGAACATGTACTCCAGGCCGCGGTTCTCCTGTCCCACCAGGTAGGCGACCGCGCCGCCCCGGTCACCATACTGCAGGACCGCCGTCGGGCTGGCCTTGATGCCCAGCTTGTGCTCGATGCTCACGCAGTGCACATCGTTGCGACTGCCGTCGGGCAGCACCTTGGGGCAGATGAAGAGGCTGATTCCCTTGACACCCTCGGGCGCACCGGCCACCCGCGCCAGCACGAGGTGCACGATGTTGTCAGCCAGGTCGTGCTCGCCCCAGGTGATGAAGATCTTGGTTCCGAACAGCAGGTGGCTGCCGTCGGCCTGTGGCTCCGCACGCGTGCGCACCAGGCTCAGGTCGCTGCCGGCCTGCGGCTCGGTGAGATTCATGGACCCGGTCCACGAGCCGTCGATCATCCTCGGGATGTACTGCGCCTGCTGTTGCGCCGAACCCGCCGTCAGCAGGGCCTCGATCGCGCCGTCGGTCAGGAGCGGGCACAACGCGAAACTCAGGTTCGCGCTGTGCACCATCTCCGCGCAGGCCGAATGGATCAGCTTGGGAAGCCCCTGACCGCCGAATTCCGCCGGGTGCTGCAGGCCTTGCCACCCGCCTTGCGCAAACTGCCTGAATGCGTCCTTGAACCCGGGCGTCGCGGTGACCTTGCCGTCGTGGAACGACGAGGGATAGCGGTCGCCTTCCCAGTTCAGCGGCGCAATCACGCCCTCGCACAGCTTCGCGCACTCCTCCAGGACCGCGCAGGCCGTGTCGGCCCCTGCGTCCTCATAGCCAGGCAGCGAGGCGACCGCATCGAGGCCGGCCAGCTCCTGCAGCACGAACATCATGTCCTTCAGCGGGGCTCTGTAGCTCATGGAACCATGGTCTCCGGTTGTCTACGCACTCGTCCGGCGGATCCGCCTCGTGTCCGTCTGCCGGGGCTTGACCCGCCACTCGGCGGCGGGGGGCGGTGTCGTGCGGGCCGTCGTGACCGGCACCGGCTCCCGTACCCCTTGCGTCGCCCGCTCAGAGCTTGGCCACCAGCTCGGGCACGGCTGCGAACAGATCGGCCTCGAGCCCGAAGTCGGCTACGCTGAAGATCGGCGCCTCGGGGTCCTTGTTGATCGCGACGATGACCTTGCTGTCCTTCATGCCGGCCAGGTGCTGAATGGCCCCGCTGATGCCGCAAGCGACATACAGCTGCGGCGCCACGATCTTGCCTGTCTGGCCGACCTGCCAGTCGTTGGGGGCGTAGCCCGCGTCGACGGCCGCGCGGCTGGCCCCGAGCGCCGCGCCCAGCTTGTCGGCCAATGGGGTCAGCACCTCTGCGAACTTCTCGTGCGAACCGAGCGCACGGCCACCACTGACGATGATCTTGGCCGCCGTCAGTTCCGGCCGGTCCAGCTTGGCGATCTCACTGCCCAGGTAGTCGACCCTGTCCGACGCTGGCACCACGGTCGTGGCTTCGACTGTGGCCTGCCCGCCCTGCGCCGACGCCGCATCGAACGCCGTCGTGCGTACCGTGATCACCTTGACCGGATCGGCGCTCTGCACCGTCGCCATGGCATTGCCGGCATAGATCGGCCGCTCGAACGTGTCGCTGGCGATCACTTTGGTGGCGTCGCTGATCTGGCCCACATCGAGCAGGGCGGCGACGCGCGGCGCCACGTTCTTCCCCCCGGCCGTCGCCGGGAAGAGGATGTGGGAGCAGCCCGCGGCGATCGAGAGAACCTGCGCAGCCACGTTCTCCGCCAGTCCATGGGCAAGCCCGGCATCGTCCGCGTGCAACACCTTGGCGACCCCGGCAATGGCCGCAGCCGACTGTGCGGCCTGTGCCGCGCCATGCCCGGCGACCAGCACGTGAACCTCGGCCGAACAGGCCAGCGCGGCGGTCACGGTGTTCAACGTGGCGGGCTTGATGCCCTGATTGTCGTGTTCGGCAATGACGAGTGCGGCCATGTTCAGATCACCTTCGCTTCGTTCTTCAGCTTCTCGACCAGGGTCGCCACATCCGCAACCTTGACGCCGGCCCCGCGCTTGGGGGGCTCGGTGACCTTGAGCGTCTTGATGCGGGACCCGACATCGACACCCAGGTCTGCAGGTTTCATCACATCCAGCGGCTTCTTCTTGGCCTTCATGATGTTGGGCAGCGTCACGTAGCGAGGCTCGTTGAGCCGCAGATCGGTGGTCACGACCGCAGGAAGGGCGAGCGACAAGGTCTCGAGGCCACCGTCCACTTCACGGGTCACCCGAGCGCGTCCGTCGGCCACCTCGACCTTGCTCGCCGACGTCGCCTGCGGCAAGGCGCAGAGGGCGGCGAGCATCTGGCCGGTCTGATTGCAGTCGTCGTCAATGGCCTGCTTGCCGAGAATGATCAAGCCTGGTGACTCCCTGGCCACCAGCGCAGCAAGAAGCTTGGCCACCGCCAGGGGCTGCAGTTCCTCGGCGCAATCGACCAGGATCGCGCGGTCTGCGCCGATCGCCATCGCCGTGCGCAAGGTCTCCTGGCATTGCGTGACGCCGCACGAGACGGCGATGATCTCGGTCGCCACGCCCTTCTCGCGCAGCCGGACCGCTTCTTCGACGGCGATCTCGTCGAAAGGGTTCATGCTCATCTTCACGTTGGCCAGGTCGACCCCGGAGCCGTCGCTCTTGACCCGCACCTTGACGTTGTAGTCGATCACCCGCTTGACGGGCACCAGTACCTTCATGAAGCGCGACTCCTGCAGTTGACGTAAACGTTAACCGCGGATTCTAGGCGGCCAAGCTGCCCGGGCCAGACGGAATAGTCGACCGAACCCATCGATCCACACACGAGGGGCCGCGGGGTGGGCGCCGATCATGCCGGACGCCGGCACGCGGGGTTCGGTGTGCTCTGCCGCAGGCTGCAGCCGTGGTGCCGGAGCGGGGATTGAACTGTTGCCGCAAACCCGCATGAATGCTCACTCCATGAGCGGCGGCGGTCGTTTTGTTCCCCGGTTTGTTCCCCGGTTTGGCTCGCGCTGCCCCGGCGCCGCTGGTGCTGGTCACCGGACCCTAGCCCGGCCCCGTGTCTTCGACTTCACGAACTGCCATGTATGTTCCGCTGCCATTGCGCCAGCGGCGAAACCCGGCCGGCAGCCGCTGCTCGTAGCTGGCAGGCAGGGAGTCGACGAATCCGCCCCCTGAAGTCTCTTGGAGCTGATCCAGTGTCAGGCAACAGGCAATCCGCACCGGGCGGTCGACAAGTCGGCTGTACCCGGACGACAGATTGCGGTAGCGCAGCACTTCGACGATGGTCTTCATGTTCGAGGTCCTTGTGGGGCTTGTGGGGCTTGCGAGGTGGGGGTCGCCGGCGTTGGGTTTGCGTTGCGTTGCGTTTGCTTTTTTCGTGCCTTCCGAGGCAACTTTCAGCGCAACTTTCGGCCCGGACTGCCGATTCCCCTGAGTCTTGCTGCGCTGCAGCGTTGCCAGGTGGCCAGGCGTGGCACCCGTGCGTCGGCGTCGCCGCGGTAGGCATCGGCCACTCGCTGCGCCGCGTCGGCGCCGACGACGGCGGCCAGGTCAGGGCTGGCCAGCACCAGCGCCATGCGCCGGCCATGGAAGGCACGGATCAGCAGCTCTGCCGCGGCGTCGCCCAGCAGCTCGCGCAGCTCGGCCAGGTCTTCGCGCTCGTCGTCGGCGTCCGGCGGTTCGTCGTCGACCTGGGTGGCACGGTGCACGCGGCCCCGGAATCGGCGGCCCCCTGATGGAGCGACGGCCTTTTCTGGCTCCCCGGACAGCGCGGCGGCCATGGCGCCCCAGCGGTCGCTGGCCAGTGTTTCTGCAGTCATGTCGCGGGCTCCTCGGTCTGCGGCTCGGCCGCGATGGTGACGCGGGGCTCGGCGTGTCTGACAGTTCCCGCAGGGGGGCCGACAGAAACCCCCGAAACCCACATAACCACCTTCCAGCGTTCTGCCCCGCCCGCCGGCGTGTCGCGGGTGATCTTCATCCCGCCCACGATGCGGCCTGCATGCCGCGCCAGCCAGCGCCCGAGCCGGCGG